>JAEEGI010004923.1_pt1 | contig 30955 bp, 47 predicted proteins | sample 8958751 | NCBI WGS metagenome assembly JAEEGI01 (sample SAMN16246545, study PRJNA631951) | gut metagenome | biome: gut microbiome; feature: rumen; material: KS-attached | host: Bos | place: Iran: Karaj | collected 2018-10 | reverse complement strand
CGTTTTATCGGCCTCCGGCTCCTTATACCGCAAGAAGCGCCCATCCTGCTTCGCCCATTCGAGGAACTCAGGATGCAGATACACCGATTTGCTTGACCGATAGCTGACCGCCACCCGCGCCGTCTGGAACTTCTCGCCCTGGAGCTGTTCACTCAGGAAAGCCTCTGCCCTCCCAGCCTTGTTCTCCAACCGCTTTCGGCGCTCAGCCAGGGTATTTTCCTCTTCCCGGATCATTTTCGCCTCGGCCTCATAGTTCTTCACCGCCAGCGCCAGGCCCTCCAGCTTCTCTTCCCGGGCGATCATCAGCCCTTCCAACGCTTCGAGATCGCAGGTCAGCTCGCCGGTTTCAGGATCGACCTGCTCCAGCAGAGCATCCAGCTCGGCATTGATCTCATACAGCCTCATTCTCAAAGGCCTCCTTTTCCTCATCATCCAAGACCTGGAACACCTTGATATGCCGCCAGACATAGAACAGCTTCCAATAATGGCCGCCGTTTTTCAAATCGGCATACTCAAACTCAGGCGCCAGATCCTTTGCCTTTGCCCATTCGGTCAGCTTGCTCAGGTTTCCGGCCACGTGAATCTGCGTATCCCTCCTGATCTGCAGCTCCGTGTTGATCCCGATGATCTCGACCCCGCAGTTCAGCAGATTGCCCACCACCATCGGCAGGCTGTTCATCATTCGGCGGAGGTCTTGATTTTCGGGAGGTTTCGTGGTACGATTACTCATGACATTTGTTCTCCTTTCTAGGCGAGGGCGTCCGTGGTCCCAAACACGGGCGCTCTTTTTTTATTTGCCTTTCGGCATGGTGGAAGAGGATGGAGTTGAACCATCTGCCGTGTTCGCCCGTCTTGGGTACTTCCACCTGCACCGCCAATGCTCTCCCATAAGGGCAAGGTCTATCGGGCTCATCACCGATAGGAACAGCGATTCCTTGCGTATCCTCGCTGCCAGCGCCACCTTGCCTTGCGCTTCTCACACGAAAGGAGGGGCCCGTTTGGCTGCTCCACCATCTGGGCCATCTTATTTTCCGAAATAAAGCCCGTCCTGCCAGAATCCTTCTGTGCCTTGCTCAAATTCAGCCTGCCAGACGTAACCCTGACCATAAAGCTCACTATGCTGCCCGCTCAGAAGCTCCTCCGCGATCCGATATGCCCGTTCCACCGCGTGCTTCTCTCCTGGATTCTTCGCCCGCTCCGGCCAGACAATCCCGGTGGTGGCAAATCTTCCGTACTGCAGCGGCGCCGTCAACACCTTTTCCAGCGTGTCGGGGAAGCGATCATCATCCACCCGATTGAGCATCACGTCCCCGACATATCGCCGGGTATCGTCGCTGCACTCGTCGCCTCCGGCCTCGTTGTATATCCCGCAGGCGAGCATTTCCACCATTTGCGGCTCTGGCTTCGGCGTCACCGGCGCGAGCGTCATTCCCGTAAGCAGCGCCATCGTAACCAGGACGTGCATCACAGGCGCGGGGATCATATCCGCTCTCTCTTTCTCGGCCTTCTCTGTCCCAGCCCAATTGACGCTCTCCAACAAAGAAAGCCGATTCCAATACGAAAGCGATATGGCGTAAGTCTTCCCCCTTTTGCGTCTGTGTCGACAATTCCTATCGTAGGAAGGAGCATACAATCACCCCGCATAGTTGACACCAAAATTCTGCCCTTGAAGTTCATATCCTAACCACCCCAGCCTTGTACAACAACGCCGCTCCTATGGCCTCACAGAACGCCGCCAGAACGATTCCTTTTCCAAACGGCATCCAGCCCATTTCCGTGCCTCCAACGAAAACCAGCATCGCCAGACACGCGAGAAAGCCCAGCGCCGTTACAATGCGCTTCCTTACTCTGATACTCATTTGATTTCCTCCCACTTGAACCGGCCCTTGCCGCTGTTCCGCCACTGCCCGATTCCGCGCAAGTGACCATAGTTGAGCCATTCGCGGACGGCCTTTTCGTGCTCGTCGTTCAGGCAGTTGATCGTGAATTCAGCGGTTGTTCCGGCAGGCAGTTCTTCGCTGCACGCCAACGCTACACGCTCGCCCTGCATCGTCTGCGCCCGAAGCGGCCTCTGGCATATACCGATCTCGCCGGGATAATCCAGGACAATCATATTCGGCTCAACGAAGATCAGCCCGTCGATAGTCTTCTTGAAAGCCGTCAGCTTGCCGCTTTCATTCACGGCCCGCTTCTTGCCATGCTCATCCTTGCCGCCGATCCTGGACAACATCCCACAGGCATCTTTGAAAAAGCCTTTTACCTGATACGCCCAAAGAATCGGGCGCCCTTCCTCGTTCTTCGGGAAAACGGTGGTGCCCTTCTCCGCGACAGCATCCGCACCCAGGGCGGCAACCTCATCCTCAAGACTGCTCGCGTCCGGCGCCTTGCTGCCGATGAACTCCGTGTAAATCTCCGCGTTCGCAGGAGCCGTTCCCAAAATCGGCTCCATGAAAGTGATCTTGACCTTAAGTTCTGACATTTACTTTCTTCCTTTCTTGTTATTCTTATCAGCGCAACTCTCAGCTATGCCGTTGCTCTTCCACGCCTGTTTCGCCTCTGCTGTTCTTAGCCCCGACTTGCTTCGCCTTTGCTTAGCAGTACTTCTCTTTGCCTTCGCGCTGCGGTTCCACGCTCTGCCCTTGCATCTCGAATCTTCTCACCACTTTGCCTTTGCGATTCGTGGCGCGTCAATGCCTTTGCAATAAGGATCGTCTCTTTGCCATCGCAATTCCATGCTTCACCCCGCAATACCATTGCCAGGCTAGGCCTCTCTCTGCCGTTGCGTCGCATAGCACCGCGATCCTATGCCAATGCATAGCTAAGCCATTCCTTAGCAATTCTCCGCCCCGCAGTTCCCTGGCGTTGCTTCGCTGGGCTTTTCCTCTGCGTTTCTCAGCTCCACCCGGACACTGCCGGGCACGATTTCCATCCCCTCCTTTGCAGCCAGAATCGCCATCCACGTTTCGGCGAACCGCTGATAATTGGGCTTGCCGTAAGCCTTAACATTCATCGTCCGGCTCCTTCAGCAGATCGTCCACGGTGCAGCCATAGAACTCAGCGAGAGCTTTGAGCTTCTTCACGGTAGGGTGGGAATACCCACTCTCCCATTGATACACTGCTCCATCGCTTACCCCAAGGTATGCCATCACTTCGGCAACAGTTTTCCCAGCCTTAACCCGGGCACTCTTGAATCCCATACTATCCTCCTTCCTTCTTTATCTATGCCAGACAGCCCTTGACAATCTAACGTTCCTTAGATATACTAAGTTTGCTGTGCTTAATTTATCTAGTCCTCCGTTGATTTTGAGACGCTTGACCTTGGCATATTCTAAATTTATCTAGGAACAACGCCATTATATCTAGAATATTTTAGTTCGTCAAGGGATAACACTAAATTTTTTTAGGAAGATGGGAAGGTCATGTTTTGGCAAAACTTTACCGCCTTTTGCTCGCGCATCGGCAAAACCCCGAATGCCGTAGCATCAGAACTAGGCTTGTCAAATTCAATTACAACATCATGGAAAAACGGCTCTATGCCTCGCTCTGATACGCTGCAACGTATAGCTAAGTATTTTTCCGTCTCTGTCTCCGAACTCCTTGGGGACGCAAAAAGCCCCGCCCCCAAAGAGGGCGAGGCTGATACTGACCGTGATGAACTTATCCGCATTCTGTCTGTTCTTGATCCCGTTGAACGTGAGCAGCTTCTAGCTCACGGGCGTACTCTAGTAATTGCTCACGAAGCTCAGGATAACGATCCCAAATCTCCATAATCTCTTCCAATTGCTTTCGCCTCCCACATCATCATAGCATCATCTTCTCTCACATTCCGTCGTTGGCTGTCGAGGCTAGCTCAGTATATGAGTTTTTCTGTCCAATAAACCGTACAGGCGCAAGTATTACGAAAGGGGATGATTGTCAAGTATGAAGATCGCACTTTACGCCAGGGTGAGCACCGAGGATCAGGCCCGCCATGGCCTCAGTATTGATACCCAGCTAGACAACCTCCGATCCTGGGCAGCGACCAACGATCACACAGTTATCGGGGAATACGTGGATGCCGGCGTATCAGGAAAGAAGCCCTACAAAAAACGCCCGGCGCTATCACAGTTCATGGCAGACCTGGAAACCGGAACACAGGTTGATGCGTTGGTCTTTACCAAGCTGGATCGCTTTTTCCGCAGCGTCAAACTCTATTACCAGGCCGTGGATATCCTGGATCGGCATAAGGTCGGGTGGCAGGCAATTCAGGAGGACTACGAAACCCTGACCAGCGCCGGACGATTTCGGACGAACATAATGCTTTCGATTGGGGAAGCAGAGGCCGATCGCACAAGCGACAGAATCAAGATTGTTTTTGAGGGCAAGGTCGCCCGGGGAGAAACCCTTGGAAATCACGTCCCCTTCGGGTATTCCATTGTCGATAAGCACCTGGAGCCGAATGCCGATGCCGATATGATGCGTGGCGCCTTTGACGTTTACGAAAGAACCGGCAGCATCTATCAGGTTAAGGAATACTTCCACGATCAAGGCCGAACCATCTGCTACGGCACCGCCCAAAGGAATCTGAGAAATCCGATGTACGCCGGACGCTATCGGGACAATATGACATTCTGCGAACCGATTATTGACCCTGACCGATTCGATAGAATCCAGCTCATGCTCGATAAACGGTCCTACCGGCAGAACCAAAGCAAGCGAGTTTATCTGTTTTCCGGCATGATCCGATGTGCCTATTGCGGGAAGATGATGGTCGGTTCTTGGCAAGGCCAGACCAAAGACAAATTGAGATACCGATGCAATTATCATGCTCTCAACGGAAGATGCCCTAATGCGAAGAATATAAGGGAAGTCGATATAGAATCCTTCCTCCTGGACAACATAGCCGCAGAACTTCAGAAGATCACAGCCGAACCAGTACACAAGAAAAAGAGGAAGGGTCCAGATAAAGAGACAATCATGGCAAAAGTTGACCGGCTGAAAGGCCTATACATTGATGGCATTATCGAAAAGGAACAGTTTTTGGCAGACAGAGAAAAACTTCTCGCACAAATCCAAGAGGAAAAGCCAGCCCGTGATCTATCCGCCGTGCGTCAGATCGTTTTGCAAAGTGACTTCCGCGATCGCTACAACGAACTCGCCAGGGAAGATAAGCGTTCATTGTGGCGAAGTATTGTTGACCATATTGAAGCTGATGATATGGGGAACTATTCGATTTTCTTTTTGCCGTAGCTTCTACTATTTTATCATTACCACATGGATGCGACTAATTAGTAAAAGAAAAGGCCGTGAAGTTTACTTAGAACTCCACAGCCTTTTCCTATTTTAAGAGGACTTTATTTACCCGTGACCAGACTATACGCCTTGTCGAGCAGCCGGTGGCCGATGATAATCTGATCCCAGCGGTTATCCGAATAGTTCTTCGTCTGCCGGATGGGATTACTGTGCCCCACGTAATCGCTCACGGCATTCAGAAAGCCATATTTCGTGCCGAGATACTGCATGATATCGGGGCGAATCATGCACGCCATGATCCCGTCTTTGGCGGCCTGGACGGTCTTTTTCTGCCGCTCCGTCGCTTTCTGCGGCAAAGGCAGCATGAGCGTAATAACCTGCTCCACGTCGCCCTCAGACAACTTCTCATTGGCGAGGCGGTCAGCCTCCTCATCCAGCTTCGTTAAATACTCGTCGGCGATCTGAAGCGTCGTGCGCGCCTCCTGGAGCTTCGCCTGGATATTCCCAAGATGGGGAGTAGACCATGCACGCTTCGCCCCGCTAAGCGCCAGATTGAGCGTATTGTTACACACTACCCGCACCGGGGTCATACACGCCCTGACAGCGCCGGTCCCGTCATGGGTGTTCGTGAAGCAGATATACGGCTCGAATTTATCACCCAGGATGTACCGTTCCGGCATCCGGCCCAAGAGCCAGATTTTCTTCCCGCCGTGAAGGGAACCGGCGGTCTCATACCTGATCCCCTCCCCGATCAAGGAATCCGTGAAGTCGAAAGCATCCTGATTCTGAACGATCTGATACCGTCCGCTCACGATCCCCATCACCGTGCCATCTGAGCTGCGGGTATTCGCTTTATAACCCGAAATGATTTTCCCGTCCTGATTGAATACCGGCCTGCTCTCGATCGTCCAATCCAGACCGGCCAGCCGGATAGCATCGGCAGAGGTCATAGCCTCCTCCACCCGCACGCCGAGCCCGTGCCACGGCTTTTCTCTCACATAGACCATCGTTTCAACAGCAGCGCTCATATCATTTCCTTTCTCCCCGTATCGCCGATAGGACAGCGTGAATTTCATTATATGCTCTCTCTTACGGTCCGCGCTTCCTGGATCGCCCTATCAACCGGCTTTGCACAGAACATCCGCGCCGTATCTTCCTGCATCGGCAGGCCCAGCGGATGGACGTAGAACCACATCGGCAGATGAGGCCGCTGGCGATAGGTATCCTTGTAGAAGTCGCTGAACCACTCCCGGATGCTCCTCGCAAAGGCATCCCCGACGTATTCAAGATCATAGAGCTTGCCGGCGTGTTGCTCTTTCCACTTCGCCAGGAAGCGAGCCGCCGCCCTCTTCATATAGGCCACGAAATAGGCGTTGTAGTTCTCCCCGTTGCTCTTGTCCTCCGCACCATAGGTCTTGACGTCCTGGACATACAGATCATAGGTCCAATCCTGGGCGCAGTTAATCATGATTGCCATTTCTATCTCCCTTTCTCGCCTGCCATCATCAGTACCGGGAGGCGATCCCCGGCAGACCCCCGAAGGGGTTTCGGCTTAGTTCTCCATGTGCGTGATGAACATTATCATCATGTTCTTCAGCTCCCCGCGCTTCATGTACCGCTGTGCCTTGTTATAGGCTTCAGAGAACTTGACCCGATTGCATTCCTTGGTCGCCTGGATCATTTCCTCTTTCAGCTCCGCGGACCGCTTCTCGCAATACTCTTTCTCGTTCCGTTTCATTGTTCTCACTCCTTATCCGTGAATATGCCAAATTCCATATTCATCAATGGTCTTTTCCTTTTCCGCCATCCTCATAGCGTTGTACTTGGTCTCGATCTTTGCGAGCAACCCGGCGGCTGCCTGCTCGGTCAGATCGCAATCCATAATGAACTCCTCCGCGGTCCTTGCTTTCTCCCGGCTATCGATCCGATCAATCATTGCCTCTAACCTTGCAATCGGGACGTGCTTCATATTTCGTTCCTCCTTATTTCTTCAAGATTTCCGCTGCCAGGATTCGCGCGGCAGCTTGGAACTGTTCAAGATTTACAAGCCCGGTTTCCAATGCTTTGTGATTCGCAATATTCGCAGCCTCTATGCCTTCCAGCTCGACCATCTTCTTGATAGCCTTGATATATTCTTTCATTTTCCTCGCTCCTTTCAGCAGTAAACGGTGATCTCACCGAAGGCGGCATCTTCATCATCAATCGCGGTGATCTCCGCGCTGGGCCAATTGCTGCGGAACTCTTCGTAGCTGTTCACGAATCCAAGAAGCTCCTCGTCGTAACTGCTCCGCACGCAGATCGCAGCGGCCTTGTTCATCATCTGAATGGCATATTCTTCGTACATCTTTCGTTTCTCCTTATTTCGTTCCCTGATTGATTCTGGCATCATATTACCATATTGCGTACACAATGTAAATGGGCTTTCAAATAAAAGCTGCACAAAGTTTGCGTACACAATTTAGGCAAAATACATAGTGTACACAAGGCTTTCTCTGTGGTAGTCTAGTACGGGGTGATTACATGACAGATGAAGAATGGAAGAAATACCTTTTAGAATATAAAAAGGCCAAGCTGAAACGGGTTCCCCTGGATATGCCAATTCAAAAATACCAGGAACTAAAAGAAGCTGCTGACAAGGCAAACGAGCCTGTCAACAGCTATATCAAGAAAGCTATACAAATGAGAATCGAAAGCGAAAGGTAATCCTATGACAAAAATCATTCACGATACCGACTACTCAGGCGCTGGAATCTATGCCCTTTTCAATGTAATAGAGAACAAGGTTTATATTGGTCGCAGCAAGAATATAAAGCAAAGATTTGCCTCGCACCGCTCATTATTTGCCAATTGTTCAAAGGTTTCTCCCATGTATTCAAGACCAATCTCAGATTTTGTTTTCATGGTGCTTTACGAAATGAATGACGATGATTATAAGAAGATTGGTCACATTATCGAAGTGCTATATATATTTGAAATAGGCTGCAATCATAAACTTTATAATGAATCGCCAAAAAACAAAGTAAACTTAATCCGGGCTTACTTAGCAGAGATTTTTGACCCGGCCTATCACTTTAATCACCAATTCTTCAAGTTGTCACACCAGATGCCATATACCTTAGATCGTGCCTCAACCAGGAGGCGAAAAGAAATTCTTGACACATGCACAAAAGAGGAGCAAGCCTAAAGCCTGCTCCTCTTTTTCACCTGATCTTCCGCATGATACTATTATACAATCGCTCATTTACCATTTTAAGAGTGTCCATGAGCTCATCCATGACCTTCCAGACGGCTTCCGGGTCTTTGCCCTGGATCGTCTGCAGAAAATCACTGCTGCCGTAATTCCCTACAGATTCGGCGCCGCTGTATTGCACATTGTCCGGCGGTGCTGCTTGGGAATACCTGGATTCTATTGGAGCCTCACCAGGATACAAATGATCCTGGATGGTATAGAACGCCGCCAGCATCATGCAAGTGTTCCTGTCGGGGTTTCGCTCCCCCTGGCATTCGGCTATGGCCTCCTGGAGTGCCTGTTCTGTAATCACAGGAAGCCGCCTCCTTTACCGCTCCAGCTCAGCGACAAGGCGTTCCACCTTGCGGCGCTTCTCTTCGGGCAGATTGTCCATCATGCCGCGGATTTCCTCGATGATTTCCATCATGTCATCCTCGGCATAGGAATAGCCATCACGGCTGTACTGATTGCGGCCGGTGGGATTATTGTTCCGGCGAGCGTAAGAACCGCCCTCGTAACTACCTCCACGGTTGGAATTGCCGCCCTGATAGCTGTTGCGATTGGAATTGCCGCCGCGAGCGAAGGAGCCGCCCCAATAGGGCATATAACGCCCGCTATAGCCCTCTCCTTCTTCGCCAGCCTCCATCATTGCCACGGTGGTTTTGATGGATTTGAGGGCATGAGAGAGCTTGTCAACGGCGTCCAGATCGCCGGCGCTCATGCCATCGGATTTCTCGATCTTCTTGCTGTAATCATCCAGCTCTTCCATCAGAGCTTTGCAGAGTTTGTGAAGCATCTCGGTCTTTTCTTCCATAGTCCATCCTCCTTTCCGTCAGGCTATTCTTGTCACGGTAAGGTTTGCATTTTGCACAAGAATCGCGGGCGCGGGGTCTGCCGCCGTCAAGCCAGCAGAAGTGTTCTCCACGGAAACGGTATAGCAGCATCCTTTCGGGACGTTGATGATTGCGGTAGAAGTGACATTGAAGAAATTCTCCGAAGTAGGAGGATCAGTCGCAACCGCCGCAGGCGTTACGATTGCCCGGCTTGTCTGGATCGGTTCCCCATCTATGGCAAGAGAAACCGAAATCGGTCCCACCGTCCCATCAGCCGGGACGGCGATATTCCCATTAAAGGTGACCTGATATCGTGCAAAGCAACAATTCCCATTGACAAGACCACGGAGAGTAAGGATGCCGGAGCCATTGCGGTGAATTACGCAGCCCCGATTGCAAGGAATACTATCCTGAAGCAGCACATTTTGATTCGGCTCTACGCGCTGCACAGGATTGTATACATACTCAGCCATGATTCCACCGCCTTACGCCACACCACAGCCGCAGCCGCTATATGCGTTCTGCGGGCAGGTGAAGATCGGCTGATTCCCATAGACAGGAGTGGTCCCGACAGGGCAATTCTTCAGACGATTGTAGAGAGCGTCCACCTCATTGTTAAGCCCCTGCTGGAAAAGAGCGTTCTGGTTGGCCTGAGATTCCCGGAAAGAGGCCATGTTCAGCTGATTCTGAAGTCCGACAATCTCACGCTGAGCCGCCTCGTACTGACCTTTTACGCCGTCAAGTTCGAGCTGGCACAACTTGTCCATGATGCCCTGATTGCCGCTGCGGATCGCGTCAACGATATCTCTGGTATTCTGGTAAGCCGCCGTGCGAGTGGCACACGCCTCCGTCGCCTCCGTGTACCGCAGGTCAGCAATGCCGGTATTTACGCCGGTAAAGCCAGCCTGATTCGCTTGCTGCTCAGCAAAGCTCCGATTGAGGGAGGCGATTTCGTTCTGGTAGAGCTGAGAGGTAAGGGCATTCTGAGCGCCGGTCACGGCAGCCGTGGTCCCGGCGAAGCCATTGCAAAGGCTCTGCTGCACTCCGGCGAAGCCATTCGCTACAGCCATCTGCATATCGCCGCAGCAGCCGCAAAGCTGGGTTGCCAGATTGCTCACGCCATCCCGGACAGAAGTCACAGAATCATGGAGCTGAGCATCCCGGAAGCCGTCGCTGACGTTGTTGTTGATACCCTGCTGGCCGTTCAGGAGCCAGGGGAAGTCGATGCCAAGGCCCATCATGTTACCCATGCCACCGCCGAAACCACCCCAGCCGCCGAAGCCGCCCATGCCGCCCCAACCGCACAGAAGCAGAAGGATGATCCACCAGCCATTGTCACCGAAGCCGCCAAAACCGCCGCCTCCGCCGTAAGCAGGAGCAACAGGCATAACCATGCCGCTCCCTTCATCAGTAAGTGCCATATTTCATTATTCCCTTCAAAAATATTTATCGACCCGCCTCCTATGCGCACTCGGCGGCAGATAGATATCCTTGAAAGCCTTTGCAAGGTTATTGTAAGGCTACCTTGCGAACCTCTGTGCCATCTGCATAGCCTGGGCAAGCCTGCTCTGCGGCACCTGCCCACTCTGGACTAGATGCTGGACGATCTGCTGAGGATTCGTCATGCCCGCCGGGATATTGATTCCGCGACCCTTCAACACCTGGGCAGGATTCGCTTTCAGCTGTTCCAACGCTGCGGTGGGATTACCCATGCGTTGTCCAACGCTCGCCTGCGTTGCGTTGCCAAGACTATCGAACAGGCTCATTCCTCATTCCTCCTAGCTACAACGGCAGCGATCAGGGCCTCGATCTCATCCCGCCGGACGTAAGCCGCCGGATCGAACTGAGGCGCAGGCGGCGCCGGTGGCCGCTTGTCATATACCACGAAAGTCACCTGACCATTCAGGCCAACGCTCTTCACGGCATTGAACGAATCATCCCGGGCGAAGAAGAAGCCGGAAGACCCTGCCGCCATCGGACAGTCCTCCGCTTCTTTAACGGTATCAACAGGAATGATCTCCACAAGTTTCGTCTGCGGCTGCTGAACCTGCTGCTGCTGATACTGCGGATAATACTGCTGATAGTTCTGCGGGATATAAATCTGCGGATTGTACGCCATGATTACTCCTCCCTATACCAATAGAACTGCGGCACTTCATCTCCGCTGTTCCATGTGTCATACCAATCCCCATCTTCTACCGTCACAACATGACCACCCAAGGCCAGGACATATATGCCCTCTGGGTGTTCCTGAGCGAACATCTCAACCGTATAACACATCGGGCAAGTATTCGGCACCGCCTTGCGGTAAAACCCGTTCTGGCGAAGCACAGCGCCCCACACGCTATCAGAGGACGGCATATCTCCCATGCCATAACCGGCGGCAGCGATTTTCAGATACGCTGTTTCCCAATCCACACCCAGGGCACGGGCAACGGCTCGCACCGCGCAATCACCGACCCTCCTGGACGTGGGATTCGGATTCCACTCTTTCCACGCCATCGGCTGCCTCCCGTTCCAATTCCTTCAAAACCTCATGCGCCCTGTCCACGTCAAAGGCGCAAAAACTGAGGATTTCGTAGTAATCGATCATTTCATCACCTTGAAAAAAGGATACAAAAAAAGTGCCAGATGCGCCATAACACGCACCTAGCACTTCCCTATCACTTATCTCTCATTTTAATTTCGTCAGCAGGTAATCCCCCTCGTCGCGCACGATCCTCCCGATCTGCACCGTAGACATATCATGAATCTGCGCGATCCGCTCCTGCGAATACCCGCTTAGGAAATAGAGTTTGAGTATATCCCGATTCCGCTCCGCGTTCTGCCCCGTAATATACTCCCCGATTGCATATTCCATCTCTGAATAAGAAAAACGTCGCTTGGGCATAGTTACCCCTCCCGTCTTTTTGGCGAGAGTGGGAGGAATTATGCTTGGCGGCGTTTCTCCCTTATTCCTTCCGGCTGATTGCCGATTCCAGATCAGCGATCCGGTGATTGGCTACCTTGATCTGCTCTTCCAGGACAGGCATTCTCTGAGCGAAAGCATTATGCGCTCGGACTTCCTGGGTCAGCGTTTCCAGCTTCGTTTCCGTCACTGCCTGAGATTTTTCCAATCTCGCGTCCGACAGAGCGGATTGCTTTTCCAGCTCTTTCATCATCACTTTATTATTGACGATCCCGATTACTACTTCCGCAGCAACCGCCAGCAATCCTGTGATGATAGCGACCTGTACCGCTTCACTCATTTTTCGGCGCCTCCGGCAGGCCAGTGGCCACAGAGGTCAGGATCGACAAGATCCCGGCCAGGACGGAGGCGGACGCCACAGCCGCCCAGTTTACCTCGCTCAGTAGTGCGCTGGTGCCGATCACCGCCACAGCGGTCTGGGCGACGGTCCGCAGCGCCCGGATGCCCGCAGCCTTCAGAAACTTTTTCATCTCATATCATCCTCCCATAACAACTGATAAAACCTCTCAAACATCACGCAAGCCTCTGCCCGTGTGATGGGTTGGTTCGGCTTGAATGATCCGTCAGGATAGTTCTTAATCAACTCCTTCTCCCTTGCCCATTCCACAGAGGGAGTGAACCAATGCCCGGTCACATCATCCACAGGCTGGGGGTCATCAGCCTTGTAGGTGGGGTGGCAGACAGCTACCACATTCTTGACAGACCGCATCTTGAGTGCCACGCATCCACCATCGTCCTGAGAACCTTCCTCACCAGGAGTGGTGTTTCCTTCCACGGTGTACCATGTTCCTGCCAGTTTGCCCTTGTCTACCACCAGACCGCAATGCTGGGTGTCCTGAGTGCCAGAGAAATTGAGGATGAGGATATCACCTATCTGGATATCCCTCTTGTCCACCACCAACCCCTGTTCACGATACCACCTCAGAAGCACCCCACAGGATGCCGTTTTCCCACCACCGAAAAAGGCCATGCGCTCCCCGGCCTCATTAAACCAAAACCAAAGTGCCTCTACGCACCACGGTTTCCCGTTCATGCCGTATGCTTCACCATACTTGGTTCTGTTACTGCCGGGTGGATTCTCGGTGTAGCCAAGGTCTGCACGGGCGGTTTCTATCACCTTGCTCAAACTCATACCTAGACCACCTCTTGTATCTTCATGTCGGAGATTGCAAAGTTGTTTCGTCTGCTATCCGAATAGCCCACAAACGCAAAAATTATATACATATTTTCTGCGGTTGCGGTAAATTGTGTTGAGCAGTTATTGACCGTCAAATCTCTAGTAAATGCAGTATAGGACGAATCCGGGGTCGATGAAGTTGGATAAGAAGAAACGCTTGTTCCTGATACCTTATATCCCAAGGTATACTCACCAGCAAAAAACCCAGCGTCTGTACTTTGGAACTTGAACGAAAGCGTGTAAGTATGACCTTGAACTAGGTTAAAAATACACACGTTCATTCCTTCATATCCAGAAGAATATTCAGTCCCTTCGATGTTTACTCTGTCTGCTTCAAAGTTGTTACTAGAAATTGATACGCCCACAGAATTGATAATTGCAGCACCTTGCAGGATAAAATACTGTCCTTCACCGCCACCTCCTCTCACGCTGACCGTCACAGGAGAATATCCATCCACAGACCCAGACGCTATGTAAGTCCCGTTTTGTGTAACGCTAAGAGGTTGTATATTCCCACCGCCGCCAGAACCACCCATCATTACAGGATTACCGTAGATACTCATGCTGTTTCCTCCACCGTGCATTGCACCGTCATGGCAGACGGACTAGCACCAACCGCCCAAGCTGTCAGCGTCCCGGCATTATTCTCAATCACCATGCCCGTTACCCCGGCGGCAATTAGGCTTGCAATTTGGGCGGCAGTAAGCTGGATATCGACCTTACTGTCTGCCGTTACTGTTGCACCCGTGGCCGTCACCGTCTGGGAGTAAGGGCCAGACCCAGACCAAGAGGACGAAAGTGCGATACTCCCAATTTGTGTAGGTTCAGCCGCACCCACATCGTCAGCATCAAGGGAAATATTGCTGGACAGGGCTTGCCCATTAACTGTCCGGGTATCAGGTACAGCACCGATAGAAGCAGGAGTAATCGCACCAAGAAAAAAAGTCTTGAGTGCCGACAGGCTGAATTTCTTGGTGGTATTGCCTTGCACACCAGCCAGCACATCAGCGTCCGCAGGATTAGTTGCGGACGGCAGTAATGAGATTTTTACACCTTCAGTATCAGGCATGATTTCACCCCTTATTCAAATAGGATTATGGCAGTACCGATTTCACCGATTTTGTACTTGCCGATAGAATAGCCAAGTTTTCCCCACGGGGCAGACTTCGGATATGTGGATGCCGGGTACATGAGCCAGCCTATCTGGGTCTTTTGATACACTCCACTTCCGACAATCCATATCCACCCGTCATTCTCCCGGATAGTGTTTGATTCCGCTGTCAGGGTAAGGTGTTCGTTTGCATAAAGCTGTTCAAGGGTGGATGCGTCAATCATATCCACCACATACTCCCCACCGATCTCCCGTCTGCGGATCATACTGCCGTAGGGAGTTGGAGGAGCATAGGAATCCCAATCGGTTTCGGATTCGTCCAGTATCTCTATGCCGTCATAATCCTCAATGGAAAATCTGGCATAGACATATCCGCTTACTACCTTGACCGTTTGTTCTTCTTCTTCAATTTCCTCATAAAGCGTTGCCCGTGTATAGATATAGTTCTGGTCTGCTCCGACAAAGGATTCATGGTAGTTCGTTCCTGTTGACGATGAGGTTGAGGTATCATACCCATCCCAAGGACGGGCATCCGATACACCGACATTGGTGGAAATCAAATACCTATACCAAGTTGAATCCCAGAATCCACCGCCATGCTCAACCGCTATACCGACAGCATTGAAGTTTATCGGAGTGAGAACATCAACCACAGCACGGGGGTAATTTGCGTCCATAAGCTGGGCAACGAAATTCCCGTCTTGTGTAAGGGTATAGATTTTCAACCCATACCTATAGGACGCTGTTCCCCTTTGCAGAACAAGGGCAAGCACCCCGTTCCTATACGCAAAGTTGGTCTGATGGGGAGCGGAGTTGTCAGGGATCGTTATCTCCCCGGAAATCACCCCGTCAGGGAAAATCACTCGCCATACATAGCTGTCCTCTGACGATTCATGCACCTGAGATTGAAAGGCGGCACAGTTTCCAGCGGCATACACTCTGAAGTTATAAGCGTCAATGGATTCGCTATAAACTGAACCGCTCAACCCGTCCACTATATGCAGTTTGTTGTCCTGCACATAGTACATCTTGTTATTGTCATCAACGAAGAAGTCACCAGTATGAGTGGGGATATCACCTACACGGGTCAACTCGCCGCTGTCATTGTAATAAATGACCACGGTGTCCCCCGGTGCTATGTTCCTGTCAATGACCGTCCCGGAGAACCTTTGCGTACTCAAGGGGGCAATCCGAAATGCCATATTCTGCTTCGTGAGCGCAAGCATGGCGGCATACATCAGTTGCGATTCTGTCATGATACGCTCACCTCGCATTGGAATCCGTCAGGCCATGTGAAGGTTGCGGAATCCTCGGTCTGCGTGAAGGATAGACGATACATGGAGTTGTCACCTTCCACACCGTAAAGCACGTTCCCACTCATTGTGTCTATCTCTATCCAGCTAAGTCTTCTGTGCATGGCATCCACAAACCCATCATCGGAAAACCGAATGTCCACGTTCTTCGCAGCAGAGGACTTGTAGCGCAGATAGAATCCCAGTTCGTCCTTGTAAATATACCCCTTGCTATTGCCGTTTTCGTCACCAGCACCAAGGACAACTTGGGGGATATAATTCTGCCCCACCATGTCAAAGGCATACTCGCTCTTGACCAACTCCGTGTACTTGTACACCGCAACGGGCCATTGCGTGGGATTGGTGGTAGCATAAATCTGCACCCCGTCAGCGTCCGTAGGATAACCGTCTGAGGTATGACCCACAGGTTCTTCCTGCCAGTACAGACCTTGCCCATAGCGGTTTGTTGCCTGTTCCGTGGCGGCAGAACCGACTTCTTCCGTCAGGGGGATGCCGGATTCCGTCAGGAGGTTCAATCCATCCTCAGTCAAGATGCCCGTGGAGGAAATGATTGTCCCCGTGACCCAGCGGATATATTGGTCTTGAATTTTGATGAAGTTGTCATCCGAAGTGTCTTGAAGGATATACTTACGAATCCTTCTACTGGTGGAAAGCCTGTCCACCGTCAACTCTGCTATGTCACCCTGTTCGGCATAGAGGGAATCGGTGAACACAGCGTCCGCACCCAAAGCACCGTCAAAAACGTAGTCACCTTTAATGGGGTCAAAATAAATGCGGTCTTTCATGACCCCATCTATCAACGCTCTCATGGTGAAAACATCGGAGTTGAACAGAGCTTCACTCAAACCGTCGCCTCTGGCAATCTCTATACCCTTTTTTCTGGATATGGTCACGCCATAATACGATTTATCCAGCCCGACCTTCCTTTTCAGGCTCCGATCCACATAGGACGCATAAGGATATTCGTGATCGATTTCATCTTCCCCAGGGGCGGAGATTGAAGCCTGTTCCAGAGCGCCGCCGGTGATATCAATGGTGAATACCGGCCCGATCACCTGATCCCCCGTGAGGCCCACGGTCACGATATCCCCAAGCTCCAAAGCAAGATTGATAATTGCCCCCTCCGAAGTATACGGCTGATAGGCAGACCCGCTCAGAGCCGTCAGAATGCCGTTTGCCGTTGCCTGGGTCGCCCAAGGGCAATCACACGTCAAAACCCGTCCTGTGTCCGTACCGGCCTCATACGCTTCCTCATCATCCCAATAGACGGTTACTCCCGTCCAGGATGCGAACGCAGGCGAAATCTTGAGCCCCGATACTGCAGCTCCGAGATTGAAAGTATCGCTGCCGCCGGTCAGCGGCACCAGCCGCAGGGAATTGGCGGGAGTGATGCACCAATTCCCCGCGTTGGCAACGCCGATATTCCCCAAAACCTCGCGCATGGTCAAATCATTAGGATATTCGACCTTATAGCCGTCGCCGCTGCCGATGCTCGTTCTGCTGTCAACGGAGATACCCATGATGGACGCGATTTCCGCCACAACCGCCGATTGAGATTGCGGCCACTCGTCGAAGCCGGTCAGATCGGCATAAGTGGCGCCTCCGGCGCCATCGGCCACAAGCATTTTGTCATAACAAGTCAGGATCAGCGCCCCCGTGACTTTATCCACCTGTCGGGTATCGATAAAGAAGGTCCCGAGCGTGATCCACTCGCTCACAGACGATCCCAGGGCGAGCCGGTAAGCCGGAACCACCGTCGCCATCCTGGGCACCGCACTCGACGCCTCGAATATCGCGCAGGAGAAGGTCGCAGCTACACACCCGCCAATCGTCGGATCACTACCGGGCAAAAGGGACCGTTTCAGTTTCGGCCTGGAATCACCGCCGGCGGCGGCAGCGATCTTGTCCTTTTCATACGCCGTGCCGTTGACGGTGATCTTCCACTCGACCACGTGATTCTCGTCCGCAAATATTGAGTTATAAAGTGCGGAAGTAGAAATCATTTTTACACCTCAATCAGCGTGAAACTGCCGCCTGACCACTCTGCCCCGTTCTCCCCGTACTGATCCATCGTTGCCGAGAAAGACGAACAATAGAAGGTCTTTGTCATAAGGCCGTGCAGGTCTTCATATTGAGCCTCGAACTCCTCTTGGCTCAGATCGGTATCCAGAGCGGCATACCGGCTTTGTCTGTCCGGCATGAGGGTATAATCCATCGTCCGCTTGTCCGTGATCTTCGCCCGATGCATTCGCCCGTCAAGCGTCCTGCCGCTGCCGTCGGCATCCAAGTCGTTACGCTTCCATCCGACGCCCGAAAGCTGGACCATATTGCTGTAATCATGCCAGGACGAGCCGTTTTTGATCCTCAATACACTCATACTTACCTCCCGCTCGCCCTCATTGCCTGATTCCTCCGGCGCTCCACATTGGCATAGATCGGATCGCCATCCAGATAGAAGTTGAAGCTGCCGCCGCCATACTCGCCCATCGCCTGCTTGAACGCTGCCACGATGGTATCCAGCGGGGCTTCGATATTCGTGCCGGACTTCTGATCGCCCAGGACGGCAAGGAACTCACGATTGGGCGGGATCACCGAGCCGGAAGCCAGCCCGGGGACTTTGAGGCTCCTGCCGCTGCCGCTATGCGAATCGCCAACCGTATAGGTCGATTCCTCAATTTCTGGCGCTTTGAGCGTAAGCCCATCCCACCATCTTTTGATTCCACTCCACGCCCCTTCGAGCCAGGACGTGAACTTATCCCATACTGCAGTAAAGCCATCCCAAAGGCCCTGACAGATATCCTGACCGATCCCATCAAACACCGTAGAAGGAGAGTGAATCCCAAGCAGGTCTTTCAGCCAATCAATGACATTCGTGAAAGCGTCCTTGAAAAGCTGCCAGAGGCCTTTGCCATCCTCACCAAAATAAGTTTTCCATCCCTGCTTAAAGCCATCCCACATATTCTGAGGGACGCCATCCCAATACCCTTCTATCTTTTGGGTAATCGCCGCCTGTGCTTCCTCGAAGCTCATATTGGTGGTATCAATGTCATATACCATCTTCGCCCATTCATCGGCGGCTTCTTTGCCCTTTTCCTCATAGAGCTTCGCATAGGCAGAAAGGGCAGTTTCCATCTCCTTATTATGGGCAAGCTGTGCCTCGTGATAAGTGTCAGCGGCTTCTTTCAGCTTTGACACATCATAGGCGATCATTACGGCATCGAACACGCCCAGAGCGCCGATAGCAATCGCCTTCGCCATCTTCCCGAGCGCCGTGGTCGCCTTGGGGATATTCTTGACAATCGCCACGGGAATACTCGCAATCGCCTTGATTACCTTACCGATCGCCAGCAGGACGGCAAGACCGCCCAGCGCGAGCAAAGCGATCTGTACCCCGTCAAGGCCATCGATAAACTCCTGCCAGGAGATTTCCCCGTTAATGAGTTTCGTCAGCTTATCCAGCAGATCGATCAGCTCATCCAAACCGGTCAGGACAAGCTCACCGAGCCACTTGATAAACGGCTTCAGAACATTATTCCACAACGGCTCCAGGATAGGCCCCAGCCTCTCCAATACCGCATCAAGGAAGCCAAATGCTTTGGCAAGGAGATCAACCATCCGAGGCGCCGCCTCTTCGATGGTCCATTTTGCAAGGGGAGCGAGAACATTATCCCAAAACCAGGAAAATGCATCTCCGATCGTCTCCTTCAGGTCGGAAAACGATTCCTTCAGGCGTTCCCACGCTTCCAGAATCGGCTCAAAGTTAAGATTCTCGAACCATTCCCTGACCTTCTCAAATCCCTTGATCTCACCGATCCCGGGCAGATCGAATTTCGCCTTGGAAGCACCGCCTCCGCTATTCGTATCAGACAGGATGTTCAACTGGTCGAAAGCGGCAATCTGCTTGCTCGCCTTTTTCGCCGCGCTTCCGGTTTCCTTATACGCTTCAGCCTGTTCATTCAAGGCCTTTGCCGCCTCCTGGCTCCGCTCAAAGGTCGTGCCGAAAAGCTGTGCTACAAGCGAGGCGATCACCGTTACGATCTTCGTTATTACCTGCAGCAGACCGGTCAGCGCCGGGATAATGACGCTCACAAGCGGCTGCGCCAGGGTCAAGAATGCGCTCTTAAGCTGACCAAGGGCGGCGGTGAACTCCGGCGTTGAATTGAGGATATTGCTGAAATACTCCCGCACGCCGCGAAGCGCTCTGGTGATAACAGAAAACAGGAACACTCTACGAACCATGCCGATCAGCTTTTTCCCGATCTTGCTGATCTTATCCGACGCTCTCTGCATGGCAGAAGAGATATTGCCGCCTGCTTCCGCAGCGGTATCCCCCGCTTTCTTTGCCTTTTCCCCGGATTCTTCCAGTTCACCGTTAAGGTACTTGGTCTCGCCGAGCAGCTTTTCCACGAAAGCACTCATGCGCTCATACCAATAGCGCATTGTTTCCGTGAGCTTGCTTCCGGTAGCCTCTCCTTCCTCTCCGGCCTCTTTCATCCCTTCGCCCAATGCCTCTGCGCCTTGCGAAGCGCCGGTCAGCTCCGAGGACAATTCACCAGCCCGTGTCTCCGCTGCCGCCAGCTCCGCTTCATCCTGCGCAACAGCTTCATAGAGCTGCATATACTTAGCGTCCAGTTTTTCCAATGCCAAATCCTGCCGGGAAAGCGACTTTTCCTGCTCTACCAGTTCCGCAGTAATGGCTTTCTCCCGATCCTGGGCGCCAATATATTCATTGAACTCTCTTTCGCCTATAATCGGCTTGGAAAGATTGTGTTGGCTGCTAGGGTCTTGGATTTCCTTCGTTTTCTCAAGCTCTTTACGGAGATCTTCGATTGCTTTACTCGTCTTGTCGGCTTCCGCTCTTGCCGTTTCCAGCTGATCGGCTATGGCATTCTTCTGGCCCCGTTTCTCATTTAGGGTCTGATTCAGCTTCTCAATTCTCTTATCAAGGCGGTTAAGCTCCGCCTGCGCTTTTTTTGCATCAACATTTGCGATAATGTTGATGGAGCCATCGCCCTCCGCCATGATCTCACATCCATTCGTTTAAGATTTCCTGCTCCGCATCCGTAAGCGGCTTCTGTATATCAACGATTTCCCGATTTCTCCGATAGAAATCCCGATCCTGCTTGTCTAAAGGCTTCCCTCTGGCCTGTTTATCCCTGATCCGTACTATCTCAGCGAACAGGCAATCCCCTATTCCCATATACGCCGAAAGGAACGTCCACCAATGCAGGTAGTCCATTCCCCTGATATCCTGACCGATGATCTTGCTGATCGGTGCGGCGATATAATTGAAGTCCTGTGACCATGCTACAAGCTGCGGCCCCTTTTCCTGCTTCTCTTCCTCACCGCCGCGCAGATACCACAGCCCTTGTCTTATGGCTTCCTCATAATGCTCCGGCGCTATTTCGTCCTCATATAAGATATCCAGAAGTTCCATAGCCCGGTTATAGGCATCAAGCTCCGGGTCAGTTAAGGCGAGGAAGATATCCAGCGCCGCCCGGTAATCCGAGCGGATGGGCACCTCCTCGCCTCCTACTTCAAGCGCAACGGGAAGCCCATTGTTCCACGGCGCTCTCATTTGTGATATTTCTTATACTTCTCGCTGTACTTCCGCACTCTGGCGTTCATCTGCTTCTGCTCAGCATCAAAGCCCTCGTCGATCTCGTCCATGATCCCAAGCAGGAGATTCGCCCACACGGGCAAGCCATTCGACATTGCATACACGTTGATCCCCGTGAACAGGGCGTCGCTTACCCCGTCGCCCAATACGGCGTCGATCATCACCCGCATTTCGGCATCCCGCTTCTTCGCAATCTGGAACACCTCGCGCATTTCGGCTTTTGAAGCCTCCGCTTTGTATTCCTCCTGCTTGCGGTCCAGCTCTTCAAAGGTGTTGTAGAGCTTTTCGACAAACGCCGCGTCCGTGGGATTGAACGCCACTTCCACGGCTCCATTGAGCGTATAAGTCTTTATGCCGAGGTCGATTTGTAAGGCTTTGTTCTCCATGTGGGCTTCTCCTTATCAGGCTGCGGGAGTGAAGCTGATAGCGCCGGTGGTGCCGTCCTTGCTCGCCGTGCCAACGGTCCGGGTGCCGCCGTAGGTGATATCCACAGGCATGCCCACGGTGCCGCCGCCCTCACCGCCGAGGCCGGAAGGCCGGATGGCGCAGGCGCTGTAACGCTCCGCGAAGGGGGTGGACGCAGTGCCGGCATAAAAATGGACGATAAGCACATCCTGAGCCGCCAGCGCGGTATAGTCCTGATCCTTCACCGCCAGATTCCAGATTTTCACCTGGGCCGCGTCGCCGCCGTCCAGCTCGCCGGGCTCGAAGGTCTGAGTGATGGTGGGCTTCTTCAACGTGGTATAGGTAGAGCCGAGGATATCCTGCAGGGTGTCCTCGCTCCAATCCATTTCCATAGAGCTGTCAGAAACCCGCTTGCCGAGCGGGGACCATACGGGAGTGCTGGAAGTGCCGGTATTGAGATAGGCGATCAGCAGTTCCCGCTGTACGGTCTTGCCGGGATCGGTGTTGAAAGTCAAATCTGCCATTATTCTGTCACCTCGTAAATAAGTCTCATGAGAATTTGATGATCCTCGTCGCCGTTCTCATACACGGCAAACATGCTGCTTCTCGTGGTCGCTTCCAGCCGCATCACCCGCACCCCTTCTCCGAGGTCGGGATAATTCTGAGCCGCCCAATCACCGATTGCGTCAAGCAGTTCGTCCGCTTTCAGCCGAGCGTCATTACTCGCCCCGGGCTTAATGCGATAAATGATCTTGAACTGATATTCGCCCCTGTGACCGCCGTATATGTACCTCCGCACGATATAGGCGGCCTGGATAGTGCTGAGCGCCATGCTGGAAGCATCTGCCTTGAGCTGTTCAAAGTTCACGATTCCGACAGGGAGATTCGGATAAGTGTTCACCCACGCCATCATCGCGCGGCTGATCCGCTGCTCCTCCATGGAGGCCACCAGCTCTCTACGATTGTCCAAACTTCTCCACCGCCTTTTGCGCCACCCGCAGCCATTTGTCCTTGTTCTGGGCTTTACTAGCCTCAAACCAGAACGCCTGCGCCTGGGGGTGGAAATCCTTCGTGAACACCAAATCCCTGTCCGTTACAACCTTCGTTCCTCCGAGCGGCGCCCACGTGCTGCCCGTGTTCGGGTCCACCATGACTTTGCCGTAATAGAGGAATCTGGCATACGGGCCGGGATAGATGATTGTGTTGCCCTCTACTCGTACCCGGTTCTTCAGCGATCCCGTCAGCATCGGCACGAAAGGTTCCGTGTCTTTCTTGACCTGAAGCGCTACAACGTGCGCAGCCTTATCGCAGCGATCAGCGATTGCAGAGGCGATAGCCGCATTGATATCGCTTTTGACCGTGAACGTCATTTGCCGCCCACCTGCCAATGTTGCATCGATGGTCTGCCGAAATCCTTCGTGTCCACCTTCGTCACGGTATAGGAATCGTCATGCGCTCTGGCTGCGGCAGCAGGCAGTACAACCTCGCCTTTCACGAAGAAAGTTTCGCCGCCGTTGCCCTCCACAGAAAGCGTCCACTTCTCGCCTCGCTGAGCGTCCGTAGAAGCCCAAAATTCCTGCGGCCCGACAAAGGACTTGGCCTCGCCAGAAACGCCGTCTACGGCCTCCACGGTGAACGGTATGAACAGATCAACCGCGTCGGCGCTCACAAGGCCGCTCTCATTGACATTTCTGGATTTGCTCGCATCCAGGAACACGCCCCGAAGAATCGTAATATATACCCGCTCCACCTCTTCAAAAGTGGCGAGGTCTGTTTCCTGGATTACGTTGTACACAGTCACGGTATGAGGCGTATACATCAGCACCCACCCCTATACAGAAGCCCGGTATTCACCAGATAGACCGCCGCGACATCGGCATACACGATCCTCGAATTAAGCGGCCTTGCCGAAGAAGCGTCTTTTACATAATCCGCCGCCGTGGTATACGAAACGCTATGGCTTCCCACACTTTCGCTCTTGACCTCGCCGCCGGATTCGCTCAGAGCCGCCTCCGTTGCCTTCTGCGCGAGTTTTTTGCTGTCCTCGTCCGTTTTCATGGCTTCCGCCACGGCGCAACACGCTTTGCTCAGGGCCGTCAGAACATCTTCATCGGTAGCCTTTGCCGCTTTCCCTCTGGTATAGTAATCCAGGAAGTCAGAGGCGCGAGTGGCGAGGCGCGGGAAATCCGTCTCGCTAATCGCCGTGCCGAAATACACATCGGTATAGAACTCATAGTCCGCGAACATCCCGCGCCCCTCCTTTTACTGGGTCTTCTTGGTGATGGTGGTATTGCCGGCAGCCTGCGCGCGGCCATTCTCATCCACGGAGGCCACGGTGATCTTCGTTTGGCCTTCCGCAGGAGTGATGTCACCCGGAGGAGTGATCGCCGTCCAGCCGCTGCCGAGCTTCTGGCCATAGGTCACGGTAGGAGCGGCGGTGGCGCCGGTCTTATAGACATAGCTTTCGCCGCTGCCGGGAGTATAGCCGCTCACCGCGATATTACTGTCACCAACGGCAGTTCCGGCGGTGGAAGCCACGGTGATGCTGCCGAGGCTGGGCGTACTGTCGATCTGGCCGAACACAACGCCGCCGGCATACTCGACCATGAACTGGATACCGCTCATGACCAGGCTTTCAACCTGCGCGCGCTCCTTGTTCGCATAGCCGCTGTTGATGCCGATATAGCCGGTCTGATCGGCGGTCAGGTCGAAGGAGGACATGGCCTCGGAAGAGATAGGCACGTAATACAGGATCAGATTGTCCTTGGCGGTGGAAACCACCTTGCCCTGAGGAATCTGGCTGTTCATGATAACGGTGCCCATGCCCAGGAAGTCCTCGATATAGTTGAAACCGAAGGCCTGCTGGATGGTCACGTTGGCGGTGGAGAGATAATCCGCGATAGTCAGGGGGTTGATGAAATGAACCACCTGCACCGCATCATTCTCGAAGAGGACCTGGAGCTGGCCCCAGCTCTTGGCGATCACGGCCTGAAGGGTAGTAGCGCCGACCACGGTGCCCTCGATGCCCAGGAGGTTGGTGAAGAAATCACTACGGATGCCAGTCTGCACGTCCAGCATCAGCTTCTTGTCGGTCTCACGGACCGCTTCGTCATAGCCGGATTTCAGGATCGCTTCCGCAGAGGCAGCCTTGCGCCACTTCTTCAGGGTGATCTCGCCGATAGGCACCTTATTCCGCTGATACTGGCTCAGGGGAATGACTTCGCCCTCAGGCACATTGCCGCTCTGCAGAGTGCCGGTGGTGGTGTAGTAGTACATGGTGGTGCCATCCATCATGGGGATCTTCCGGGTCACGCCCAGGGCCTCCATGAGCTTGCGAAGGATGGTGCCGGTGAAGCGCAGGGTGAAATCCACCTCGCGCACTTTCGCCATCTGTGCTTTCTTGATGAGATTAGCTTCAGCCTCGATGTTGATAGGAGTAGGCATTTTTTACTTCCTTTCCGTTCGGTCAGAACCCGAACAAATGATGATACTGCGCAATAAGCGCCTGCCGCTTCGCATCGTCCTGGACAGCCATGATCTCGTCAACGGTCATGGTCGGGGCGCCTCCATTCAGAGGAGCGCCGAAATCGATGCGCACGGATTCATTATTGGCCTGCGGCTTCCGGGCATTGATAACCTCTTCCGCCGCCTGCTCAAAGGTCTTGGTATCGCTTACCAGCTTCCCGGCCTTGAAAGCGTAATAATCCACATCCTCCGCCGGAATGCCCTTCGACAGCAGCAGGCGTTCCCGCTCATACTGTTCCACCTTACCCAGGGCGGCGGTCAGATCGTTTCTCGCATCGTCCCGCTCCTTGGTCAGAGCTTCCCAGCGCTGCTGTTCCGTTTGCTGACTCTCTTTCCAAGCCCGGAAAGCGGTCAGCTCCGCCTCGTCGGGCATACCCTTCTTTTCTTTGGCAAGCCGTCGCGTGATAATCGCGTCAACTTCAGCCTGAGTGAAGGTCTTCTCAGACTGATTCTGCTGCTGATTCTGTTCCTGCTGCTGATTCTGCTGCTGATTCTGTTCGTTCTGTTCTGCCATGTGTTTACCCCTCCGTTTATTATTCTCTCCGTCGAGAGCCGCTTTAAGCCCGTCGGCCCGATAAACAAAGAAAGAGCGGCAAGCTGTCAAAGATACTCTGACAACTCACCGCCCTGGTGCTTCCCGCCAAACGCTTATGGCGAGGTACGATATTCTATTGCTTGACTTCTTCCCGCCGGACACGATACACAATCACACCATTCTTCGTCGGTATCAGCTCTACCCGCTGATCTTTCCTCAGAAGGTCATTGATTGCTTCGATATTTGACGGCGATAGGATTCTATCAGCTTTTATTATACCAGATTTTGCCTCATTCTGCAATAGTTATTCGCCCCCTCGTTTCGGCGGCACATAAGCCTTCATCCGCTCAGGCTGTGTCCTCAGATTGGCGGCTTTGGAAAACTCCTCATACTTCTGCTTCAGAAGCCGCTGCCTGATCTGCGCCGCCTGCTTATCTTCGGGATTTGTGGCTGCGGCCTCTCTCCGCTTCCACTTCCTCACGGCTCGCTCTATGGCTCTCTGCTGCTGCGTAGCCTCATAATGGGTGTACTTCTTGCCCTCATACACGAAATCAGGAGGGTCGATACTCGCCAACTCCTCGTCGGTATACGTCCGCTCCATCACATCGGGAATAAACGGCGAATAATTGTGGCGGCAGTTGGCGCCCAGGATTCCCGTGACCGAACCATAACCGCAAGACTTCTCGAACTCAGGGTATTGATACTCCGGTTTTCCTTTGCTCCGCTCCTTCCACCAATACACCTTGCCTTGCCACTTCTTATGATTCTCCCAGCCGAGCGGCCCGTCCTTGTCTCGCGCCCCGGCATGAGCCGATACCTCGACATATTCCGTTTCCAGATAGTCCATACTATCCTCGGCATATCGGCTATTGAGCTGATTCACGCCCGTCATAACGGCACGCCTGACCGCCACGTCTACCTGATCCCTGTGGCCGCTGTCATAGCTTATGACCGTTACCCCGCTGTCCGCAAGCTCCTTTGTGGCGCTCGCTATGGCCTGATTATAGCTAATTGCTCCGCTCTGCACCGCCATCTCTGCCTTATCCAGCGCCCATTTATAAGCCTGCGTCGGCTTGAGCACCGTCCGGCCGGAGTCCACAACGAACCCCATCGTCCGCGTGATATTCTCCAATTCCTCTTTCGTCTGCCGGATTATGGCATCTATATCCTGCTTCTTTACCAGCATTTCGGGCGCCGTAATCTGCGCGATATCCGCAAGCCCTCTGTAATACTTCTGATTCCGCTCGATTACATCATCAAGCAAAGCGTCCAGCTTCTTTTTGCTGATCCCCGTTGCCTTGCGAATCGCTTTCTTGATCTCCTCGACGCTGATCCCATGTGAACGAAGCGCCCGGATCGCCTGTACCGTGACCTCATTCAACTGATCCGCTGCCATAAGCCTTTTACTGATCTCCTGCAGCAAGGTCAATTCAAGCGTCCGAAACAGCTCCGCAAGCTCCTCCGGGATTGCATCCAGAACATCAGGCGAAAAAGGATATCTCATTCAACCTCATCCTGCCCTTCACCGGCAGTAAGGTCTACCATCGTCGGCAAGGCTTCCCTCGCCGTTTCGATATCCTCATTCATCAGCAGACTCCGGGCTTCCTCCGGCTTCATCAAGCCGGCATTGAGCATCATATACACTCTCGATTCATTGGCGGTCTTGTCCTCGATCACAGAATCATCAAAGTCAATGCTGATCTCCACTTCCTCGTCAAGACCCTTGTTCATCCAGGAATTACCCATCCGCAGCAGAATCCGGCACAATTCGATAAGCACAGATTCCAGGACGATCTCATGCTTCTTGATCGTGCGGAAAAGCGTGCTATTCTCGCTCACGATCTGCGTCGCCGTAGCTACGCTGCCCTGATTGAACTTGTAATGCTCCTCCCCGAACCCGCACTTGGCGGACAGGAGGTTAAGCTGATCCTGGACACCGCTCTGATGCTCTGCCGTCCGCAACTGCATATCAATGGGCTGAATCAGCGATCCGTCCTGCACATCTTCCGGCAGCACATAGAAAGTAACATCCGTGGGGTCAAATACGCTCTCCCCGTCCAGATTCTTTGTCGCAGAGGGCTTCACCATGACCCGCTTCTTGCCAAGGACAAACTCATTGACATAGGAATCATACGCGATATCCACGCCCTTGATCTGGTCAATGGCATTGGCATACACGGCGATCCCCATCGGGTTATTGTCCTCGACATTGTTCACGATATTATACCGCCCGATTACGAACTGCGGCTTATCGCTCTTCGTCCTGATCGGCTTATCGGGGATGGTCTCCATACCCTTCACATCCGCGAACTTGACTTCCTCATACCCACCCTCGGTAGATTCAAAAATCATGTTCTGGATTTCATACTCGCCGCTCTTCAGCTCATGGAGCTGGATATACGTGTAAGTCTTGCCATCAGAGTTGATAACACTTGCGAAAGCACACTCCGTAATATCCCGCTCCCGCCACGCCAGAGGATAGATATTCCCAGCGGTAACGTAATCCAGGACGATCTCCCCACCGTCCACCAACTCGCCCCGGCCATTAACCGAAGCCTTGGTAATCCGTGGGATAATGGCGTAAGTGCCGGCAGCGGCGCCCCGCTCCTGCAGTTCGTTCATCTCGACTTCAAAGTCATTGGCGGCGAACACCTCGTCAATGAACGCCTGTTCCTTCTCACCCTCCAGGGTGATCTTCACCTTCTCATTCATGAGAAGATTCGCCCAATCCTCGCAAATCTTCTTCGCCATCCCCAGCGAATACCGCTCGCAATCCACCTTCTGCATACCGTTCCATACACGGTAATCATGGAATCCGGCCACCTTGCCGCGATACCACCTCTGCCACTGCTCGACCCGCGTATACCAGCTTCCGTCGATGGTCTTGTACCCAAGCTCCGTGAGTTTCGCCACAACATCCACTTACTTTTCCCCCCTGTGCCCTGCGGCTTCCAACTGCTTATAATACGGCTCTATCGAATACTCGAAAGCGTCCAGACTGTCGATATCACTTGTGCCATCATCCAATCTGGTATCTACCTGCTTCTTATCATCATACACGGCGGAGGCCAGAGCATCGGTCAGGTGTGGACAACTCTTCGCCACAAAGAACCTCTCCTGCGCCATCAGAAGCAGCGTGAGCTTGATTCTGTCATTGATCGGCATCTTCAAAGCATTCTTTACCTGCGTCCTCAGGCCCTTCTCCTGCGCCGTATTAAACAATCCCCGAATAAGAATCTGCTCGGCGCTGTCCGCTCTGGTGATCCCGCCGCCCCACGCCTTTGTGCATCGGTCTATGAACTCAGCAAATCGCTTGTTCAAATCGTTCGGGTCAACTGATTCTTTCTTATGATCGATATACTCTTCTTCCAGCGCAACGACAACGCCCTTGCCCGTGATCCCCGTGCATTGGAACTTCGTCGCTGACCCCGTGCCTCCGAAGTCCACGCCATAACTGATTGTACCGAACCTCTCCCCATTATCTTCCAGCCATTTCTTCACATTGGCTATCTGATACTTCTCAGGATGATTGGCGAAATCCCGATAGATAAGCCCCTCGGCGATTACCCAGCGCCCCATGATAAAGCGCTCATAATATACCCCAACATACTCCCTCTTGATACTGTCCACGTAATCCTTCGGAAGTGTGGTATTGTCGCTTATAAGGAACTTCACATCAAGGAAATCCAATTCCTCGGCTCTGTCGATATAATCCGTCTTGAGCCAATGCCTCGGCGTGTCCGGGTTTGTGGTCGCTATCAGCTTCGCCCCCGGCAGACGCAGACGGGAAAGAAGCATGGCGAAGAAATCCTGCGGGAACTGCGTAAGTTCGTCGCAGTAAGCGCCTTGGAGCGTCAGTCCGCGTATCTTGCTCTCGCTGCGGATATCGTTCGCGCCTTCCAGGATCACCCGCCGCCCGAACAGCAAGCCCTCCTTGGATGAAGTGGAGAAAACGAAATTGGATTCCCCTACCAAGTCCTGCAATAACAACAGACAATTCCGTTTCAGAGTGGTAATCGACTTCGCACACATGAGGAAAAGCCCGTTATCCGGCATCGAAGCGACCCAGAACGCCCACAGGACGAGCGACACCCACGTTTTCCCGCTCGATACGCTCCCTTCCAGCAGGTTAATCCGCTTCAGACGATTCGTTCTCCACAGCTCCATCAACGCCCGCTGCTTCGGCGTGTAAATCATAAACCGGCTCCTTCAACCCGTCGATCAAGTCCGCAAGCTGCCCCGCGTTGCCGTGAACGATCTCCTGCCGATCCGTCTGACCAAGGTAATTCTTCCCAAGAAAAATCGCCATCGCCGCGCTCTTTTGGGCAAGCTGAAACTGCGCTCTCCTCAGAGAAATCTTCCCCAATCCTCTTTTTTGGGTAAATACTTCGGAAAAACCTTGCTTATACTCCCGCCTGCACCATGTTTCCAAAGTCTTATCCGTCACATCGAACCAGCCGCAGATTTCTTCCTTTGTGCATTGCATCCCGCAGAGCTTTTCAAACTCCGACCGCTCGATCTCTTTCCTCGGCCTCGCCATTCCTCACCTCACGAACTCCACTCTGCTCCGCATCGTGGGCAAACATGGCGCTTGATCCCCAGCGTTTCCATCTGCACACCTTGGAGCATTTCCCTATCGAATCCAAGGCCGGACAAATCCACGCCCTTGATCTTCGCCAACTCCTCGCGCAATATCTGTTCATCCCACTCGGCCAGCTCCGCCACTCTGTTGTCCGCCAGCCGGTACGCTCTTATTTGCTCATCGGATAAATCGTCGGCAACGATCACAGGCACTTCATCCAGCCCCAGCATCAGCGCCGCCAGCCGCCTTGTATGACCGCAGATAATGACCATATCGGCATCCACGATGATCGGCACCTTGAAGCCGAACTCCGTGATACTGTTCGCCACAACCTCCACGGCCTTATCATTTCTCCGCGGATTATTCTCATAGGGTATCAGGTCATGAGGGGAAACCATCCTGATCTTCATTTTCTGAGCCATTGG
>JAEEGI010004922.1_pt1 | contig 30957 bp, 31 predicted proteins | sample 8958751 | NCBI WGS metagenome assembly JAEEGI01 (sample SAMN16246545, study PRJNA631951) | gut metagenome | biome: gut microbiome; feature: rumen; material: KS-attached | host: Bos | place: Iran: Karaj | collected 2018-10 | reverse complement strand
ACCAGGGCGGCTTCCAAAGTCGAAAAGCCTAAAACCGAAAAAACCAAGGCTGACACTGCCGACCCGAGTGTCTCCAAAAAAGCATCTGATCTTTCAGAGTCCTGGAGAAAGAAGGTCAGGGCGGCTGTTAAGGAGGATAAGCTTTCCCCCGGTAATTATATAGCTGTTTACAAGGCTATTGCGGGAAGCGGCGACAAGCTGGAGCTTAACAACCGCCTGGTGAAGCAGTTCGACAGCACAAAGGGCGGTGCGCTTTATAATCATGTAAAGGCGATATTTGACGAGTACAAGAAGAGCGCGGACTGACATTATCGGTGCTGATCATTTCTGTGCTTAAATTTTTTTCAAAAAATGCTTGCATTTTATTCTCATTGTGATAAAATGGTATCTGCTTGTGACGGACAGGAAGTTCGACGGCACGGCGGCGTGTGGCTCAGTTTGGTAGAGCGCTACGTTCGGGACGTAGAAGTCGCAGGTTCAAATCCTGTCACGCCGACTCGATTTTATGGGGGTTCCGAGAGTTTCGGAACCCTTTTTTCTTTTCTGTTCTAACTTTTATTCTAACTTTTTTTGAAGTTTATTTTCAATCTGAACAAAATGGTTAACAACAAAATCCCATATATTATTTATTGTTTCTTAAATGTATTTTCTCGCTCATGCTGCGAGATATTTCTTCTTTTACTTCTTTGTCTTTTACTTTAGCGTATATCCTGAGAGTAGTATCTATATCGGCATGGCCAACCCACTTCTGAATACTTTTTACATCATGCCCTTCATGTACCAGAATTGATACACAGGAGCTTCGGAGATTGTGAAAGACAACGCCTTGAGGAAGCTCAGGGATTGTTTTCAGAAGAACTCTGAATGTTTTAGAAGGGTAGTCAGGGTAGTATAGACTGCCATCTTCATGTTTGAATATATAATCATTATCCTGATAGCAGTCACCAAACAATTTTCTATATTGTTGTTCTTTATTCAATAAATCTTTGAATAAATTGATCTGTTCATCTGATAACGGATATGATCTATTGCTATATTCTGTTTTTGTTTTGTTTAATCGGTTAACCTTGGTTCCTTTTGTGACTGTATGATTGATTCGCATTGTTTTTGTTTCAAAGTCAATCGCAGACCATTTAAGACCAAGAACTTCTTCTCTACGCAACCCAAAGAAAATTGTTAAGTAAAAAACGACGTAGAGCTCATTATCCTGAGTTCGCTGCAAGAATAAATTTGCTTCATCATACGAAAAAAATGTATCATCTGTATTCTTTGGAGCTGCATATTCTGCTGCATAGTTTTTATTAAGTTTAAGTTCCTTGATTGGATTGTAAGATATTAGTCCATCATTACGTGCCTGTTCTAATGCTCCGGAAAAGAAGACTTTTGTATCTTTGGCTGTACGCATTTGAAGATGATATACAACAAACAAATCGTCAAGAAACTTTTTTGCAAGTTTTATATTTATGCTTTTGAGCTTGGTATTGCCAAAATACTCCTTGATACGTTTGGCTTGATAATAATATGAAGCATAAGTGGTATCAGCAACATTGTTCTTTTTTATTGATAGATAGTAATCTATATATTCGGATAAAGACATGTCTTGATCCAGTTTATAGGATTCAGCATTTAGTATGTTGATTCTGGCTTCAGCAGCCTTTTTAACATTTTCAGGTGTATCACTTAATCCAGTAGCTATCCATTTCTTTTCATTTTTTCGCATTCCATCTTTTAGGGTAGTTAATGATATAACGATATAAAGGTAACCGCGTTTAGCCTGGATACCTTTACATCGTCTACCATCCTTTTTACGTCTTGCCATGATTATTCCTCGTCTGAACTGAATTTCATATCAGGATACATAAATTGAAGCAGGTATATTTTTGGAACGCGATATTTGTTGCCTACTTTGATCGAACGAATTTTACCAGTTGAGAGATAATTATATACAGTATTGCGTCCGGTCTGTAATATTTCCATCAAGTCATTTGGTGATAATACATCACGATATTCAGTTAAAAAATTCATTTCCATGTTAATAGTCCTCCTTTCTATAATCGTTGCTGATAAAGTGTTTAAGTGAGCACAAATCAGTTCTGAAATCAATATATCATGCCTAAGAGAATAAATCAAGCACAGAAATGTATTTAAAATATACTTAAAAGGCACAAAACGGTACTATGCGACTTGGAATGTGCTTATATGATAAAAAAATGTTCTTTGATTTAATTTGTTATTGTGATATTATAAATTACGATATAGTGATGATTATGTTGTTGGATAATTTGAGAGGAGCTTTGGCATGATTTTATTAAGAAATTTAAATGGAAAAGACCCTATGGATTTTAACGATGATACAGCAGCTGATAGCGTGGGGAGAAGAATAAAAAAAATAAGAATCGAAAAGGGATTATCGAGGGCTGAGCTCGGAGAATTGGTAGGATTAAGTGCTGATAGGATTCAAAAGTATGAAAATGGAGCCAGAAAACCTAAATCTGATTTGCTAAAAAAAATAGCAAGAGCGTTGGATGTTGAAACGATTGCTCTTACAGATCCAGTAGTGTCAAATTACTTAGGGGCTATGTATGCACTTTTTGAAATGGAAGAACGTTATGGTATTAGAATTAAAGAACAAGACAAGCGTATAGTATTATATTGTGAAAATATGAAAGGTGGACTTGCAGATTATCTCGACGAATGGATGCGTGAATGCAAGTACATAGATTCTAAACTTGCAGCAGCAACATCAGATGAAGAAAAAGAAGAGATTAATAAAGAATATATTGTATGGAAAAGAACATTTCCTAGAGCTATCATTGAAAGAACGGAAGAACATTTAAGAGAACTGGAAAGAAAAGATATAGAAGATCAAATCAATAAGCTGCAAAAACAGTTATCCGAGTTGGATAAGAAATAGTAGAAAAGTACATGCTGAATTTAAGGGGGTATTATGGCAGATAAGAATATTTCATCAGAGCTTGTTCCGGTATCAATTACGGTAGAGGCAATAAGGAATAAAATATATGTCATACGTGACAGAAAAGTTATGCTGGACAGAGATCTGGCAGCTATATATGGTTATGAAACAAAGAACTTTAACAGACAGGTAAGGAATAATATTGAAAAGTTCTATGGCGATGATTTTATGTTTCAACTAGATGATGATGATTTAGAGGAACTTTCAAGGTGCAAAAATTTCACCTTGAACGAAAATACAGGAAGAGGGCATAATATAAAATATAAGCCATATGCGTTTACGGAACAAGGAATATATATGCTGATGACAGTTCTAAAGGGTGAATTAGCAACTCATCAGAGTAGAGAATTGGTCAAGGCGTTCAAAAAGATGAAAGACTATATTCAGACAGTTCCGTTGCTATCATCATCTCCAGAACTGCTTCAATTATCTTTACAGACGGCTCAGAATGTGAAAGATATTAGTGAAATAAAAGAAAAAATGATAACAAAGGATGATCTGACAAAAGTTATCGAAAGTTTTTCACTTCCAGATAAAGATACAGACTATCTGATCTTTTCCGGACAGTATTTAGAAGCGAAGGCTGCCTATAAAGAGATATATGGTAAAGCGAAAAAGAAAATATATATTGTAGATAATTATATCGATATAAGGACACTGGTGCTTCTTAATGATATAAGTGGAAGTGTTGAAGTTATTGTATTTAGTGATAATATTGGAAGAAATCTATCTCTTGCAGACTTTAATATGTTCCGTAATCAGTATCCTGGAATAAATATAAAAATACAAAGAACAGGCGGACGCTATCACGATAGGTATATAGTGTTAGACTATAAGTGCAATTCAGAGAAGATATATCATTGTGGAGCCTCATCTAAGGATGCGGGAAGACTGGTTACAACAATAACAAAAGCAGATAATAAAAAGCTTTATTATCCAATGGTAGATGATCTGTTGCAACAACCATTACTAAGATTAAGATAAATAAAAAACTCTCAGTAGTGATGAGAGTTTTATACAAAGGAAATAATAGATAAAAGAAGGGCATTTAAGATTTAACTTAGATGCTCTTGTTTTATTGCAAAGAAAAAACTATAGTTTGCCATTCTTTTTTTCATAATCCTTAATTGCCTGACGAATGAGGTATAATACTTTGAGTGTGTGAAAGATTTTCTGTAAATAAGATATCCTAAGATAATTGACGAGCTGTATGGCGGTAAGATTACCGTTGTCCGGCTCGTTTTGACTATACCTAATCCCATTGATTTCATCAAGAATTATGATAAAATTTGTATATAATTATACGGAGAATTTGCGTGAGTAATACACGAAAATAATTGACCGATGGGGGGAGACTATATGATAACAGTAAATCTGTATTATAAGGGAATAAACGGAAATGCACGCGCGTTTGCCGAGGAGATGGAATCATCGGGAATTGCAGATGCGATTCGTAACGAGGAAGGAAATCTGCGGTATCAGTATTTTCAGCCAATAGGTGATTCGGAAACAGTACTTCTTATAGATTCCTGGACGGATCAGGCTGCGATTGATGCACATCACGCCTCGCCGATGATGAAACAGTTAGCTGATCTACGTGACAAGTATGATCTCCACATGACGGTGGAGCGATTTGTCAGTGATGAATATGAGGCGGATGGAAAGTTTGTCAGAGAGTAAGGAGAATACAGCGATGGGCGAAATGCTTCTGCAGAAAGGCGGAAGACAGAGCATCTTGTGGAGGGGCCGGAAGCGGTTGCGCAGAGAACATCGGTTTGATATAATAGATCTGTTCGACAAGGCAGCGGATTACGTTATAACAGGCTGCGGAACGGGCGAGGGCGCTATGCTTGCTTTTCTGCGAAGAGAGCGGACAGGGCTATCCCAGAGAAAGAGCAGTTCCCGAGAAGAGGAACAAGAAAATCCTTGCATAGGATCCGGGCTTTCCAAATGAAAAATACTTATAAAACCAAAGCAAGAGAAGAAATAATATCATATTTAAAAAATCATCCCGAGCAGAGGCTTACGGCGAGAGAGATCTATGAGGCCGTATGCGACGGGGAGAAGACGGTCGATCGCACGACGATATACCGTAACCTGGACCGCTTGTGCGAAAACGGAGGGTTGATGAGATTCAAGGAACCGAATCAGGAGTCCTGGTATTATCAATATTCATCCGATCATGAGCATTGCGACAGGCATATGCATGCTCAATGCAGTGTGTGCGGAAAGGTGTTTCATCTTGACAGACCGTTTGTGGATGCTTTTGCCGAAGGGATGATCAAAGAATACGGGCTTGATATCAGCCCGGCAGACACGGTTATTCTCGGCAAATGCAGTGAATGCAAGGGAATCAAAAGAAGTTGACAAAATTGCAACCGTTGCGTATAATATGCAACTGTGTTGCAAATTTTTTTTAAGATAATTATTTACAGGGAGAAATATGTCCGCAAGAGAAGTACCTATTGTGGTCATCACCGGATACCTCGGCTCCGGAAAGACCACGTTAATGCAAAACATTTTGAAGCAGGAAAAGCGTAAGATCGCGTTGATCGTCAACGATATGGGAAGCATCAATATCGACGCATCCATCCTTAATAAGTCCGGAAACCGTGTCGCACAGGTCGAAATGGTCGAGATGCAGAACGGATGCATATGCTGCACCCTGCGGGATGAGTTTATGGCCGAGATCGAAAGACTGTCGGAGGACAAGAGCATCGAAGCAATATTTGTTGAAGCATCCGGCATCAGTGAACCGTCATCCATAGCAGGCGCGTTCCTTAATTACGAGGAAATGACGGAGAATACAAGGGTTTATCTTAAGGTGGTGGTGTCTGTTGTTGATGTTGACAGGATCTACAGAGAATTCCTTCACAACCTGACTTCCGACGAAGAAACCGAAGACGGTGATGTGATCAATCTCATTATGGATCAAATCGAATTCTGCAATCTGATGATCCTTAACAAGACCGATCTTCTGACGAAGGAACAGCTCCGAGAAGTAAAAGAAGGGCTTCGCGCTATTCAGCAGGAAGCCGAGATGATCGAATGCGTGAACGGAGATGTCGATCTTGAGGTCATTCTGAACAGGGAAGACTTTGATTTCGATGAGGTCGAGGCTTACAGTGCGGTTCAGAGGGCGCTTAATAACTGCGAGCATGACGATGAGAAAGCCTGCGTGGACGAATACGGTATCGCTTCTTTTGTATTCGAGGAGAAAAGGCCCTTTAACCGTGATGCATTTAATAAACTCATCGAAGAGTACCCCGAATCGCTCATACGAAGCAAGGGGTACATCTGGTTCTCGGATGACCCGAAACATGTTCAGTTGTTCGAGCAGGCAGGAAGAAATGCTTCCATAACGGAGCTTTCCGAGTGGATATCGGCATGGTCCGAGGAAGAGCTTGAAAAAGTCGTAAGCGATTTCCCCGACATCATGGATGATTGGGACGAAACCTACGGAGACAGATGCAATCAGGTCGTTTTTATCGGCAAAGGATACGAAAAGTCCGAGATCGTCAATATGCTCTACGATTGCATAGAGAAAGCCGACTGAAGACAAGAGCCGCTTTACTCCCGGGTGCTCAGGAATTATTTATATTCTCTGGGTGTTTTGCCTGTGGACTTTGTAAAAGCGCGTAAAAAACAGGAGTAGTCATTAAAGCCGCATTCAAGGGCAACATCCATAAAAGGTTTGTCAGCGCAGATCATCTCTTTTGCAATGGCTTTATGGAAATGCAGGTGATCATGAGCCTTTGGGAACGGGGTTATGGTTTCATATTTGATTCAAGAGGGCATAATGAGTCAAAATGAAACGTCCCCGTTGACTCATGAGTCGAAATGAAACGTCCCTATTGACTCTTAGGAGGTGCAGATGGTTAAGATTTTTAGCATAGAAGATAGAAAAAGCACATTGGATTATATTCTCTCAACAGCCAAAGATTGCCCTAAGATAGTTTCTTTGGTTCAAGTAGGATCCGGCGCTGAAGGTTTCCGTGATGAAAAGTCAGATTTGGATTTTGTAATAGCATATGAGATGCAAGAACTGCGAAAGGGAAGTGGCTAAGGCGATAAATTCGGTAAAAGGATTGTCAGCCAAAGTCAGCCTGGAGAAGAATGAGGCTTATGTGTCCTATGAGAATGAGCCGTGTGAAGAAAAGGCGATAGATGCAGTACAGAAACTGGATTTTGTTGCCTATTTAAAAGATTGAAAAAATTTTGACCCCCGGGGACGGGGTTATTGGTTCAAAAAAATGAACCTCTAACCCCGTCCCCGGGGGTCAAAATTTACCGGAGTAATCTTGTACAAGGGGGATTTGTGTGCTATAGTTGATTTTCGGCAGAACTTATGTTTCTGTTGTGGGAGTAAAATAAAATTACAGGGGGAAGAAAAAAATGAATGAGAAAAAGTTTAGTGTACTTGCTTTAGTGGCATTGATACTTCAGGCAATAATGACCTTGATAGGTATTATAATGGTGATCATGCAAAAAACGCTGCTCCCAAAGTTTTACGGACAGTTATATGATGCTGACAGAATGATATTTCCGTCGGCACCTGTCTTTATGGTCCTGATGCTGGCAATCTATTTTATTTTCTTCTTTATTTCCAGAGAAGAGGGTAACAAGACCGGGGTCATTCTGCTTGTTGTATTTGCTGTTTTGATCTCTTTATTGAACGGATTCGTAAATACGTTGGTGATCAGATTTTACAGTCGCTTCGGAACTGAATCTGTTGCGGCGTATACGGCGCTTACTTCACTTATTTCTTCTATACATTTTTTGGGGCTGCCTGCGTCAGTGCTTTTTTACGTCGCTTGCGGCAGATATACGGCTTGTGAGTGAATGCAGCGGGAAAAGATAATACTTAAAGCTCTATAGAACACGTTAACGTTTTCAGACTTTTGTCATAAACGCTAACGTGTTTTATTAATTTTAAAAAAGTTTAAACAAGAAAAAAGAAGGGCTCATGCAGCTCCTTCTTGGGGGGGAATTTTAAATAAAATATAGATGACCCTAAACATAATATATACAACGATCTTCCTCAGCGACCAATGTATACGCCGTTTACTGTGAGCTGATACTCACCTTTATTACTCACAACTTATGACCCTATTCATCAAAACGGCTTCTATATTTGTTCTATTATAATCTGTACCCTAAGGTACGATTCAATATTATTTTGAAAAAAATATTAATATTTACTTTATATTGTTTTTTCTTTTTACCTTGTTTTTAAAAATATCGGATGATAGAATATCTGTTGATATCGTCCCCTAGGGTACGAGTTTGATCTTAGTTTAGGCTTGTAATGATCACGGAGTTTAAAAATGAATGTAGAAAATGATTATCTGTTTAAGATCGGAGAAGTGGTCAAGATCTGCGGAGTGACCCGTAAAGCACTTTTGGTGTATGAAAATGAGGGACTGGTTGTACCGGCCAATAAGGATAAGTACAGTGGCTTTCGTTTCTATTCGGCTGAGAATATAACCCAGATCAGGTCCATAAAAGCTTTGCAGAAAGCAGGATTATCACTTAAAGAAATAGCCGGTTATCACAATGACCCCGAAAAAATAGACGAATATCTGAAACGTCTTATAGATCTCAGGGATGAATTGGATCGTAATATAACCAAACTAAAAATACGTTCAATGAAGACAAACAAGATGGAGATCAGCATAATCAATCTTTCCAAAACAGTCTGTTTTTCAAAAAGAAAGATATGCAGCAGTCTGCCTGAAGTGATCGCACATTTACGTGAAACGGATATTGAAGCGGGAAAGACAGGATCCGGATTGAAAGCGGCAGCTCTTTTTGCGATAGTTTCCCGGGCGGGGCAGGATAAGATGGACTGGACAAGCTGTATTCCCATAGATAAAGGATATGCCGGACCGGAACGGCTGGAAATCCCCGAAGGAGTAGCACTTTGCCTGAATTATCGCGGACCATATGAAAAACTGGATGAGCCTGTGAAGGTACTGAAAGAATATGCACAGGAGCACAGATATCACCTTATTGGAGCTTTCAGACTTGATTTTGTGGAAGGTCCGCCTACTCTTGGCAATAGGTCTGAAGATTACCTTACCCGTATAACGGTATTTATCGAAGTATAAAACTAAAATGACCCTTTTGGGACGGGGTCATAAAGTGTCACCCACAACCCCGTCCCCAAAGGGTCATAATATTATAGAAGATCATATCTCTGTGATCTCTGTGTCTCCGGTTACGGTGATAGCCTGCTTTAAGGCACCGAACAGGCTCCTTAAAGTAGTGAAGGTCTCGTAAGCCTTATTGAAGTTATCCGCGGCCAGCTTTTTGTTGCCGTTTTCATTAGCCTGCCAGGAGGCAGTAGCGTATTTGTGGAGTTCTTCGTGAGTCCTTTCCACATTCTTGAAAGCGGGAGAAGAGGTGATGCGGGGATCGGTCTGTCTGCCCAGCCATTTGCCCAGTTTGCAGCCTGCGGGATTGTTGAGTTGCTCAAGCTTCAGCTGTTCATAGCCCGCAAGGTTATTAAATACTCTCCAGGTGAAGATGAGATGGTCTATTTCGAATACTATCATCCAATCCAGAGTATTAAGCTTAGCGCCGCCTCGTGCCAGATCGCTTCTTAATTTGTCCACTGCTCTTGAAATAGTGTATAGGTGCTTACCTGTGGCCATGCATTCGTCTGCAAGTTTATCATAGCTGTCGGCTATGGAGTCGATGGAGGCGATAACATTTTCCGTAAGCGCGGTCTGGGTGTTTATTTCGTCATATATATGATCTACGGATCCGCTTATGGCGTCTATCTGACCGCCCATCTCGTTGATCCTGTCTATGGACTTGTGTACTCTTTCGTTTCCTGCAATAAGCTGATCGGAGGTCATGGTAATGGATTCAGTAATGCCGTCGATGCCTTCGATAAGTTCCTTGACATAATCCTCGATCTTTTCTACGGATCTGGTGGTTTCCGAAGAAAGGTCCTTCATCTGCCCCGCAACTATGGCAAAGCCCTTTCCTGCTTCACCTGCCCTGGCAGCTTCTATGGAGGCATTGAGGGCGAGAAGCCCTGTCTTGTTGGCAATCTTCTTTACCATATCCACGATCTCGTTTATTTTATTGGCCTTGTCTCTGAAAAGCTCAGTTCTGTCACTGATGGCTTCCACACGTCCTGTAGACTGGTCCACCAGCTCCACACTTTCGGTCATCTCGTCAATGGAAGCCTGGGACATTTCCATAAGGGCATGGGTATTGTCCTTGATCTTCATTACCGAGTCCTGGATATCCATGATGGAATCGCCAATGTCTTTGCTGGCACCACGTATGTCATCTATGGAAACATTTTGGGATTCCACCTGTTCGATCATGGTTTTGACACAGGAACTGTCCCCGATGGTGACCATGGCCTTATTAAGCTTCATGACCATCTTGTTGTTGGACACGACTACGCTTTTAATAAGCGCATTGTACTGTTTGGCCAGTTCACAGTCCGTAAAATCGCCTTCCCGGGCATAGGCATACTCTCCGGTCACAGCCTTTTCCATAAGGCTCATAAGCATTTCCCGGTCATTATTGGTTTCTGCTCCGCTTTTTTTCTTTGAATTAAACATAAATACCTCTCCTCTTATCATGTCATCCGACAGATAAATCTATAATAGCAAAAAATAAGTTATAAGAACATAGTAAATTGTGCTACTTTACTACATAAAAAATAAGTTTTTTGACAGTTATGAAAGGGTAGTATATAATATATTTTAAAATATAAATGATATATGGATCGGTAAGACAATGAAGAAGCTTCAATATGTTGTGATCATTGCTGCCATGCTGGCTCTGGCTGCCTTTTACCTTAAGCCTTCTTTTCAAAAAGAAGAGGAGACGGTAAAAACCGCGGAGGACACATGCACAGTGGCAATAGTTCCTGCGGAAGAGTTTACTGTGGTATCTTCCAATCCCATGAGGGTTAAAAAGGGAGAAAATGCGGAATTTGAGGTCAGTATCAATGAGAATTACTATTGCGTTGATACTGACCTTTATAGGTGCGTAAATGACAAGATAATTGTAGAAAATGTATCTTCCGACAGAAGTTTTTATATAAAGACCATCAGAAAATACAATGTAACCGTGGAAGAAGCAAAAAACGGAACAGTAGAGCTTATAAACAACGAGGGGACAAGGTTCTGTGAGGGAGATACGGCAGAACTTATTCTTACCCCTAAAGATAATTACCTTATTGAGGGTATCCTTATTAATGATGTGCTTTATCCTGTCAGAAGCGATGGCGGATACACACTGAAGGTTGATGAGGATTGTACCGTCCGCGGCCTCTTTGCCGGTGTCGAGAAGAACTTTGTGCTGGCCAAGAAGAACATAGGCCGGGTGGAAGTCAGCGGAAACAAAGACTATGGTCGTTTCCTTTATGGTGATGAACTGGTGCTTTCGGTTGTGCCCACAGAAGGGATCATCTTTAAGGGCTGGACTACCGGCGGCTTTTTAAAGGACGGCGGAGTCATCATCGGTACCGGGGAAACATATGCCTTTACGCTTACCGAGGATACTGAGATCTACGCTAATTTCCTGGATGTGAACAACTATTCGGCCTCTTTCGTGGCAGATCATGAAACAGGAGAGGTCAAGGCTTTTGCAACTCTTTCAGCCGATGAATACGGTGAGCTTCCTATTTACAACGATGTAAAGAAAAGAGAGGGCTATCTCCTTACGGGCTTCAATACAGAAGCAGACATGAGCGGCGATTCCTACTGCGTGGGAAGCATGTTTGTGATGCCCCATAATAACGTTACCTTCTATCCCGAATGGACCAAGTGCGCTGACCCGGATAAGCTGGAATACAGCATTAAGAGCGGAAAGGCAGTGATAAGCGGGATAAGGGAAGGGGCAGTGGATGAGAACGGTACTCTTTGCATTCCCGATAATATTGACGGCACTGCTGTTTCGGGGATCGGCGCCGATGCCTTTTCGGGTAACAGCGATATCCGTACCCTTATCCTTCCTCCGGGGCTGTCATCTCTGGGCGACCGCGCACTTAAAAACTGTACGAATCTGAAGACCGTATACCTGGTAGAAACCATTTCTGCCATAGGAAAGGACTGCTTCGCAAACTGTGAGGCTTTCACGGACCTGAGACTCATCCAGTCCTATGCCAAGGTTTATGATCTGGACTATGATTCGGCGCTTGCAGAAAAATACATGAGGCTTAAAAACACCGAAGGTCCCCGCATCATTCTGGTGGGCGGCTCAAATCTCAGTTTCGGCATAAATTCTGAGATCTTAAGGAAAGCATTTCCCAAGTATGATGTGGTGAATTTCAGTACCACCTATCTGTACGGCCTTTCACCCCTTCTTGACCTGGTGGATAAAAACGTTCATGAGGGAGATGTAGTGATCCTGGCTCCGGAGTGCTACTTACAGATGTATTGCGCCAAGGAGACCACCAGTTTCAACAACTGGGAATATGTGGATTGCAATCCCGACATGCTCAAGGATATCAACATTAAGAATAATACTGCTTTTCTTAATACCGCACTGACTTTCTTTTACAATAAACGGGTGCATTCACCAAAGAAGGTCTTTAATTCCAATCCGGTCTATTCCAGATCCGGATTCAATGAATACGGGGACCTGATCACTGCTCGAACGGGCAATAAAGTGTTGGAGCCCGTGATACCTTATGCGGGACTAATCACGGATAAAGGAATGAAGAGGATCAATGAGGCCTGCAGGTCCTTTACCGAAAAGGGGGCAAAGTGCTACTTTACCTTTACGTCTCTGTCCCTTGGCAGCAAGACCGGGGAGCAGGTGGTTAAGGGGGCAAAAAACTATCTTTCTTTACTGGATCAAAAGCTGGATAAGGAAGTGGTCCCGATTATTTCAGATCTGGAGGATTATCTTTTTGATACATATATGTGCTATGGAATCTGTTATCATCTGACCCTTGAGGGGGCAGAACTCAGAACGGAACAGCTTGTAAAAGACCTTTCGGCCTATTTGGAATAAGGGGGGATCGTATATGAACATCATGTCATTGACATATATAGGGTTTCTTCTTGTGACCTTACTTGTTTACAGGCTGATCCCGCAAAGGGCTCGAAAGATCTGGCTTTTCCTCTGCAGCATTCTTTTTTGCGGTCTTGTGTTGCCGCTGCAGACCCTGGGCATGCTTTTGTATGCCTGGATCGTGCTTGTTCTCGGCAAATTGTTGGGAAGGCATAAAAGTAAGGCCCTTCTTGCCTTCGGCATTATATTAAGCATAGGCTTACTCTACTTCTTTAAGTATCTGAATTTTACCATGTCGGTCATAGGCATAGACAGGACCTTTAAGATAATTGCCCCTATAGGCATTTCCTATATAGTCTTTCAATGCATCGCCTATCTTACGGAAGTTTACAGGGAGAAGATCACACCGGTAAGTGAACCCATGGATCTCTTCATTTACATGTTTTTCTTCCCCAAGGTATTGTCAGGCCCCATTGAACCGCCGGAAAGATTCATCCCTCAATTGTATGTGCCTGTTAAAAACACCTATAAGGACTATCTGGTTTCCTTTTCCTATATAGTTAACGGCTTTGTGAGAAAGATGGTGGTGGCGGATTTCCTCGCTGTAGGGGTTGACGCTGTATATGCCTCGCCGGACAAGGCAGACAGGTTTTCGCTCATTTTTGCGGCTGTCATGTATTCTTTCCAGATCTACTTCGACTTTTCGGGGTACACCGACATAGCGATAGGATCTGCGGGGATGTTTGGGATAAGGCTTACGCAGAACTTCAACAGACCCTATCTGGCAACAGGGATCAGGGACTTCTGGAAGAGATGGCACATCAGCCTTTCCACCTGGCTCAGAAATTATATTTACATCCCCCTGGGCGGAAATCGCAAGGGCTTTGCCAGGAAGCAACTGAATACGTTTATCACCTTTGCGGTAAGCGGTCTGTGGCACGGCGCTTCCCTTACCTACGTCTTATGGGGAGCTTTTCACGGTCTGATGCAGGTCATTGAAAATCTGTTCGACAGGAAGAAAATGAAGGAAGACAACCTGTTTATCAAAGGGATCAAAGTGCTTATCACCTTTGTACTCGTGACCATAGCCTGGATCTTCTTCAGGATACCGGGGATCGGAGATCTTAAAACCTTCGGGCATAGCTTCATACACAACACTCCCGATCTCACGGCAGCGGTAAAGCTTTGCTGCATGACAGTATCTGCGGGAGTGATCGTATCCCTTGGTTTCCTTTTTTCCGAACTGACCCGGCTCTTTTGCATGAAAAAAGGAAGGACCTTGGCAACGCTTTTTATCTGCCTTTTGGATGTATTTCTTATTATCGCCTCCATCGGCTTCTTCCCGGGTAACACGGCGGAGAGCAGTTTTATATACTTTAATTTCTAAAGATTAAGATTATGAACGAGAGAAAAAACTTATTTAAATTCATATTGTTTTTGATGATCTTTTTGATCTGCTTTGCAGGCATATGCTTTCTCGGCTGCAAATACCTGTCTGCTCTCAAAAGGGTTTATGACGAGTCATTTTATGCGGGACTTAAGACCAAGTATGACAGATTGACTTCGGTGAAAGGGCCCAAGATCGTGGTGATAGGAGGCTCCTCCGTGGCTTTCGGAATTGACAGTAAGATAGTGGAGCGGGAAACAGGAATTCCCTGTGTAAACTTCGGACTTTATGCGGCCATAGGCTTTAAGCCCATGCTGGATCTGTCAAAGAAGAGCATAGGTGAAGGCGATATTGTGGTGCTGGCACCGGAGCTTTCCTCTCAGATGTATTCCGGATATATAGGCTACGAGTATCTGACGGATTCGGTGGAAGGAAGACCGGACTTGGCGACTGCTCTGGGAAAGGAGTACGCAAAAGGGTTTCTCTCGGCTCTTCCCAAGTATTTAAGCCGAAGGAACAGGATCTTAAAAAGCGGGATATCCGTAGATGGTGTATATGCCAACAGCTCCTTTGATGAGTATGGTGATATAGTCTATTTAAGGAATGAAAATGTGATGAACGGCGGCTATAATAAAACAGATCTTCCGGAGATATCCACCGACATCCTTACAGAAGAATTCTTTGATATGGTGAATACCTATGCAGAGTATTGCAAAGAGAGGGGAGCGAGCGTATATCTGGGCTTTCCTCCTATGAACGCGCTTTCAGTTAAAGATACAGATGAGGCGCAGGAGGCTTTCTTAAATAAGCTTAAGGAAGATCTGGACTTTGAGATCCTTGCATCCCTTGAGGATCATATTATGGATCCGGGGTATTTTTACGATTCCAATTTCCACACCAATGATCCCGGAACTGTGTATAACACATTGCTCTTGGTAAATGATATAAAGCGAGTGACAGGAAATATGACATTGACTTCCATAGAGATACCTGAGCCTCTTGCGGGAGAGGAAGAGGAAGATACCGATAAGGAAATACAGAACGACGGCATCTTTAATTTCATTCTTACGGACAAGGGCATAGTGGTAAAAGGTCTTACGGAAGAGGGAAAGGCGCTTACGGAACTAAATGTGCCCACAGTACTTGGGGGGTACAATGTATGGGACATCGATTCCTTTGCCTTTGAAGACTCCAAAGCTATAAAACTTACGCTTCCGGACGGTATAGGAATAATCCGGGAAGGCATATTAAAAAATGCGGATTCGATAAAAAACGTATACATTTATTGCAAAAACCTTCCCGAAGTGTCTTCCGACATGCTTTATATGGCTCCGGAGGATGTGGTGCTTTATGTGGAAAAGGACGTATACGGAAAGTATGTGACTGACTATTTCTGGGGACTTTTCTCCCATAAATTGAAGCCTATGGATGAATAGAGTTGAAAAAAAGTCCTATTTATTGTATATTTATTCCAACGACAAAGTCGTATGAATAATGATCATTCAGGAGGAAAAAAGATTATGGGAAAGAAGTTAACCGGTGCTGTTTCTTACATTACCATCATCGGATGGATCATCGCATTTGTTCTCGGTGACAGAAAAGGTGCCAAAGTTCATTTGAATCAGAGCCTTGTTATTGTTGTGGCAAATCTTATCCTTACGATAGTTGCCAAGGTTCTGGGCGGTATTGCCATCGTGTCCACTGTTTTATGGGTACTTGACATTATCCTGTTTGTGCTTATGATATTAGGCTTTATCCGTGCTATCATGGGCAATGATGAGCCCCTTCCCATAATCGGCGGAATTAAGATCTTAAAGTGATCGGGATTCAAGAACTATAACTAATTAGGAGCAGAGGAAAAGAGTATGAGTAAAAGATTATACAAAAGCAGAGAGAGAAAACTTGCGGGCGTTTGCGGAGGAATAGCGGAGTACTTTGATATCGACCCCACGATCATAAGGATTGTATGGTTGATCTTTGTATTATGTGCAGGTACCGGATTAGTGGCATATATAATCGCGGCTATCGTTATGCCGGATCAGCCGGACAATATGGATAACATACAATAAAATAATAAAAATGCAGCCGTTGCGGCTGCTTTTTTTGTGCCTTCCCAACAGTTGCTACAAGCTTTATTTATGGTATAATTTATCTATAACATCTCTTAGGAGAAAAGGAGAAATAATGGATTCCGTTATAAAGACTTTTAAATATGATAACGGTGAGATACAAAGGGTACAGCAGGTGACATTGGAAAAGGAGGAAGCATTTCATTTCTTTAAGCCCGCAAAAAGTGAAAAGGCTTTTGAAAGGATATGTGCTCTCTATAAGAACTTTACTGTACCCAAATGTCCTTATATATTCGGCAGGATGATGCATTTCTGTCTTCCGGAGGATATTAGGGTTCCTGAAGAGGTGCTGGAAACCGCAAAGAAATATGAAAACAAGTATGGTATTCTTTCGGACGATATAAATAAAGTAGCCATAGCCTTTAAAGAAACGCTTAAGATAAGTAATAAGGGTGAGGTCAGCGAGAAAAGAGGAAAGAGGAGCGGTCACTCGGAAGCAGTTTCGGATTTTTACCGATTGCTTAAGGATAGGGGCTGTGCAAAGACTGTCTGCGGTAAACTCCCCTTAAATAAGATCCTTCCTGTGGGAAGGGACTTTGGTCTGATATCGGAATCAGAGAAGGGATCGACTTTAAAAGCGAATTCCACCTTCTTTATAATGGACTCCTTTGATGTTACATCCCTTTACGATGTGATAGGAACACCCTTCGGGCTTACGGCCGAAAATGGAACGATCCTGACCCCTCCCCTTTATAAGAGAGAAGCTTTTACAGTGGGAGCGGATGGCAGTGTACGGATAGAAAGCCCGGAAATAAAGGACCTCACAGTCCGGATCGGAGGACTTTCCTTAAAAGACGGAGAAGAGGGGGTTACCTTCTTTGAAAGACCGAAAAGAAACAGAACCCCTCTCGTCAGGAAAAAAGAAAGGGCTCTGGATCTGGCGGTGATCGGTAAAAAGGTGGTGGCTGTCAAGAAAAACGGTAAAATGACTGTTCCCGCCGCAGGTTTTGTTATAAGGATAAAAGGAGACAGGCTTTTTTCAAAAGATAATGCGGAGTATGATAAAACGGTAAGAAGTCTGGTGGGAGCCGAGGTAACATATGCTTGGGAGACGGATGTGAGATTTGCGGTTTCTGCGGGGAATTCTCTTGTGATAAATGGAGAAAAGACCACAGGTTTTAAGGCAAAGTATTATAATATTAGATTTCCCTGGAAGGTTAAATATCCCCCTTCATTGTATCCCTTAAGCTTTAAAAGGGACAGAGCGCCCAGAATGGCCATCGGAGAGGACAGCGACGCTAAACTTGTGCTTTTGTGGTTTGAAGGAAAGGGGAAGTTTTCCTATGAAAAGGGTGTGGATTCCTGTGGAGCAAGCCTTAAGGAAATGGCAGACATATGTTCGGAGCTCGGGATCAGAAATGCCGTGAACCTGGACGGAGGCGGTTCCGCTCAAATAATGTATAAAGGAAAAAGAGAACTTAAGATATCCGACAGGAATAAAACGGATAATACAGAAAGTGAAAGGGCGATACCTTTGGGACTCTGTGTGAAATAAAAAAGGCCGTCTCCGGTCAAAGGAGACGGCTTCTCTTAAATGTGAAATCTTCTCTGGAATTCTCTGGCCACGGCTCTTCCTTTAAAGATGATGGCACCCGCAAGTACCGTAATGGTGATGATAAGGCATATGCCCCAGGTCATGGGCATATCTTTACGCAAGGTGTACATCACACTGAAAGGGATCACGCTGAAGAGCAGACCCGTTAACAGGTAGGTCATGGCATTTCCCTGCTTGTCCAGCATGGTAAGGGCAAAGTTCACGACCAGGCTGGCGGCGATGGTGATGGGAAGGATCCAGTCACGGAACAGCCAAAAGAAATCAAAGCAATAAGAGGTTACGCCCAGAAGGACAAGGATCCAGAATACCATCACGGTGACCCTTCTGGCGGATGCGGTTCCGGGTTTAAATTGCTTCATTATCCCAAATTCAAAGGCGACAAGCCACATGGCGATTATCAGGCTCCAGTGAAGGTTTGGAAAGCCCGGAAAACGGATCTCAAGTAAAAGATCAAGACCCAGTCCCGCTATTATGATCGCCCAGACTATAAACAGTTGCACCTTGTACAGAAAGGAACGGAACTGTAAAGAGGGATGTTCGGGGAAATAAGGACTTTCACCTTCACCGGTTAAGCGGCTTTGACATAAAGGGCATTTGGTGAGGTTTCCGCCCACTTCTATTTTACAATAAGGACATTTCTTCATTATCTGACCACCTCCGTTGCATAAACTCTGATCTCAATACCGGAATCGGCCAGACCTCTGACAAGGTTTTTTACGACCGCAGTATTTGAATAGGGAGACGAAACACCGAGAGTAAGGTCGTTCTTGTAACTGAAGATAGTGGAAAAAAGGTTACTGGAACTGCAAAAACCGTTGTAATTCTCAATAGCGTCCTCCACTTCGCACGGGGGCTTTTGAATGCCCAGATTGGACAATACCATGGACACTTTTTTATCGGTTATCCGGGTAACGGTCCTTACCACCAGCTGTTTTATGAAAAGAGGTACTGCACGGACGGGAGCCACATATTCCATGGTCTCGTAATTATCCATCTGCTTCTTTATACTTTCCTCGGACAATTGGCTTTTTAGGGTGGCATCAAATTCAAGAGCCAGTTCTTCAAGGGTTATATCCTTATCAAATACATGGGTTACATTTACATTGTTAAAAAAGTTTCTGGCGGTGTGGGAAGGATAATACTTCCTTAAGTTTACCGGAAGAGAAACGGTAACGGGCTTGTCCCTTCTTCTGGGAGGCATTTCATCTCGGATGGCCATCATCCAGGCTGCTCCGAGAAAGCTTGTAAGTGAAACACCGATACTTTTTGCCTTGGGAAGGATCTGATCCACAGGCATATGTATCTCGAAAAACTGCAATTGATCATAGGGGAGTTTAAATCCTCCGGGGTGATAAGCATTCTTTTTGGAACTTCTGGAAAGGCTCATATTTCCGAAAAACTGGCGATAGCTGTCCTGAGACAGGTCGTCCGCCGAAGCACCGGAATGGAGCGCCACGTCCCCGTATTTTCCGGGATATTTGAGCTTAAGGTAGTGGAGGACCAGAATGTTAAGGAACTCCAAACCTCCTGTGCCGTCCGAAAGAGCGTGGAATAGTTCCAGATTTATCCTTTTACCGAAATAGGTGACTTTATAATGAAGCATTGCTTTTGCAGGGTTATACAGAGCAGGGCAGACGCGGTCGCTTTCCTCGGAGACCACAGGCATGATATCCGTGTCTTCTATATAGTGCCAGAACACGCCGCGCCTTATGCGCACCTGCACCTGAGGCCTGTCCTGAATAGCCATGAGCACGGCTTCCTGAAGTATAGCCGGATCTATGTCCTCTTTCAGGATGCAGCTAACCCTAAACGAACGTGTGTCCCTTTTGGAGACTGACGCCAAAAAGACCTTAGCCACGTTATCTATTCTGTACCAGTTGTTACTTGTCATATTATCCCTCAAGTTAATTATAGATTGTTTTCTCTTATCTCTTGTGTTACATAGGCGGCAAGTCGCTTCATCGCCTGAGTGGCAAGGGGCAGCGGCATTTGCTGGTATACGTGCCAGCCGTTCTCGTCGATGTCAAGGACCGCTCGTCCGCCTTCTTCAGTGATCCTGTCCTTAAGCCTTCTGCTATCGTCCAGCAGGATCTCGTTCCGCCCTGCCATGATAAATACCGGAGGAAGGCCGTTAAGCTGTCCGAAAAGCGGGCTGAAGGCCGGATCCTTGGGATCTTTGTTATCCCCGATGTAGGCCTTGGCTGCACCCAGCACGTAATCTCTGGTTAAGATCGGATCCTTTTCCTTATAGATCTCATAGGAGGGGGCAGTGCCGGTCATATCGGTCCAGGGACTGAACAGCAGGAGCCCTCGGGGCACGGGCCTGTTTTCGCAAAGCAGCTTTTGGGTCAGGCAAAGGGCCAGATTGCCGCCTGCGGAATCTCCCGCAATAAAGATGTGATCCGGTGCATATGTATTCTCGACCAGGTGGTCCCACACAGCCATACAGTCGTTTAATGCAGCGGGGTAGGGATGCTCCGGAGCCAGTCTGTAATTAATGGAATAGGTGGTAAAACCTGTGGCTAAAGCAAATTTGGAGGCCAATATTCTGGCATAGTCCAGCTTTCCCGTAACGTATCCGCCGCCATGAGCATAGAGTATGGCGAAGTTGGGATTGTGGGCCAGTTCCGGGCTCACGGCTTCACATTTAATACCGTTAACAGTAAAAGGTCTTATATTTATATCATTTTTGGGAGCAGCCAGACGCCCGGCTCTTTCCATTACCCGGCGATGACGCTTGAGGTCTTCTTCCTCAAGGGAACTTCCGGATATGAAATTTACTACTTTAAGAGCCTTGAGCATGGTGTCATTCAGGTTCTTGAGACCCTGCTGCTTCTTAATGTCTTTATTATCCATTTGAACTCTCTTTACTTGATTTTTGATCCGATCGAATATTACAGATCTGTATTATTATATACCAAACGATGTATGATAACAAGGACTTCGAACCTACTTGACGGAGTAAAAACAGAAAGTTATAATAAAGGGTAACTTTGAATTTTACCGGATATGATGATGTATGTACTTTTGACAGGCCATATGGCAAGGAGGCAGCATTTGGCATATTTAAGGAGTATATTTAACAGGAAAAGCATATTTTGGTTTGTGTGTGCGCTTGTTCTTTGGCTGGCACTTTTCGTAGATCTTGTTATCTCCGTAAGGAGCGAAAATTCCTCTTTTTCTTATTCCTTTGCAGGCGATTCGGACAGAGGTTCTCTTCCCGTAGATGTAAGTATAAAGGTATCCCAGTCCTGGGATGATTATATCGGAGATGTACAGATCAAAGGAGCGGAGTATGACGGTACTGTAGTCAACGGATCGGGTAAAGAGATCAGAAACTGGATACTTACAATAAAGCTTCCGAAAAGTGACGGACAGATCGATTCCAGCTGGAACGGGACTTATGAGAAAACCGGTAACGCGATAGATTATTATCCCGATAAGAATGTATATGTCATTGAAAAGGACAGTTTCAGAACTTTTGGTTTCATCCTTAAATCCGCAGAAGTTTATAATGACTTCGCTTTTGATATTTCGGGACGATATGTTACCTATAAAGAAGACTATCCCATGTATTGGGCTATAGTGTATATTACGATCGCATATGCGGTTGCCTTTATAATGTATGCCTCCATGCAGATAAAAATGGAGATGCGAAGAAGAAGCGACGATGAGATAATCAGACAGACCATGATGGTCTTTGTAAACTCCATCGATGCCAGAGACGAGTACACAAAAGGCCATTCCGTAAGAGTATCCGAATATTCTTCGGCCATTGCGAAAGAAATGGGCTATTCGGATGATGAAGTCAGGAAGATCGGATATATAGCTCTTCTTCATGATTGCGGTAAGATCATGATCCCGGGTAGTGTTTTAAAGAAGCCCGGGAAATTAACGGAAGAAGAGAAGCGTGAGATCCGGCAACACACCGTTATGGGCGGAAAGATGCTGGAGGGATTCACCTCTTTGGAAGGCGCCAGAGAAGGAGCCCTATACCATCATGAGTATTATAACGGAGAAGGATATCCGGAGGGGTTAAAAGGTGAACAGATACCTAAGCCGGCAAGGATAATATGTGTGGCGGATTCCTTCGATGCCATGAACTCCGACAGATGCTACAGAAAGCATTTGGGAAGAGAGAGGATAGAGGCGGAACTCAGAAATAATAAAGGCATTCAGTTCGATCCGGAAGTTGCGGAATGTATGTTAAGACTTATAGAAACCGGAAAATTGCATGTAATGGATTGAGATCAAAAGGTCAAGGGACAGCCCTTGATCTTTTTTTTCCTCGGAATAAAAAAAAACACAATACCACTTGACACATTATACTATGTGATGTATAGTATGGTGCGTCAAGTGGTATTGAAGGGCTGAGAATATATATGCCTGACTTTATCAAAAGGAGGTTTTAATGGAAGCGCAATTCAGAAGAGGAATACTGGAAGCCTGCGTTCTGGCGGTCCTTGAAAAGAGCGAATCCTACGGCTATCAACTGGTAAAAGATGTAAACCGGTTTATAGAGATAAGCGAATCTACCATGTATCCCATACTCAGGAGGCTTGAACAGACCGATCAACTGGAGGTCTTCAGTATGGAGCACAACGGAAGGCTCAGAAAGTATTACAGGATCACGGACGAAGGAAGAAAAAAGATCACGGAGTTATTGGAAGAGTGGAAGGAGATCGTTAAGATCTACCGGTTTATAATTAATGAGAGAGAGGGAGACCATGAATAAGCAGGAATTTCTCCAAAAGCTGAAAGATGAGTTGGAAAAACAAAAAATCGGAAATGCGGACAGCATGTTGGATTTCTATGATGAAATGATATGTGACCGCATTGAAGACGGGATGAGTGAAGATGAGGCCGTTGCTTCACTGGAGAGCATTGAAGAGATCGTGGAAAAAGCGGCTATGGAAAGACCTGTAACGGCGATCGTTAAGGACAAGGTCATAAAGAGCAGGGAAAATGCAAAGGCAAAGGGAAACGGCGGAGCATGGATAGTGCTGGCGATCCTGGGATTTCCGATCTGGCTGCCGTTATTGACAGTGTTGTTAAGTCTGTTCGCTGTCCTGTGGATAGTATATTGGGTTTGTGTGCTGTGCCTTATTATAATCGCACTTTGCTTCCCCATCATCGGAGTTTCGGGCGTTTTGGGAACAATACTCGGGAGCTTGGGTTATCTGACATTCCCGGGAATCCTTGTTTCGGTAGGTACGGCAGCGCTGTTCATCGGAATAAGCGTGCTTTTGTCAAAGCCTTTTGTGTCCCTCTTAAAAGGGACCTGGAAGTTTTTCGTCTATATGCTATCAGGACTTAAAAGGCTTTTGTTTGGCGGTATAAAAAGATAATTGTGGGAGAAAAGGAAGAAAAAAATGAGTAAAAGAGTATTATATGGCTTGATAGCCTGCGGTGCAGGACTTATAATTATTTTTATAGGATTTGTTTTGGGAAGGGGAGATAATATGGTATTCGGAAAAAATTCAAACTATAACCGGGTTGAGAAAACATATGTCTGCACAAGCGATATAAACGATCTGGTGGCAAATGAGTCTGACATCGATATCGTTATCGGAACGGGAAATGTGGACAAGATCACCATCCGTTATTTTGTGGATGAGGAGATGGAAAAGGTAAATATCGCGGAAAAGGACGGAAGATTGACTTTTGATCGTGAGAACAGGAAAAGGTTTTCGTTTAATATAGGATTTGAGTTTAAATCCTATGATACCGAGATCATTTTGCCGGAATCCTTTAACGGAAGGGCAGTCATCGGAACCACCAGCGGAACTATAGAGGCAGAGGATATCAAGGGTACCGGAGTGGTGCTTAAGGCTAATTCGGGTTCTGTCAAGGCGAGGAGGATAGAAGCGGAAGACCTGACTGTGACCACTACCAGCGGGCATATTACCCTGGACAGAGCAGAGGTTAAAAACTGTGTGGATCTGGAAAACAATTCCGGCGGAATAGGGGCCAACAATATCGAATGCGAAGATATTAAGATCAAGACCACCAGCGGAAGCATAAAGAGTGAGGAGATCACGGCAGAAAATGCGGAGCTTAACAGTTCCTCCGGAAGTATCACGGCGAATGAATATAAGGTGGACAAGAAAATGCAAATGCATGCCACCAGTGGCAGCCTTCGTGTGTATGATTCAAAGATAGGGATCCTTAAATCCGAAAATTCCTCCGGAAGTCACACCTATAACAAGGTTACCGTGGACGAGATCAGTGCGGAAGCAAGCTCCGGCGGTATCCAAATGGAGAAGCTTGACATTAAAAAGACCGGCAACTTTAAGACCACCAGTGGAAGTGTCCACGGAAGTATAGAAGGAAAAGAAAGTGATTTTTCCGTGTTAGTGGATAACACCTCCGGATCCTCCAACATCAAAAACAGCCGTAGCGGAGAGAAAACACTGGATATCAGCACCACCAGCGGCAGTACCCGCATAAGTTTTACGGATTAAAGGGTAGAGAAAGCCTATGCCTTCGGGACAAAAAAGATAAATATTGACTTTTCTATTTGAACGAAATTTGTTACAATAGCAAACGTAATTTTATTCTTTAAGTTATCTAATACGGAGGTATATATAAAATGGTTAATTCTATTGATGCGGAAGACGATCAGTTCGCTTATCGCTATGACACACAGCTTTTGATCGACAGAAGAGACAAGGATCTCGATGAGGACGAGATCGCTGATTACATCACGGAAAATTTCGAGGGAAACAGCCTGATCGCAGCAGGCGACGAGGATCTCATAAAGATCCATTTCCATACCAACGAGCCCTGGAAGATCCTGGAATATTGCAATACCATAGGCGAGATCTATGATATTGTGGTGGAGGACATGATCAGGCAGTCCAACGGACTTCACGGCTAAATATTTGGAACCATAGGGGACGTTTCTTTTTTGGCTTTTTTATAAAAGCCGGAGAAGGATCGTCCTTGCTTTTTTATATATTTATCAAGAGGTGAAAGATATGTGGGCTTACGAAAGCGTTTTCTATCAGATATATCCCCTGGGATTTACCGGAGCGCCCTTTGAAAACGACGGGGTGCAGGAACACAGGATATTAAAGATCATTGATTGGCTCCCGCACATTAAACGGTTGGGAGCTGATGCTGTTTATCTGTGTCCCGTTTTCGAGTCGGATACCCATGGCTATAATACAAGGGACTACAACCGGGTGGACTGCCGCCTGGGCACGAACGGGGACCTTAAAAAGGTGGTCTCGGCTTTTCATGAAAACGGTATCAAAGTGGTGCTGGACGGCGTGTTCAACCATGTGGGCAGAGGCTTTTGGGCTTTTAAGGATGTGCTGGAAAAGAGAGAGAACTCGCCCTACGTAAACTGGTTTTCACGCATAGATTTCGGCGGCAATTCAAATTACAACGACGGTCTTTGGTATGAGGGCTGGGAAGGTAATTACGATCTGGTAAAACTGAATCTTTGGAATCCTGAAGTTAAGGAGCACCTTTTTAAGGCAGTGGGCGGATGGATAGATGAATTCGACATAGACGGCCTGAGGCTGGATGTGGCCTATTGCCTTGAAAAAGAATTTCTGCACGAACTTAAGGTTTTCTGCGGCTCCAAAAAAGAAGATTTCTTTTTATTGGGTGAGGTGCTTCACGGAGAGTACGGAAGGATGCTTTCCGAGATGAGCCTTGATTCCCTTACAAATTATCAATGTTACAAAGGACTTTATTCGGCTGTAAACAGCTTTAACCTTTTTGAGATAGTTCATTCCCTTTTGAGGCTCTTTGGACCGGAAGACTGGACGGTGGCAAGGGGGTCACATCTTCTTTCTTTCCTTGATAACCACGATGTGACCAGGATCGCTTCTGTATTAAATGATGAAAGGGAACTTAAGCCTGCCTATGCCCTGATGTTCGGAATGCCGGGCATTCCCTGCGTGTATTACGGCAGCGAATGGGGTGTGAAGGGAGACAAAAAGGACGGTGATCCGGCACTCAGGCCCTGCTTCGATGCACCGGTATTTAATGAACTGTCGGAATATATTTCCCGGCTTTCGGAGATCAAAAAGCGGGAGAAGGCTCTTAATTACGGAGGTTTCAGAAGTCTGCTCCTTACAAACAGAGCCTGTGTGTTTGAACGCAGATGTGACAATGAAAGGATACTTGTGGCGGTAAATATCGATGACAGGCCCTTCATGGCGCAGTTTGACGCAGGCTGTCAATGGGCTGAGGAATTGATCTCGGGAGAGGACCATGATTTTACGGGAGGAAGTGAATTGGCTCCTTTTGGGGTATATTTCTGGAAAATGAAAGATATGTAGATAAACTATCTAAAATTTGACTTCTTTTTTCCGAATTTATGGTTGACCTGTGAATATTTATTCGCTAATATGTATACATTACATTGTTTTTTGGGGTCAACCTGAGTGGTGTAAGGAGAAATTGAACAAAAATAGGGAGGCAATTCTATGAAAAAGAACAAAGTACTGATCGCAGCGATCGTAGTTGTTGCTGTAATTGCTGTGATCGCCATTGTGCATGCTGCGGGAACCGATTCCTTTGCAGGCACGGCCTGGGCGCTTCTTCCGCCTTTGGTAGCTATTGCACTGGCACTTATTACCAAGGAAGCTTATTCCTCACTCTTTGTGGGAGTATTTCTGGGGGCTTTCATGGCAGCGGGCTGCTCGGTGCTGGGAACATTGGACACTTTGACAGTTGACGGCTTTTCCGCAGCTATTGCAGATAATGCGGGAATCTATCTTTTCCTGGTGATCCTGGGAATAATCGTTGCCCTTGTAAATAAGTCCGGAGCATCCCGTGCTTTCGGTACCTGGGCACAGAAACACATAAAGACCAAGGCTGGCGCACTTCTTGCCACCTTCGCACTTGGTGTTCTGATCTTCATCGACGACTACTTCAACTGCCTTACGGTAGGTTCTGTAATGGCTCCCGTAACAGACAGCAAAAAGGTATCCAGAGTTAAACTGGCTTATATCATCGATGCTACCGCAGCTCCCGTATGTATGATCGCTCCTGTTTCTTCATGGGCGGCAGCGGTTTCGGGCTGTGTGGAAAGTGATACCTATTCCGGTATTGCTCTCTTCGTAAGAGCTATCCCTTACAATTTCTACTCCATCTTCACCTTTATCTTTATCATCGGCCTGGTACTTATGGGATTCGATTACGGTAAGATGAGCGGTTTTGAGATCAAGGCTCAGGAAACGGGAGACCTTAGTATCCTGAATGTAGATATCAACGAAGACAAGAATGTACGTGATGTAGAGGAGAATGGACCTCAGTCACCGGGAAGAGGAAAGATAATCGATCTGGTACTCCCCATCGTTCTTCTTATAGCTTTGTGTATCTGGGGACTGGTTAGAAACGGATATCAGTCACTTGACGGAGAGGGAAGTGTTATAGATGCTTTCTCCAATACCGATTCCTATGTGGGACTTCCCTGGGGCTGTATCCTTGCGCTGGTCATCATCATCATTTATATGATCATCCGTAAGATCGTTTCCTTTGAAGAAGCTATGGAATGCATACCCAAGGGCTTTATCGCCATGGTACCTGCCATCACCATCCTTGTACTTGCCACATCTCTTAAGAACATGACCAACGGTGCACTTTCCGCATCCGAGTTCGTTAAAGCTATGATGGCCAACGCTCAGGGCCTTTCCTGGCTCCTTCCCGCCATCACCTTTGTGGTTGCCTGTGTTATCGCTTTTGCCACCGGTACTTCCTGGGGAACCTTCGGAATCCTTATTCCCATTGTTTCCGCCATCTTTCCGGAGACCAGCTCGCTGTTCTTCGTAGGCATATCTGCCTGCCTTGCGGGCGCTGTATGCGGCGACCACTGTTCACCCATTTCCGATACAACGATCATGTCCTCGGCGGGTGCTCATTGTAACCACATCGATCACGTAGAGACCCAGCTTCCATACGCCTTAAGCGTTGCGGGCATATCCTTCGTGACCTATCTTGTAGCCGGTATCCTGGATTTTGCAGGCGTTGCATGGGTGTCCATTCCCGTCGGAGCGGTGATGACGGTTGGATTCCTTTTCGTAATGAAAAAGATATATGCAAAATAGATAAAAAGATGTTTAAAAATGGAGATTTTCGGATCTCCATTTTTTATTTATTTTTTCCTTTAATTCTATCATGGTTTATGGTACAGTTCTTTTCATATGAATAAGACCGATGGTCGATCAGGCATATGTTCTGTCGACTTCGGGTCAGGAGGACAACATGGTATCATTTGAAAGCGATTATATAGCGGGAGCACATCCCAAGGTATTGCAGAGACTGGTGGACACCAATCAGGAAAGTCTTTCGGGCTATGGCACTGATAAGTATTGCAGCAGTGCAAAGGAAAAGATAAAGAAGGCTTGTGACGCACCGGATGCGGAAGTGGAATTTCTGACCGGCGGAACCCAGACCAATATGGTGGTCATTTCCACTATGCTGAGAGGTAATGAAGCAGTTATAGCCGCAAAGACCGGACATATTAACTGTCATGAGGCGGGAAGCATTGAGTATTCCGGATATAAAGTAATGGAAGTGGAGCAGTATGAAGGTAAGCTTAAAGCTAAGGATGTGGATGCGCTGGCTGAAACCTTCTACGGCGATGAAAATCATGAGCATATGGTATATCCCAAGATGGTATATATATCTCATCCCACGGAATACGGTACGCTTTATTCCAAAGCTGAACTGGAAGAACTGGCAGCAGTATGCAAAAAGTACAGCATGTACCTTTTCCTGGACGGGGCCAGACTGGGCTACGGTCTCATGAGTAAGGCAACGGATGTGAGTCTTCATGACATAGCAAAGCTCTGCGACGTGTTCTATATCGGAGGCACCAAAGTGGGCGCCTTGTGCGGAGAAGCCATTGTCTTTAAGAAGGGCTTAAGACCCGAGCATTTCGTAGGGCTTATAAAACAGCGCGGAGCTCTTGTGGCCAAGGGTAGATTGCTGGGTGTTCAGTTTGACGCATTGTTTACAGACGGTCTTTATTTCGAGATCGGAAGATATGCGGAAGAAATGAAAGAGAAACTCAGAAAGCTTTTCATAGATCGTGGGATCAGGTTCTTTATAGATTCCCCCACGAATCAGCAATTTGTTATCCTTGAAAACAGCATGATGGAAGAGCTTAAGAAATATGTGGCTTTCAGCTTCTGGGAGAAGCTTGATGCGGATCATACCGTAGTGAGATTTGCCACCGGCTGGTCTACAACCGAAGAGGACCTTAAGGTGCTGGAGGATGCATTAAATAAAGTAATGTAAAAAAACAGGACGTCAAAAAGGTATTTTACCTTTTTGACGTCTGTTTTGTTTTTATTCTACCAGATTATTTATCCAGATACGTTTCCTTAATAAGATCGCTCCCAGCGCTACCTTAAACAGATCCGCCGCCTGTACACAGATGTACAGGGGAAGGATGGGCATTGCTGTAAAGGCGCTTAACGCAAAAGCTATGGGGAAGGAAACCAGCAACACAAACACCGAATCGAAGAAGAAGGTGATGATGGTCTTTCCGCCGGATCTTAGTGTGAAATAGGACGCATTCAGAAAGGCATGTATGGGAAGGCAGCATCCGTTGATCCTCAGGAGATTTGCGGCAAGCTCCTTGATCTCCGGTTCAGTATTATAAAGCTCGGGGAAAAGGGGAGCGCAGATAAATTCTATGCCGCCGAATACCACGCAGATAAGCACTGCCATGGTGATCAGTTTTCTGTCCGTATCCACCGCTTCGTCGTTCTTGGAAGCACCCAGGAGATTACCGATTATAATGGCTATAACGGATCCCATGGAGATGACCATTACATTGAACAGGTTAAATATGGTGTTTGAAATGTTTACCGCAGCCACCACATCCAATCCTCGTGTGGAATAGCGCTGGGTAAGTGCAGACATTCCGAGAGACCAAAGGAATTCATTGGCAAAGAGAGGGGTTCCTCTGTAAAGGATCTTCTGTACCAGCTCCTTAGGGATGGCAAGGGACTTGTAAAGGCCTTTTATAAACGGACACTGTTGCGAATGGGTATGCGTCCATATCAGTATTATCAAAAATTCCACAAAACGGGCAATTATCGTTGCAATGGCTGCACCCACTACTTCCAGGCGGGGAGCGCCAAAGTGGCCGAAGATCAGGATATAGTTAAGAGCAAGGTTTAATACGGTTGCCGTGATACCTGCTATCATAGGAACCGTGGTCTGTTCCGTCTCGCGGAGAGTTCCGGAATAGGCATTGGTGAAGGTAAAAGGAATGAGTCCGATCAGCATTACCAAAAGGTAATCCTTGGCATGGCCGAAAGTTTTCTCCATGTCCAGAGCGGCATCGGTTTCCGTCATGAACAGGTGGATCAGGGTATCACCCTGAAAATAGAAGATGAGCAGTCCTGCCACCAGAATGGCTGATGCTATCATGAGCTTAAACCGCATGGTTGCCCGCACACCTTCGTGATCACGCTTTCCGTAGTATTGCGCCGTAAATATGCCGGGGCCGGAAATGGCTCCGAAAATAGCCAGATTGAACACGAACATTAGCTGATTGACAATGGAAACACCTGTCATCTGCTCCGTTCCGATGGCGCCTACCATAATGTTATCCAGAAGACCCACGAAGTTGGTGATCATGTTCTGGATGATAATGGGGATGGCTATCCTTAATACGTTTTTGTAAAATCTCTTATCTCCGAAATACTTTTCCATATAAACCTCTTTCCAAGCAGTCAGAGGATTATAGCATAGGAAAACCGCAAAGTAAAGAAAAAACGGAAAATGCAAAATGAACCTAGGGGACGGGGTTAGGGGTTCAAAAAAGATTCAAAATGAACCTTTGGGGACGGGGTTAGGGGTTCAAAAAAGATTCAAAATGAACCTTTGGGGACGGGGTTAGGGGTTCAAAAAGATTCACAATAAAGCTTTTCAAAAGAACAGCATT
>JAEEGI010004920.1_pt1 | contig 30969 bp, 20 predicted proteins | sample 8958751 | NCBI WGS metagenome assembly JAEEGI01 (sample SAMN16246545, study PRJNA631951) | gut metagenome | biome: gut microbiome; feature: rumen; material: KS-attached | host: Bos | place: Iran: Karaj | collected 2018-10 | reverse complement strand
CCTGCCCGCCGAAGAGGGCGCAGACGCGGTCGAAGCCGAACGCCAGGCCGCCGTGGGGCGGGGCGCCGAACTTGAAGGCGTTGATGATGAAGCCGAACTTGTATTCGGCGTCCTCCTTGCTGATGCCCAGCACCTCGAACATCCGCTCCTGCATGGCGGCTTCGTGGATACGGATGGAGCCGCCGCCGAGCTCGGTGCCGTTGAGCACGAAGTCGTAGGCGTTGGCGCACACGCGCTCCAGATCCTCCTTCTTGTCGGAATAGAACCATTTCTCGTGCTCCGGCTTGGGGGCCGTGAACGGGTGGTGCATAGCATAGAAGCGGCCGTCCTCCTCGCTCCACTCCAGGAGCGGGAAGTCCACGATCCAGAGCGGGGCGAAGACCTTCGGGTCACGCAGGCCCAGGCGGCCGCCCATCTCGATGCGGAGCACGCCCAGCTGCGTCTGCGTCTTGCGCTTGGGACCGCAGAGGACGAGCACCAGGTCGCCGGGCTTGGCCTCGCATTTCTCCGCGACGGCCTTCAGCTGCTCCGGCGAGTAGAACTTGTCAACACTGGACTTGACGGTCCCGTCGGGATTGTATTTGATGTAGACGAGGCCCTTGGCGCCCACCTGCGGGCGCTTGACCCATTCGGTCAGCTCGTCGAGCTGCTTGCGGGTGTACTCGGCGCAGCCCGGGACGGCGATGCCGCCGATGTACTCCGCGCCGTCGAAGACGCTGAAACCGCAACCCTGGACGAGGTCGCTCACCTCGTGCATCTTCATCCCGAAACGGATGTCGGGCTTGTCGGAGCCGTAATTGTCCATGGCGTCGTACCAGCTCATGCGCGGCAGCGGGTCGGGGATCTCGACCCCGAGGGCGTTCCGGAACATCTGGCGCATCATGCCCTCGAAGGTGTTCAGCACGTCCTCCTGCTCGACGAAGCTCATCTCGCAGTCGATCTGCGTGAACTCCGGCTGGCGGTCGGCGCGCAGGTCCTCGTCGCGGAAGCAGCGCACAATCTGGAAATAGCGGTCGTAGCCCGCGACCATCAGCAGCTGCTTGAAGGTCTGGGGGCTCTGCGGGAGGGCGTAGAAGGTGCCCGGATTCATGCGGGACGGCACCACGAAGTCGCGGGCGCCCTCCGGGGTGGACTTGATCAAGTACGGGGTCTCGATCTCCATGAAGCCCTGTCCGTCCAGGTAGGAGCGGATCTCCTGCGCCAGGCGGTGGCGCAGCGCGAGGGCGCGCTGCAGGGGCGGCCGGCGCAGGTCGAGGTAGCGGTACTTGGCGCGGAGGTCCTCGCCGCCGTCGCTGTTCTCCTCGATGGTGAAGGGCGGGGTCACGGATTTATTGAGGATGCGGATGGCGGAGAGTTTGATCTCCACCTCGCCCGTGGGCATCTTGGGGTTCTTGCTCTGGCGCTCGACGACCTCGCCCGTGGCCTGGATCACGAACTCCCGGCCCAGGCCGGCGGCGGTCTCCACGAGCGCCGCGTCGGCGTCCGCCTCCACGACCAGCTGCGTGAGGCCGTAGCGGTCGCGCAGGTCGATGAAGGTCATGCCGCCGAGCTTGCGGGATTTCTGCACCCATCCCGCGAGGGTCACTGTCTTACCTTGGTCGGCGAGGCGCAGCTCGCCGCAAGTGTGGGTTCTGTACATATCTTGAGGATCTTTTGTTCCAATCTACAAAGTTAACAAAAAAAGGCGATCCCCGCGCGGGGATCGCCTTTTTGTTGGAACCGGACCTCTAGCGGGCCTTGATGTCCCACTTGGCGTTGTCGTTGTCGAAGTCGAACTTCGCCAGGGTGGGGGTGCTGTCGGCCACGGAGTAGAGGCAGAACTTCTCGGGATGGTGGCAGCCCGGGATGGCCTTCGGCACGATGCGCCAGGTGCCGTCGATCAGCTGCTCGATGCGCCAGAGCTGCTCGTCGGCGCCGGTGAACTCCGGCACGGTGGTCAGTTCGTGGCCTTCCACGGCGGCGAGCGCCCGGTTGGTGCCCTGGATCACGATCTTGTACCAGGGGCCGCCGAGGTAACCGCCGGCCTCGGGCACAGCCTCGATCGTCCACTGCTGGTGCGGGCGGGCCATGTAGTCGTTGGCGCGCACAGGGATGTTGCCCGCCGGCCAGTCGCCGGCGACCTCCTCGAGCTTCTGGCCTTCGAGCACGACGATGGTCTCGTCCTGGCGGCCGAAGAAGCCGCGCATGCCGCCCTGGGCGCGGACGAAGTCCACGGTCAGTTCGAGGGCGTAGCCGCGGCGGCGGGAGAGGATCTTGTAGTTGCCGTCCTGCAGGATCTCGCCGGCCTCGGGCCAGCCGTCCTTCCAGAGGATCGGGCGGATGGCGAGCACGCTGCGGCCGCTGCGGTCCAGGTCGCCCTCCCAGTGGAAGGACATCTTCTCCACGCCGGGCTCGACGATGAAGCGGCCGAAGTGGCCGGCGCCGAAACGACGCTCTTCGGCGGCGACGACCATCTTGCCGCCACCCTGGAGCATGTCACGTCCCACGTTGTCGAGGAACGGTCCGTATGGGCTGCGGGAGCGGCCGACTATGATGTTGTAGGTAGAATTGACGCCGTCGCAGCAGGTGCCGTGGGTACCCAGCAGGTAGTACCAGCCGTCGCGGTACATCATCACGGAAGCCTCGCAGTCGATGGCCACGTCGATGTCCTTGGCGCCGGCCAGGCGGCCGCCCGTCTTGGGATCGAGCTCGACCATGCGGATGTTGCCGAAGTAGGTGCCGAAGGTGCAGAAGAGGCGGCCGTTGGGATCCATCAGGAAGCCGACGTCGATGGCGTCGCAGTCTTCGTCCGTCTCGGAATGGGCGACTTCGACCGGGTCGGTGTAGGCGAAATCCGGGGAATTGGGATCCAGGGTCTTGTTCCACATCGTGAGGATACGGCCGGCGTGGCCGCCGCCCAGGCCGCCGCCCGTGGCGCTGTAGCCGACGAGGTAGCGGTCGCCGATCTTGATGGCGTCAGGCGCGGCACCGCCGCCGGGGCGCACGGCGCCGCTGTTCCACACCCAGCCGTCCTCGGAAATCAGACCGCCGCCACCGGTACCGAAGGTGTAGTACTTGCCGTCACACTCCATGATGGTGGACGGGTCGTGGATATAAGGAGCGCCCACCTGGGCCGCTGCTGTCAGGGTGAAAAGGGCGAAAGCGCCCGCGAGAAGGATATTTCTTGTTTTCATAAGGCGCATCGTTTATTTCGTGGTGAGGGTGATGTTCTTGACGGGATTGCCGGCCTCGTCGATGAAGCGGCAGCAGAAGTCGCTCATGCCGGGGCCGTTGATCACGGCGCCCCAGATGATGTTGCGGCCCTTCTTGAGGGTCAGGCGCGGGGAGGCGCAGTCGTCCATCACGCGGCGGCGGTCGCCGGACAGGATGACGGCCTCTTCGCCGTTGACCCACCACATGGAGGCGGAGTTGGAGCCGACGGCGAGACGGACACCGGGGATGTCCTCTTCGCAGTTGACCACGGTCACCGCCCAGAAGATGACGCCGTAGCGGTCTTCAGTGAGGTTGGTGGCGAAGCGGAAGAGTTTCACGTTGGGCAGCTTGCTGTCCATCGCGTGCCACTTGAGCGTGACCTTCTTCTGCTCATACTTCGGCGGCTCGTTGAAATTGAAGGACGGGCGACCGCCCTGCAGGTTCACGGGCGGCTGGTACTCGACGGTCACCTTGACCTTGGAGCCGTCCTTGGGGAGGACATCGCCCCGCTGGCCCTTGAAGTACTCGACGTCGAAGGCCTCGCGGATATAGCTGTCGGTGAAGACGGTGTTAGAGCGGTTGGGTTTGCTGATCGGCTCGAGGAGCAGCCAGCGGCCCAGGAAACCCTGGGCGTCCGGGGTCGCCGTCTCCGTGACGGCGGGGACGAGGTACTTTTCAAGCGCGGTCGAGGAGTCGGCCCAGACCTGGGCGCGGGCGGAGAAGCCCGGCAGGACGAGCGCCAGCCCCAGCGCAAAGAGGAAAGGTTTCAGGTGTGTTCTCATATAAAAATGGTTTTTAGTTTTTTCGCGCCGGCCAAGGTACGACAAAACTTCCAGCCCCAAAAATCCCCGCTCCCCCGTTGCAGATATTTGAAAGAAATAGACTGAAAAACGAAAGCCGGACGGCGGCGGATTTGCTTTTTCAGGGGCGCTGATGTAATTTTGCACCCGCGATGACCCTGATCCTCACAGGCAGTCCGACCCGCTACGGGGAGGACCACATCACCACCGACAACGGGTTGCTTGCCGCGGTGCAGGAGGCGCTGCCCCCGCAGCCGCGCGTGCTGCTGGTCAGCGCGGCTCCGGATGACCGCCGGTTCACGGACTATGTCCTGGAGTCGATGTCGGCGTGCATCCGCAATTCCGGGATCACCCCTTCCTCCGTCACGATGCTGGACCGGCGCAATGCCGCCCTGGCGCGCGACCTCGTCCGTTCCGCGGACTGGGTCGTGCTCTGCGGCGGGCATGTCCCCACGCAGAACCGCTTCCTGCACGAGATCGGTCTGAAGGCGCTGCTGCGCGGATTCGACGGGCTCGTGATGGGGTGCAGCGCCGGGTCGATGAACTGCGCGGAGCGCGTCTACTCCCACCCGGAGCTGCCCGGCGAGGCCGTGGACCCGGCGTACCCCCGCTGGCTGGAGGGCCTGGGGCTGACGACGCGCCAGCTCATCCCGCACTTCGACCAGGTGCGCCACGCCGTCGTGGACGGGCGGCGCCTCTTCGAGGACATCATCTTCCCGGAGAGCTGGCGCCACGCTTTCTATACCTTCCCGGACGGAGGCTACATCCTGCAGAAGGATGGCCGCGAGACGCTGCACGGCCTCGCCTGGGAGATTTCCAACGGACAGATGCGGCAGGTTTCTGCCGAAAACCAAGTGTATACCTTTATGAACGTTATTTTCATTTCCCCGCATTTCCCCCAGACCTACAGCCACTTCTGCTCAGGCCTGCGCGCGAATGGCGCGAATGTGCTGGGCATTGCGGACGCGCCTTATGAGCAGCTCACCGACGAGCTGCGCGGCGCCCTGACCGATTATTACAAAGTCAACAACCTGGAAGACTATGGTGAGGTGTACCGCGCCGTGGCGTGGTTCGCCCACAAATACGGGCGGATCGACTGGATCGAATCCAACAACGAATACTGGCTGGAACAGGACGCGCGCCTACGTACGGACTTCAATGTCAACTCCGGTATCAAGAGCGACCGCGTGGCATCCATCCGCAACAAGTCCGAGATGAAGAAATGCTACGCCCTGGGCGGCATCCCCACGGCCCGTCAGGTCAAGGGATCCGAGGGGCCGGCCAAGGTCCGGGCCTTCGTGAAGATGACCGGCTTCCCGGTTATCGCCAAGCCCGACGGCGGCATGGGCGCCAGCGGCACCACCAAGATCCACGACGCCAAGGAACTGGACGCGTGGTTCGCCGCCCACCAGGACAATTACGGCCTGTTCGTGATCGAGGAGTTCATCACCGGCCTGCTGGTGAGCTACGACGCCATCTTCAATGCCAAGGGTGAACCCATCTTCGAGAACAACACCGTCTTCCCGACCCCGATCATGGACATCGTCCACGACAACCTGGAGACCTGCTACTGGACCAACAAAACCGTCCCCGCCAAGCTCGCCGCCATCGGACGCCGCACGGTCAAGGCCTTCGATGTCCGGAGCCGCTTCGTACACCTGGAGTTTTTCCAGCTGGACCGCGACCGCGACGGGCTGGGCAAGAAAGGCGACTACGTGGGGCTGGAAGTCAACATGCGTCCCCCGGGAGGCTACACGCCCGACATGATGAATTTCGCCCACAGCACGGACGTCTACCAGATCTGGGCCGACATGGTCGTCTTCGACGAGCGTCGCAAAGGCGCCGGCGAACAGTACTACTGCGCCTACGCCGGCCGCCGCGACAACAAGACCTACCGGCACAGCCTGGACGAGATCCTCTCCCGGTACGGTGCCGACCTCCGCATGGTCGAGCGCGTCCCCGCCGCCCTCGCCGACGACCTCTGCGACATGGCCTTCATCGCCCGCTTCAAAGAAAAGAAAGACGTCGACCGCTTCTTCTCCTTTATCTGCGAGAAATAAAAAATAACGTATACTGAGTGCTGTCGAGGGTCCACGCTTTGGACCCTCGACAGCATTTTCGACCGTTTTTGCTGTTGAAGGTCCAGCGGCTGGACCTTCAACGGCATCCGGTCTTATTGTCTGGGGGAGGAATGATGATCGGGTGATTTGGAAATGCGCTGAACTCTTCCTATCTTTCAACTGATTATTATGACTGACTTGACTATGAACCGCTATTTCTTAGTGACAACAGACCATCTCGTAGACCGTCTTTGGTTTCGCGATGAAGAAGATTTCCGGGTTGCGATGAATTATGTGGCCGTTGCCGCCTTCTTGACAGGCGTCCTTGTCCTGGCTTTTATCCTTATGTCCAATCATGTCCACTTCGTGCTCAGATGCCCCAGGGCCCGTGCCGAGCTGTTCATCAACAAGTTCAAGCGGCTCTATGGCGCATACTACCGGCGGAAATATGGCGTCTGTGAACTCCTTCGACGGAACGGGGTCGATTATCAGGAAGTCCAGGAGGAGGATGAATCCCTCGAAAGGGCTATCGCCTATGTATTGATGAATTGTGTGGCTGCAAACATCTGCCTTGAGCCTTCCGGATATCCTTGGGGAAGCGGCCGAGTCCTTTTCAACAGCAATCCTCTGCCTTCACAGCGTCTGGGAGATCTCTCGGGAAGGGAACAGATCCGTTTGCTGAGAAGCAATGTGACACTGCCTCAGGACTACCGGATTGCTTCATCCGGCTATATTCTTCCAGAATCTTTTGTTCCGATCAGAGGCATTGAAGCGCTGTTTAAAAGTCCTAAACGCCTGGGATTCTTCTTACGGACCTCCTCCAAGGCCCGGCTGCGGCTGAAGGGTGACCCGGCGCCCTCTTTCCGGGACCAGGTCATCCTTGCAGCCTGTGCAGACCTGTGCCAATCCCTCTTCAGGACAAACGGGATCTCTTCCCTGACTTCGGAGCAAAAAGCCGAACTGCTCCGCCAGCTGGGGAAACGTTTCAACGCAGACCTGAACCAGCTTTGCCGGGTAACCGGCATTCCTTATGCCGAAGCGGCCAGGATGCTGGATCATTATTAATGCTTTCGAGGGTCCAACACGTGGACCCTCGAAAGCATTTTCGGCCGTTTTTGCCGTTGAAGGTCCAGCAGCTGGACCTTCAACGACAGTTTGGGGCAGGGATACCGTCTCTTCTGCAAGAAGGCCCCGCAGGAAACTGCAGGGCCTTCTTTAAAAGGGTTTCGGAGCGAAGCGACTAGTCTTCGTCCTTCTCGGCGGCGGCGTAGTCCGCGAGGAGCTTGGTCTGGACATCGCCCGGGACCGGCTGGTAGTCGGCGAACTCCATGGTGAAGGTCGCGGAGCCGGCGGTCAGGGAGCTCAGGGAGGTGGAGTAGCGGTAGAGCTCTGCGAGAGGCACGCGGGCCTTGAGGATCGCGAAGCCCTTGTCGGCACCCATCTCACCGAGGATACCGCGGCGGTTCTGCAGGTCGGACATCACGGCGCCCTGGTACTCGGACGGGGTCATGACCTCGACGTTGTAGATCGGCTCGAGGATCTTCGGACCGGCATTGCGGAAAGCCTCACGGAAGGCGTTGCGGCCGGCGATGATGAAGGCGATTTCCTTGGAGTCGACCGGGTGCATCTTGCCGTCATAAACGAACACGCGGATGTCGCGGGCGTAGGAACCCGTGAGCGGGCCCTCGACCATGCGCTCCTTGATACCCTTGAGGATGGCGGGCATGAAGCTGAGGTCGATGGCGCCACCGACGACGCAGTTGTAGAACTCCAGCTTGCCACCCCACTCAAGCTCGGTGATATCCTGGGTCTTGATGTTGAGCTGGGTCTCCTTGCCGCCGATCATGAACTTGGTGTTGAGATCGCCCTCGGCCGGGCAGACCAGCAGGTGGACCTCACCGAACTGGCCGGCGCCGCCGGACTGCTTCTTGTGGCGGTACTGGGCGCTCGCGACCTTGGTGATGGTCTCGCGGTACGGCACCTTCGGGGCGAAGAGCTCGACATCGAGCTTGTACTCGTTGTTGAGCAGCCACTTCACGATGTTGATGTGCTGCTCGCCGTTGCCGCTGAGGATGGTCTGGCGGAGCTCCTTGGAGTACTCGACAATCACGGTCGGGTCGACGTTGGCGATCTTCTTGAGGGCGTCGCCGAGCTTCTGCTCGTCCTGTTGGACCTTGGCCTTGATGGCGCAGCGGTACTTCGGGGCGGGATACTCGATCTTGTCGTACTTGATGCCGGAGCCCGGCAGGGAAAGGGTCGTGTTGGACTTGCCGTTCTTGAGCTTGACGGCGCAGCCGAAATCACCGGCGTGCAGGGAGGTAACGGCCTCCTTCTTGGTCCCGGCGACGGCGTAGATGGCGGAGAGGCGCTCCTTGTTGCCGGAGACGGGGTCCTCGAGGTCGAGACCTGCGGTGACCGTGCCGCTCATCACCTTGAAGTAGGAAACCTCACCGAGGTGCTGCTCCACGTCGTTCTTGTAGATGAACAGGGACGGGGCGCCTTCGGCCTTGACGGCCGGGGCGGGAGCGACGTCCTTGACGAACTCGAGGAGGCGCTTCACGCCGATGTCCTTCTTGGCGCAGACGCAGAAGACAGGGTAGGCCTCGCCGGCGGCGACGCCCAGGTTGAGGCCCTGGCGGATCTCCTCCTCGGAGAGCTCACCCTCCTCGAAGTATTTCTCCATGAGGGCGTCGTCGAACTCGGCGACCTTCTCGATGAGGGCGGCGCGGGCCTCTTCGGCCTGGTCCTGGAACTCAGCGGGAATCGCGAGGTCCTCGCGGGTGCCGTTGGCGTCCTTGAAGTGATAATATTTCATCGTGAGGACATCCACGAAACCGTCGAAGGCGGTGCCGGGGTTGACCGGGAACTGGACATAGACGGCCTTGCTGCCGATGGACTCCTTGATGGAGTTCTGGATGTTGTCCCAGTCGGCCTTCTCGCTGTCAAGCTGGTTGACGGCGATCACGAGGGGCAGCTTCTTGCTGTCGGCCATGCGGAGGAAGTTCTCCGTGCCGACCTCGACACCCTGCTGGGCGTTGATCACGAGGATGCCGCTCTCGCAGACGCGGAAAGCCGCATAGGCGCCGCCGATGAAGTCGTCGGAACCCGGCGTGTCGATGAAGTTGATCTTGGCGTTCTGGAACTCGGCGTACAGCGGGCTGGCGTAGATGGAGCGCTGGTTGATCTTTTCGAGTTCGTCGTTGTCGGAAAGGGTGTTCTTGTCCTCGACGGTACCCCTGCGGTCGATGACCTTGCCCTCGAAGAGCATGGCTTCTGCCATCGTGGTCTTGCCGGACTTGGAGGCTCCGAGCAGGGCCACGTTGCGGATGTCTTTGGTGGAATAATCTTTCATTTTGTGGTATAGTGTTTTATTGATTTCCAATCAAGTCCGCAAATCTAATCATTTTTGCGGCGAATCGCAAATCAATTTGGAGGAGGAGAGCAACAGCTCTTCGCCGGATACACCCAACTCTTTCAAGATCATCTCGTTCAGCGCGCCCGGAAGGACGTGCAGCTGACGGCAGAAGGCGGCAAAATCTGCCGGGGCGCGGCCAGACTCCAGGAGGCTGGCAAAGGTGCGGTAGCCTTGTTCGGTCTTGTTCTTCATTTCGGTTCGTTCTTTCCGCAAAGATGACACAAAGTTCCGGAATTTGCAACTCCGCTTTCCTCTCACCGGAGGGGGTACGGATGAAAAATATACGATTTTTTGCAACAATGTTTAATTTTTATGGATAGTGTTCAATATTTCCGGCACTTGTTTGTCGATTATGTGCAGTAGATTTGCTGCATGACACAAGATTCAGCACATTTGCACATCCGCAAGCTCCGGGAGGACTCCGGTCTCTCCCAGAACATGATGGCCGAGAAGCTCGGCGTCGGGCGGACCACCTACATCGCGTTTGAGACCGGACGTACCCGGCTGTACAACAAACTGGTCGACAAGATGTCCCGCTATCTCGGCATTTCCGAGGAAGAACTCCTGTACGGCGCCCGCCCGGAAGAGAGTCTCCTCTACGACCAGGCCTCGCTGGACGAGTGGAAGAAGAGCATCATTGAAGACTACGAGCGCCGGCTGACCATCCTCCAGGAGAAACTCGCTTCCGCCAACAGGGTCATTTCCATGCAGGAAACGAACATGAAGACCCTGACGGAAACCAACCATTATCTTTTGCAGCAACTGCGCAAGAACGATTAGGGTTACGCAAAAATGCGTATCTTTGTTGGACATGGCGCATGCTCCCCATCTTCTCCCCTGGCTTGAGGCCGGCCGGCTGGAAGCCGGATGCGACGAGGCCGGGCGTGGCCCGCTCGCGGGTCCGGTCTACGCCGCCGCCGTCATCCTCCCCGCGGATTTCAGCCATCCGCTGCTGGACGACTCCAAGCGCCTGAGCGAGAAGGTCCGGGACCAGCTCCGTCCGATCATCGAACGGGAAGCGGTGGCGTGGGCCGTCGAAGCCGTGCAGGCGGAGGAGATCGACCGCCTCAACATCCTGGGCGCATCGCTGGAAGGGATGCGCCGGGCAGTGCGGCGGCTCGGCGTCCGGCCGGACTTCCTGCTGATCGACGGCAACCGCTGGCGCCCCTGGGACGGCTACCCGTACCGGACCGTCGTGCACGGGGACGCCACGTACGCAAGCATCGCAGCGGCGTCCGTGCTGGCGAAGACCTGGCGGGACGAGCGGATGCGCGAGCTGGCGCGCCTGTACCCCGAATACGGATGGGACCACAACATGGGCTACCCGACCCCGGAGCACATCGCCGCCATCAAGCGCCACGGCTACACCCCGGAGCACCGCAAGTCCTTCCATCCGAAAGAATTAGAACCAAATTTATTCACAGAAGTATGAAAAAGATCTTACTGACCCTCGCAACCGCCATCCTGCTGATGCCGGTCACCTTGCGTGCCGACGAAGGGATGTGGCTGCTGCCGCTGCTCGAGAAGATGAACAGCGACGCCCTGCGCAACCTCGGCTCCCGGCTCACCCCGGAGCAGATCTACAGCGTCAACCACTCCTCCATCAAGGACGCCGTCGTCCAGTTCGGCGGCGGATGTACCGCCGAACTCATCTCCGGCGAAGGCCTGCTCGTCACCAACCACCACTGCGGCTACGGCAACATCCAGGCCCTCTCCTCCACGGAGCACAACTACCTCGAGGACGGCTACTTCGCCAAGTCCCGCGCCGAGGAACTCCCCTGCCCGGGCCTGAGCGTCCGCTTCCTGCAGAGCATGACCGACGTGACGGACGAGATCGCCCGGGGCGCCAACCGCAATGACCTGATCGCCGCCGCGGAGCGCGCGAACCCGAACTGCCAGGTCCGGATCGTCAGCTTCTACAACAACAATGTCTACTACCTGATCGTCTCCAAGATCTACCGCGACGTGCGCTTCGTGGGCGCCCCGCCGGCAGCCTCCGGCAAGTTCGGCGGCGACACCGACAACTGGATGTGGCCCCGCCAGACCTGCGACTTCTCCATGTTCCGCGTCTACGCCGACGCCAACAACGAGCCGGCCGACTACTCCCCCAGCAACGTCCCGATGCGCCCACGCCAGTTCCTGAACGTCTCCCTCAAGGGCGTGCACGAAGGTGACTTCGCCATGATCATGGGTTACCCGGGCAGCACGCAGCGTTTCCAGACCGCCGCCCAGCTTGAGGACATGCTCGCCACCAACGACGTCCGCATCGCCGCCCGCGGCGTGCGCCAGGACGTCCTCTGGAAGGCCATGCGCGCCGACGACAAGGTCGGCCTGCAGTATGCCAGCAAGTATTCCGGCTCCTCCAACGGCTGGAAGAAGTGGATCGGCGAGAAGGAAGCTTTCGAGGCCCTCTCCGTCATCCCCCGCGAGGAGCAGAAGGAGCGTGACCTCACCGCCTGGATCAACCAGGACGCCACCCGCCGTGCCGCTTACGGCAGCGCCATCAACACCATCGCCGAGACCGTCCGCAACACTTCCGCCCCGAAGCTGGCCTCCGCCCTCCTCTCCGAGACCGTCGGCCGCATCGAGATCCTCAGCTTCGCCTCCGCCGTGAACCGCTCGGTGCAGGCCCTCAGCGGCGGCGCCCCGGCCGGACAGGGCCGTCCCGGCCCCGCCCCGCAGCGCCCGCAGATGAGTGAGGAAGAACTGATCGCCTCCGTCATCCAGGCACTCCGTGGCCAGTACAAGGACTACAACGCCGACGTGGACCGCGACGTGGCCGTGGCCGTGATCGACCACTACAAGGCCAACGTCAACCCGGCCGACGCCATCCAGATCAAGGGCAAGAGCATCCTCGGCATGGACACCCAGAAGCTCGTTGACAACATCTTCAAGAAGAGCATCTTCACCTCCGAGGAGAAGCTGACCGCCAAGCCCGTCACCGCCAAGGTGCTGGCCGCCGACCCGGCCGTGCAGTTCGCCCAGGCGGTCACCGCCGCTTCCGCGCCGCTCAGCCAGGCCTCAGCCGCAGGCCGCGAGGACCTCGCAGCCGCCACCAAGGCCTACGGCGCCGCCCTGCTCGAGTGGAACGCCGGCAAGCCCAGCTACCCCGACGCCAACAGCACCTGCCGTCTCACGTACGGAACCGTCAAGAGCTACGAGCCCAAGGACGGTGTGCTCTATAAATACTACACCACCCTCAAGGGCGTGATGGAGAAGGAAGACCCGGACAACTACGAGTTCCGCGTCCCCGCCAAGCTCAAGGAGATTTACAACAACAAGGACTACGGCCAGTACGCCAACGAAAACGGCGAGCTCGTGGCCTGCTTCCTGACCAACCTCGACATCACGGGCGGCAACTCCGGCAGCCCGGTGTTGGACGCCGACGGCAACCTGATCGGCCTGGCGTTCGACGGCAACTGGGAGGCGATGAGCGGCGACGTCCTGTTCGACCCCGACCTGCAGCGCTGCATCTGCGTGGACATCCGCTACGTCCTGCTGATGGTGGACAAGTTCGCCGGCGCCGGCTACCTCCTCAATGAAATGAACCTTGTAAAAGAATAATGGACAGAGAAGACATTCTGCAAGCCCTGCGGGAAGTACAGCATCCCGCCCGCCAGGACCGCGACATCGTGGACCTCGGCATGGTGCACGACATCGAGATTTCAGAAAACGGTGTGGTCGTCACGCTGGGATTTCCCAAGCGGCGGGACCCCCTGACCGAGTATTTGGTCGGCAGCGCCCGGGCCGCCCTCATCCGCCACCTCCCCTCCTCCGTGAAACCGGAGGTCCGGGCCGTGGTCGTCGACGAGGTGAAGCCGAAGAAAAAGACCCTCGATCTGGGCCTTGAGCAGCTTGCAGAAGTCCGTCATATCATCGGCATCGCCTCCGGCAAGGGCGGCGTGGGCAAGTCCACCGTCGCCGTCAACCTGGCCTGCGCGCTCGCGCGGATGGGCTACCGGGTGGGCCTCGCCGATGCGGACGTGTACGGACCTTCCGTCCCGGTGATGACCGGGACGGAAGGCGCCGTGCCGGCCGCAGAACCCGGCGCGGAAGAGGGCCAGGAGCTCTTCATCCCGCTGGAGAAATACGGCGTCAAGTGGATGTCCATCGGCTATTTCGCCGCCCGGGGCCAGGCCCTGATCTGGCGCGGCCCGATGGCTTCCGGCGCCCTCAAGCAGATGATCCTGCAGGTCAAGTGGGGCCCGCTGGACTACCTGCTCATCGACATGCCCCCGGGCACGGGCGACATCCACATCAGCATCGTGCAGGACATTCCGCTGGAGGGAGCCGTGATCGTCACGACGCCCCAGACCGTGGCCCTCGCCGACGTGGAGAAGGGCGTCAACATGTTCCGCAACGAGAATGTGAACCGGCCCATCTTCGGCCTGGTCGAGAACATGGCCTGGTTCACCCCGGAGGCACATCCGGACGAGAAATACTACATTTTCGGCAAGGACGGCGGCGCGCAGATGGCACGCGAGCTGGGCATCGACCTGCTGGGGCGGATCCCGCTCGTGCAGGGGATCCGCGAGAGCGGCGACGCCGGCGAGCCCGTGGCCCTGGGCAGCCGCCCGGACGGCCTCGCCTTCCTCGAACTCGCCGGAAAGCTCGCCGAAAAACTCGGATAACCAATGGAAGTCCGCGCAAAAAAAAGTCTGGGACAGCACTTTCTGACCGACCTCTCAGTCGCTCAGAAAATTGTTACCTCCTTGTCCGCCGAGCGTGTTCGGGACGTTCTGGAAATCGGACCGGGGATGGGGGTCTTGACCCAGTATTTATTGCAGCGGGAAGACATCGACCTGAAGCTGGTGGAACTGGACGGCGAGTCCGTCGATTACCTGCTGACGCATTTCCCGGGGATGCAGGGACGCCTCTACCAGGCCGACTACCTGCGCCTGGACATCCACAAACTGTTCCCGGGCCCCTACCGGGTGATCGGCAATTTCCCCTACAACATCTCCTCGCAGATCTTCTTCAAGATCCTGGACGACAAGGACCGCGTCCCGGAAGTGGTCTGCATGATCCAGAAAGAAGTGGCGGAACGCATCGCCGAACAGCCCGGCAGCAAGACCTACGGCATCCTGTCCGTGCTGCTCCAGGCCTGGTACGACATCGAATATCTGTTCACCGTGGGCTCCGGCGCCTTCGCCCCGCCTCCCAAGGTCCAGTCCGCCGTGATCCGCCTGCGGCGCAACGCCCGCACGGATCTCGGCTGCGATGAAAAATTGTTCAAGACCGTGGTGAAGACCGCTTTCAACCAGCGCCGCAAGACCCTGCGCAACGCCCTCAGGCCGCTCTTGCCGGACGGCTTCGACGCCTCCGACCCGGTCTTCGACCTGCGCGCCGAGCGCCTCGGCGTCGAAGACTTCGCCACCCTGACCAAAATGCTTACCCCTCAAATCAATTATTAGCCATGAAAAAGTCCTTTCTCCTCCCGCTGATGGCGGCAGCAGCCATCATCAGTGCCTGCAACAACGGCTCCGGCACCACAGAGCTGGGTTATGACCCGGATGCCCAGCAACTCCAGATCGGCAAAGACATCGCCGTTGTCCAGACGACCTATGGCACCGTCAAAGGCTTCATCTACCAGAATGTCAACACGTTCCTGGGCATCCCGTACGGTGATGACACCAGCGGTGAGAACCGCTTCATGCCTCCGAAACCCCCGAAACCCTGGGATGGCGTCCTGCCCACGGTCTGGTATCCGACCTCGGCCCCGCAGCGCCCCTACACCGAGGGCGCAACGCCCTACGCCCAGTTCCGCGACCGCTGGAACTACGACGGTTTCGGCGAAGACTGCCTCAAGCTCAATGTCTGGAGCCCGGGGCTTGATGCCGCCAAGCGGCCGGTCCTCGTATGGCTCCACGGCGGCGGATTCTCGGCCGGCAACGGCGTAGAACAGGACGGCTACATGGGCGGCAACTTCGCCCGGCGGCACGACGTCGTGTTCGTATCCCTCAACCACCGGCTCAACAGCTTCGGATTCAGCGACTTCGCTGCTGTCGGCGGCGAGAAGTACAAGCACTCCGGCAACGTCGGCATGCTCGATATCATCTTCGCCCTCCAATGGGTGCACGACAACATCGCGGCGTTCGGCGGAGACCCGGGCAACGTGACCATCATGGGCCAGAGCGGCGGCGGATCGAAAGTGACCATCGCTGCGGCCATGCCTGCTGCCAAGGGTCTGGTCCACAAGGCCTTCGCCATGAGCGGCGGGTCCACGGCGGCCTCCGACAAGACCTATGCCGAGGGGCTTGGCGCACAGATCCTCAAGACCGCCGGCCTCAAGCCTTCGCAGATCGACAAACTGCAGCAGATGCCCTGGCCGGAGTACTTCGCCCTGGCCAACAAGGCGGCGGCCGAGTACAACGCTTCCCTGCCCGCCGGTCAGCGCTACCGGGGATTCAGCCCCGTGGCGGACGACGTGGACATCCCCATCGGCGACTTCTTCACTTCCGGACGCGACGACGTCCCTTGCGTGCCGATGATCCTCTCCACGACCACCAACGAATTCGTCTCCGACCGCGACACGCCCGAGCAGGAGGACCTCACCCGGGAAGATATCGTGAAGATGATGACGCGCAACTATGGCGAGAATGCCGGGGCCATCTATGACGAATTCGACCGGATCTTTCCCGGCAACAGCCCCTTCGGCGTCTATTCCATCGTGAGTTCGTCCCGCCAGAACGTCATCCGGATCGCCAATAACAAGTTGGCGCAGGGACAGCCGGTCTACCTGGCCTGGTTCAACTGGTATCCGCACATCTTCGACGGCCTGCCCCGGGCGTTCCACTGCCTGGACATCAGCTTCTGGTTCAACAACACGGACCTGATGTACTCCCACACGGGCGGCGGCAAGGAGCCGCGCGTGCTCTCCGACAAGATGGGTGACGCGCTGGAGGCCTTCATGCGCACCGGCGATCCCAACACCGGCAAGAAGGACGGCCTGCCCAACTGGCCGCGCTATACCGAGGAGGAAGGTGCGACGCTGATCCTGAACAACGTCTCCCGCGTCGAGAACGATCCGGACCGCGCCGCCCGCGCCCTGATGCAGTAACCCGTCAGCGGCAGCTCTCTATAAATAACGCATTTCAATAAACTGCGTGGTCGAGGACCAGCGGTAGTTCCCGGCGTTCCCCTTTTTCAACCGTAACAGGGCTCAGCCAGCCTTGACCGTCACTATAGGACTGGACGAGTCCGCCATCATCCAGGATAAAGACGGAATACTCCCCCGCCGGAAGCGGGATCTCATAAAAGCCGTTCCTGGAACTGGCAGACCGGGCTACGCATGCGGTCGGCATGACCTTCGGATCCACCTTGGGTCCATATACCTTGATGGCCAGCAGATCTGCGTTGTTTGTCTTTTCATAGACGTACACTTCCCGCTGGACGGGACGCTCTCCGCGGTTTGGGTTATACCCGTACGTAGGCATCCAGTCGCCGTAACGCTCGATGACAAAACCATAGATTCCCTCCCGGATGGTGGGTTCGGTCTGGAGTTTGGTGCAGCCCGCAGTCAGTATCGACAGCAGGAAGGTCAGGGAGAAGAATGCCGTACGCAGTCGCATATAGTTTTTTTCTTTAATAACGGACTGTCGGCCGGAAACTGCCTGCCACGGAAAAATAGTTTCTTTCCTAATGCCGTCGAGGGTCCAGCTGTTGGACCCTCGACGGCATTTTGGGGCTATTTTGCTGTTGAAGGTCCTTCGTCTGGACCTTCGACGGCAGTTCTCCGGCGGAGGGCCGGGAGGGCGGCGCCGAGGATGGCGCCGAGCGCGGCGAGGATCAGCAGGATCGAGCTGGCGCGCGAGACGGCCTCTCCGCGCCGGTAGGACGGCGGATCGAAACGCATCACCAGCGTGTGGTCGCCGGCCGGCACCTGCGCGGCGCGCAGCAGGGTGCCCTCCAACTCGATGGGAAGCACTTCTCCGGTGTCCTCGACCGTCAGGGTCCAGCCGACGGGATAGTAGACTTCGCTGAAGACCAACCGGGCGGCCTCGGGGGTGCTATAGTGGTAGCGCAGTTCGTTGGGGGCGTAGGAGGTCAGTACGACGGAGGCGGCAGCTGCCCCCGCTCCGCTATCGGGCTGCGCTTCGCTGACGCCCTCCGTCGTCTCTGTCAGCAATCCGGCATTTCCGAACCAGGCGTTGCCTTTGGCGTAGGGGTATTTCAACGGGGGCATCTCGCTGTCCAGGATGATGTAGCGGCAGTTCATCTCCGCCAGGCCGGGGAGGTACGGCAGGGCGGCTTCGGCCTCCTGGAGGGTCTTGGCAGCGCTGACGGCCTTGTAGACCTGGTTGATCTCTCCCGTGAGTGTACTCTCGATGAACTCCTGGTAGCGCTGGAGCTTGGCGGGCGAATAGCCGCCGATGTTCTTGTGCCAGTAGGAGGGATGGGAGTCGTTGAAGACATTGACCGTGAGGTCGAGCACGCGGTAAGAAGGATCGGTATCCGAAAGGATCAGCTCATCCACCGGGCGCTTGTTGAACTGGCTCTGGAAGGAGCGCGGCGAGACAAAGTCGTCCGCGCCCAGGTAGCGCTTGCCCACAACACCGAGGTCCAGCAGGATCAACAACGCAATGAGCAGACTGGCCGTCAAGCGGCGTCCCTGGCCAATCTCAGGCTGCGTGGCAAAGGTTTTCTTCGCATCTTTCGGGACCCCCGTACCCCACCAGAGCAACGCGAACGAAGCGACGATCAGCCCCAGTGAGCGCATGGCGTCCACGACCAGCAGGTGCCGGCGGTCCGCGACGAGTGCGTCCACGAGCACGTCGGGCTGGCCGGCATCCGAGCTTCCGCTGAACGAACCGGCGATGCCGGGCAGCAGCGCGCAGAGCAGGCAGAAGCCTCCGGTGATGGCGGCGGCGATCCAACCTTTCTGCCGGAAAAAGTCCGCCGCATCCGGCTGTTTCACGATGCGGTCCAGCGCCAGGAAGCCGAGCATCGGCAGAGTGAACTGCAGCACCACGAGCGCCATCGACACCGTTCGGAACTTGTTGTAAAGCGGCGCAACATCGTAGAAGAACTTCGTGAAAGCCATGAAATGGCTGCCCAGGGCGAGCAGCACGGCGAGCACCGTGCCCGCCACGAGCCACCACTTCTCCTTGCCGCGGAAGGCGAACAGGCCCAGCACGAAGAGGAAGATGGTGATGGCCCCCATGTACATCGGCCCGGCCGTGAAAGGCTGCGGGCCCCAGTAGAGCGGAAGGTTCTTCGAGACTTCCTTGAGGTTCGGCTGGCCGGCCTGCTTGAGCAGGTCGTAGGTCTCGGAATGCTTCGGGTTGACCGCCCCGGCGGACGAGCCGCCGTTGAAATTGGGAATCAGCAGGTTGGGAAGCTCCTCCCAGCCGTAGGACCAGGCCGTGGCGTAGTCGAGGTCGAGGCCTTTGGCGCCGGCGCCGCCCTCGGCGGCCTGCGTGCTGCCGCCGCGCATGGAGTACGGCGTGTATTCCATCGTGGGCAGGAGCTTGATGGCGTTGGTGGCGATGCCGGCGACGCCCAGGACCAGCAGCAGCGCGGATGCGGCGAAGAAGCGGCCCCAGAGGCCTTTCTTCCAGATTGATACGACCAGGACGATGACGTAGATGAGGATCAGCAGCGCGAGGTAGTAGGTGATCTGCGGGTGGTTGGCCTTGACCTGGAAACTCAGCGCCAAGCCGAACAGGGCGGCTCCCAGGACGGCCATCGGCAGCCAGTTCTTCTTCTTGATCTGGTTGTAGGTAAAGATCAGCGCGGCGAGGACCCACGGCAGGAAAGCCAGGGCCTGCATCTTGGTGTTGTGGCCGACCTGGATGATCTGCAGGTTGTAGGAACACAGGGTCACGGCAATGGCGCCGCCCACGGCGACGAGCGGGTGGATGCCCAGGGCGAGCATCAGCAACCAAGCGCCGAGCAGCGACAGGAACAGATAGGTCGCGGGACGGCGGCCTGTCAGCAGGAGATCATAAATGCCCTGCGTCCAGTCGCCCTTGGTGGAGGCGTGGATCGTGGCCGTGGGCATGCCGCCGAACATCGACTCCGTCCAGGCCGTCTGGTCATCGGGGTGCGCGGCATTCCACTCCATCATCTCGTGGGACATGCCCTGCCAGCCGGAGATGTCGCTCTGGTTGACAATCTTGCCGCCCAGCACCTGGGGCACATAGGCGTAGGAGAGGACGAGCAGGCCGACGACGATGCCGGCGTATAGGAGGATTTTCTTTTTCATGGCAGTATCTCTGTCAGCTGCGCCGTGAGGGCGCGGCGGGTGTATTTCTCGATTCCGGCTGTCTGCGGGTGCTCCGCATCCAGGAAGGACAGGAGTTCGTCGGTCTTGTCCCAGTCGAACATCTCCCCCGCCCCGGCGTCCCGCAGGACCGCCGCTGCGGCCCCGTCCTCCTGGCCGATGCCCAGGACGGGCCGGCGTGCGGCGAGGTACTCGAAGATCTTGCCGGGCAGCACCTTGGCATACTCCGGCTCCTGGCGCAGGGGCAGCAGGAGGATGTCCGCGGCGCGCTGCTCGCGGACCGTTTCGTCATGGGGCAGGTAGCCCAGCTCGACGAGGTTGTCTCCGAGCCCACGGGCGCGGATGGCATCCGTGATGGCGCGGTCCACCTTGCCGGCCAGGCGGATCTGCAGCCGGGAGCGGAAGGCCGGATCGGCCGCGCAGCGCCGCGCGAGGACATCCCACAGGTTCAAGGGATTCCCGTCCGCCGCGAACAAGCCGGTATGCACGAGGCGGAATTTGATGTGAGATTCCGGGTCAAGCCCGGAATGACAACGGTCAAGCCCGGAATGACTACGGTCAAGCCCGGAATGACTTCCTTTCGTCATACCGGACTGCGATCCGGCATCTCCGCTCCCGCCGAAATCGTCCTCGTCGAAGCCGTTCGTGATCAACACGACCGGGGTCCGGGTCTTCGCCTGGAAGTCCTTCTGTACCAGCGGAGTGACGCTGATCACGGTGTCCGCCTCGTCGAGCACTGACTGCTCCAGTCGATGCTGCCGGCGGTCAGATGCGGGGGTCAGACCCAGATGCTTGTAGTAGAACATCTCCGTCCACGGGTCGCGGAAATCCGCAATCCAGTGTACGCCGAGCGCGCGCTTGAGACCCCGCCCGATGAGGTGCACCGAGTGGGGCGGGCCCGTGGTCACGACGGCGTCCACGGGGTGCTCCCGCAAGTATTCCTTCAGGAAACGGACCGACGGGCGCACCCAGCCGATCCGGGGATCCGGGATGAAGCAGTTGCCCCGGATCCAGAGAGAGAGGCGCTTCTTCCAGGATTTCTTCTGGGCATTGACGGGATTGACCTCCTCCCCCTGCTTGCCGCCCGTCAGCCGGCGGTAGACGGCGTACGGCTCCGTGATGTGCGTCTTGATGACTTCCGCGCAGGCGGGGATGTCGGCGAGCAGGCTCTCGTCGCGCGCGAGCTGCTCGGGGTTCTCCGGCGTATAGACGACCGGCTGCCAGCCGAACTGGGGCAGGTATTTGCTGAACTTTACCCAGCGTTGGACCCCCGAACCGCCGGTCGGGGGCCAGTAATAGGTGATGATCAGCAGACGTTTCACCGCTTGTATCCCTCCAGGTTGGCTTTGACGGTCTCCCAGTCATAGTACGGTCCCTCGACAGGCTCGAGGCCGCGGAGCAGGCGCTCCTGCTCCTGGTAGAGGAACTTCACGAGGACATGGCCCTCCCGGTTGCGATAGAAGATCATCTGGAGGTTGCTGGCCATCGGGATGTTCCAGAATCCCAGCCAGTTGTCGCAGATGTCCTCAACGGCGTAGCGCTCGCCCACGCCCTCGATGCCAAGGTAGTTCACCAGGGCCATCAACGGGTAGTCGTGGCCGAAGCGGAGGTCGGCGGCCCAGGCGCCCGTGGCAATGGCTTCATCGGCCTTCTGCACGATGTCCTCCACGGCCGTGCGCGCCAGCGGCATGCGCGCCGCGCCGGCCTCGACGGAGTTGCAATGCCCCGTGTAGAGACTGATATTGCTCTGCGCCCAGCGGCGGTAGAGCGCGTCAAAAGGCAGGAAACGGAAGAGGTTGTCCTCGATGTCGAAGTCCTCGGCGATGATGGCCGTGTTCCACACGTCCTCCGTCAGGCGGCGGGGGCTCGCCACGATCCGGCGGGCCCGCTCGGGGTCCGTGAACAGGCGCGTCAGCACGCCGAGCGTGTCGTCCGGCATGGCGCCGATGTAGGCGCGGGTCTTGGCGAAGGCCGGGGCCGCAATCCGCTGCCAGCCCTCGGTATTGTCAAGGTATTTCATGAATTTCTCGCCGGTGTCCAGGCGGAAATGAAGCTTGGGATTCTGCCGGACGAGCGAATTCGTGAAGGAATTCATGCTGATGATGCAGCGCTGCACCGTGCTGGAGACCGCACGGATGCTCTTCTCGCCCTTGAAAACCTGCGGATAACGCTTATACATGCGCTCCGCGAGGGCGGCATGTTCCCGCACGCCGCGCTGCGACAGGCGACCGTCCATGCCGTCCCAGCCTTCCAGCACGCGCCTCGCCGCGACGAGCAGCGAGTCGCCGCCGGGCGTGAGAATGCCGGCTGCCCGGCCCTGCTCCAGCACGGCGATTACACCCTGGTAGGCCGTCCCGCCCCAGTTGGAGCGAGACCCGTGGCGACCATAGTGGCTGATATAGAACGGTTTATAGCCCTTCGGCGGACGCGTGTCCCGAATCGGGAAAAACTCGTAGGAATTGGTATTGTTTCCTGCACGGGTGTTGTCTTCCAGCAGGGCACGCACCGCCGCCTCGGAGCGGTGCGGCTGCGCGTACGATGCCGCGACACAGAGTGTCAGAAGGGCTGCCAGAAAGAGACTTCTTTTCTTCATTCTCAATATAATAATCTGTCAAAAACCTTGTCGTTCCACAAAGATAGCCTTTTTTATTGTTAAATTTGTGGGAGAATAACCAATACCACCGATATGCGAAAAGCTTTTCTTACCGTTTGTTTCCTGGCGGCCCTGTGCGCCGGAGCCGCGGCCCAGCCGTTGATCAAGAGCTGGGAGGGCATCCAGAAGGGCGACGTTCCGACCCTTGAGCAGAACTACAAACTGCCGCCCGTGGAGTATGCCAGCCACATCCTCTGGGGCTGGGAGGGCGCCATGGACGCCAAGATCATGAAGCAGGACCTGGACCTGATGCAGAGCGTAAACACGCGGATGATCAACATCGAGCCGGGCTACAATTTCCCCTATGAATACCTCTCCGAGGGCTGGTGGAAGATGATCAAGATGGCCGTAAATGAAGCCAAGAAACGCGACATGAAAGTCTGGCTGATCGACGACGCCAAGTACCCGAGCGGCTTTGCCGGAGGCAAGTTCTCGCGCGAGCGGCCCGACCTCAAGATGTGGGCCCTGATCCAGCTGGACGAGGCCTGGGAGGTCCCCGCGGGCGGCGAGTTCGCGGACCGCGAGGTGCCGCAGGGCGCCGTCAGCGCCGTGGCCGTGAGCCCCGGGCGGCAGAACCGCCAGCTCGAGATCAAGGACGGCAAGCTCACGTTCAATGCCGGCGTGCACCCCTGGACCATCCACTTCGCGGGCTTCGCCCACAAGAGCGGCGACACCCGCGCCGTCAACCACCCGACACGCGGCAAGGACACCACCAATTTCCTGCACGACCACCTCAACCCGGCGGCCGTGGACCAGTTCATCGAGTGGACCCACGCCGCGGCCGCGAAGGCCCTGGGCAAGGAGATGGGCCAGACCGTGATGGGCTTCCGCGGCGACGAGCCGGAGTACATGTACACCCCCTGGACCCCGAAACTCAAGGAGGTCTTCCTGGAGAAGAAGGGCTACGACCCCACGCCCTACTACGCCTCCTTCTTCGCCCCGACCCGCACCGAGATGGAGAAGCGCGTCAAGGCCGACTTCTTCGACGTGTGGTCCGGGATGTTCGCGGACAACTTCTTCAAGCGCCAGGCCGACTGGCTCGGCGAGCGCGGCATGGCGCACATCACCCACCTCAACAACGAGCACCAGATGCCCGTCAACATCGAGGCCAACGGCGACTTCTTCCGCGTGCTCAACCGCGTGCAGGTGCCGGGCGTGGACGTAATCAGCAACCATGTGGGTATCGGCGTGGACAATGATTTCCCGAAGCTGGCCTCCTCCGTGAGCCACGTCTACGGCAAGCCCCGCGCCTTCAGCGAGACGATGGGCGCCGTGCGCGGGGACCTCAAGGCCAGCAAGCAGGTGCTCAACTACCAGTTCGTCCGCGGCATCAACTACTTCGAATACAACTTCTGGAGCAGCAAGTCCCAGACGGCAGAGTCGCTCGCGCAGCGTCCGCACATGGCGGAGCTGACCGACTACATCAACCGCACCTCCTACCTCCTGTCCATGGGTGTGCCGGGTGCACGCGTGGCGATGTACTACCCCATCCAGAGCATGTGGCTGGGCAACAACCAGGTCTACTGGGACCTCTCCGAACTCTCCCAGCTGCTGATGATCCACCAGGTGGACTTCGACTACGTGGACGACGACGCCTTCTTCGAGGCGCTGACCGTGGGCCCGGGCTACCTGGAGAACAAGAGCGGCCAGAAGTACTATACGCTGATCGTCCCGCCCGCGGACGTGATTTCCGAGAAGGCCTGGGCCGTGATCGAGGAGTTCGTCTCGCTGGGCGGCAAGCTGCTCTTCTGGGGCGGCCGCCCGTCCTGGCTGGTGGGCCGGACCTTCACCCAGATGAAGCCCTTCCCCGACTGCCCCGAGGCCACCTACGAGCCCTACATGCGCTGGACGGCGCAGGTCACGGCCTCGCTGCCCGAGCCGGAGCTGCGCATCCGCGCCGAGCGTCCGACGGGCAGCTACCTGACCGGGCCCACCTCGGCCTGGCGCGTACAGCCGCGGCCCGGCCAGCTGCGCACCGCGCAGCAACAGCCGCAGGCACAGCGCCCGGCCCAGCAAAACCGCCCCACCGACTCCCAGGCCTGGGTCACCATCGAGTCCTTCAAGCGCCAGATGGGCCTGACCGAGGTCATCATCCCGACCGACAGCATCCGCTACACGCACCGCACGCTGGATGACGGCGAGCTCTACTTCCTCTTCAACGAAGGCCCGCGCGAGCAGACCTTCACGGTCGAGTTCGACGCCGTGGGACGGGTGCGCCAATGGGACGGCTTCACCGGCAAGGTCACGGAGGTCCCCGCCCGGACCGAAGACGGCAAGACCGTGCTGGAAGTGACCCTCGGCGGCTATGACAGCGCCATCTATACCATCTCCAAGGCCCACGGGACCTACAACGTCCGGAGCTTCGGCGCCAAGGGAGACGGCGAGACGCCAGACACCAAGGCGCTGCAGGCCGCCGCGGACGCCGCCTACGCGGCCGGCGGCGGCACCGTCGTGATCCCGGCGGGCACCTACCTCTCCGGCGCGCTATTCTTCAAGGACGGCGTGGACCTGGAGATCCAGGAGGGCGCAACGCTGCGCTCCACCCTCGACTCCGACGACTTCCCGCAGATCTCCACCCGTTTCGAGGGCATCGAGCACATGTTCCGCTGCGCCTTCCTCAACTTCGACCACTCCCGCGGCGTGCATGTCTACGGCGGCGGCAAGATCGACGGGCGCGGCCAGGAGTGGCGCGAGGTCAAGAACAAGGACGGCCACTGGGGCCGTCCGCGCATGCTCTGCTTCACCGACTGCCCCGGCGGGCACATCGAGAACCTCACAATGCTCAACCACGCCTCCTGGTGCCTGCACGTCCTCTACACCGACGGCTTCGAGATCAACGACCTCCACATCAGCGTCTCCTCCTACGTCCCGAGCTCCGACGGCGTGGACATCGACTCCTCCTCCAACATCTGGATGCACGACGTCTACACCAACGTCACCGATGACTGCCTCTCTATCAAGAGCGGCAAGAACGAAGACGGCCGCCGCGTGGCGCGCCCGAGCATGAACATCCTCGTGGAGCGCTGCAACTTCGACGGCGGCCACGGCGTGGCGATGGGCAGCGAGATCTCCGGCTGCATCCGCCACGTCGTGATCGACAACTGCATCTGCGGCGAGCAGAACAACGCCCCGGTGCGCTTCAAGAGCCAGCCTTCGCGCGGCGGCATCGTGGAGGACATCACCTTCAGCAACATGACGCTCAACGGCTGCGGCACCTTCATCGACGCCAACATGATCTGGCGCATGGTGGAGAACTACGAACCGTACAACCCGCGCACCCAGCTGAAGGACCTCAAGGTCATCAACGTCAGCGGCAAGGTCCGTTCCGTGGGCAACATCTACGGCGACCCGGCGGCCCCGATCCCCGAGGGGACCTTCCGCTTCGAGGGCTGCAAGCTCGAAGCCCAGCGCGGACTGAACCTGGCCAACGTGGACCAGAAAGATTTCAGCGGCATAGACATCACCGTCCCGGAGGGCGTGGAACCGATCCGCTACATCGAGGTCCAGTACGGCGGCCGCAGTTCCGGTTCACCGGTGCAGAAATAAGATTAAATACCCAACTCTCCTTTCAGACTCCGCAGCAGGTCGAAGGCCTGCAGCGGAGTCATGTTGTTGAGGTCGGCGGCCTCGAGCTTGTCCTTGATGGAGGAAAGGGTCGGGTCGTCCAGCTGGAACATCGACAGCTGCACGGAGCCGTCGTCCTCCATCGCCATGGCGCTGGCGTGCTTCTCGCGCCGCTCCAGGTCGCGCAGCGTCCGCTCCGCGGACTCGATGACCTCCCGCGGCATGCCCGCCAGGCGCGCCACGTGGATGCCGAAACTGTGGGCCACGCCGCCAGGCATGAGCTTGCGCAGGAAGATGACGTCCTTGCCCTCCTCCTTGACGGCGATGTGGTAGTTCTTGACGCGGGGATACTTCTCCTCCAGGTCGTTGAGCTCGTGGTAGTGCGTCGCGAAGAGGGTCTTGGCGCCCTGGCCGCGGGCGTGGATGTACTCCACGAGGGCCCGGGCGATGGACATGCCGTCGTAGGTGGATGTGCCGCGGCCGATCTCGTCGAGCAGCACCAGCGAGCGGGCGCTGAGGTTGTGCATGATCATCGAGGTCTCGAGCATCTCCACCATGAAGGTGGACTCGCCGCGGGAGATGTTGTCCGTGGCGCCCACGCGCGTGAAAAACTTGTCGAAGTAGCCGATCTGGGCGCGCTCCGCGGGCACGAACGAGCCGATCTGCGCCAGCAGCACGATCAAGGCCGTCTGGCGCAGCAGGGCGGACTTGCCGGCCATGTTGGGGCCGGTCAGGATGATGATCTGCTCGCCCTTGCTGTCCATGCGGATGTCGTTGGGGACATACTCCTCGCCCACGGGCATCAGGGTCTCGATGACGGGATGGCGCCCGGCCTTGATGTCCAGCACCAGGCTCCTGTCCATCTCGGGCCGGCAGTAATGGCGGTCGAGCGCCTGCTGGGCAAAGCCCTGCAGGACATCCAGCCGCGCGAGGATCCGGCAGTTCTCCTGGATGTCCTTGATGGATTTCTGCACGGCGGCGACGAGTTCGCCGAACAGGCGGCTCTCGATCTCGTAGATTGCCGCCTCGGCGCCGAGGATCTTCTCCTCGTATTCCTTGAGTTCGGGGGTGATGTAGCGCTCGGCCGACACGAGGGTCTGCTTGCGGATCCACTCGGGCGGGACCTTGTCACGGAAGGTGTTGCGGACCTCGATGTAGTAGCCGAAGACGTTGTTGTAGCCGATCTTGAGCGAGGTGATGCCGGTGCGTTCGCTCTCGCGCTGCTGCATCTGGAGCAGGTACTCCTTGCCGCCGCGCGAGATGGCGCGCAGCTCATCCAGCTGCGTGTCCACGCCGGGGGCGATCACGTCGCCGCGGCCCAGCTGGGAGGCGTCTTCCGCCAGCGTGGCGGTGATGCGCTCCAGCAGTTTGTCGGTATTGCGGAGACCCTTGATGAGCTTGTCCAGGGCTGCGCAGCCGGTGTTGCCGCACAGCTCCCGGATGGGGGTCATCCGGGAGAGAGAGCGGCCCAGTTGGCGCACCTCCCGCGGCAGGATCTTGCCGTTGGCGGCGCGGGAGATGATACGCTCCAGGTCGCCGATTTCGCTGAGGTGCCCCTGGAGTTCGCCCAGCAGCTCGTCGTTGTCGTGCAGCAGCTGCACGGTGTCGTGGCGGGCGGCGAGCTCCTTGAGGTCCAGCACGGGCATCGCGAGCCACTGGCGCAGCAGGCGGGCGCCCATCGGCGTGCAGCAGCGGTCGATGGTGTCCACGAGGCTCACGCCCTCGCGCCCGGCGTTGCTCTGGAAGATCTCGAGGTTGCGGAAGGTGAACTTGTCCATCCACACGAACTTCTCCCCGTCGATGCGGCCGATGGAGCAGATGTTGCCCAGGCCCGCATGCTGCGTCTGCTCCAGGTAGACCAGCAAGGCGCCGGCGGAGCAGAGCGCGAGCGGAAAGCCGTCGATGGCAAAGCCTTTGAGGCTCTGTACCTTGAGCTGCTTGCAGAGCCGCTCCTCGGCGGCATCCTGCACGAAGGCCCACTCATCCAGTCCCGTGACGTAGTAGTCTCCGAAGCGCTCCTTGACGGCGCGCAGCAGTTCGCGCTGGACTACCAGTTCCTTGGGCTGGAGCGAACTCAGCAGCGTGCCGATGTAGTCCAGGGACCCCTGGGCCACCTGGAAGGTGCCCGTGGACACGTCCAGGAAGGCCGCGCCGCACTCCTGCCCCTCGAAGGTCAGGCCGGCGAGGTAGTTGTGTTCCTTCTGGTCGAGCATCCCGTCGCTGAAGGCGATGCCCGGGGTGAGGATCTCCGTGATACCGCGCTTGACGAGCTTGTTCTTGACCAGGGCCGGGTCCTCCAGCTGGTCGCAGATGGCTACCTTGTAGCCGGCGCGGACCAGCTTCTGCAGGTAACCCTCGATGGCATGGTGCGGGAAGCCGGCCATCTGCGTGTCGCCCTTCTCGCCGTTGGAGCGGCGCGTGAGCACGATGCCGAGCACCTTGCTGAGCAGCACCGCGTCGTCGGAATAGGACTCATAGAAATCCCCGACGCGGTACAGGAGCACCGCCTCGGGGTGTTGGGCCTTGATGCTGAAATAGTGCTTCAGCATCGGGGTATCTTCGCCTTTCTTTGCCATCTTGAAAAACTTGCCGGAAAGACAAAGATACGAAATTTTCCACTAGTTCGACAGGGTCCCCAGCAGCAGGATGGTGCCGGATGTGGTCTCGCGGATGGTGTAAGCGAAGGGGCGGTTGACATCCACCGTGACCTTGGGGTAGGAGACGGGCCCTGCGGAATTCACCTTCATCCCGATGACCGTCACGGCAGCGAACTCCGTGCCTTTCTCCGTGACGTCAATCCGCACTTTCTGGAGGATCATGTCGATGAACGTCGGTTTGGTGCTGATGCCGGAGAAATCGGCCAGATTCGGATCGAACGGCAGGGTCAGTCCCTGGTCCTTCAAGGCGGGGATGAGCAGGTCTTCCGTTGAATAGTCCGTAGACCATTTCGGCAGGTAGAGGGTCACTTCGGTGGTCTTCAGGCCATAGTTGACCACGTCCGACTCCACTTGCGGGAGGACCTCTGCGAGGGTCTTGCCTTCCTTGGGCAGGATGATGTCCATCTGGTATGCACCGTTGCCGTACGGAGCCCGGACCAGCTCGAAGTCACCGAAGTCGCCGTAAGCCAGCTGCTGGTCTTTGACATAGAGGTAGTCTTTCTTGGTCTTCTGGCCGGAGGCTGTCCGGAAGTCCCGGCTCTGGCGGATGTCCCAGGTCAGCTGCCAGGGGGCCTTGAAGAGCAGTGCGTTGATCAGCATCAGCGCGGTCCGGGGGTCCAGGTCATCGAGCATCTGGGGGATCTTGCCGTCGGTCTTGTCGGAGCACCAGCCGTTGATCTGCTTCAGGGTGGCAGGCAGCGAGAAGTCCACGGTGTAGCTCTCGGCAGCGAAATAGCGCTTCAGCAGCGAGGCGTAACCCTCCTTGAGCGGGAAGTTCTTCGCCGCCCAGAAGGAATTGGCGCTGGTGAACTGCACGTTGGCATCGGCCTTCACCAGACCTTCTGTCATTTTCATGTAATAGGCTCCGAGGTCTTCTTTCGTTGCCGCGCCCCAGCCGACCACGTCCCGGAATTGCTGCCAGGTGTCCCCTTCCGCGCCCTCGGCCGCCATGGCGAGCGCCAGCGAAAGGCTCAGCGGGGAGAAGGAGACCGTGCCGTCCTTACTGCCGGAGTAAAGGCTCCGGAAGGTCTTGAGGCCGAAATCGTTGGAAGCGTCCCGGATGGCCTGTTCGCCTTTGGTCAGCTCAATCCGGACCAGGGGGGCGACTTCATCGGGGCGGAGATTCCCTTCGCGGTCGAGTTTGCTGCACGCCGGGAGTGCCAGCAATGCTATGGCAAGGGTCAGGGTAATTCGTTTCATGGTTACAAAGATAGTTATTTAAAAGTGGATTCCGGCTACGAAGCGGAGTGCGTGCAGGTGCCGGCAGCCGGTGCGGCGGTACTGCGGATACTGGATCATGATGTTGTTCAGGCCGATCTCCGCCTCGGCGCCCAGGTGCCAGCGTTTCCCGGTATGGAAAATGACAGAGGGGCGGAGGGACAGGTTCAACCGGGTGTTCTTGGGCATGCCGTTCAGCGGATCGGTCGGGTCCGCGTCTATGTAGTACTTGTCCTGGTGGAAGGTGTAGGACAGCATCGGCCCGAGACCGAGGATGACTCCACTCGGCAGGTGATAGCGGGCATTCGCCGAGAAATCCCAATAGGAGAACAGGTCGAAATCGGCTCCCACGGCCCCCAGGGCGAAGAGCCCTTCCATGCAGAATTTGGTGCCGACCTCGGGCATGACGGACCAGGCGGCGGATACCGGGATATCCAGGCCGTAGGACAGGCGCATGGACAACAGGCCGATCTCGGCATATCCGGACAACGGTGTGCCGTAGCTGAAAGTCCCGACGCCGAGCTGAATCTGGTGGGTTGGCCGTCCCGGCGCCTGCGCCAGGGCGATGACGGGGAGCAGGATCCCCAGGATGGCGAGATGAAAGGTTTTCATATTCATTTGAGGTCAAAGGATAAGCCGGCGCGCAGGGAGAAGCTGGAACCCTCGTCCCAGCTGACGGCGTAGGCGCTATGGTTGAGATATCGGGTCAGGGCCGGGGACACATAGAGGCGGACGCCGGGCAGGACCCGCAGGTCCGCACCTGCCTGGAGGTTCCAGGAGAAGAGCACCGGGTCCCGGAGCGGCTCGGCGCCGGTCACGTAGATGCTTTTCTCGGCCTTCAGGCCTCCGCCGAGCCAGACGCGCAGGCGGCTCTCGGGGTTGAAGTAGTAATGCAGGTCCAGCGGCAGGCCCAGGTAATGGAGCCTGACGTTCTGCGACGTGGTTTGGCCGGCCGTCGTGACGATCCGCGCCGCTGCGCGCTGGGTGTAGTCCAGACCGGCGGCCAGTGTCCAGGAGCGAGACAGGGGCAGCGCTGCAGAAACGCCGATACTGATGGGGAACGGTGCATGCGCAGGGGCGGGGGACTGAGGTTCCTGATCATAACCATTTGGGTTGGTTTTCGAAGAACCGTTGTAATAACCCTGATCGGAATATGGCGCGTTGTCGAACGCGGCCTTGCCGCCG
>JAEEGI010004917.1_pt1 | contig 30991 bp, 29 predicted proteins | sample 8958751 | NCBI WGS metagenome assembly JAEEGI01 (sample SAMN16246545, study PRJNA631951) | gut metagenome | biome: gut microbiome; feature: rumen; material: KS-attached | host: Bos | place: Iran: Karaj | collected 2018-10 | reverse complement strand
TGCAGCGGCGTAGAGATTGTCACCGCAACAGACGGCAATAACGGCAAGGGCGTTTCCTGGGCGGCAAAGCATTTCGGCTGCCAGGCACACGTCTACATGCCAAAGGGCTCGGTTGAGGCAAGACGCCGCGCGATAGAGGAAGCCGGCTCGGCTGTAGCTGAGATTACCGAGCTTAACTACGACATGACGGTCGAATATGCAGCACTTGCCGCAGATAGGCATGGCTGGGAGCTGATTCAGGATACGGCATGGGAGGGCTACGAAAAGTGCCCGAGATGGATTATTGAAGGGTACCTTACGCTTGCTGCGGAGGCAGCTGAGCAGATGGGTGAAAAGAAGCCTACGCACATCTTTTTGCAGGCGGGGGTCGGAGCCATGGCGGGCGGTATTGAAGCTTTTTTTATGAACAAATATCGAGAGGAGCCGCCGCTTGTTGCGATAGCAGAGCCTACGGATGTTGCCTGCATCTATAAATCGGTTCTTGCGGGTGATGGAAAGGCGCATTCGATAGAGGGAAACCCGCAGACGATTATGGCGGGGCTTAATTGTGGTACGCCTTGCGCGGCAGTGTGGCCGATCTTGCGAGACTGCAGTGCTTACTTTTGTGCGTGCGAGGACAGTGTGACCGAGGAGGGCATGAGGGCTTATGCAAGGCCGCTTGGCAGCGACAGAGCTATCGTGTCCGGCGAGTCGGGCGCGGTAACGTACGGGCTGCTTCTGGAGATACTGAAATCGGATAGCCTGCGTGAGCAGTTTAAGATTGACGAAAAGTCGGTGATTTTGCTGATAAATACCGAAGGGGACACGGACCCGGTAAACTATAGAAAGGTACTCGGGGAATAGGTATAGAGAAAATGATAGTCTTAAAGGAAATCACAAAAGAAAAAGAACAGGTGCTTTACAATCTTCTTCAAAAATACCTTTACGAGTTGTCGCAGTTTTATGATGATTTGACGGTGGATGAAGAGGGTAAAATAGAGTATAAGTATTTTCCGCTCTATTTCAGCGAGAAAGACCGCGACGCTTACTTCATTTACGATGATGATGCGATGGTCGGCTTTGCGCTGGTGAATGCCAGGTCGGAAACTGACGAGAAGATTGACAGGCATATTGCAGAGCTTGCGATTTTCCCACCTTACAGAAAAGGTGGAAGGGGTATTGCCGCTGTTGGTGCGCTGACAAAGATGCATAGTGGCATATGGCAGCTTAAATATTCCACTCGGAATCCGGTCGCAGCAAAGTTCTGGCAAAAGGTTAAGGCCTTATATGGCGGTCGGGAGACAAAACTTGCAGGCTCGGAAATTGCGATTACGTTTAAAGCTCCGGCAGAAAATAAGATTGGAAGAGAACAACATAATATTGACCCCGTGTATGATAAAGAATCAAAGGTGCTGATTTTGGGGAGCTTTCCATCCGTAAAATCGAGAGAAGAGAGGTTTTTCTATGCGCATCCACAAAATCGCTTTTGGAAAGTGACGGCAGCCGTGTTTGGAGAGGATGTGCCGCAGACCGAAGCAGAAAAAAGAGCATTTTTGCTACGAAATCATATTGCGGTGTGGGATGTGATAAAGACATGTGACATAATAGGCTCATCGGATATATCAATCGAGAATGTCGAGCCGAATGATTTGAATGTAATTTTCAAAGTAGCACAGATTAAAAAAATATTCGTGAACGGTGGGACTGCGGAAAAATACTACAAAAAATACATAAAAAATCGTATCGGAGAAGATGCTGAGCGCCTTCCTTCTACGAGCCCGGCAAATGCTGCATGGAGCATAGATAGGCTTATTGAAGCTTGGAGAATTATAAAATGGTAATTGTTGAAATAGATGAAACAAATATTGAAGACGCAGCCATGATACATTCAAAGTCGTGGCAAGAATCTCACAGGGCATTTTGCACGCCCGATTTTATCGAGCTACATTCACCTGAGCACCAAAGGGTGTATTTGGAAGAAAAGCTTGCGGCAGGAAGTCTTGCTTATATGCTTATTGATGATATGCCTGTTGGCATAGTCTCAGTAACAGGCAGCCTGATTGAGGATTTGTATATCCTGCCTGAAAGGCAGAGCAAGGGCTATGGAAGTGAGCTACTGAAATATGCAATTTCAAAATGCAGCGATGTTCCGACGTTGTGGATACTTGAGAACAACAAGGGAGCAGAAAGGCTGTACCGCAGAAAGGGTTTTGCTCCGACAGGTAGAGTAAACGCAATTACGCCGTCGCTGAATGAAATAGAATTTGTGTTACACCGCGATTGACAATTACACGCAAACGTGTTAATGTTAACTAAAAAGGAGGTAATCCTTATGTTAGATTATTACACGGTTGGGCAATTTGCTGAAAAGTATGGAAAAGATCCCGGAAACATCAGGCGAATGCTTATTGCAGGCAAAATAAGGGGTGAAAAAATAGGGAAGCAGTGGCTTATCCCTAAAGGCGTCGAATATCCTGCAGATGGGCGAGTGCATTCGGGGAATTACAGAAATTGGCGAAAGAAGTTTGATATTTGCAAAAATTCGCCTGAGCTCATGATGGCTCTTAATAAGATGAGCAAGCAATTTAGCGAAATTTATGGTGGTTCATTATATAAAGTAATTCTTTATGGTTCATATGCACGTGGGGAACAGATGCCGGATTCTGATGTGGATATTGCAGTAATATTAAAAACCGGCGAAACAGATGAAAAGCACGATGAAATGCTGGATGTTATAGTCGAATATGAGCTTAATTTAGCAGTAACCCTCTCTGTCATTCCTATTGAATATGAAAATTACTTAAGATGGAAGAAGGTATTGCCTTTTTACAAAAACCTTGATAAGGAAGGAATCATATTATGGAAGGCAGCATAAAAGAATTATCAAAATACAGATTCGAAAGGAGTATGGAAGACCTTGAGGACGCTCGTATAATGTTTGAAAACGGAAGGTACAAGAATGCTTTGAACAGAGCATACTATGCGGTTTTTCATGCTATGCGAGCTGTTGCTGCTCTCGATGGTTTTGACAGTAGCAAGCATAGTGGAATAATTGCGCACTTCAATCAAAATTACGTAAGAACAGAGATATTTCCAAAGGAAATGTCCAAGATTATAAAAGTCGTATCCGAAAATAGAGAGCAAGCGGATTATCTCGATTTTTTCGTTGCTTCACGAGAAGATGCAGCTGAACAAATTGAAAGAGCGAAAGCTTTTGCGGAAACAATTAAAACATATCTTGAAGGTCAAAATGTGTTATAAAAAGGAGGATATTATGGAACGTGTAGCAAAATTTTTGAAGGAAGCTGAAACTTATTATTTGGCAACGGTTGATGGGGATCAGCCGCGCGTCAGACCGTTTGGAACGGTAAATGTTTTCGAAGGAAAACTCTACATTCAGACAGGTAAGGTAAAGGATGTATCAAAGCAGATTCATGCGAATCCAAAGGTGGAGCTTTGCGCATTCAAGAACGGCGAGTGGCTTCGCGTTGCAGGGAAGCTGATTGAAGATGACCGCAGAGAAGCAAGGCAGGCAATGCTCGATGCATATCCAAACCTGCAGCAGATGTACTCCGCTGACGACGGAAATACGGAGGTATTTTATTTAAAGGATGCAACGGCAACCTTCAGCTCATTTACAAAAGCACCGGAAGTGGTTAAGTTTTAAACTACAGGAAACATATTATAAAGTCGCAGGAGTCTGACATCTTCCTTGGAAATTGTCAGGCTTTGTCTGAGCTCGTCGTTTTCTTTGAGAGGCGTTTTTGAAAACAGCATTTTTGTTGCGATTGGCATCATTGGACGCGAGGACAGACCGTTCCAGAGCCCCCATTTGGTATCCGAGTCAAGGTATGATGCGAGAATCTGCGCACTTGCCTGTTCTATAGGGGAGTTCTGGTTGGTCAGAATGATGTTGGTTATGGCATCGTAATGCTCTATATAGCCGGAATATGTCGTTTCGCAGTTCTGATAATGCGCCGGATCCTTGTAATTCATGTACATCATGATATTGTACCTGTTTTCATCGACCTTTGCAGTGACATCAAAAACAGAACGGAGAATCGAACGGTTGCGGCCATCATAAAGATAACTGTAAAATTGCTCAATGCCCGCGAAGAAGTTCGGCCTTTTTCCGGGCATTTCTATTTCGGGACGGTGATTCTGCAAGTGAACCAGCTGCTCCACATGAATATGAAATGCATCGGCGAGTTCATACAGAGTTTCAATATCTATAGAGATTTCGCCTTTTTCATATTTTGAAAGAGTGGATTTGCTCTTGCACACAATGGCTGCGAGCGCATCCAGTGTCAGGCCGCTCTTTTTTCTGTAAACATTAATATTGTGACCTATTCCGGCTGTGATTTCAGACATTTTCACATATCCTCCCGAGTTAAGTTTCAATAAAATCAACATATCATCCCTTTTGTCGGGGTGTTTTTTGCTTTTTGTAATTATACCATGTTCGGAGCCAAAAAAGTCCACTCTGACGACACTTTTTTTGAAAATTTTCCATTTACACACTACAAATCAGCTCTTGATGATTTCGAAACAATTAGCCTATAATAAATGTATAAAAAACAGAACAAAATTTTGTCGGAATCGGAAAGAGTAAAGTAGGAATGATGTAAATCAGAAAGGACAAAGATATGTATAATTTTGATGAGATTATCGATCGCAGAAACACGAACGCCCTTAACACAGATGGCTTTAGAGGCTATATCTTCCATGCAGGCCCTGAAAAGGTCTTCCCTTACAAGGATGAAGAGTTTGTTCGCATGTGGGTTGCTGATATGGAATTCGGTGTTGCAAATGAAATCCTGGATGCCCTTCACAAGCGCGTTGACCGCAGAATTTTCGGCTATACCGGCGTTTATACAGATGATTATTACAAATCCTTCAGCAAATGGTGCAAGGACCGCTACGACTGGGAATTCCCTCAGGAGCAGCTCTGCTTTACTCCGGGTATTATTCCTGCAATCTACCAGATAGTAGAAACTCTCGTTAATCCGGAGGAAAAGGTTATTCTGAATACTCCTGCTTACGGCTATTTCCTGCACGCCGCCGAATATTCAAACAGAGAAGTGTTGACTTCACCGCTAAAGAAGACTGCAACAGGTGAGTTCGTTATGGACTACGAAGATTTCGAGAAGAAGTGTGCAGATCCTCACGCAAAGCTGCTGTTCTGGTGCAATCCTCACAATCCGACAGGCCGCATCTGGAAAGAAGAAGAGTTAAAGCGCGTTGCTGAGATTGTGGAAAAATACAACCTCTGGATAGTATCAGACGAAATTCACTGCGACCTGCTCCGCGTAGGAAAGACACATATTCCTATGGCAAAGATTATGCCAGGCTACCAAAAGCTCATTACCTGCTCGGCCCCTACTAAGACTTTTAACATGGCAGGTCTCGCATTCTCCAACGTTATAATCAGAGACCGGCAGCTTCGCGATAGAATCAAGGACAGAGACAAGCTTTTCGGCATGGTAAATACACTTTCACTGACTGCCGCTAAAGCAGCATATGACTATGGTTATGAATGGCTTCAGGAGCTCAGGGCTTATCTTGACGGGAACTTTGAATTCGTAAAGAGCTTCATCGAGAAAAATCTTCCGCAGGCAAAGATGTACATCCCGGAGGCGACATATCTCGCATGGGTAAACTTAGGCGACTGCATTCCGGATATTGAGGATTTGCCTGATTTCTTTGCAAACAATGCGGGAGTACTGCTCGAAGGCGGCGACTCACTCTTTGTGGGAAATGCAAAGGGATATGTTCGTCTGAATCTGGCTATGCCTCGCTCAATCATTGAGACAGGCCTAAAGAGAATGACCGAAGCCATTGAAAAACACAAGGCAGGAGAAATATAAAAATAATAGGGGAAAATAATTTGAAAATACCCTTGAAAAAAGAAAAGGGCTATGGTAATATAAGTATAGTTAGCACAGGCTAACACGATTACCTATCAATACCAAATCAGTGAAAAGCCGCAGTACGCTGCGGTTTTTCGAAGATAGCGTGTTAGCTATAGCTAACAAAAATATCACTTGGAGTCACATATGCCTGAATTACTTTTAATTGAAAAATGTTCCCCTACTTTAGCCGGGCTTAAAACAGGAAATATGTTTTCCTGCTATTGTGGGGATGTGGAAGAGCTATTTAATGAAATTAATGATCTTAACACTAAACTCAGTCCGAAGGGTGTCGTAATAGTGCCTATCAAGTTTTGGAATTCGAGGGTACTGATTTATGTGTACCGCCCGGACAAACTGCAAAAGGATTTCGAATCGGAAGATATTCGTGAAATTCTGGCAGGGAAAAGATATGAATCCGATAAGGCTTCGGAGTGTTTAAATACACTCATTTCAAGACTTAAGGATTCAAATGAATTTCCGCATGAAATAGGTGTTTTTCTGGGATATCCCGCAGAGGATGTCAGAGGGTTTATTGAAAACAACGCACAGAAAGAAAAATACGTCGGGCATTGGAAGGTTTACGGCGATGTAGAGAGTTCCAAGGCTACTTTTGAGAAATTCAATAAGTGCACGCGCATTTACAGAGATTATTATTCTCGCGGCACATCTATTGAAAAACTGGTTGTTTAGAGGAGGAAAAAATTAATGAGCAAAGTAGCGGTAGTTTACTGGAGTGGTACAGGTAACACAGAAGCAATGGCAAAGTTTGTGGCAGAAGGAATTAACGGAGCAGGAGCTCAGGCAGAGGTTCTGGGATGCGCAGATTTCAACTCTTCCAAGGTTGGGAGCTATGATGCAATCGCATTCGGCTGCCCTGCAATGGGAGATGAAGTTTTGGAAGAAGGCGAATTCCAGCCTATGTTTGATGAATGTCTTCCGAGTCTTTCCGGCAAGAAGGTCGGTCTTTTCGGTTCTTACGGATGGGGAACCGGAGAGTGGATGAATTCTTGGGAAAAGACTTGCAAGGACAGTGGTGTAAATGTTGTAGGAACCGTTATTGCCAACAACGAGCCTGATGATGCTGCAGCAGAAGAGTGCAAAAAGCTGGGGGCATCACTGAGTTAAGATTCCAACTTAAAAACTATTTACCGGTTAAAGCCAAAAAAAGCGAATCTGTCATAAACTTTCAGATTCGCTTTTTACTTTACTGCTGCATATTCTTTTCTGCCTGCAGCCGGCCTGCTATGATGGGCAACCATGGCTAGTGGAACGCGCCGATTACAGCCGGTGCGGTTTCTTTTTCGGTAAGCTGCTTCAGATCTTCAACCTTGAGTTCAAACATGTTGTTGTAAATAGCAACTTCCTTTTCCATTATAACTTTTCCCTGTTCGTCTTTGATTTGCAAAGTCATTGTTTTTACCTCCTTACGACTTTTACGCATTAGCACTTTATCATAGTAACGCATTATCGCAAGAAAGTCAATAGGTAATATATTAAAAATACAATAAAACAAACCTCCCCGCGATAGCGCAGGGAGATTCATTTAAAACTTTTTAAGAAGGCATGTGCAAAACTATAAATTATTGTTCACCACGATTTATATATACCATCTTGTTAGCATATGCAAACATAAAAAATGAGATTTTGCAAAATTTTATAGAAAAAATTTTAAAAGTATTATATCATATGATACAGAGATGAAATAGAAGGAGAATATAAAATGTCAAACTTTGAAGCACTTAAAAAGAAAAGGTGGTTCTACCTCGTGCTCGGAGTGGTACTGATGTTGTTTTTGGGTCTGATTTACGCATGGAGCGTTTTCAGAGCGCCTCTTGAAGCGGAGTTCGGATGGACCAAAGCAGAAACATCCGTAACCTTTTCAATTTCAATGATGATGTTCTGCTTGGGCGGCTTTGTGGGCGGACTCATTACGGGTAAAAAAGGACACAGAGCCACGATGATTTTATGCGCAATTTGCCTGGCTGCAGGCTTTATTTTTGCGTCTCGTATCAACTCGCTTTTAGGCATTTACCTCACTTATGGCGTGCTTTGCGGCTTTGGCGTAGGCCTCGGCTACAATGTGACCATCACAACACTTGTAAAGTGGTTCCCGGACAAGCAGGGCTTTATTTCGGGAACAGCGCTGATGGGCTTTGGCTTTGGTGGCATGCTGCTGGGAACGCTCGGCGCGGTAATGATTGAAAAGCTGGGCTGGAGACCGACTTTTGTCATATTCGGCATAGTCTTTGCCATAATCGTGCTTGTTGCGATGATGCTTTTAAAGGCGGCAAGCAAAGAGTTTGTGGAGAGTATGATAACCGGCTCAAAGAATGTAGCGCAGGCGGTTGAAGAGCTTGCTCCGAAGGAGATGGTAAAGCGGAGAAACTTCTGGGTTTACTTCGTGTGGTCTATCGTTCTTTCAGCTGCGGGGCTTGCAATTATCAACGATGCGGCGCCTTTCGCACAGCATATTACGGGCGGCGATTTGAAGCAAGCGGCCGCAATAGCGGGTATCGTGTCGATATTTAACGGCGTCGGCAGAGTGCTGGTGGGAATCATTTACGACAAGTTCGGCTATCGCGTGACGATGCTGATGACGGATGTGATGTTCCTGGCTGCGGCACTTGTGTTCATCAGCTGCATGAAATCTCAGTCTTATGCGCTGCTGATAGTGGGCTTTGTGCTGATTGGAATGAGCTATGGCTGCGTTCCACCGACAAACTCGGCATTTACGGCTTATTTCTTTGGCCGCAGCAACTACGGAGTGAACTTCAGCCTCATGAACATGAACCTGATCTTTGCATCCTATCTCGGACCTCTTTGCGGCGGCGGAGATTATATGAGGAGCTTTTTCTTCATAATCGGATTTGCGGTTATAGCATTGATACTTACTTTTCTGATCAGAAAGCCGGCCAGGTAATCAGCCGGCTTTTTATTTATGCATTACTACGGAATCCGGCTCGCAGGAGTTCAGATATCTGGCGCATACCAAAGAAAAGCGGAAAGAGCAAGCATACATTTTACAGATGTGAATAAAAAAAGGCTTTGGCAAAACTGCCGGAGCCTTTTTGTGTGTATCCCCTGCAGGCATGCCTGTTTGCCAGGCGAGGGGTGCTTGCCTGCAGGGGCTTGCGCCGTGGTAGAGGCGCAAGGTAGAAAAGTTATTTTCTGTTTGGAACTTCGATTTCACAGTCGGAGAGAGCGAAGCTTGCGCACGGATGAATGTATCCGAATTTTTTGTCCGCGCTGCGCCTGCCGTCCGTGATTTCAGGAATGTAAACGTTTCCGCTTACCAGACGGCTGCGGCACCAACCGCATACGCCGCCTCTGCATCTGTTAGGTCCCGCAATGCCTGCTCGTTCAAGCGCAACGAGCATATTCTCGTTTGCGTTGCAAGGAATGTCAAATACTTCATTGCACATCTTTACCTTCAGATTGAAAACCTTGTCCTTTGCTTCCTGCGGGTAGCCCGGGAGCGTCCAAGGCTCTTTGATGGAGCCGAAGATTTCCTTGCGATAGTGCTTGAGGTCGAGGTTTAGCTTTGCAGCTTCCTTGTCGAGGAAGTTGTACATTGCCTGCGGACCTGATGCAAAGAGCGAGAAAGGCTCACTGCCGGCATATTTTTTTATGAGCTCTGCAGTGATGAAGCCCTTTTCAAAGAGGAAGCCGTCCTCTTCTGCTGCGGCAGGTTCTTCGTCTGAAAGGACGTTTACCAGCTTAACCTTGTCCGTTGCTTTCATTACTTTTGCGAATTCGTCTGCGAAGAGAATGTCCCCCTTTGTTCTGGAACCGTAGAGGATAGTGAGTTTGAAATCCTCATCACCGCTTGCAATGGCTTGTGCCATAGAAAGAATAGGCGTGATTCCGCTGCCGCCGGAGCAGGCTACGACATGCCTCTCGTCGCGGAAGAACTCGTAGTAGAAGAGGCCCTGAGGTCCTGAAGTTTTTACCTCATCGCCGACCTTCCAGTTGTCTATTATATATTTTGAAAGGAAGCCGTTTTCGACTTTCTTTACAGTTACATCCAGCCTTCCCTCGAGCGTCTCTGCAGGACCGCAGCTCATGGAAACAGGCCTTGCAATCAGCTTGCCTTCGATTTCCTGGCGAATTACTACATACTGGCCTGCGCGGAAGAATGCAGGGTTGGTGCCGTCCTTTTTGCTGAGAGTGTAGGTCTTTACGCCCTTGCCGTGATCTTTAATCGCATCAATTATAAATACCTGCTCGTCGGGATGACGCTCTGCAGCCTTTTCGTTTACACTGAAGGTTGCGGTTGTTTTCTTGGAGGAAGCTTCCTGAATGTGCCTTTCACGTTCCTTTGGCTTGTTAGTGAAATAGATTATGTCCTTCAGACCGTATTTCTTGAGTTTCACTTTCGACATCTTACTTTCCCTCCATTTCTTCCAGAATAATCTTTGCGATATCGTTACCGTTGGTGTAGGTCATGTTGTAACCGTCACCTCTGGCACCGGCAGCACCGCAGGTTTTGAAGCCCTTTATAGGCTGGTCTTTTCTGATTGCCATGAGGCGTGAAAGCATTGTATCCCAGTCGTCCACCATGTAGCCGTAGGTCGTGCCCTCAGGTGTGCCCAGGAAATGAGCGAATGTCCAAGGTGTAGCCAGCTCGATTTCTTCGATGCAGTCATGAATAATGATGCCTGTATCCTTTTCGAAGTTGTCCATAACCTTCTGGAAAAGCTCCTGCTTTTTGTGCACATACTCTCTTTGTGAGAAATCGCCCCAAACATCCTCTGTATAGCAGATGGTGAAAGTCATTACGGTGGTGCCCTTTGGCGAAGCGTCAGGATTTACCACATTGTAGATGACAACTACGCTGTGAGTATTGTCCTCATAGGACTTTGAATCCTTTATATTCTTTGCGTTGTCGAACGATCCCGGCATAAAGATTGTATAATCCTTTATTCCGAGCTCTTCGATGCTCTTGTTGCAGGCAACATATGCGTTAAAGAAGCGAATGCCGTGCTTTTCAGCATTTACACGTTTGTATTCGCGAGGAGGAACCTTTATGTTCTCGTCGAGAAGTTTATTATAAGCAATTTCAGGGTTTACATTTGCGATTACATAGTTTGTCTCAACCATGCCCACATCGGTAAGCACGCCGGTGATGTTGCCATCCTTGTCGGCACAAACCTTGTGAGCCTTTGTGTTCAGCCAAAGCTCTCCGCCAAGCTGTCTGAATCTCTCTATGCAGGCCATCGAAAGTCCGTGCGCATTGTCACGGTTGATAGTCGGCTCATAGGCCGCATACATATAGAACATCCAAGCCTGATGAACAAAGCTCATCTTTGAGTAATCCGCGCCTATGTAAGTCCAGTAAACATCGAGAATATCGATTGCATCTTCAGGCATTCCGATGTTTCTCATTACGTCGTTGAAAGGACGCTCTGCAACCTTTAAGAAGTTCGAGAAATTCTTCATGAAGTACATGCTGTCGGTCTTCAGGAAGCCATCCTTTTTTACGGTCGACATATGCTCAGAGAAATAGTCGTTTGCCTCTACACATTCCTTTGCAAGCTCCATGAAAATGCGCATTGGCTCCTTACTGCCCGGAACGACTTCTTCCATTTTGTTGATGACATTTTCAACTCCTGTAGGAAGAGTGATGTCAAAATGCTTTCCGCTGCGGGTAGTGCCAATGCAGCGATACATTTCAGGAATCCAGATCCAGTCAACATCAAGGCCATGCTGCTCCATCATTATTCTGCCCGGAAGAGCCCAGTTGCCCGGCTTTCCGAGTCCGCAGAACTCGTGCAGCGAAGCATCGAACTCGATACGCCCTCTGACAAAGGAGGAAGCGCATCCGCCCGGCAGGTTGTGCTGATCGAGAAGCAGTACTTTCTTTCCGGCCTGTGCAACCGTAATGGCTGCAGACATGCCTGCAAGACCTGCGCCGATAACAACGCAGTCAAATTTACTGTTACCCATAATTTAGCTCCTTTCATTTTTATATCTCACTCTTTGATTTTAATACGATAAAGTGCCTTTATGCAATTCTAATTATGCCTTTTATCATTCCAATATGGTATAATAAAGCTAATTTAGGGACAGGCACCAAATTGGAATTTTTTCTAATTTAGGGACAGGCACCAAATTGGAATTTTGGCGAATTTGGTGCCTGTCCCCAGATTAGCCTTCAAACGGAAAGGAGAGAACAATTGGAAATTACATATTTAAAGGAGTTTACGGAGCTTGCCAGGGTGATGCACTTCACTACCGCTGCTGAAAATTTGTATATCTCACAGCCGGTGCTTTCAAAGCACATACGCGCGCTTGAAAAGGAGCTTGGTGAGTCGCTGTTTAACAGAACGAAAATTCTTTCGCTCACTAAATTCGGCAGTATGTATTTAAAATACGCCGAAGAACTGGTTGCCAAATACGAAGAGTCGGAGGAGTGGCGAAAGGGTTACCTTAAAAAGAGCAACCTCACTATGCTGATTGGCCTGCCGGAAAGTCTGATGCTGTACGAAATCAATGACCATCTGCACGATTTCAGTAATCTCCACCCGGAGTTTTACATAGAAACGATGGAGTCGCTGACATCAGCGCTGGTCCAGATGTACAAACAGGGCATATTCAAAATCTTCCTGACCGGCATGCTGACCTCTACCGATCAGGCTTCGCTCCCATTCAAATTTCTTCCTGTGGCAAAGGGAGAGATAAAGGTCTGCCTCAGCAAAAATCATCCGCTTGCCGCAAAGGAAACGATATCTGTTGAGGAGTTAAAAGATGAAAATGTCGTAATCCCGCCTCACAACACGCTGTTTCAGGAGTTCATTGAGGACAAGTTCTACAGCGTACTCGGCTATAACAAGGAGTTTCGCTACAGTAGCTACAGCATAGCCAAAACCCTTGCGGAGTCGGGCTCTTATGTGGCGCTCCTGCAGGAGGAGGCGGTTGCTTCGGACATGTCTGACGAGCTGGTGGTACGCCGGCTTACACCGCTAATTGAGTACGTCAGGGGAATCGGCTACCATCCGACAGGGCTTTCGGACGCGGAAAAGGCATATGTGGAATTTGTCAGCAGTCAGCAGCCTTTTGAAATAAATTAGTGGAATTTTCAAAAAATATATGTTAAAATTACACTAAGTGTGAAATAACCAAAATCAAGGAGGGAATTATGGCAAACAACAAATATGCAGGAACAAAGACAGAAAAGAACTTGTGGGAAGCCTTTGCGGGCGAATCCCAAGCAAGGAACAAATACACATACTTTGCATCGGTTGCAAAGAAGAATGGATATGAACAGATTTCGGCACTTTTCTTAAAGACCGCCGAAAATGAAAAGGAACACGCAAAGCTGTGGTTCAAGGCTCTCGGAGAGCTCGGCGACACACCTGCAAACCTTCTTTCGGCTGCTGAAGGCGAGAATCACGAATGGACCGATATGTACGAAAGAATGGCGCGCGAAGCCGACGAAGAGGGCTTCCACGAGCTGGCAGAGCAGTTCAGAGGCGTGGCGGCTATCGAGAAGGAGCACGAAGAAAGATACAGAGCGCTCCTTAAAAATATCGAAAACGGCGAGGTCTTCAAAAAGGCCGGCGTGACTGTTTGGGAGTGCCGCAACTGCGGACACATCGTTGTTGGCACCGAGGCACCGGAGCTGTGCCCTGTCTGCAAGCATCCGCAGGCTTACTTTGAAGTGCGCGAGCAGAATTACTAAGGGGGGATGAAAATGTTTGAACAGTACAAATTGCCATTTGCAAACAACGCTCTCGAGCCGGTGATTGACACCCTCACCGTCGAGACGCACCACGGCAAGCACCATGCAGCTTATACGGCAAAGCTGAACGAGCTCGCAGAGAAGGCGGGCGTTGCGAATATGGAAATTACGGAGCTTCTCGCAAGCCTGGACAAGGTGGCCGACGAAGAGCTTCGCACCGGCATTCGCAATAACGGCGGAGGCTTTTACAATCACAACCTCTATTTCGAGACACTTTCGCCAAAGGGCGGCGGTGAGCCAAAGGACGCGCTGAAGGAAAAGATTGACGCTACCTTTGGCAGCTTTGAGGCCTTCAAGGAAAAGATATCCGCACTTGCGGTGGCACAGTTCGGTTCGGGCTGGGCTTGGCTTTCCGTCACTCCAAAGGGCGAGCTGGTTCTCTCAAAGAGCGGCAACCAGGACAATCCTATCAGCCTCGGTACAGGCAACACACCGATTTTCACAATCGATGTCTGGGAGCACGCTTACTATCTCAAATACAAAAACCTTCGCGCATCGTATGTCGCAGAGCTTTTCAAAATCGTTGATTGGGAAAAGGTGGGCGAGCTTTACGCAAAGGCTATAAAGTAGTTATTATTTTGGCAGGGCTCGGGCAAAACCGGTGCCCTGCCAAGTGTGGTTTTTGAAAGTGACGGCAGGGGAAACAAAAATGATATTTGAGGAGAAGGTAATATGAATATCAAAGGAGTGAAAAGGGCAGTAAGCTACATGCTTGCTATCGTGGTGGCACTGCTCCCGGTTACAGCCGTGCCCGTGTGGGCGGATACGTGCGAAAGCGGACATGAACTCAGCGATTTTGAGACTGTTTCGTATGAATGGGCGGCGGATTACAGCGTAGCGACTGCAAGTGCAGTATGTCCTACGTGTAGCGGAATCTACGCTGTAGGGGTTGATACTACAAGTACAGTGACAGTATCGCCTACATGCAGTCAGGAAGGAAATCGCCGCTATTCGGCAAATTTCAGCGCATCAGGCGGTGGCGTAATTACGACTGATGTGGCAATAAGTATTGATCCAACAGCTCACAACTGGAGCCAGATAAGCTGCGAATGGGCAGACGATTATAGCACGGCATCAGCAGTTAGAACATGCACGCTTTGCGGTGCGACCGAAGTAGTTGAGACTGTAAGCACAGCAAGCAATACAGATGCGGCAACATGTACCGAAGCCGGAAGCACAACGTACACAGCCACATTTGTAAATGGTGGGGTATCGCTGGGGACACAGACAACAAATGTTGCGATAGCGATAAATCCAACAGCTCATGACTGGGGAACCCCGACATATGAATGGGCAGCGGATTACAGCTCGGTAACAGCAACGCGCGTGTGCACCGGAAACAACACGCATGTTGAAACAGAGACAGTTACGGCAACAGGAGCAATAACTACTCCTGCTACATGCACGGCTGATGGAGTCAGAAGATATACTTCAGCGGCATTTACTAATACAGCATTTTCAGCCCAGACAACTGACCAAGCAATCGCAGCAACAGGCCACAACCTTACAGCGCACCCGGCAGTAGCAGCGACATGCCTTGCCGCAGGAAACAGCGCTTACTGGACATGCAGTAGCTGCGGTCAGCATTTCAGTGATGCTGCAGGCACAAATGCGATTGCGGCAGACAGCTGGGTAATCACGGCGCTCGGCCACGACTTCAGCGGCACAGGCACAATAACCCTGCAGCCGACATGCACACAGGCAGGCGTAAGAACCTTTACTTGCGCGCGCGGCTGCGGAGCAACAAGCACTGAAGCAATTGCGGCGCTCGGCCATCATATGACAGCACATACTGCGGTAGCGGCAACATGCGGCAATGCAGGTAACAGCGCTTACTGGTACTGCGACCGCTGCGGCAAGTACTTCAGTGATGCAAGCGGCAATACTGAGATTGCGGCAAACAGCTGGGTAATTGCGGCGACCGGTGCGCACACCCTTGTGCATCACGCAGCGGTTACACCGACTGCTACAGCAGCAGGAAATATAGAAAACTGGGAGTGCAGCGTGTGCCACAAGCACTTCAGCGACGAGCACGGCACATCAGAGATAACGGCTAACGGCTGGATTATCCCTGCAACCGGCGGCGGTAGCTCCGGCGGAGGCGGAGGAGGCGGCGGTAGTGCCGCATCGGGCGGAAGCTCTACAGCAGCCGTACCTGCAAAGGACGGCACGGTGACCAACTCCGACGGCAGTACGACTACCACAACCACGGCAGATGACGGGTCGAGAACTGCGGTTACAACCGCAAAGGACGGCTCGGCGACTTCTGTAACGCTTACGAAGGATGGCTCAACCGGCACGGTTGTGACCGACAAGAACGGCAACACGGTTTCGGCAGAGGCCGCGCCAAGCCAGAAGGCTGTCGAACAGGCTGCAGCTGCGGGCGAGCCGGTAAAGCTTGCGGTAGAGGTAAAAGCTTCGGCGGACAGCAGCAAAGCAGCGCCGATTGCAGTAAGCTTGCCAAAGAATGTGAATGCCGACAATCCTGTGAAGGTGGAAATCCCGGTAGAAAATGCCGGCCCAAGCACAGTTGTTGTGATTGTGAGCGAGGACGGAACCGAGGAAATTGTGAAGTCTTCGACGATAACAGATGATGGCGCAGCTGTAATGCTTGGCGGCAGTGCGACAATAAAGATTGTTGAAAACGAAAAGGTATTCAGCGATGTGCCGGATTATGAATGGTACGTCAAGGAAGTTGCCTGGGCTTCGAGCCACGAGCTTATGAACGGCGGTGGCGACGGCAGGTTCGCAGCCGATGATTTGACCAGCCACGGAATGGTGACACAGATACTCTTTAACCTTGAGGGTGCAACGCTTTCAGAGGCTGAGATGGCAGAACTTAACGTGACGGACGAGACTTGGTTCATCCCATCGTTTACATGGGCAGAAAAGGTCGGAGTTGCGGAAGGCTACAGCGAAGACTTTGACATGAACAGGGCAATTACTCGTGAGCAGCTGGCATGTATGCTGTTCAACTATGCGCAGTACAAGGGCTATGACACGAGTGTAAGAAGTGATATCAGCGCATTCCCTGATGCGGAGGGTACATCGTTCTGGGCTGCCGAGCAGCTTTCATGGGCTGTCGGAATCGGGCTTATGAACGGTATCGCGGATGAAGAGGGAAATGTGACGCTCGCTTCACAGGGCAGCACGACCCGCGCAATGGTAGCGGCAATGCTTGAGAGATTCTGTGAAAAGGTAATAAAGTAGTTTAAGAGACATCGAATCTTCGAGTATTTGCAAATTATGCACTATATGTGTAGAATCGTGGTCTATAGTGCATAAAAAACGTCTCAAAAAAAGGAAAAGCGGTACTTCTGCAGTGTTTTGGACCATAGTGCTATGCACTAAACCTGTGGAATTCTACGAAATGGTGCATACCATCGGCCGAATATCGCAAACACGCAATGCACTACATTTACAAAATACATATGTTTAGTGCATAGATTCGTAAAAATCAAAGACTCCCGCGCATCCGCGCAGGAGTCTTTTGCAATTATCCATCCAAAAGGGACTGTGGTCAAAGAGCTCGGAAAGTTGATATAGACTTGGAGGTCATATAGAAATATTGGCCTATGGCCATTGCAGCCAGACCGGCAATCATTATTAATATGCCGGTCATTGTATTTTTTGAGTAGAAGGAAAAGAATATCAAATTTGCTTTACAGCAGGGGACCTCGGTGCTATACTGTAGCCGTGGACGGTATTCCATAGGAAACTTTACCATGTGAGCAATTGAAAAATTGATACATATTGTTAATCTGCGCGCATGCATTCGCACACAGGCGGAGCATGACGGGCATCACATTAACATGGAAAGCTTCGAATACCTCCATCCGGATGCCTTTTGGCAGTCGGATGTTTTGTTTTTCATTGGAGGTTAAAATGCAAAAAATGACAAAAGAACAAAAAAGCCTTCAGATAAAGAAGGAAGCGAGGGCAACTCTGATTCTTTTCTTTATCTGTATGTTCTGGCACATTGGATTCGGATGGGGCCTTTCCGGCCACACCGATATCACGATTGCAAAGCTGCCGCTCTGGTGGTGGCTCAGCACACCGGGACTTTTTGTTGTGGGGCTGGTCGGAGTTATCATTCTGCTGAAGTTCGTGTTCAAAGACTTCAGCCTTGACGACGACGAAGCAGGAAAGGAGGCGCAGCATGCAGAGTAAGCAGTACGTCATCCTTGCGATACTTGTCGCTTATATGGTGTTTAACGTCCTCATCGGTATTTGGATGAGCAGACGAAATTCTTCGAAGAACGCCGGAGCAGGCTTCTTCTCAAACTATTTCATCGGCGGCCGTACGATGGGCGGCCTGGTGCTGGCTATGACGCTGGTTGCGACATACACCAGTGCAAGCTCTTTCCTCGGCGGGCCGGGGCTTGCAGCAAGCTGGGGACTGACTCAGTCGTGGGTGGCTGTAATTCAGATCGGCACAGCGTTTCTGACGCTTGGCGTGCTTGGCAAAAAGCTGGGCATAATTTCGCGCCGCATCCATGCGGTGACGATTTCGGACTATCTGAAGGTGAGATATGATTCGCCGGCTGTCGTAATTCTGTGCAGCCTTGCGCTTGTCGTATTCTTCATAACTCAGATGGTGGCACAGTTCATGGGCGGTGCGGCGCTGCTGCAGACCGTGACGGGGCTGCCTTACGAAGCGGGCTTGGTGCTGTTTGCTGCGGTTGTAATTCTCTACACGGCGGTTGGCGGCTTCACGGCGGTTGTAATCACCGATACGATTCAGGGCATTGTGATGACGATAGGAACCTTCCTGATGATATTCTTTGTGTTCGGTGCAGGCGGTGGTGCGGCTAATTTAATCGACCAAGCCAATGCTGCTGTTCCGGGATGGGATATCCTCGGTATGGGCGAGGCTGGCGCCGGCGTTTCGGCACTTTCGCCGGGTTACCTCATTTCGTTCTGGGTGCTGGTTGGAATCGGTGTTATGGGTCTGCCGCAGACTGCGGTTCGCGGAATGGGCTTTAAGGATACAAAGTCGCTTCACAGTGCGATGATTTACGGAACTATAGTAGTCGGTATACTGATGATCGGTATGCACTTTATCGGGGCGCTGGCAGGACCGCTGCTTCCTGAGGGAGGCCTCGGGAGCACTGACCAGGTGGTACCTTATATCGTGCTTAATTATATGCCTGCGTGGGCGGGCGGACTGTTCCTCGCAGCGCCGCTTGCGGCAATCATGTCAACGGTTGACTCGCTCTTGCTGCTTGCTTCTGCGACAATCATCACAGATATCTGGATGACTTATTTTGCAAAGGACAAGGTAAAGAAGGCTCTGCACAGTGACGATGCGGAGGCGGTGGCTTTCAAGGCAAAGGTTAGAAAATACAGCTTTGCGCTGACTATTATTATCGGCGTCTTGGTATTCATCTTTGCGCTGAATCCGCCAAGCATCCTCGTTTGGGTAAACCTCTTTGCGATGGGCGGACTCGAGTCCACATTCTTCTGGCCGCTTATTGGCGGGCTTTACTGGAAGTACGGCAATTCAAAGGGTGTAATCGCCTCGGTAATTGTCGGTATTGCAACGTTTGTTTTCTTCAATTTGCACAAAATTGCGCCTTTCCATATTCACGAGATCGTGCTGGCTCTGATTGCAAGCGGTATCGCTTACTTTGTTGTGAGCCGCCTGACAAAGGAAGAGCTGCCTGAGCATGTGCTGAAAAAATGCTTCTAGGCGGCAGAGATGCAGGTATTGTGAGAGTGAAGGTGTGAAATGTGTGATAGTGGTAGCGTGAAACGTGTGCGAGTGGTGATGTGAAATGGCTCTGGATAGGCAGGTTGCGGATTTTTACCGCGAAAAGATAGAAAAAAAGGCGTTTTTCGTGCCGGGCGTGGGGCTTGAAGCCCTGCGCGCCGGTGCGGATGCTGCCTTTAACGATAAAGAATTTGTGACGGATATCGCGTTTTCTGAGGATCGGCTTGTTTCATTCGGCACGGTGGCAACGGGTGCGCCGCGCTACCTGGTAAAGCCTGAGTTTGCGGCTTTTGCAGGGTTTGTACAAGCTGTGACAGAGGCGGAGGTTCCGAGCCTGAGGGTGCGCATATTTCGCCCGACCCTGACGGACGAAGTACTGCCGGTGGTTTTGTATTTCCACGGCGGAGGCTTTGTGCTGCACAACATTGCAAGCCATGATGCGCTGACGCGGCAGATTTCAAAAGAGTGGAACGCCGTTGTTATTTCAGCGGAGTACAGGCTTTGTCCGGAAAATAAATATCCTGCATATCTGCAGGATGCGTGGGCGCTGCTTTGCTGGGTACGTGAGAATGCGGGTGGGCTTAATATCGACCCGTCAAGGATCATACTTTCAGGCGACAGCGCGGGCGCAACGATTTGCGCTGCTGTGAGCAAGCTGGCGGCGATGGTGGAAAGCTGCGACTGTCCGATGATTTATGCCCAGGTTCTCTTTTACGGGGAATATGGGACGGTGATGCCGGAGCAGTCGGAATCTATGAAGGAGTTCGGCGGCGGGGACTATGTCCTGCCGCGCGAAATGATAGATTATTTTAAGGAATTGACCGTGCCAAAGGATTTGAGCGGGGAGGACCCGTTCTTTTATCCGGGCAGGTGTGGTACGGACGAAAGCACCTGTGACCTTGATTTGCGCGCTCTTTCGGGTATGCCGCGCACAATCGTGGTGAGCGCAGAATGCGACCCGCTCCGGGACGACGGCGAAGCCTTCGCGGCGGCGCTGCGCGCCGCCGGCGCGGATGTCACGGACATCCGCGCTCCCGGAGCCATGCACGGTTTTCTCCTGTACTGGCACAAATTCGATTTTGCACGGAAAATAATCACAGAGATTGGGCAGCTTTTAAAGGCAGCCGATTGCTGACCAAACCAAGCTGAATATAACAGTCTTACGCAATAAAAAGAGGGCCGGTGCGCAGCACCGACTCTCTTTTTATCTTATCCATTATTTCCTTTTTTCGGTATGTGTCTTTATCTTGATTTTCCCTTTTAAGTAATAATCCGCATCCCAAATACTCGCCTTGTCCTTTACCTGCATAATCCAGAAGATACCCAGGATTACGGCAAGTGCTCCGAACATCCCTATCGTTAAACCGATAGCCCAAAGATCTGACCTTATAGCCATACAAAGGACAATAGGCAGTATCAGCGCGAGAAATGCCAGTGAAAGCGTTTTCCTTGCGCTCATTGGCAGCTCGCCTATGAATTTTCCGGTCTGCCCGTTCATCGCAAAACGATAAACACTATCGTTAAAGCGGGTAGTCAGTAGCCATACAGGCAGCAGTGCGTAGTGAGAAGATTTGGTGGAAAGCTGTACATTGCCTGAAAGCTCCTCAAGAATCCTTTTATGATTGAGTTCCTTTTTTGCCTGTGAAAGGGAACTCTTTTTTATACGCTCAAGAGCGCGTTTTTCGTCTTCCTTTGCGTCTTCATCGAGTCTTTCTGCAAGCATTCCCGGCAGATACCCTGCCGAAAAAGGCTGCAGATCCGACAAATCATAAGGCTCTATATTGTCCATCAAATCGTCTGCAATCCGTTTTGAAGCATCAGCCGGAACGTTTTCAAATTCCAGACTGCCTGTCACTTCCTCCGTGAACTGCTCCGATTTTTTATCGTAGGTCACAAAGCCTGCCTCTATTTCCGCAGAACCGTCATAGAGTCTGAATGGCACATAAATGCCCTGAACATCGTCTATATCGAGCTTTCGCCGAAATACCTTCGGCTGCATAAACCGTTTGAAGATATTTCTCTTTCGGTAGCTTTCGTATGCGGCGAGCACATCATCCTTTTCCTTTGCAAAAGGAATGACATAGTCAGGCTTTAAAAGTCCCGAAAGCTGCGCAGGCACCACGGTATTATTTCCGCAGTAAGGGCACGTCAGTGCCGCCGTTACGCTGCTTGAATACATCTCTGCGCCGCAGGCAGTGCATCTGAATGCGGATAGATTCCCATCGGATATTTTCGCTGTCTCATCATTTGAGACAGCCTTTATATTAAATTCGCGCGGCTCTGTTTTTTCGCCGCAGTGATCGCAGCAAAGCATTTGAAGCTTTACGTCAAAGCGCAGCGGCGCACCGCAGTGCGGGCAGCGGACAGCTTCGGCCTTTAGTGAAGTATCAGTCATACATTCCTCCTCACGGAAATATTAACAGATACCATAGTCTTTTGCAAGGCGTTTACTACCGCTGCCACCACACTTACTTTTTATGGCAGCAGCCGCACATGGCACAATTTGAGCAGCTGCAGCCGCAGGAAGATTTGCCTTTGCGTCTGTCCACTACCAGTTTTCTGATAATGAGCACAACGACGCAGGCCAGAAGTATGCTTATTATCCAATCTGCCATTTTAGTAATTCCTTTCCTTTAATCTCGTTTCTTCTGTGTATTTCTTGAAGAAAAGCATGTAAATCATGACTCCGAGCACGATGGCTGCCGCAATCAGACCGATTACATTCACATTTCCGGTGAATAATCCGCCAAACTGGTTGATCATCAAAGCTATCGCATAAGCGAATCCGCACTGATAACCGATTGCGAACCATGTCCACTTTGTGTTGTTCATTTCGCGCTTGATTGCGCCGATAGCCGCAAAGCAAGGTGCACAGAGCAGGTTGAATACGAGGAACGAAAAGCCCGTAACACTTGTGAACGCATTTGCCAGTGCTTCCCAAGCGGTGAGCTCGCCGCTTCCGTAGAGAATACCCATAGTGCCGACGATATTTTCCTTTGCCACAAGGCCTGTGATCGAAGCAACGGCTGCCTGCCAGTTGCCCCAGCCCAGAGGTGCGAAAAGCCAAGCGATTCCGCCGCCGATCTTTGCCAGGATTGACATGTCGAGCTCGTCTTCTGAGAGCATTCTGAATCCATCCTCCGCAAAGCCAAAGAAGCTTGTGAACCAGATGATAATCGTCGAGAGGAGAATGATTGTGCCGGCCTTTTTAATAAATGACCAGCCACGCTCCCACATAGAGCGGAGTACGTTTCCGAGTGTCGGCATATGATAAGGAGGCAGCTCCATAACAAATGGTGCAGGCTCGCCCGAGAACATCTTTGTCTTTTTGAGCATGATACCTGAAATAACGATTGCCGCCATTCCGATAAAGTAAGCCGAGGTTGCAACCCAAGCGGAGCCGTTAAAGATTGCGCCTGCGATCATCGCTATGAAAGGCACCTTTGCGCCGCAAGGGATAAAGGTTGTAGTCATAATTGTCATTCTGCGGTCACGCTCGTTTTCTATTGTACGACTGGCCATAACACCCGGCACGCCGCAGCCAACGCCGACAAGCATTGGAATGAAGGACTTACCCGACAGTCCGAACTTACGGAACACTCTGTCGAGCACGAATGCGATACGAGCCATGTAGCCGCACGATTCGAGGAATGCAAGCATGATGAACAGAACAAGCATCTGAGGCACGAAGCCGAGAACCGCACCGACTCCGGCTACGATACCGTCCAAGATCAGGCCGCTGAGCCACTCCGAAGCACCTGCCGCCTCAAGGCCGCTTCCGACAAGTACAGGGATACCCGGAACCCAGGTGCCGTAATCAGCCGGATCAGGCTCATCACCGATTGCATCGAGTGTTGCAAGCGCAGCGTTATAGTCATCGATTGTTGCTTCCTCTTCGGAGATTTCGAGAGTTTCGTCATCAAGCACCTCATAGGTGAATGTATCGCCGTCAAGCGCACCGTTTTCTTCGATATAGATGTCATATCCGTCAACTATTGCACTCGCCTCGCCGTACTCCTCACTGATTTCACCGTAGCCACCATCCATTCCGAAGAGGTGGAAGCCGTCTCCGAACAGTCCGTCGTTTGCCCAGTCTGTTGCCGGAGCACCTACGCCTACCATTGCAATCCAGTAAACGAGGAACATTATAACCGCAAAAATCGGAAGACCGAGCCAGCGGTTTGTAACCACTTTATCGATTTTGTCCGAGCTGGTCAAGCTGCCCGCATTATGCTTTCTGTAGCAGGACTTGATTACTTCCGCGATGTATATGTAACGCTCGTTTGTGATGATGCTTTCGGCATCGTCATCGAGCTCATTTTCAGCCGCCAGGATATCGTTTTCGATATGAGCGAGCGTATCCTTTGGAATATTGAGGCGCTCGAGAACCTTTTCGTCGCGCTCAAAGACTTTGATTGCGTACCAGCGCTGCTGCTCTTCAGGCAAGCCGTGTACTGCTGCTTCCTCAATGTGAGCTATAGCATGCTCTACAGGGCCGGAGAAGGTGTGCATAGGGACGGTCTTTGCATTCTGTGCGGCCGCAATTGCAGCTTCGGCAGCTTCCTCGATGCCTGTTCCCTTCAGGGCCGAGATTTCAACAACTCTGCAGCCAAGCTTTTCAGCAAGCCCCTCTGTGTCGATCTTGTCGCCGTTTTTACGCACAACGTCCATCATGTTGACAGCGAGTACGACAGGAATGCCGAGCTCTGTCAGCTGGGTTGTGAGGTAAAGGTTTCTTTCAAGATTGGTTCCGTCGATGATGTTCAGGATAGCATCGGGACGCTCACCAATCAGATAATTTCTGGCTACCACTTCCTCGAGTGTGTACGGAGAAAGTGAGTATATTCCCGGAAGGTCGGTAATGGTAATACCATCGTGCTTTTTCAGTTTTCCTTCCTTTTTTTCTACTGTAACTCCCGGCCAGTTTCCGACAAACTGATTGGAACCGGTCAGGGCGTTAAATAGCGTTGTTTTACCGCTGTTCGGGTTGCCGGCAAGGGCAATTCTGAGATTCATGATATTTCATCCTTTCCGTTTTCAAAATTGATTATTCTACTTCAATCATTTCAGCATCCGCTTTGCGAATCGAGAGTTCGTAATTTCTTACGGTTACTTCAATCGGATCACCGAGCGGCGCCACCTTGCGAACATATATGGGTGTGCTCTTTGTAATGCCCATGTCCATGATGCGGCGTCTTACGGCTCCTTCACCGTGCAGGCGAACAACCACTGCTGTTTCGCCGATTTTGACATCTCTAAGTGTTTTCAATTCCGTGTCCTCCTTATACTTTAAACCATAATTTTTCTTGCCAGCTCATCGCTGACAGCAACGCGGCTTTCCTTTACCTTTACGATAATGTTCCCGCCAAAGATGCTGACAACGCTGATTTCGCCTCCGACGTTAAAGCCGAGGTCCGCCAGATGTTTTTTGACTTCCGGTGTGCCGCCAATCTTTTTTATGATTTGCACTTGGTTAAGTTCTGCAAAATTCAGAGGTATCATTTTTTCTCCTCCTAAAGTTTACTAATTAGCTTAGGCTAACTTGTGCCTTTAAAAAATGTTAGTCATCGCTAACCATATTTATTGTAGTTAGCTTTGCCTAACTTGTCAAGTGGGCTTAGAAAAATATTTAAGATTTCAATATTCAGAATATGGCTTGAAATGCGTTGCTTTTTTTACTACTTTATGCTAATCTAGGTGTATCTTATAGGAGGTGTCGTTATGGCAATGCTTGAATCCGGAGAAATGTATTTGGAAACCATACATGTCCTTTCACAGAAATCTGCAAGTGTCAGGAGTATTGATGTGGCGGAGGAAATGGGCTTTTCGCGTCCTTCGGTCAGCCGTGCGATGGGAATCCTGAAGAAAGACGGCTTTATCGAAATTGATGGGCAGGGCTTTATAAAGCTTACCGAAAAGGGAGAAAAGCAGGCGATGAGGATATACGAAAGGCATGTGCTGCTGACTGATTTATTTGAAAGAATAGGCGTCAGCAAAGAAACTGCCGAAGAGGACGCCTGCCGTATAGAGCATTATCTGAGCGATGAGACGTTCGAAGCCATAAAGGCGCGCATGAAGTTATATGAAAAATAAAAAGCGGCAAGCCGCTTTTTTTATTGCTGTTATTGATGATATTTCTGCTATTTCCGCATTACTTGCACAGCCCCTTCAGGAACAAAGGGAGCACCTGCTGGGAGTACTGGCAGAGCGAATAATTGCCGTTGCATAGGCACCAGTCGTACATCATGCCGCGCTCGAATACCGCATACGCCTTTGTAATGTCGTTTATGGAAAGATCGTCGCGGAACAGTCCCTTTTCCTGGCCTTCGATGGTAATCTGCCTGAGAAGCTTGTAATATGTGCGGTCGGGCTCCAAAAGGTGGCGTTCGCCCTTTGTCACGAGCTGGGTGCTGAAAAGCCTGCACAGCAGGGAAACGGAGACCGTGTTTTCAATCATCAGGAAAAGCTCCCTGTTCATATAGACCAGTTTGTCAAGAGGGCTCATGCCTGCATCGATGGTTTCCGTTATTTCGTCGTATTTTTCGTCAAAGAGGACGGAAAGGGAACCGAGCAGGGCATCCTTTGACTCGAAATAGTGATAGAATGAGCCCTTTGAAGTGTTTGAAGCTTCAACTATGTCATCAATTGTCGTGTTGTCATACCCATATTTATAGAAAAGCTGCCATGCCGCAGTCACTATGCGTGACTTAGTTTGATTTTTGGCGGATTTTTTCATTTTTTGACTCCTTTTCGAAATGTTTTAATTTTGTTTCTAAATCAAGTCTATAATTGAGTTTACTATAAAATTGCTGTAATTTCAAGAGATATTAGAGAAATCTACGATAGATACTAATAAAAAGTCTACGATTTAGTCGATATTTCACTCAAGATAGAAAAATGATATTATGCAAGGGTAGAAATTGAAAAGACTTCAAAAGGAGAGACAAAGTGTTTACATCGGAAACAATAGTATTTATTCTGTACTTCGTAATTTTGTTTTTCGTCGCTATGGTGTTTTTCTTTAACGGCGGGAACAGAAATCAAAAAGATTATTTTCTCGGCGGCCGCACCATGGGACCATGGGTTACGGCAATGTCAGCGCAGGCATCGGACATGTCCGCGTGGCTCCTCATGGGGCTGCCGGGTTCCATACTTGCTTTCGGCTTCGGGCAGATCTGGATCGGCATCGGTCTTGCGCTCGGAACCGCGGCCAATTGGATATTATGTGCAAAGAGACTCAGAAAGTTTTCAAAGGTTGCGGGCGATGCCATTACGCTTCCTCAGTATCTTACAAATCGCTTTAAGAGCGAAAAGAACACTCTTCAGGTTATCTGCGCAATCATTTTTTTAATTGCATTCACAGTATATGTAGCCTCTGCTTTCGTTGCGGGGACATCCGTGTTTACGATGCTTTTCCCAAGCATGCCTGAAAAGACAGCGATGATTCTCTTCGCACTCATCATTGTGGGCTACACATTCCTCGGAGGATTTAAGGCCGTCTGCTGGACAGACTTTTTCCAGGGGCTCTTAATGCTGATTGCGCTTTTGGCCATTCCTATCATTGTTATGGCGACTCAGAATCTCGACACATCAGCTTTGGCAAATGTGTATGAATATACCGATGCCTCCGGGCAGGTGGTGTCCTGCAACTTCGGCTCAGGTCTCTTTTCTGCATCGTGGAAGGATGTCGTATCCGGCCTTGCATGGGGGCTTGGCTATTTTGGCATGCCGCATATCATTGTGCGCTTCATGTCTATAGAAAAGCCTTCGATGATAAAGAAGTCTGCCGCAGTGGCAATCGTGTGGGTGGTGCTTTCGCTTGGCGCAACCTGCCTCGTTGCTTACTTCGCGAGAATGATCGTTGCGGAGGAGCTGCTTACAGTAGGTGCGCAGAAGACGGTCTTCATCGTGATGGCGCGTAAGTTCTTCCCACCGGTTATTTCGGGCTTCCTCCTGGCAGCAATCATGGCCGCATCGGTGTCGACCGCCGACTCCCAGCTGCTGGTGGCTTCGAGCTCGTTTACGTCAGACCTCTACAAGCCGCTCATTCGCAAAGATGCCGCAGAGAGGGAAGTTCTCTGGGTGGGCAGAGTGGCTGTAATAATAATCGCTGTTGTGGCTTTCATGATAGCATCCTCCAAAGGCTCGGGCGCTCAGGCCATCATGAATCTGGTAGAGAACGCCTGGGGTATCTTCGGCGCAGCCTTCGGCCCTGTAATGATTCTCTCCTTCTTCTGGAGGCGTTTCAATTACAAGGGCGCGGTCTGCGGCGTTATTACCGGTGCAGCGGTTGACATCCTGTGGCTGATATTCCTGTCGGGAGCAACGGGCATATATGAAATTCTGCCGGGATTTGCAGCAGGAGCTGTTGCAGCTGTAATTGCAACGCTTGTGAGCAAGGCACCGGATGCCGAAGTAACCGCAATCTTCGACAAGGCCACCTCCACCACCTTCGACGACTAGGCGAATCTGGGGACAAGGCGAATCTGGGGACAGGCACCAAATTAGAAAAAATTCCATTTCGGGGACAGGCACCAAATTAGAAAAAATTCCATTTCGGGGACAGGTCGGAATGGAATTTTTTGTATAATTATTGGATAAAAGTTTAGAAATCGACTGACAGAATCGCAGAAAAGGGTTAAAATATGTATGGATAACAAAACATCGTGCATACTTCATGCATATTGCGTAGAGTTAATTAATTATTCGGACCTGTCCCCAAAGTGGAAAAAAGGCTAATTTGGTGCCTGTCCCCAAATTTGCGGAAATTCCAATTTGGTGCCTGTCCCCAGATTGGAATGAGGATATTAATAGCTGAAGACGAAAAAGAAATAGCAAAAGGGCTGAAGTTTATACTCGAAAAGCAAAAGCTTTCGGTGGACATAGCCGGCGACGGTGAGGAAGCCATGGATTTTTTCGAAACCACTCAGTACGACGTGGTCGTTTTGGATATAATGATGCCGCGCAAAAACGGCCTCGAGGTCCTAAAGGAAATCCGTGCGCGGAAGTCTGAGGTGCCTGTGCTGATGCTTACGGCAAAGGCCGAAATCGAAGACCGCGTGGCAGGGCTCGAAGCAGGTGCCGACGACTACCTGCCCAAGCCTTTCGCAACGGCAGAGTTTGTCGCAAGGGTAAAGGCACTGTCGCGCAGAAACAGCGGCTACACAGGCAATCTCATAGAGTTTGCAGGAACAAGCCTTGACTGCGACCGCTACGAGCTGGTCTGCGGTGAGCGGCACGCAGCACTGAACAACAAGGAGTACCAGCTGGCTGAACTCTTTTTCCGAAACCCCCGCATTGTCTTCTCGACAGAAAAGCTTATGGATAAGATATGGGGGCTGGATTCGGATGCGGAAATAGCGGTAGTTTGGACTTATATAGGCTTTGTCAGGAAAAAACTGCGAAGCATCTGCTCCGAAGCTGAAATAAAAACCGTGCGAGGTGCGGGATATCTGTTGGAGGAAACGAAATGATTAAAAAAATGCGTAAAAGGTTCGTTCTTTCGGCACTGCTTGCATTTGCACTCGTGATGGCGGTTATTATCTCAGGCATAAATATTGTTAATTATGTTCAAACTGCAGACAAGCAGGATAGGATGACAAGCATGCTCCTCAGAACGGGAGAGATGCAACCGCCTGCACCGCCCGAAAAGCCCGATGCCGAGCCAAAGCTCCCAGGTGATATGCGTGAGTTTGGCAGAGAAGCCCAGTTCACTACCAGGTTTTTCACTGTCACGCTGACAGAGGATGGCGAAATCGAAAGCATAAATGCGGACTATATTTCCGAAATAGATGAAGAAACCGCAGAGGAATATGCAAAGGCGGTGCTTGCAAAGGGCAGTGAAACAGGCTATTACGAATATTTCAGGTACAGAATCGGCGAAAGCGATGCCGGGGCAAAAGTACTTTTCCTCAACTCGGAAACACAGATTCAGTATATGAAAAGCCTTGCCCTTCTTTCGGTAACAATAGGAATAATCAGTCTGGCGGCCGTTCTGGTGCTGATAATAATCTTCTCCGGAAGGGCAATCAGGCCGTTTGCAAAGAATATCGAAAGGCAAAAGCAGTTCATCACCGATGCGGGGCATGAGCTGAAGACCCCTATTACGTCAATTGCGACAAGCGCAGACATCGCCGCTATGGAGCACGAAGGCGACGAATGGATAGAAAACATACAAAAGCAGACAGCAAGACTCAGCAAGCTGACGACAAACCTTGTCGCACTTTCCAGACTTGACGAAGAGCAGCCCTTCCCGGACAAGGCAGAGTTTTCGCTCACCGAGGCCGCATGGGAGATATCGGAGCCGTTTCCAGCACTGGCAAAAGCGCGCGGCAAGCTCTACAGCGAGAGCATCGAAGAAGGCCTCAGCTGCTATGGAAGCAGAGAAGCAGTGCAGCAGATAATTTCCATACTCCTCGACAATGCTGTAAAGTATTCGGCAGGAAAAGGAAACATCAGCCTAAAGGTTTACGGCAAAGGCAAAAACAATATAATAGAAGTCAGCAATGATTGCAGGTTTGACAGGGAAATCGAGCCTGAAAGACTTTTCGACAGATTTTACAGAGTTGAGGACTCCCATTCCACGAGCACAGGAGGGACGGGAATTGGGCTTTCAATGGCTAGGGCTATTGCGGAAGCGCACAAGGGACACATTGAAGCGACTCTTACGGGGCGAGATAAAATTACTTTTAAAGTAACCATATAGATTGAACTAACGATTTAGAGTATGTGAGTGAGAATAATGAAGAGGTCTTTAAATCAAAAGAACAAATATATGTTGCTCCTTTTGGCATTCATATTTGTAGTGAATGTTTCGCTTGGCGTAGCACTTACGCGAGAATCCAGCGTTGCTATGAAGGAGCAGATACAGGCCAGGATGCTTGATGTGTCAAATGTGGCGGCATCTATGATTGACGGAGATGTGCTGGCAACTATTCAAAAAGATGATTTTTACAGCCCGGAGTATCAGAATATCAAGGATACCATGAGACATTTTCAGGACAATGTTGAGCTCCGATTCATTTATTGCGTTCGTAAAGTAGGCGAAAATGAGTTCATTTTCACGATAGATGCTGAAACCGAAGACCCTGCCGATTTTGGCGAGCCGGTTGTCTATACCGATGCTCTTTACAGGGCAAGTCTCGGCGAGGCCAGTGTCGACAATGAACCGTATGAGGACAGGTGGGGCCGCTTTTACAGCTCTTACACTCCGGTTTTCAATTCCCAAAATGAAGTGGTGGGAATAGTTGCGGTGGATTTCGATGCCAGATGGTACGAGGGGAACGTAAGACGCCAGCAGATTACGGTCTTTATAAACGCATGTCTTTCGGTGGGGCTGGGCTTTCTGATCGTGCTGGCTATTCTTTCTCAGTCCAAAAAGAGAGTGCAGTCAATTTATGTAAAGCTTAATAACCTTTCGCATGGAATAGAAACCATCGCAGATGAGCTGTCCGAAGGAAACAGCCTGGCAAAGCTGGAGCTGATAAAGAATGAGGAAAAGGCAAAGACTTATTCGCACGGCGAGATAGATGCCATAGAAAAGAAGATACTGTATTTGCAGGAATTCGTTTCTGCTCAGATTGTAAATGTCAAATCAAAGGCTTATATAGACGGACTGACAGGCCTAGCGAACAGAACCGCATATTT
>JAEEGI010004916.1_pt1 | contig 30991 bp, 23 predicted proteins | sample 8958751 | NCBI WGS metagenome assembly JAEEGI01 (sample SAMN16246545, study PRJNA631951) | gut metagenome | biome: gut microbiome; feature: rumen; material: KS-attached | host: Bos | place: Iran: Karaj | collected 2018-10 | reverse complement strand
CTATGTCCGTGGCATCACCTGCCCCGTCCAGGGACGCGACCAGATTTTCTGGACCGTCGTCTACAAGGCCCCCTTCTTCTGCAAGGACCGCGAAGCCGACTACAAAGAGGCCTGGGATCTGTTGGAGAGGAGAAAGAGGTGCTAATATGGCTATCGTCTTTTTGATCATTGTCGGAATCGTTTTGGCTGCCATTTTTGCGCCTGGTCTGCTTGCTGTGGCGGGGATGTGGATTATGTTTCTTGCGATGCCGATTATATGCATTGTCATAAAAAACTTGTTTTCTCCCAAGAAAAGCTCAGGCGACATCTCCGCTGATAGTGAAATTAAAACCGACGAATCCCCTAAACCCGATGTCATGGCGACTAAACCGGCAAATGATTGCAAGCCGCTGAGTCCTGAGGTCAAAGTCGCGCATGATGCCGCTTCTCGGCAACCTGTTTTACGGGAAGAAGGGCCCAAGATTGAACTGCGTGGCATAGATAAATGCGGAATAGGTGTTTCACGCTTTGATGCGGCATTTGAATGCGTTCTTGTTCGGGACAGAAACAACAGCTATGACGCGAATGCCATCGCCGTCATGGACGAATCTGGGAAGCGCATCGCTTTTGTCGCGCGAGAGGCGGCCGCCATTCTTGCGCCGAAAATGGATGAAGGACAAGCTTATTCGGTCTCAATTGTCCCTGGAACTTACTCATCTGCAAGTTGGGGGACTTGCGAGGCGCTTCTGAAAGATGGCGCTGCTAAAACACCGACTTCCGCAGGGAGTCCCGAAGCCCCCATCCCCACGGGTAACTCGGCCGTCAGTTCCGCGCCACAGGGGGCCGGCATCGCCCCGGCTCCTGTTGAGCATGACCCGCGGCTGACCCGTTGCCCGGACGGATGGTCATTGCGGCTTAGTGGAAGTGAATGGTCTCGGCATCCCTCAAACGGCCACCTCGAATTTGTTCTCCCCTGTAGCGAACCCATGGCGAGGGATTTGGGCATCAACTGGGTTGAGAAATCAACTCGGCTTACATTGCACACGGCGCACGAGTTTTCAAAGCGAATTGACGCCGAACTTTCCAAGCATGGCGCAGTCCAGCCCATGATGGAGATCAAGTTTAAGACTGCCCGATTATTGCCAGAACCCTCCCGGGAAGGAGATGCCACCTGGCATTGCGCCATGATTGAGGGATTGATTTCCGTCAGCATCCAGGATGTGGAATTGCGGCCCGTCCACTTGCCCGGTACGTATAAAGGGTTGATCTTCCACATGACGGCCATAGACAATCTTGAGAGTATTCTTACCCACGGCATACTCTCAAAGCACTTGGCCGAACAAAGAGGGCTCTTAAAGAAAGACATCTCCGACGGAGAGATCCAGGAACATCGTGAAGTGAAACGTGAAACTGTTTTCTGGAAACCCATCCATGATTATGCATCCTTTTATTACAATCCGCGTAACGCCATGCTGTTCCGCGTACTGAAAGAAATGGGAAGCGACGTTGTGATTCTCGGCGTTGAACGGCAAGCTTGCGATGGGGTGGATTTTGTCGTCTCCGATCGCAATGCCGCCGCTGCCACGGCAAACTTCGGACACACACAGGCCTTTCTCGACCAAATCAATTGGGATGCTGTATTTTCTGAGTCCTGGAACAAGGGCGATGACGAACATCAAAAGAATGCCAGGCAAGTGATGCAATGCGAAGTGCTGATCCCTGATGTCGTCGAGCCAAGGTGGATTTCAACAATATACTGCAAAGACATCAATGCCTATTTGCCTGTCTCAAACATTCTCGGCAAGCTGGGATTGAAAAATGACAAGGCCCAAATAGACTCTTCCATGTTCTTCGGAAAGGAACGGAATCTTCCACAATACAACCACACCGGCTACAAGTACGGAAACCGCTACGGAAGGGGAAACTATGGTCGAGGTTACCACCGGTAATTTGTTTACGACATCGCACCAGACTCTTGTCAATACCGTGAATTGCGTCAGCGTGATGGGCGCGGGCATTGCGCTCGAATGCCGATTGCGCTACCCTGCCATGTTTGAAAAGTACCGCGAACTGTGCGATAGCGGACAACTGCATCCTGGCGTCCTCTGGCTCTACAAGGGCGGCGAATCGTCGACGGATGTGGATTCGCGCTGGATTCTGAACTTTCCAACGAAAGACAACTGGAAGTTTCCCTCTCGCTTAGAATATCTGGTATCTGGGCTGGACAAGTTTCTGGAAACCTATCGTCAGGAGGGCATCACTTCGATCGCGTTCCCCGTGCTTGGAGGACTGAATGGCGGGCTTGATCCCGACCTGGTGATTCAGCTGATGTCGGACAAGTTGACGGCCTGCGACATCCCCATCACCATATACCGCTATTCCGAGACAGCCGCCGACGATTTGTTTGACAAGTTCAAAGCCGCGTTCACGAAGACGGACATTGCATCCGTTTCCAGGGACACGCATGTTCGGCGGGACATTCTTGAAAAGGTGCGTGACGCCATAGTTTCTCCGAACATACATCAGATGAACCAGTTGGCCCGCGTTCCCGGAATTGGCGCGAAAACGCTTGAGGCGCTTTTCCGCTACGTCTCGAAAGCCGACCAGCATTGGACGCAAGAGGAGTTGTTCTGACATTCGATAATGAAGGGCTTCTGGATGGACGCCGAAGCCTGGAAGATGCCGGCGGGGAGAGACGGATAATCAAACAATATGCAAATAGGACAAAATGGCCTAGACATTCCCGATGAATTGGTTCGGGCCCATGAAGAAGGCAGGGTTGTCTTCTTTTGCGGAGCCGGCATATCGTACGAGTCTCACCTGCCCTGCTTCGAGGATTTGACAAAGGCGATTTTCGACGGCATAGGAGAGCGCCCCACTTCGGCCGAAAATAAGATGTTCCAGGAAGGCCGTTATGATTCCGTCATTGGCTCACTTGAAAATCGAATTCGTAACACGGAACAGGTCAGGCATGAACTTTGGAAGGCCCTTCAACCAGACCCGTCAAGGCCTGACAATTCGTTAGCGACCCACCAGGCTCTGTTGACCTTGGCGCGAACCGGAACGGATAGGAAAAGGCTCCAACTCGTCACAACGAACTTCGATCGGCTGTTCGACCCCCTGGTAGCCGGCGATTGCCCATGGGCGACCCAATACGAGGCGCCTCTTCTGCCAACTCCGCGGAAAAACCTCTGGAATGGAATCGTGTACCTCCATGGGAAGCTTCCCGAACAGACTGATGACGTCAAATTGGCGAATCTCGTCGTCGCCAGCGGCGACTATGGCAGGGCTTATCTATCGGAAGGATGGGCCGCACGGTTTGTGTCGGAACTTTTGCGCAACTATGTCGTTTGCTTTGTCGGTTACAGCCTGGGAGACCAGACAATCCGGTATCTGATGGATGCCGTCGAGGTGTACAAGCGCAACGGGGAAGACACCAACCCCGTCTACTGGTTCACTGAGTCATCAAACAAGAACGACATCTCGGCGAAATGGAGCCTGGTGCAGATTCCATACGATCCAGATGCCGCAGGTGGAAACCATGCCGTTTTACACAAGGCGCTTGAATCCTGGGCCTTTTACTATAAGAGGGGGATGAGCGGGAAATATGAAATCGTCAGTGAATATGCAAACAACAATCCGATGACCAGCCCCGACAACGGGTATGTGGGACAGATGCTCTGGGCGCTTTCCGACAAAAGCGGAAAACCCCTGCTGCATTTCGCCACCCTTCCCGAACGCCCGAGTTTCGGGTGGATTAAAAAGCTCGCGGAGGAAAAGGCATTTGACGGCAATTTGTTTTCCCGTGACGGAAATCAACGCGCGCACATTTTCGCCAAACTTGTTCTGCGATATGCGGACGAGCCGGAATGTCTGGCATGGGTGATTGCGAACCAAGCAAAGTTCTTCGCGGGTTTTTATTTTCTGGCTGAATTGCTTTGCGACGGGAGGCTTGACAATCCGAAAGAGGGCGGAATCGCCCTTGAAGATTATACCGAACGGCTTTGGCGCCTGATTTTGGCAGGCAAGGTGGCGGGCAGACCGGATCCGTGGATAATGCACGGCCCCTATATGGAGGACTGGGTGCTGAAAGGCCCCCTTGACCCACTAAAACATGCGCGACTAGTTGCCGAATTCACTCCCGTGTTGAAAGTGGAGCCTGTCAATCAGGTTTTCTTCTCCTCCACCCCCAATATCACAAAACTACCGGCAAAACACCGATTCTCCGTGGAACTGTCCCCAGCCAGCGAGTATTGGAGGTATCATGCCAAACAGGTTCTTGAAAAACGAAAGGGGAGCCTTTGGACAATTGTCGCGGATCTTTCCGCCGCTTTGGAGAAGGCCTTTGACGCCTATGAGTATCTCAAGGACTGGGAGGATGACGAAACGCGCTTCGCATGGCAGGTTCCCTCCATCGAGTTCCATACCCAAAATGACTCCAGCTTGCATGAACTCGTCTCTCTCGTCGATTTGATAAGAGAAGGCTGGCTTGAGCTTCTCCAGAACGACCCCGAGGCGGCAAGGGCGCTGGCCATCGGATGGCTAAAGTCCCCTCATCCCGCCATCAAGCGCTTCGGACTGTTTGCGGCCAAGGCAGGCGATGTCATACGGCCTTGCGAGTGGTGCGCCATATTCCTTGAGCACTGCGGCCAGTATCTGTGGATATCGACCGTGAGGCGGGAGATGATGCGCCTTTTTGCCGCAAAAGGCCGCGAACTGAGCGCCGAGGACCTGCAAAGACTTACCGACAGAATCATGCGCGGAAGACCTGGGTGCCTGAAGCCCTTTTACAGTGACGAGCGTGATTCAATCCAATACGAGATATTCGTTCGCCTAGGCAAACTTCAGGCTTCCGGTGCGAAACTCCCCAAAAGGGCGCAGGACGAGTTCGCCCGCATTCGCAGGGCCCATCCCGATTTCGAGCTTCAGCAGGACGAATCCGAGGAGTTTGTGGTTTTCAGCAAGTCCGGTTTTGTCGACCCCAAGGAAGAAACCGTCGATCCAGACCATGTGTTGATTCCTGACCGGAAAGCACTGGCGGAATGGTTAAGACAAGATGTCGGTCAATCACAAGACCGCCATTTTCGACCGCGCGACAACTTTGCCGAATTATGCAGACAGCATTCGACGCTCATCAAGGAAGTGCTTGCGGAATCCGTTTCCGCAGGCGTGTTCAACACAGTGCGCATAGCCGAAGCGGTCAAATTGTGGGACAGTGCTGAAACATGGAATCTGGGCGTCGCATTGCTGACGGGAATCGCGCCGAAACTTCCCGAACCGGAGCGGGACAAGTTGCTTTGGGAACTTGGAGGCTGGTGCGAGGACGCCATCAAGGGCAGGGAGCTCGCGCCCGATGCCATAAGGACACTTGCGCGCCTTTTCTTCTCCACCGACTATCATTCCGCAAATTATGAAATCAGCTCCATTGATGGCAACGATCTTCGCTTCAGGGCGCTCAACCATCCCCTGGGCCGCGTTGCCAGCGGATTGATTGAGAGTTGCTTCACGGGGAAAATCAACAAGGGGGACGGAATCCCGGAACCCCACCGGGAAATCTTCACGGACATTTGCAAAACGACGAATCCCATGGCCTGGAATGCGAGACTGTTTCTTGCCGCGCAGGCGATTCCCCTTTACTATGCCGATGAAAAGTGGACGAGGGAGCACCTTCTTCCTTTTGCTTCCTGGGAAGCCGACCCCAGAGAGGCCAACGCCTTTTGGCAAGGCTATTTATACACGCACTCGCTTCATGTCCCTCTCCTCGCCGATATGAAGGAGAACATCCTTGAAACGTTCAACCATGTCCACGAGCTGGCTGAAGCCAGGTCGTCCTACATATCGCTTTTGATCAGCATTTTACTTCTCCATGTGGCGGACTTTCCCAAGGCGGAAATGGAAAACCTGATTCGGCGAATGGATGTGAAAATGCTGGAGACGGCGGCGGAAGTCGTTGAAAGTTATATGGAACGCATCCAGAAGGCGGGCGGAGACGTGGATGTGGCGTGGAGAGAGGATGTTTGGCCGCTTCTTCATGGCATGTGGCCAAAGGATGAAAACCTTTTGAGCGACGAAACGGTTCTGTCATTGAGCAAGGCGGCGCTCATCGCCGCACGGGAATTCGGCAACGGGAAAGATGAATTGTGGTTTGTCAGGCCAACCAAGAAGGTGGAACATCTCTTGTATTTCGCCGAATCTTGCAAGGCCGCGGAAATGTATCCGCACAAAGTGCTTGCCCTGATTGGCGGGCTTGCCGGCAAAATAGGCAACGGCTACTATGAACTCTTCAAGTTTCTTAAAAAGCTGAAGAAAGACCATGCAGGAATCGAGAACGACCCGCAATATGTTAGACTATTGAACATGGCGGACGATGCCAGAAACGGAATTGAGTAGACTCCATGAAGCGGCTGAAGAAGGCAAGAGGTACAATATGACCATTGAGGAGCTAAGGAAACTGATTGCCGCAGGCGAAGGCGGGATGGTCGAGGTGAAGGAGACGACAGGCCAGCGCGTCGAGGCCTGCCGGACGCTGTGCGCGTTTCTAAACGGAAACGGCGGAACCGTCGTTTTCGGCGTAACCAGGAACGGCAAGCTCACGGGGCAGCTTGTGAGCGACGAGACGAAACAGAATCTTGCGCGGGCGTTCCTGGACTTGGAGCCTGGAACAGAGATCGGGGTGGAATATGTCGACATCAACGCCACGCACAAGGCAATCGTGTGCACCGTCGAGCAAGGCGCGAGGCGGCCCTATGTCTATGACGGACGTCCGTACAAGCGCGTCGAATCCTCAACCGTGAAGATGCCGCAAGAGGAGTACGAGGCGTTGCTCTCGGCCCGAAAAGGTTTCGTCAGCGACTGGGACTTCTCGCCAGGACGGGACCTCACGATGGAGGACCTCGACACAGAGGAGGTCGTGAGGACGGCGCGGATAGCGGTCGCCGCAGGCAGGCTTGATCCCTCCGCAGACCTCTCCGACGTGCCGTCGCTCCTCAGAAAACTCCACCTCATGAAGGGTGGCAGGCTCCTCAATGGCGCGGCGGTTCTCTTTGGAAAGGATTTTACATTCTACCCGCAGTGCCACATGAAACTCGCTTGGTTCCGGGGAACCACCAAGATGGAGTTCCTGGACACGGGGAGCGTGCACGGCAATGTATTCGGCTTGTTTGACGCCGCAATGACATTCCTGTTCAAGCATCTGAACATGTCCGCGACCACTTCCGGAAAGATGGAGCGGGATGAAAAGCTGGAGCTTCCGCCGGACGCCTTGCGCGAGGCCGTGATAAACGCCCTGGCGCATCGCTCATATACGCAGTCAGGCGGCGCGGTCACAATCGCGGTGTACGACGACCGCGTGGAAATCACGAATCCGGGCATGTTTCCACCCGAAATCGACATGGCAACCGTGATGGATGGAAACGAGCACGAGTCGCTGCCGCGCAACGAGCGCATCGCGGATGTCCTCTACATGCGCAAGACCATCGAGGCGTGGGGGCGCGGCATGCGTCTCATCCACCACTCCTGTGCAGACGCCGGAGTGCCGCCTCCGGTCTTTACTTGCGATGGCCATTTCGTCAAGGCGACCTTTGCCCGTCCTTCGCCAACTATACACAAGAATCCAACTATACAAAAGAATCCAACTATACAAAAGGCGCCAACTATCCAAAAGGCGCCAACTATACAAAAGGCGCCAACTATACAAAAGACGCCAACTATACAAAAGACGCCAACTGAAGGAGAGAGCCAAAAGGGGCGCGGCAAGGCATTTGAAGGTGTGACGACTGAAGCCGTCATAGATGTGATCAGGGCGAAGAACACCTTGTCCATGAAGGAAATGGCTTCTATTTTGGGAATGAGCGAAGTAGGCATAAAGTATCAGATTACTCTGCTCTCCCGGCGCGGCCGCATACGGCGGGTTGGCGGAAGAAAGAACGGGCATTGGGAAGAGACCGGGTATGCCAGTCCGCAGCTTTCCGAATCAGTCGATTCCGGAAGGACAAAAGAGGAAGACGAGGATGAAACCTCCAACAAGACTGCTTTGAAAACTGCATTGACACTCCATGAGGGCACCGATACCGAAGAAATCGAGACGATAAAAACTGCATTGACGACTGCACTGATAACTGCATTGATGCCAAAAACTGACAAGGTTGTGGTTCGCATGGCGAAAATCGTTCAGTTGGTCTTGCGCGATAAAAGCGAAACGGCGCTTTCGCTTGCACGGTTTCTTGGGGTGTCATTGCGAACTATTGGCGTTGATCTGGCACTCTTGAAGAAAATTCGCGTCCTTAACCGGATTGGCCCTGACAATGGCGGGGAATGGGCCGTCCTGCGCAAATGGTGAGGAATTGGCATGATCCCATCTCTTGTAGGCCGACAGTTGGAGGAGCGTTTTGAGAACCTGCTCAAGACGCAGTTCCGCGTCAGGGGCGATGCCGGATTCAAACACCTCTGGGACGATTTCTTCGCGGAGCCGGAGCGTCTGATCAAGGGTCCCTATCTTCAGCTTCCCCTTCCCTTCCGCAAGTCGACGGACGAGGCGGCGCTTACGCGCTTCGCCCCGGCGATCGCCAAGCTTCCATTCCCCCCCTATGAACACCAGGTGAAGAACTTTGACCGGCAGTACGCGGAGAAGGTTTTCAGTTCCGCCTTTCCGCAGCCCAGGACCTAAGCGCGCCGAAGCTCCGTCTCGTAGCGGCTCTGTCTGGAAACTCAAAAGAGACGCCCAGACCGAACTCGCTGATGATTGTGGGGGATGCGCACCAGCGCATTTACGGCAAGACGGCGATTCTCAGCAAGTGCGGCATCAACGTCGTCGGGCGATCCTCCAAGCTCAAGCTCAACTATCGCACGACCGAAAAGATACGAAGGCGTGCCGTGGCGCTTCTAAAGGGAATGTCCGTAGACGACTTGGACGGCGCAAAGGATAACGACAACGGTTTCCGTTCCCTCGTCGTTGGCCTCGCGCCCATAGAGTCCCGCTTCAAGACTTTTGCCAGGGAAATGGACGCCATTGCAGAGACGATACGCAATTGGCAAAAAGATGACGGACGAAAGTTCTCGGACTATGCCGTGCTTGTGCGTGGAACGGACGATGTGGCTGCTGTTATGGCTGCGCTGGGAGAAAGGCGCCTCACGTGCAGGCAACTCACGAAAGAACGCTCGCTTCGCGCGTCAGAGGAGGACAGCGTTCGCGTCGCCACGATGCATCGGTCAAAGGGCTTGGAGTTCGCAGGTGTCGTCATAGCGGAGATCAACAAAGGCAACTGGCCACTCCGCCCAGCGGAATATCAGGATATGGATCCGGTCTCCCAGAAAGCATTGGACGATTCCGAACGCTGTCTTCTTTACGTCGCCCTTTCCCGCGCCATGAACCATGCCATGATTACCGGCACTGGTGAACCGCCCGAGGAACTCGTCTCGACAGACAAATGAGACCGTGGTGCTAATGGAATATACACAAGACGACTCTCTGCAAAGCCGAGGCACGCCGCGACTGCCGCGCTCAAGTCATGACCTTGCCGCCTTCTCCTAGAAGATTCTGCCCGGTGACGGCCTTTGACGCGCGGGAGAGCAGGAACAGTATCGGCCCCATCATATCGGGCGGATAGAGAACGACCGGCAGCGCCTGCTCGCGTTTGAGCATCCGCTTCTGGGCGGCGTGCATGTTGAGCTTCAGCTGCTTTGGCGTCGCAATCCATCCCGGCGTAAAGGTGTTGACGCGGATGAACTCCGGTCCGAATTCGCGGGCAAGCGCGTGAGTCAGCCCCACGATGCCGGACTTCATCACGTTGTAGAGAATGCAGTTGGCCTCGGGGCGCATCCAGTTGGAAGTCCCCATGATGACGATGGACTTTCCCCCGCCCTTGCGCACGGCCGGAAGGGCCGCGTGAATCGCGAGGAAGTGCGAACGGAGATTGACCGCGAAGGCGCGCTCAATGGCGTCGACGTCGATTTCGTCCCATGGCACGCGGGTGTCGTCCGCCACGTTGTTCACCATGAAGTCGACGACGGGAATCGACTTTATCCAGCGCTCAAGCTCCTTCGGCTTTGCGACGTCGACCTTGGCGAAGTGGGCGTTCCCCTCCGGGAAAAGCGCCTCAATCGCCTTTCCAGCCTCGACGTTGCGCCCGCAGAAGTGAACCTCCGCGCCGAGTGCGGCCAGCGTCTTCACCGTTTCCGATCCAATGCCGGTGGAGCCGCCAGTCACGATGGCCACACGCCCTTCGATCTCGGGCCGGAAGATTTCGAGTTCGTCAGAAAGCTTGTACAAGGCCGTCCTCCTTCGTCAGCAGTGGATCATCACCTTGTTGCGCTCACGCCTGCCCATAGTCTCCATGGCTTTGTGGATTTCGTTGAGCGGGAATGTATGCGAAATGATTTTAGACGGATCGACGAGGCCTCTCTCCATGAGGCGGATCGCGTTCTGCATGGCGAGCGGTGTGGTGCCGAAGCTGGAGTCCATGCGCGCCTCAAGGAAGTGCGTCAAGCCGCCGTCCAGCTCGAACTTCTCGTGCGTGGTTATGCCGAAGACGTTCCACTTCGTGCCGCGCCTGAGCAGACCGACCATCTCCCTAACGGCCTCGATCGGCCCCGCCGCCTCGACGACGAGGTCCGGACCCTTCGGCATGATTACGTAGACCTGGTCGCGGACATTGTCTGAGAGCGCGTCGATCACATGCGTGGCGCCCATCGCCTTCGCGTTGTTGCGCGCGTATTCGCTGGCGTCGACGGCGATGAGGCGTCCCGCGCCGGCCGCCTTTGCCACCATGAGGCACAGAAGGCCGATGCCGCCGGTGCCGATGATGACGACGTCGTCGCCGACATGCATCTCGCTCTTCTGGATGACGCCCTTCCACGCTCCGGAAAGCGGCTCAGTGAGCGCCGCTGCGTCAAATGAGATGTTGGCGGGCTTCTCAAGCACCGCCTCCGCGCCTGTCACCATGTATTCGGCAAAGGCGCCGGGACGCACGTCGTCAGGGCCGTCGCCGCCCGTGGTGTAGGCGTGCTCGCAGTAGTGGGTGTTGCCGATGCGGCACTGCTCGCAGACGCCGCAGTATCCGCTTGGCTGGCAGATGACCTCGTCGCCCTCCTTGAAGTGTCTGACACCGCTGCCAACGGCGGCGATGACGCCGCTCGGCTCGTGTCCGGGGATAAGCGGGAACGTGACGTTCCGCCTGATGCCCCTGACGGCCTTGTAGTCGGTCGCGCAGACGCCGCAGGACTTGATTCTGACAAGCACCTCCCCGGCTCCGGGTTCGGGAACGGGCACCTCTTCCAACCGCAAATCGTCAAAGCCGTGAAGCACGGCTGCAAGCATGGTCTTCTTCATAAATCAATTATATCAGAAAAAAGCCCTTGCCACTTATCTCTTGTTTTGCTACTATTGCAAACCTTGTCATGACTGCATCCGCAAAACGAACGCTCCACATTATTCTGCTGGCCACCATACTCCTTGGTGTCCCGGCCCTCTGCGCCGCGCTTTTCGGCCCCCCCGGTATCTGGGAGGGAGTGAAATCCTTTCCGCCCCGCACGGAGGACTGGGGGACGCGGCCAGAGGCGCTCTGGAACTACCGGTGCCCTTTCTCCTGGCCATGGTTCATCGGCTTTGCCCTTTTCACCTTCGCCTGCCTCTTCCCCCTCGTCAAACGCGCCGCAACCAAACCAACGAACCGTCAAACCGTCAAACCGTCAAACCGTCAAACTGTCCAACGGTTCCCCGTGTGGGGCTGGTTCGGCCTCGCCGAACTGGCGGTCGCATGGGTCTTCTGCTGGGCGAAGTTCGACTTCTGCCATGCAATCCAGCCGTACATCTCCTACATGCCTGTCTGGATTGGCTACATCCTCATCGTCAACGCCCTCTGCGTCTGGCGAAGCAGATCGTCCCCGCTCACCGCGCATCCCCTGCCCTACCTCCTGACGTTTCCTGCAAGCGCCCTCTTCTGGTGGTTCTTCGAGTATCTCAACAGATACGTCTGGAATTGGTATTACCTCGGGGTATCTCAGATGGGCGCGGGCGAGTACGCGCTCTACGCAACGATCTGTTTTTCCTCTGTGCTGCCAGCTGTGACGGCGACGGCGGCCCTGCTCCACACATTCGCGCCATTCGACGACGCCCGTTTCTCCGACCTGTCGCCCGTCAAGATGCGCGACTGGCGGACGGTGGCGCTTCTGGGCGCCGTTTCCGCGCTTGGCCTGAGTGGCATCGTGCTCATCCCGCAATACACCTACCCGCTTCTCTGGCTCTCGCCACTTTTCGTCTTCCTGCTGCTGCAGTCGCTTCTTGGCGACCCCTGCATTCTCGAACATGCCGGCGGCCGCAACTGGTCGCTTGTGCTGCGCTTTGCCTGCGCAGCCCTCGTCTGCGGCCTCTGCTGGGAGACGTGGAACTACTACGCCGTCGCAAAATGGGTCTACGCGGTCCCGTTCGTCCACCGCTTCCAAATCTGGGAGATGCCGCTCATCGGCTTTGCCGGCTACCTCCCGTTCGGCGTGGAATGCGCCGCCGTTACAGCGTGGATCTGCCCCGACCTCATCGAGGCTGGGTCGTTAAAGCGAGAAAACGCCGGGCAATAGCCCGCCTACGGTAAAATCCTTGGTGATTGCGCCGTCAAGTGAGACGCAACGCACGGGCGCGTCGGGAGGGCAGAATTCGGCGAGCACCTGGCGGCAGGCGCCGCAGGGCATGGCGACATCCCCCACCCCGCCGGCGATGGCGATGGCCTTGAAGTGCGTCGCACCCTCGCTCACGGCCTTGAAGACGGCCGTGCGCTCGGCGCAGTTGGTCAGGCCGTATGAGGCGTTCTCGACGTTGCAGCCCGTGAAGACGCGGCCATCCTCGGCCAAAAGCGCCGCACCGACCTTGAACTTGGAATACGGCGCGTAGGCGCGCTGCGAGGCTTCAATTGCCGCGCGCGAGAGGGAATCTAGAGAGAAGGGAGTGTTCATAGGTTTGCTTTCGCTACGCTTTTCCGTCTACAGGAACATGGCCATGTAGAGCGGAAGGTGGATGACGCCATCTTTGACCATCAGGTCCTTCGTGTAAAGGATGTAGGCTTCGCCAAGCCTACCCCGGAACTTGCGCATAAATTTGTCCAAGGACGCATGACGTTGGTATGCGCCGCTCTTGACCTCTACGGGGCAAATTGAATCTCCTCTTCGAACGAGGAAGTCTATTTCCATGTGGCCCTCGCCATTCCCTTTGTCGGGACGCGAGTAGAAGTAGAGTTCCACGCCGTTCGCCCGCAGCGCCTGGGCCACTGCGTTCTCTGCGACCATTCCCTCGTTGACGGAGAGTTCGCCAAGCATTAGCGCACGGTAGAGTTCGTTCTCAGTATATGGCCGGTTGGCGAATGACTGGGCAATGAGCAGCCCCGTATCGGAAGAATAAAGCTTCTGAGTCTCGTAATCCTCGCTCATGGCCAAGGCGATGTCCGGGTCGGAGGCGTTTCTCGCGATGTTGACAATGCGCGACTCGTCCAGCCAGCGAAAAGATTCCGCATACTCGCGCATTCTCGCATCAGAACTCACCGCTGAAAGGAAATACTTTTTCTCCTTCTTCGACAACTGCCCGGGCAGCTGATTGAAGATGCCCCGCACCTTTGGCGCGTCAGCCCCCGCGTATTTTGAAATGTCGTCGCCGTAGAGTTTTAGGATGAGGCGCTTTACGCGGTCAACTTTGCCGAAGTCGCCGGTTTCCTTATAGGCCGCCACAGCTTGGGGCATGCCTCCGACAATCAAATACTCGCGGAAACGTTTCATCACGGCCTTGTGAAGGGCAACACCCATCGGCTTCCTAGCGAGGAAGGCCTTGCGTGCAAAGTCTACGGAAACATTGTCGCCAAGGGCCCAGCAGAATTCCTCTAAAGCCATGGGAAACATCCCGATGGCCTCCTCCTCGGAGGGAATCGAAATGTCCTTCACGTTTTTCCTTATGGAAATCAGGGAGCCAGTCTCTATGTAGTCATAGCGCCCGTCCGCGACGAGGTATTTAATGAGTTGCCTTGCCGCGGGGCATCTCTGGACCTCGTCGAATACGATAAGGCTGTTGCGCGGCTCCAGCAATCTGCCGTATGAGACCATGAGCAGATTGAAAAGGCCGTTCAAGTCGTCGGGGTGGTTCACGATGGCATCGACTACCCCTTCTTTCGGCCTGTTGAAGTCTATCAGAATGTACGCGCCGTATTCGCGCTTTGCGAACTCTTCAACAATAGAACTTTTTCCCACTCGCCGCGCCCCCTCGACAAGAAGCGCGGAACTGCCGTTGGACTCACGCTTCCATTCGAGAAGTCTATCGTAGATTTTCCGTCTGAAAATCATGTCGCTCACCTTTTCATACAAATATCATATCACATCCAATCACGAAAATGCAAGTTGAAAACCATGAATTTCCCACGAGAATGGAGATTGCGAGCGCCTTAATTCCCACGAAAATGGCAATTGTAGACACCACAATTCCCACGAAAATGTAGATTGCCCCACGTCGCGAAAGCGACACTCGAACTTGGAACTCGAGCTCCAACTTGGAACTCGAACCTTGCAAGATAGACGAGTAGCGGCGCTACTCGTCTATCTTGCAAGGCGTGATGTGCCAGATCTCGTTCGCGTACTCGCGGATGGTGCGGTCGGAGGAGAACTTGCCGGCGCGGGCGACGTTGAACAGCGCGCGGCGCGCCCATCCGTCGGGATCCTCGGCGTAGAGGCGGCCGACGGCGTCCTGCGTGTCGATGTAGGAGCGCATGTCGCCGAGCAGCATGTAGTGGTCGCCCCAGTCGAGCAGCGAGCGGATGATCGGGTCGAAGAGGCCGGGCTGCAGGACGGAGAAGACGTTCTGCCGGATGCGGTCGATGGCGAGGCGTATCTCAGGGTCGGACTTGTAGATGTCGACGGACTTGTACGTCGGGCGGCGACGCTCTACCTCGTCGGCCTTCATGCCAAAGATGAAGATGTTGTCGTCGCCGACTTCCTCTGCTATTTCGACGTTGGCGCCGTCGAGCGTGCCGACGGTAAGCGCGCCGTTGAGCATGAGCTTCATGTTGCCCGTGCCGGAGGCCTCCATGCCGGCGAGCGAAATCTGTTCGCTGATGTCGGCCGCCGGTATGATGCGCTCGGCAAGCGAGACGCAGTAGTCCGGCAGGAAGACGACCTTGATCTTGCGGCTCACGGACGGATGTTCGTTGACGACGCCAGCGATTCCGTGGATGAGCTGGATGATGAGCTTGGCCATCGCATAGCCCGGGGCGGCCTTCGCCGAGAAGATAAAGGTGCGCGGGGCCATGTCGAGGTTCGGGTTAGCGAGCAGTCGGTTGTAGACCACGATGATGTAGAGCGCGAAGAGAAGCTGGCGCTTGTATTCGTGAAGACGCTTGACCTGGACGTCGAAGATCGAGTCGGGGCTGACAGTGATCTTGAGCGTCTTCGCGATGTGCTTGGCAAGGGCCGCCTTGTTCTCGCGCTTGATCTGGCGGAAGCGCTTGAGGAAGGCCTTGTCGCCGGCCTTGGCCTCGAGCCCGCGGAGGAGCGAGAGGTCACGGATCCAGCCGTCGCCGACCGTCTCGGTCGCGAGGGCGGCGAGGCGCGGGTTGGCCTTGAGGAGCCAGCGGCGCTGGGTTATGCCGTTCGTCTTGTTGAAGAACTTCTCGGGCCAGTACTCGGCGAAGTCGGGGAAGAGCTTCTCCTTGAGGAGGCGCGTGTGGAGCGCGGCGACGCCGTTGACGGCGGAGGAGCCGATGATGGCGAGGTTGGCCATGCGGACGCGTTTGCGTCCGGCCTCGTCGATGATGCTCATGCGCTGAAGGCGGCCGATGTCGCCCGGGAAGCGGGCGGCGATGTCACGGAGGAAGCGTCCGTTGATTTCGTAGATGATCTGCATGTGGCGCGGGAGGAGCCGCTGCATCAGCGGCACGCTCCAGCATTCGAGCGCCTCGGGGAGGATCGTGTGGTTGGTGTAGCCGGTGCAGGCCTGCGTCACCTTCCACGCGGTGTCCCAGTCGAGCATCTCGCGGTCGAGGAGGATGCGCATGAGCTCGGGGATGACGAGCGTCGGATGCGTGTCGTTGAGCTGGATGAAGACGCGCTCCGGGAGCTTCGTGAAGGAGAGGCCGTCCTCGCGGAAGCGGCGCATGATGTCCTGGACGGAGCAGGAGACGAAGAAGTACTGCTGGCGGAGGCGGAGTTCCTTGCCCTGCGAGAAGTTGTCGTTCGGGTAGAGGACCTTGGTGAGGTTCTCGGCGAGCACCTTGCGCTCGACGGCCTCGACGTAGGAGCCGCGGTTGAAGTCCTCGAGGTCGAACTCGTCGGTCGCCTGGGCCTTCCAGAGGCGGAGCGTGTTGACGACCTTGCCGCCGTATCCGACGACGGGGACGTCGTAGGGCACGCCCTTTACGGTGGAGGCGTCGACCCAGCGCCAGTGGACGCCGCCGTTGATGGTGGTGGCCTCGGCGCGGCCCTCGAACTTCACCTCGCAGGCGTATTCGGGACGGGCGATCTCCCAGACGTAGCCGTTGTCGAGCCAGTGGTCCGGCTCCTCGACCTGTGCGCCGTCCTTGATCTGCTGGCGGAAGATGCCGTAGTCGTAGCGGAGGCCGTAGCCGATGGCGGGGAGCTCCATGGTCGCCATGGAGTCGAGGAAGCAGGCGGCGAGGCGGCCGAGGCCGCCGTTGCCGAGGCCGGCGTCGGACTCGAAGTCGCGGAGCATGTTCCAGTCGATGCCGATGTCCGCCAGGGCCTCGCGGCAGGCTTCGTCAAGGCGGAGGTTGATGACATTGTTGCCGAGGAGGCGGCCCATCAGGAACTCAAGCGAGAGGTAGTGGATGCGCTTGACGTTCTTGCGGTGGTAGGCCTCCTGCGTCTGTATCCAGCCTTCGACGAGGCGATCGCGTATGGACTGCGCGAGCGCGACGTAGCGGTCGCGGTCGGTGGCGGTTTCCTCGGCCTTGGCGAGGGTGTAGCGGAGGTGCCAGGCGAAATCCTGCCGGATGCCGTCGGCGGTCATGGCGACGCGCATGCTGCGGGGGTCGCGCTTTCTGCGTGGGGTGGATTCTGATTGGTTCATTGCACTAGAAATTATACCAAAACGCCGTCCTGAAGGCTGAGACGCCTGTCGCAGCGCTCCGCAACAGAAGGATCATGGGTCACGATGACCATGGCGCGGCCGTTGTCGCGGACAATGTCGAAAAGCAAATCCAGGAGCTGCGCCCCGGTGCGGCGGTCGAGGTTGCCGGTGGGTTCGTCGGCCAGTATGAGGCGCGGTTCGTTCATCAGCGCCCGCGCGATGGCGACGCGCTGCTGCTCGCCGCCCGAAAGCTCAATGGGCGTGTGGCTGGCGCGGGCGGAAAGACCGACGCGGTCGAGAAGTTCGAGCGCACGGGCGCGCATTGCGCCGCGCCCAAGGTGTCCCGAGGCCATCGCCGGAAGCATGACGTTCTCGACGATATCCATCTCCGGCATGAGGTGGTACGCCTGGAAGACGAAGCCGAGGCCGGTGGCGCGGAGGGCGGTTCGCTTCGCGGGGCTCAGCGCGTAGATGGAGCGCCCCTCGAAGATGACCTCGCCCGCCTCGGGACGGTCGAGCCCGCCGAGGACATGCAGGAGCGTGCTCTTGCCGGCGCCGCTGAGGCCGACGATTGAGACGAGTTCGCCTGCGCGCACAGAGATTTCCGCGCCATTCAGCACCGGCACCTTCTTGTGCGGGAGGACGTAGGTCTTGCGCAGCCCACGACCCGCAATGACTGTCCCTGCTTCCATGTTGTTCTGGGGAATGGTGTCAATACTCATGGCTGTATTGGTATTTGCGATTGGTGAACAATGAGAATTGAGGATTGGTGAACATTATGATTTGTAACTCCATGCGGCGCTAGCCGCGCAAAGCCTCAACCGGATCCTTTCTCGCCGCGATAAGCGCCGGCACGATGCCGGAAAGCGTGCTGAAGACGACCACCGCGACGGCGACGCCGACAACTTCCGACGGGAGGACGCGCCACGGTATCTGGTCGAGTCCGTAGACGCTCTTTGGGAAGACGTCCACGCCGAGACGGGCGAGAAGCTCGACAATGTTCTGGAGGTTGTGGAGGATGGCGTAGGCCGCCGCGACGCCGAGCGCCGTGCCCGTGACGCACAGAATCCAGCCGTAGACCATGAAGGTGTTCATGATCTTCCCCGACGAGAAGCCAAGCGCCTTCAGAAGCCCGATTTCGGAGCGCTTCTGGACGGTCGCCACGATAAGCGTCACTGTGACACAGAACATGGCGACAATCGTCGTGAAGAGGTTCAAGATCATCATCATGTTCTTCTCGACCGCGAGGGCGTTGAAGAGGTCGCTGTCGACCTCCTGCCAGGTACGCACGAGGTAGGACAGGCCGACCGCCTTCTCGATTGACTTCACGGTCGCGTTGAAACTGGGCGCGTCGAGCGGCGACTCGGTCTTCACGTGCAGCGAATATGCGCCCTTGGTCAGCCCCATGAGGTCGCGGGCGAATCCGATGGAGGAGATGATGTAACCGCCGTCGAAGTCGCGCTGCCCCATTTGGAAGACGCCGCCAACAACGGCTTCCTCGGGGAAGAACATCTCGTCCTCGGCGACAAGGTTCATCGGGGAGTAAATCAGGATTTTGTCGCCTACGCGCACGCCGAGCTGAACAGCCATGTCGATCCCGATCAGCACCTTCTCCTCGGTGAGGTCGAGCACGCCTTCGACGATGTTGGTGGCGATCTGTGGGTGAAGTGCCGCAAGTCCTTCTGCCGAAACGCCGATGACAACCGGCGCGTTTACGCGGCGGTCGTGTTCCGCCAGAACTCTCGCCTCGACACTGGGCGAGACGGCCGTCACGCCGTCAATGCGGCCGATCATGTCGGCCAGCGCCGCGTCGTCGTGGATCACGCCGTTCATCGAGGTGACCGTTATGTGCGGCTTGAAGGCGAGAATCTTCTCGCGCCACATGTCGCCGAAACCGGTCATCACCGCACGGACGATGATGATGATCGCCACGCCCAGCACAACGCCCAGCACGGAGAAGAACGTGATCACGGACATCCATGACCGCGTCGGCTTCAGGTACTTTGCTGCGAGAAAGAAAGGAAACGACATTGCCAATGGAGAATGGAGAATGCAGAATGCAGAATTAAAAAGTCGGCAGCGGCGAACATGCGTTCGCCGCTGCCGCAAATTGCTATTCCGTGGCCTTGATGCGGTCCCAGGCCTTGTTGTAGAGCTCCATGACCTCAGGCTTGTCATCGAAGCTCTTGAGGACTTGGCCGTGCTCCAGGGTCGCCTCGTCGAGGATGATCTGGTTGCGGTATTCCTCGTCGAGCTTGGCGATGCCTGGGGCGACCGGGCTCGGGCCGCAAAGGTAGTCCATGTTGACGGCTGCGACATCAGGATCGTAGACGTAGTTCATGAATGCGTAGGCGATGTCGGGACGCTTGGAGCCCGTGGCGATGACCATTTCGTCGAAGGCGATGGTGAAGCCCTCCTTTGGAAGAGCGAAACCGATGTCTTCGCGAGGCTCGGTCCCTTCTTCCTCATCGCCGACAATGACCTGCGTGGAGTCAGTGGAGTAGCCGTGGCCGAGATAGGTTGCGCCGGAAGGGACTTCCGTCTTGTAGCTTTCGCTGTCAAACTTACGGATGTTGGTCTTCCACTTGAGAACCTGCTCGACTGCCTTGTCTATCTCAGCCGGGTCGGTCGAGTTGATGGAATAGCCGAGGTACATGAGGCCGGCGCCGATGACTTCGCGTATATCGTCAAGAAGAGTTATGCGCCCCTTGAGCGCGGGGTTGGCGAGAATCGCCCAGGAATTAGGGTCGACGCCTTCGGGGATTTTGTCCTTCTGATAGCAGAAGCCCGTGTAGGTGACGGCGTACGGGACGTTGAACTTGAAGGACGGGTCAAGAATCTGAGAGGTGAAGGACTTGTCAAAGTTCTTCCTCACATTAGGGATGCGGGCGTGGTCAAGGGCCACAATCATCCTCTCGCGCGCCATTGTGGCAATCTGGTAGGAAGATGGCACAATGATGTCGTAGCCAGTGCCGCCAGCCTTGAGCTTCGCGTACATCTGCTCGTTGGAATCGAATGTGTCGATGATGACCTTGCAGCCGAGGGCCTTTTCGAAGCTCACTATCACGTCGGGGGAAATATAGTCGCTCCATGTGTAGATATGGAGTTCCGCACCCTTCGCGTTGTCAATGTTCAATCCACTGGCCTTGGCGGCGGCGCGGGCCTGGGATGTCAGGTCAGTGATGTCATCGTGCGATGACGAGCAACCTGATGCGAGCGTGATGGCAATGGCGCCAACGGCGGCGCCGAGAAGTGCGGTGCTTTTGTTCATTGTTCTCCTTGTGAATGCAGGGACGGCACGCCCCTGAAATTATCAAAGATTATACCACAGCTCCGCGCGATTTTGTAAAATCGCTGGAGAAAAAAGGCCCGTGGCCAGCAAAACCTTTCTTAGTTTTGCGAAGACGACGGCTTGATTCTCATTTTTGAGATGCGTTTTTCGATGTTCCGAATCGAAAAAACCAAATTGCGGCCATTGAGCTCCATGACGGAAACACCGACTTCCGCCAGGAAGGAAGTACCGTCCTTGCGAGTGCAACGGGCGGTGATGAGAACTTGACGATTGTCACCCAGCGCCTGGGTCATGTCGGCAAAAATCTTCGGTGTTATACCTTTTACAAACTCGGAGATGTGCTTATCCCAGATTTCCTCGCGCTCGTAGCCCAACGTTGGCGTTACGCGCTGGTTGCAGTCGATGACATGCCCGTGCTCGCCCATGATCAGTATGGCGTCGTAGAGCCCGTTCATCAATTGGTAATAAAGGACCTTCTGCGACTGCTGAGGACGGATAAGCGACGTTGTCGGCTTTGCCGCCGGCTTGCGTTGCTCCTGTTCGGGAATGCTGGCCGAGGCCGAGGCTGACAACGCGCCGGATGCAGCCGCTACCGCGTTGCGCGAAGCTGGAATAACCACGTCTGCCGGAAGAAGAAGGCCGTCGACTGATGCGGCCTCAGACACCTTGTCTGTTTTCGCCGGAGGAGACGATGGCTGCGGGGCCGGCGACTGTGTCGCGGGCGGAGCGGCCTTGGCTGTCTCCGTATTCTTTTTGTTGCCAAACCAAAAGCTCATATGAGATTCCTCTTGCGTTATGAAAGAAATTGTAGCAAAATAAATGCCAACAGGAACGAGTCGATGGCATTGATTTTGCTACATCGCATCAGTGCCACGAATCAGAAGGATCACCAATGAACCCAACCGCAACCTATTCCAAGAGCCGGCTGATCAAGGAGCTGGCTTTCACGGCGGGGATACCGCAAGTCAAGTCTCGTGCCGTACTTGAAGCCCTTCGTGTAATCATCAGCCGCGAGGCGGCCTTAGCCCCGTTCATTCTCCCCGGCATCTGCAAGTTCGACACGGCAATGCGCAAGGAACGCCGCATACGCAACCCGCGCACGGGGGAGGCCTTGCTGCTTCCGGCGCACAAAGTCGTGCGCCTCACGCCGTCGAAATCGCTGCGCCAGGCGGTCGCTCCACGCGTCGCCGCCGTCAAGGCGTCAACTCTCCCGGCGCCTCCCGCTCCCGCCGTCGAGCCAAAGCCAGACGAAGCAAAGGTTTCGCCGGCAGCTCCCCCCGCCCTGCAGTCTTCGGCGGCGCCCGTCGCCGAATCAGCCCCCGTTGTGGCCCCGCAGCCTGTAACGCCACCCCCTGCCGAACCCGTGGCGAATGTCCCCCCTGTCGTTCCACCTCCAGCGGCTCCGACCTCAAATGCCCCGGCTCAGGAGAAACCAGTTGCCGCCGAAGACTTCATTCTCCCGGACATAATCAAAGAAGAGCCCAAGGCCGCCCCCGAGCCAGAGGAGCCCGCGGAGCCTCCGGCACCTGCGGAGCCAGAATTCACCGTCGCGCCAAACGGCGACATCACTTTCCACTGCCAGCGCTGCGGCCAGGAGATCGAGGCTCCGGCGGACATGGCCGGCACGGACGCGGAATGCCCCTTGTGCGGCACGCCGATCCATGTCCCGACCCCGTCGGGACAGTCGCCCGTCGCAACGGCCCAGACGCAGGAGGTCGTATCAGCCTCCGAGGCCGAAACCATCGACCCTTCCGCGTTGAAGAACAAGACAATCCGCATCGACGCGACCGAGCTCGGATTCGACGAACCCGCCCCCGAATCCAAGGCCCCGGCAGGCGGAGACGATTCCAACATGATCTCGTTCTTCTGCCCCGGCTGCCATCAGGAAATCGAGGCGACCGCCGACATGGCCGGCACTTCGTCGGAATGCCCTAACTGCGGAACGGAATTCGTAGTCCCGTTCTTCTCCGAAAAAGGGACAGTGCACGCCAAGAAGGAAGAGCTCTTCGACCCGCGCAAGGCCCATGAGCAGAAGCACAAGACAATGCGCATAGACCTCGACGACTTCTAATCGCGGACATCCTTCCATCGCGCGGCCGTGGCCTACGCCACGGCCGCGCTCTTTTTACGCCCCTCCGGCCGAGGATGTGGTACAATTGTTTATGTTCTTTCAACCTACACACCCAGGAGACCTCATACATGAAGTTCACACGTTTCACCCTCGCCGCAGCCGCCATTGCCGCTGTTTCCGCCACCGCCTTCGCCGCTGAAGAGGCAAAAGAAGACGCACCTGACTACCCTGAGCTTTCAGTGTCCATCTCAGGCGTCTATAACGATGGCAACACCGAGGACAAAAGCGGCACGGCCGCAATCGACTACAAGAACGTCATCGAAGGCGTCGGCGAAGTCACCGCCGGAGCAGACGGAACGATAACGAAGACGACGCTCAAGAGCACGACCACCGACGCCGACGGGAAAACCTCGACCAAGAAGGACGAGGAAACAACGGCCAAGAACGGCGAGATTTTCGGCAAGATCCTCTTCCCAGTCTACGATCCGTTCTCCGTCTATGTCAACTCCTCGCTGTTCGCGGATGAAATCGCAGACGTCGATTATCGCGCGATAGTCGGCGCCGGCGTCGCAATCGACCTCTACAAGACCGAAACGGCCACCTTCCGTCTTGAGGCCGGCGTCGCCCCCATGTGGGAGAAAATCGCCGGCGAGTCCGAGTACTACACGATGGGTCGCGTGGCCGAAATCGCCGAGTATTACTTTGCCGGTGGCGCAAAGGTCTGGGAGTCCTTTGAGTACATGCCCGCCTTCAACGATTCCGACAAGTACCTCATGAACGCGGAAGTCGGCATCGAAAGCCCGCTTAACAACCTCCTCAGCCTGCTGTTCACCGTCAAGGACCGCTACAACAGCCTTCCCGGCGACGGCCACGAGAAGAACGACGTCTGCGCAACCATCGGCGTCCGCGTCAAACTGTAGCCGTGCTTGCATTCCTTCCCGACGCCTTTCACGATGACGGCGTAGACGATGCGGCCCGCATCGCGGCGGAGTTCGCCTCCGCCGGCGCAAAAAGACTTGTGCTGTCACATTCCTGGTGTCGGAAATTCCTGTCAGATCCCGCCTTCGCGCATGACTGCCGCCGCGCAGTCCGCGAGGCGGGATTGGCTTTCCAGGACGCCCATGCCCCATACGGGGAGGACTGGGACCTCAACGGCAACCACGCCGAAATCGAAGTGCATCGCCGACTCATCGGAATTTGCGCGGAGAACAGCGTCCTCACATACACGATCCACATAGGCCCTCCATACGGCGGCCAAAGCGTCCAGAAGTCCGTTTCGCAGTCCTGCAGGGCAATTGAACGGATTCTGCCCGCCGCAGAAGACGCTAAAGTAGTCATAGCATGCGAGAACATCTACTACCCGACGACGACCTCGGAATGTCTCCTCGCCATCTTGCGCGCGTTCGAGTCGCCATACTTTCGCTTCTGCTACGACTCCGGCCACGCCAACCTCATGACCCAGGGCGTCCGTGACAGGACGCTTTGCGATTGGGTTGAGGCATCTTGGATCAAGGCCGGTATCACACCGATCGTGGACGACTTCGAGGAACTGTGGCCCTATCTTGTCACATGCCACCTTCATGACAACGGTGCAGTAGGCGACGACCACAACCTTCCGGGCGCGCAGGGATGCACAATTGACTGGCCTGAACTACGGAGCCGGCTTCTCGCCGCGCCAGCGCTCCTCTCGCTTCAAACCGAAGTTCACGCCGCAGTCTACCGCCTTTCGGCGCAGGATGTCGCCAACGCTTTCCAGCTTCGAGCTTTTGGCTTCTAGCTTTTGGCCACTCCAACTCGAACTCGCCACTCCAACTAGAACTCGAACTCCAACTCGAACTAGTCACTCGAACTAACGACTAGCCTCAGGCATTCTTCCCCGTCGCGGACGGCATACTGAGCGCCGATGCGGTAGCCCGGCACCCAGACGATTTCGTCCCCGCACGCGACAACTGGATATGCGTCGCGCTCAGCCTCGGGCAACTTGGCGTCGATGAAGATGTCCTGAAGTTTCCGCGTCCCGCCCAGCCCGTAAGGCGCCATCCGGTCGCCAGGCCTTCGTCCGCGGACCGTTAGCGTTTTTCCGTGAAGGCGCAGGGCTGAAACCGTGCAGGACGCCGGCCAGACACCAATGCCTTGGCGCGAGCGTTCAACAGATCCGCCGAATGAAGCGGTAATTTTGTAGCATCCCCATTGGACCTCGCCGGGAACTGCCAAACAGATTTCGGAAAGTACGGCGTGATTCCCCTTTTCCGGCAAAACGCCCATCAGCCCTGACTCCCTTGTCACTCGCCAACCACCTGGCAGCGTTGTCACATCGCCATCACCAAGCTCAAGAACCGTCTCAACGGATGCGAACCCTGCCGCTTCTCCACCAAAGTGAGACAACAACCACATTCGAACCACTCTGCGGCAAATGGCGAGCGGCTGCTCAGCGCGAAGACGCTCAACTGGAAGATCGCGGACATCTGATGAGGCCCGGACGATGCCGGGCCCTCCCATGACGGCGTCAAGCCATTTGGCCGCAATGCCATCGAGGTAGTCATCCTCCTCGCGCAGTATGTCGGCGGAACGAGCGAGTTGGCGCACGGTCTCCTCAAGTCCGAATCCACGCCGGGCCAATGCCGGCAACATCGAGCGGCGCACTTCGTTGCGGGGAATCGCCTCGTTGGAATTGGAGGGATCCTCGCACCAGCCGAGGCCTCGTTCACGAAGCCATCCGCGCAGCTCTTCGCGGCGGATCTCAAGCAAGGGGCGGATTATAACGAGCGGCTTATTCCCATTGGTCGCCTGAGGCGGAAGAATGGTACGGGGTCTGAGCCCGGCCAGTCCCGATGCGCCTGCTCCCCGCAAAAGACGGATCAGCAGCGTTTCGGCGACATCATCCGCCTGGTGTCCGGTTGCGACGGCGTCAAGCTCAAGGTGGTCCGCCGCGCGTCGATAAAAGGCCTGCCGCGCCTCACGCGCGGCCATCTCAAGGGATTTGCCCCCGCCGGAAACAATTCCGTCCGCCACTTCCCCGAAGAATTCGAGGCCGAGACGTGACGCATCGTCGCGGACAAATGCCGCGTCGACGTCGGAATGCTCGCCGGGAATCGCGTGGTCGAAGTTGAGCACGACAGGAACGATTCCGGCCCTGCGGCATAGAGGCGCAATCAAATGGAGCAACGATAGGGAATCAGACCCGCCCGACACTGCCAGGCCAAGACGACTCACACCATCGAAGAGACCCTTCTCCGCGACGAACCGGGAAACACGCGCCTCAAGGCCTATGTCCAGTAGGCGGCTCATGACGCCTCTACAGAAGCGCCTTGAGTTCGGCGAGTTCGCGGCGGCGGGCGGCGGCCCAGGCAACCGGATCGGCGATGTCACCGGCGGGCGGCATCACATGCGGTGCGCCGCACTTCTGGCAGAAGGCGCCCTCGCCAATCGGTGCGCCACAATTCGAGCAGGCGTGTTCAAGAACCTCGCCGCAGTAGGCGCAGAACTTCGCTCCCGACGACTGCCCCTTCGGCCAGAAGGCGACAGTTCCGTTCACGGCGAAGGGGATGTTTGACGGGCAGTCGCCATTGGGGCAGACGGCAAGGCCTGCGGTTGGCGCTATTTGAGCGGGCTCCCCTTCCCCGTCAAGTTCGACCTTCAGGATTCCGGCGATCTTGGCGATTGTCTCGCGGGACAACGCATCCGCCTTGCCGTTCTCCATCATGCTGATGGCGGCCTGCGCGCAACCTGCCTGCTTCGCGAGTGCGCTCTGGGGAATGCCCTGGGCGCGGCGCGCGGCGGCGAGTCGCTTGTAAAGCGGTAATGTTTTGGCCTGCTCGTTCATTTCAAGGGTCAAATATTGTGCCTCTTTCCGCGGCAAAAATCAAGAGCAATTTTCCTTCAAGGCAAATTTTGCATGCAAATGCTATAATTACACCATGTCATCGTCATTCGGCAAAAACATCATTGTCACCATCTTCGGCGAATCGCACGGAGCCGGCATAGGCTGCGTGCTCGACGGCTTTCCGCCTGGCTTCCGCCCCGACTTCAACGCCCTTTCCGCTTTCATGGCGCGCCGGGCACCTGGTTCGGCACCTGGCTCAACTGCCCGTCATGAGGCCGATGCGCCGGAAATCATTTCCGGCATCTTTGAAGGACGCACCACAGGCTCCCCGATAACCGCCTTGATCAGAAACGCCGATCACCATTCCTCCGACTATGCCGACCTCGCCGCCGTTCCGCGCCCCGGACACGCTGACTACGCACTGTCGGTAAAGACCGGAGGAGCAAACGACATCCGCGGCGGAGGCCACTCCTCAGGACGCCTCACGGCCGGTCTCTGCTTCGCGGGAGGACTCGCCATGCAGTATCTTGAGGCCCGCGGCATCCATATCGCTTCACGCATCGTGTCAATCGGCGGAACCAAGGTGGAGGGCGAAACCGACGCAGCTGGCCTCGACGCAGCCGCACGTGACACGATAGACGCGGCGCGGCGCGAGGGCGACAGCGTCGGCGGCATTGTGGAATGCACTGTGACGGGCCTTCCAGCAGGCTACGGCGACCCCATCTTCGACGGGGTGGAAAACCGCTTCGCCTCGATCCTCTTCGGGATCCCCGCGGTCAAGGGCGTTGAGTTTGGAAGCGGATTCGCGGGATCGGCGCTCCGCGGTTCGCAAAACAACGACCCCTTCTATTTCGACGACGATGGCAAGGTGCGGACCCGTACAAACAACCACGGCGGTGCGCTCGGGGGCATAACCAGCGGCATGCCCATTGTCTTCAGGGTGGCAATCAAGCCCACGCCATCCATAGCCAAGCCGCAGCAAAGCGTGAACCTCCGCACCGGCGAGAACTGCGAACTCGTGGTCAAAGGCCGCCATGACGCCTGCATAGTCCCACGCGCCCGCCCCGTAGTCGAGGCCGCCGCAGCGCTGGCCTCACTCGACCTTCTCATTTGAGGGAATGGGGAACGGGGAATGGGGAACCGTCAAACCACATGACAAGGAACCGTCAAACCGTCAAACCGTCAAACCGTCAAACCTTTTCGCTGGCCAGCGGCCAGCGAAAAGGCACGGTGACCCCGCCGCCATCAAAGTCGCATCTGCATAGGCTGCTGATCGCCTACTTTCTCGCCGGTGGTCGCGACAGACTCGAATATTCGCCAGACGACTCGGCCGACATAGCCGCCACGAGACGATGCCTACGCGCGCTGGCCGGTGACACGGACGAACCGGTTTTCGACTGCGGTGAGAGCGGTTCGACTCTTCGCTTCATGCGGCCAATAGCCGCAGCCCTCGGCAAACGACCGCGCTATGTCCTGAGCGGGCGCCTCGCCAAGCGTCCCGGCATCATCTACGACACCATTGCCTCCGGCCTGCACGAACTTCCAGGCGACGTCTCCTCGCAGTTCGCCACAGGTCTTCTCTTCGCGCTTCCGCTTCTTGCCGATGATTCTGAGATCCGCTTCACCACACCGCTTGAATCACGCGGCTACGTTGATTTGACACTCTCCGTACTCGCATCATGCGGCATCGCAATTCATGAAACCGGCACCGGCTTCCTCGTCCCAGGCGGACAACGTTACGCCATGCCCACGTCGATGACGCCGGAACGCGACTGGTCTGGCGCGTCCTTCTGGCTGGCGATGAACGCTCTCGGCTCGAAAATAGAAGTTCGGGGCCTCACGGACAACTCAGCGCAACCTGATCGACGCATCGTCGAACTCCTTGCGCAAACGGGTGGCGAGAAGGACATGTCGCAATGCCCCGACATCTTTCCGCCCCTGGCAATAGTCGCCGGAGCACAGGGGGCTGCCACCCGCTTCATCGGTGTCAGGCGCCTCCGGCTCAAGGAGTCGGACAGAATCGCCTCGGTCGCGGACATGCTCCGGAGCCTCGGCATAGCAACGGAGGAAGAGGAAGACGCCTTCACCGTCCATGGCAAGGGAGTCCCCTACCCCGGCGGCGTGGAGCTGCAAACTTACGGCGACCATCGCATCGCGATGTCAGCCGCCGTTGCTGCTACAGCCGCCAATGGTCCGCTCTCCATCGACAATCCCGACTGCGCCGCCAAGTCCTACCCTGGCTTCTTCGACTCCTTCGCCGCGCTGAAACTGGTGTAGGATTGCTACGCCAGCAGCGCCTGGACATCCTCGAAGGTGAGGGACTGCATGATTGCGGTGTCGGCGGTGCCGACGGTCGCCTGGATGATCGACTGCTTGCGGCGTTGGAGGTCGAGAACCTTTTCCTCGACTGTGTTTTCGGCAATCAGCTTGACCGACGTGACGACGCGGTGCTGCCCAATGCGGTGGGCGCGGTCCGTCGCCTGGTCCTCGACCGCCGGGTTCCACCACGGGTCGAAGTGGACGACCATGTCGGCGCCGGTGAGGTTCAGCCCCGTTCCCCCGGCCTTGAGGCTGATGAGGAAGACAGATATCGATGAATCCTGGTTGAACTCGCGGCAAGCCTCGACGCGGTTCTTCGTCTCGCCGTCGATGTAGCTGTAGCGTATGCCGCGAGCCTCAAGCTCCTTCCTCAGCACGCGGAGCATTCCAACGAACTGCGAGAAGACAAGCATGCGGTGTCCGCCGTCAATCGCCTCGTCGAGCAGGTCGAAGAACTGCTCAAGCTTTCCAGAAGGCGAATCGGGAGGTGTCTCGCCAAGCATCTCGCGCGGAAGGAGCGAGAGATGGCAGCATATCTGGCGAAGGCGAAGCAGAATCGCAAGCACCTCCATCCGGCAGCTGTCGAATCCCTTTGCGGCGACGAGCTTGGATATCTTTTCGCGGAAGACGACGAGAAGCGCGTCGTATATCTTCCGCTGCTCGGTTGAAAGCGCCGAGAATGAGACCTTCTGGATTTTGTCGGGGAGGTCCTTCGCGACATCGCGCTTCAGGCGGCGGAGAAGGAATGGGCGCAGCTTCTTGTGGAGGCGGTTCTGCGCCTCCTCTGCCGCGCTCTCCCCCGCAAGAATCGGCAGCTCGTAGTTGCGGCGGAAGTCCTCGTATTGGCCGAGGTAGTCGGGCATGAGGAAATCCATTATCGACCAGAGGTCGGCCACGCCGTTTTCAACTGGCGTCCCGGTGAGTACAAGGCGGGAACGGGCGCGAATCTGCTTCGCGGCGATTGCGTTCTGCGTCTCGCGGTTCTTGATGTGCTGCGCCTCGTCGAGGACTGCGGCCGAAAACTCGATCTGCGCGTAGTGCTCCAGGTCGCGGCGAAGAAGCGCGTAGGAGGTGATGACGATGTCGCTCTTCTCGATCTCGTCCCAGTGTCCGTGACGCGACGCCCCGGTCATCACCTGACACTTTCGCCACGGCGTGAATTTCCCGCACTCACGCCGCCAGTTCTCCACAAGGCTGGTCGGCGCCACGATGAGAGCGGGTTTGCCGCGGACCTCGGAAGCCGTACGCTCAAGATTGAGCCAGGCAAGAGTCTGGAGTGTCTTGCCGAGGCCCATTTCGTCGGCCAGAATGCCGCAGAGCCCGCCGGACTCCAGAAAGCGCATCCAGTATACGCCTTCTTTCTGGTATGGCCGGAGGACCGTTGAAAGACGGTCAAGCGGGATGGGGACAAGGCGGATATCGCGGTTGTAGCGCTCGGCCATCTGGCGCCACAATTGCGGCTGCTCGATGTCGACGCCGTCCAGCGCGTTGAGCGATGACTGCACATACGGCGCGTACACCGAGGCCATGCGGAATGTCCCGGGCTGGCGTCCGGGACGGCTGTCGCAGTCGCGGAAGACGCTGCGCATGGCCTCGATGGCGTTGCTGTCGAGGAGGACAGGCTTGCCATCCAGCTCCATGAAGCTGTCGCCCTTGTTGAGCGCCTGCTGTATCTGCGGCTGTGAAAGGCGCCGGCCTGATGACAGTTCGAAGTCGATTCCGACTTCGAACCCCTCGGAAGGATTCAGACCGGCTTTGACGCGGACGACGGGAACGGCCATGTCAATCGAGTCGAAGTAGTCGGCGAGACCGCCCTCGACGTCCACATGCCATCCGAGGCGACGCAATTGAGGCACAAGACCGCCGAGAACGTTGCGCACTTGGCGCTCTTGCCTCAACGGCTGCAACGAGGCTCCGTTTTCGCCGTGAAATCCGGCGGCCACAATTCTGGCGAGGCCGCGCCTTTCCATCTCGATGTTACGCGTGAAGAAGTGGCGGAAGTCGTCTGGATCGGGCTCAGATACCGCACCAGGCACCTCGGGCGATACGGCCGCCACCTCCGTGGCGCCGTAGACGGCGAATAGCTTGGCAGCGGCGGCGGTGGATGTACCGGAAAGGACAAGGTGGAATTTCGGAACGCCCGGCGAAGCGGAAAAGCAATCGGGATCGGCCCCCGGCTCAAAGGCGAAGGGGACAAGCTCCTTCAATCGCGGAATCTCGGCGTCGATGAACGAGAGGATGCCCTCGCGGGGAATCTCTATCTGGCCGTCGTAGAGTCCCTGGTAGACGATCGGAAGGGTGGGCCGGAGCGGATGGAGACGGTGGCCGACAAGTACCCAGGACTTCTCAAGCTCGGCAAAGTACGACGGCAACGGCACCGTTCCAGGGGGAGCGACCGATTCGGGAACCTCCGGAAACAGAAGCAGACTTCCCGTCTCGCGGTCGAGGTCCATCATCACG
>JAEEGI010004913.1_pt1 | contig 31000 bp, 28 predicted proteins | sample 8958751 | NCBI WGS metagenome assembly JAEEGI01 (sample SAMN16246545, study PRJNA631951) | gut metagenome | biome: gut microbiome; feature: rumen; material: KS-attached | host: Bos | place: Iran: Karaj | collected 2018-10 | reverse complement strand
CGTCTGCCAGCAGTGCGGCGAGACACTCACCAAGACGGTGGTGATACCCAAGTTGGTGCATTACAGCGATAGCAGCGGCAGCTATTCCGGCAGTGGAAAGAGTTATTCGAGCCATTCCTCCAGCCACCATTCTTCGGGTGGCTCCTTCGGCGGCGGCCATAGTGGCGGCGGCGGTTATTCTGGGAAATGGTGAGTTGGTTTAGAGTTTAGGGTTTAGAGTTTAGAGTTTAGAGTAGTTTTTGGGTGCTTTTTGAAGTGGTGCTTTCAATTCTCGCAAGAATGTCAATTTACCAACCATTCTTATCGAGCTGAAATACGACAAGGCCGTTGACACAGCCGTTGAGCAAATCAAGCGCAGACAGTATCCAGCCAAGGTTTCGCAGTACGCTGATAATTTGCTGCTTGTGGGGATTACTTACGAGCGGGATACCAAGTTGCATCGGTGTTGTATTGAGAGGGCAGCTGTTGTGAAAGCCTAATAGTAAGTTTTTGATGGTTTTGATAAAGGGGATTTCTAATTATCAAGAATTTGAGAAATCGAAGATTCAACGTAGTTAATTTTAGAATCATTTATCATTCTGATTGTTGAATTTTATGGAATTTGAGACAAAAATTACAGGCAATTTTTTTGAAGTCCCACAAATTGATTTGAATATCAATCAATTATCATATTGATATTTTGGTTGAAAAAAATTGTATTTTTATTGTATATATGTTACGAGACTTTCGTATTTTTGCGCAACCAAAAACCGAAACCACCATGACATAAAACCAAAACATCCAGAATAGAGTTTCATAAGACCTTTTTGGCGAAGAAACGGACTTTTTGTCGTTGGTAACAACGCAATGACTTCTGCATTGGGCAAATAGTTCGTTGATAACGACCGATGAGGGCTAAGAAATAGACATTTTGTCGTATGCAACGACCTTTTACCCCATTCGATGGGGTCTGATGAAGTTGGCAACGGTGATTTGTCGAACGCGGCGGCGTATTCCGCTAATAACATCCAAAAACCAAATGTTTATGTATTATTCACATTTGCTTGTGGTACTGAACACGAATCAGTTCCACGCGGCTCTCAGTGAGATCCGCAGCCACTTCGAAGGCAAACGTTCGGACGAATATCTGAACGTGCTTCTTAAGGGGGTGAAAAACTCCAACCAAGTGCTTTTCGAAGCGATGCATGTCGCTTCTGTGAAGCACCATGTGCAACAGGAGACGAATTTGCTCAAAGAGCGTATCGTGTCTGCTATCCGTTGCATCGAATCGTACCGTTGTGCGCCTGATGCCAAATTGAAGGCCAGTGCTGAGGTGCTTAAGGCTTTGTTCAGGTCGTTTGGCAAGCCTCTCACGCGCATGAGTGTCAACACCTTGTTGGGAGCTGTGTCCGTTTTGCTTCGTGAGTTGTCCAAGCCTGAGATGCAGGCCCATGTGGACAAACTCGCCGAGCTTCCTGAACGCATCGAGGGTATCCGAGAGGCTTTGGAAGTCTTGGCAGCCAAGCAACTCGAGGTGGACCAGGCCAACAGCCGGTTGGTGAAGTCCGTGCCTCTCATCAATTTGAAGCGCGAGGCAGCAAGTAAACTCGAAATGCTGGTGGATTACTTGAAGGCCATGTCGTCCAAGGACGTCCACACCTACGGCGATGATTACGCTGTGGTGACGGAAATCATCAGTCGGCACAACGCCACTTACAGGGGTGGTGCGCCTAAGGTTTCTTCGATGCAACCTGAATCTTCTGAGCCATAAAAAGGCTCTCAATGCCTGAAACGGCATTGACGTTTCATGAAAACGGTATGATGGATTGCAAAGGAAATCATTCCGTTGATTTCCCCATGAGCTTTGACTTGTGGGGAAATTTTTTTTGACATTTGTTTTTTGAAAGAATTATTTACTATATTTGCAGCTCTATTAAAGAAATCATGTCGCAATAAAAACACTAACAAAAAGAGCAATAGAGTTTACACCTTAGTTAATTAGAAATTTGCACGGAGAAGAAATAATGAAAAAGACTACAATTGAAATATGGCTGTTAGTTGGAATCGTGATGATACTGTTGTTTACTTCATGTCAATCAAAACCATTAGGTTATGTTGATAGCTTTGAAAGGTTTGTGGAACGTGTTGAAAAGAATGCTTCATCCTATTCTCAAGAACAATGGGAAAAGAACGATGAGAGATTACAGAACTTTATAGAGAGGTATGACAAGGAAAAGAAAAAACTATCATCAGATGATAAGAAAAAGGTAGGAGAGTTGACTGTCCGGTATTATAAAGCAAGAGTGAAATCAATGGGATTTGGTATTCTTGATGAAATAGGGGGATGGCTAGATTACCTTGAAGGTTTTGCCAATGAGATAATGAAAGATGTTGAAAACTATCAAAATCAATAAAATATGAAGAGATTTATACTATGTACAATTATGGCTTTATGCTTGATTAGTTCAAGTTGTGATGCCCAAACAAGAAGAAGTGGCCAAAGAGGAAAAGAAGAAATTCCCCAACAAACGGACACGATTAAAACAGTGAAAGTTAATCCAAAGGTCAACGTTTACATAGAAAATTCAGGTAGCATGGATGGCTTTGTTAAAGGTATTACCGAATTCAAAGATGCAATCGGTAAGTTATTGGCAAAGTTAAAGTATTATTACGATGAAGAAAATGTGCAAATCTACTTCATTCGAAACGATAGAGCCAAATCGAAGAAAGATTTGGAAACTATCAATGTGATAAAGGCATGTGAAACTGATATTATCGATTTTGCAAAGGCAATTGACTTGAGTTGGAAGGAAGACATGAAACGTCGCGGTCATAATACTAACTTGAATAATATTTTCAAGGAGATTCTGAACCGGACAGATGATAAAACAATCTCAGTTTTGTTTTCTGATTGTATTTATTCGATAGGAAGTGGTGGAGTGGAGGCTTTGCTTAGCCATGAGAAGTGGACGACATACGATGCTTTTCTAACTCATTCGAAGAAGAACAAAGGATGTCTTGCTACAACAATTATAAAAATGAAATCTGATTTTGATGGCAAATACTATCCTTATACTGGTGACGGTAATGCATTTCTATATAAAGGTGAATTACCTTATTATATATGTGTATTGGCTAACCAGGCTATTATGGCTGATTTCAATAAAAATATAAAACTAGGCAAAGGTGAGATTGATGGATATGATAACAAGTATATTCTTGCTCATAGTGAGAGTGCCAATCTTTATTATTCAATACTTATGGCAACTGAGAATAAAGGACGGTTTAAACCCCAACGTCAATGTAGTTCCTTGAGTTATGTGCATGGTATTGAGGACATTGACTTGAAACCTAACAAACGTACTGGTGCTCCGTTTTCTTTTGCTGTCGCATTAGACATGAAAAAAATTGATGTGGAAGAAGACTATTTATTGGATACTCGGAATTATGTTTTGACAGAAGATAATTTCAAAGTGGTCAGGGTAGAAGAGATTGATAAGAATTCTATTAATGCTAATGATTGGCAAAGAATTAAGGATGGGAATCCCACCCATTATATAGTTTTGGAAGCGAAAGATATGCATTGGACAAATGTTGAGTTAGGAATAGCTTTAAAGAAACAAGAGCCAGGATGGATTGAGGATTGTAATATACTTGATGACACACAGGCCTCAAAACTTGAAGGTGGCAAATCCTTTGGTTTAAAGTTTTGGATTCATGGTATTTCGGAAGCATACGAAGAAATCTATCCAGAAGACAAGAATTATTATCAAGTAAGTATAAACATTAAAAAATAACTAATCTTTAAGGAAATGAATGATTTTTTTGCAAATTGGTATGAATTGATTTCATACTTTGAGGGATTCTCAGATTCCATGTATCAAAACAGCCTTTATGTAGCTATAGGCTTTTGCATGTTATTGATTCCCATTGTGGTTCTAACAATTTACTATTATGTAGTGAATTCGCGAAGGTTCAATAGGTGGTGGCACTGGCTATTGCTGGTTGTTATCATATGCGCCATTAATTTTGGAATTGCATTTGGCATTTCGTACAACGGTATCATAGACATTCATGGTACCGCCGAAGTGGGCTATCCCCTTGTGGCCAGTTGTGTTGGCTTCTCTTTCATCAATGTTTTGTGGACCGCCCTGATTTGTTTTGCGTGGTCAATGATAATCAAATGGGGAAGCAGCCAATGCCGTAGGACACCTTTTTAATCAATTTAATGAAAAACTATAAAATCTGATAATATGAAAGTATATGTATTTGGAATAGGAGGAACCGGAGCGCGTGTGTTGCGTGCCATGACCATGCTTTTGGCTGCTGGCGTGGAATGTAAGGCCGACGCTATTGTCCCGATTATTATTGATCCTGATGCCGCTGGTGGTGATGTTGAGCGTGCTGCTACCTTGATGCGAAAATATGGTGAAGTAAGAAGCAAGTTGGATTTTTCATCCAAAAAGCAAAACAGGTTTTTCCGTACGGAAATTATGGATACCATGACCAATTTCCGTTTACCGTTAAACAATACGGAAGATTGCCGTTTCGATGAGTACATGAATTTGAATGGAATGTCGAAAGTGAACAAGGCTTTAGCGAAGTTGCTGTTTTCTCAGAAAAACCTTGACTCTGATATGAAGATTGGCTTCAAAGGCAATCCCAATGTGGGAAGCGTGGTTTTGAACCAATTTGAGGATTCCATCCAGTTCCAGAATTTTGCGAATGACTTTACCGCACAGGATAAGATATTCATCATTTCTTCCATATTTGGTGGCACAGGAGCCAGTGGTTTCCCGCTTCTCTTAAAGACTTTGCGTACTAGCAACAATATTGCCAATCCTAACTTGGTGAACAATGCCCATATTGGAGCGGTAACAGTGCTGCCATATTTCCAGGTGAAACAAGAGGATGAGTCATCTATCGATTCAGCCACATTTGTTTCAAAAGCGAAATCAGCATTAGCCTACTACTTGCGTGCCATTAGTCGTAATAACGCCATTGATAATCTCTATTATGTTGGGGATGATACACGCACCACTTATGAGAATGTTGAAGGAGGAGCAGAGCAAAAGAACAATGCCCATTTTGTGGAATTGATTTCGGCTTTGGCTTTGATAGATTTTGCCAATTTACAAAATCCGAATCCTGATAGAGCCCATGCTGAGACCTTACAAACTGTGCATAAAGAATTTGGCATCGAAACAGATTCCAACGAAATAACTTTTGATGTTCTTGGCCAAAGAACTAGGAACTTACTTCGCAAACCCATGACCCAATTCAACTTGTTCACAAAATATTTGGATGAGAACAACAATTATTTGAGCCAACCATGGGCAATTGACCGTAACCTTGAAAAAACGTTCTTTGAAAATGATTTTGTCAGTACTCTGAGAAAAATACAAAAGGAATATCTGAATTGGCTTTATGAGATGACCCAACAGCAGAGAGCATTTACTCCATTTAATCTTCATCGTGATTCAAACCGTGTATTTGACTTGGTGAAGGGCATTACACCACGAAAACTGATAACTTTCGATTCAAATTATTTGTTGTTCGACAATCGTTTGAACAAAGTTGGTGGAGAAAGCAAGTCCGGTGAAAAGGAACAACAGTTTACCGAACTATTCTATTTGGCTACGGAAAAATTGGTAAAGGACAAATTTAATATTGACTAATCATGGCAAAAGTATTTAGATTATATAATATCCAAGGCAACAATAATATAGTTGATTGGCAGGAGTCGCAAGTCTATGGCACACAGGCTATCAGCGAAATTGCTGACCCAGACGGGGCTACAGCAAGAAAGGAAATCACCTCCATTCCTTCTCCTTTTGCAAGGATTGACTTGGTGAAGACTGCTTTTAGAGAAGTGACAAACATTGCCAGAGACAAAAGAGATAAGAAAGCTGCTTTGAAAGGAGAAACCATCTATCATAAGATGGTATCCGAAATGTTTGATGTGGCGCAATTGTTCTTTAACATTGACCGTTTTAGGGACAAGTTTGAAATTCTGGTTTGGGATAGGACAATAGACCTTGACTTGAATAATATTCTCGACAACACACTTAATCTATATCTTGAATCGGATGCAGTTGGAAGCGACCCATACAATTTTGGGAGAATGCAAAGAGTTTACATGTTGAACTATGTTGGTCCAGACCGTCCCTCAGATTTGAATATTGTTGGAGGCACATCGCCTGCCACCCTCTTCTTTTCATCATCAAATAATCTTAGTTATGTTTCCAGGAATATTCTGTTTGATAATGACAGACCTTTTGATGAGAATTTCACACCCCTTTATCAACGCAGTTTTGATTTCCAAAAGTATATGTTTGCTCTTCGGAAATCTAACAGAAATTTTGCAAGCGAGTTTCCTGAGGTTAGCGACTATTTAGAATTGACCTATGGATGCCTTTCAAATGAAGAAAAAAGAGAAATAGACCAACTAAAAGAAGATAGTATCAATGACTATGAGCCTATTGGTGTGGGTGACAGAGGACAAGATTTCCTTGAAATTTTGGGAACACCTTTCCATAAAAAGCTTAAGGTATCTAATTGGAAGAGCGATTTCGCTATTCGTTCAACTGTTTGTCAAGAAGTGAAGATGCCCTTGGTCTTACCCGTGGAAAAAGGAAACAAGTACACAAATCTTATTTATACTACTGGGCCCTGGGAACAAGATTTCAGAGCACCTTATTATGATAATACACCATGGAAAAACCGATTGTTGCCTGAATTGCATGAAGAATATCCATATTTGACAATAAGTGATTTTCTTGAGGATACCATCGTCAGAATGCCCTATGGTATGAATAGCAAGAGTTTTTATGATGGTGGTTTGATTTGTAAGAACGAGGATGATGAATGCAGCTATCTGTTGCCTCTGAAGTCAACCTTTTTCCAATTCTTCACAGTAAAGGAATTACAGGAAAATGTTCCTGGAACTAATAAACCAATGTTTGAGTTTGTGGAGAATGCAAGTGGAATAAAAGTGGTATTGCGTGTTCCTGTCCAAAAAGGATACATTGAATATAGCCGTATTTATTTTGAAGGGATGTCCCCGAATTTAGATTCCAATGACGGTGGATTGATAGAAACTAAGTTGGGTATGGGTATCATGCCGCTTATCCGTTTCCCGAAAAACATTAAGAAACACTATCGTGTTGCCATGTTTGACAGGGGGAAGAGTAATACCACTCTTGCTTTCTATGATGGAACTGAGGTTGTTGGTAATAGAAGAACGGTTCGTGCAGAAAAAGATCTTGCTGGTCGTGGTTGTAGCCATGAGGCATACGTTTTGGAAGACAATTTTGATCGCATTTTAGTAAAAGTTGGCGATGTGGAAGGCTACGTTGTTCCAAAGTTTAAACCAGCCAATGACAAAGCAGCTTCTGTATTCACATTTGCTATCGATTTCGGTACAACCAATACACACATTGAGTACAGTACTGACTCAAATAAGACACCTACCCCCTTCGATGTTAAGGCTGACGAGAGGCAGTTGCATCAGTTGCACAAACGTTACACTGACCAAGATATTCGTATGGCTTTTGAACAGGATTTCATTCCTGATACGATTGGTGACAGGCATAGTTTCCCAATGCGAACGGTTTTTGCCAATCATATTGGTATGGATCTAAAAAATAATCCTAAGCCACTGGGTGATGGTAATATTCCTTTCCTTTATGAAAAAGACTTTACACCTACATGGAATAAGATCAGTACGGAGTTAAAATGGGGAGGTGTTCCAGATCGCCTGTTGGAGTTGCATCTGGAGACTTTGTTCATTTTAATGAGGAATAAAGTAGCACTTAATAATGGTAATCTATCTGCTACAAAATTGATTTGGTTTTATCCCGCGAGCATGACTATTGGCAAAATCAATAAGTTCAAGCAAATATGGAAGGATGCATACGAAAACTATTTTGGCCCTGATTCGGCTCAAAATGTCATTAGCATTTCAGAGTCTAAAGCTCCTTATTTGCATTTTATCAAGACTCAGGGTGCTGCTGATGAAGTTGTTACTATCGACATTGGCGGTGGTACAACTGATGTTTTTATTGTTGAAAACCAAGAAGACAAAATGCTTCTTTCGTTCCGTTTTGCCTCGAATGCCATATTTGGTGATGCCTATAACTATAACCCGAGTAAGAATGGTTTTGTATATAAATACAAAGAACCATTTAAAAAGATGTTGGAAAGCAATCAATTGTCGGAGTTGTTGAGGGCATTAACTCAAATAGAAGGACAAGGTAAGTCTACTGATATTATAACTTTCCTGTTTTCACTTGTTGGCAATAGGGTTGACAATAACAAAGAATTAGATTTTTTGCGTAAATTATCGAATGATGATCGTATGCGATATGTTTTCATCATTTTCTATGGGTCAATATTATACTTCATTGCTAAAGCAATGAAAGCCAAAGGCTTAAAGAAACCCAAAACTATTGCTTTTAGTGGGAATGGATCCAGAACTTTACATATTTTGTCCGACGAAGATACTATGGTCGCAAAATTTGCCAAACTTATATTCGATAATATTTATGGCGATAACAAAGGTACGATACAGGTGATGATGGAAGCCAATCCAAAAATAGCAACATGTAAAGGCGGTATAGAAAGTCCTGAGCCTCAGCCTTATGAAGCTATTGGCAATATTAAGACTGTATTTGTTGGAAATGACTTTAGCAATAATAACAACCAACTTACTTATGCTAATATTAGTGACCAGACAAAGGAAGAGGTAGTCCAATCAGTAGAACAGTTTTTCAAGTTCTTATTTGACTTACATAAAAGCAATCAAGAATTTCTTGTCAATAGTCTATCTGCCGACCCGACAATCTTCAACGAGGTTAAAGAGTTCTGTTTGGGTGAAGAAGGTAGACAGTTACTTCAGGTTTCTATGTCGAAAGGCATCTCCAACAAACGCCAAAGCGATGGGGTCAACGACGACACTCCGCTTGAGGAAACGCTTTTCTTCTATCCTCTCGTTGGCTTGCTACACGATTTGGCATATAAAATCGGTCAAATGAAGTGATTTGTGTGTAATTTGGGCTAACGGTTAACCGTTAGCCCAATACAAAAGAGAAGATGAATTAAATGAAGTAAACTAATCGGTATGAAAAAGATAGAACTGATATTGCTGTTGTTTTTTTGCGTATTTGGTGTGTACGCGGCAAAACAAAACAACACCGTACCAAAAAAATATTTGGTATTGGAACTTAACAAGGCAGACAGGGACACAATTAATCGTAATGTAATAAATATGGATACCCTTCAGATTGCCGCTTTTAATTATCTCATAAATGATCCTGTACCGTATTATAAAAGAGATACCATATTGCAGGAATCATTAGAGTCATTACGAAATGATATTAATGGTTTTCGTGACGAGGTGAAAAATGGAGAATATAATGCAACCGAACAATGGGTTCGCATATTATTATTCTCGTTGGCCTTCTTGTTGGTTGTAATTGTACTTTATCTTGTTTTGCGTTTACGAGGATTACGAGATGAAATCGTTGATGTAGTGACAGATAGTGGCAGAATAAAAGAATGGCTTAAAAGCAATGGCGAAAGGCCATCGGTATCGGTTACTCCAGTTTCGAAATCATACGACGGCGATATCCGAAGTCTTCAAAACGAGAACCGTGATTTGAGGAATAGAGTTGCAACATTGGAGGATATGCTGAAAGAAAGAAACACCTTATCTGGTATGGAATCCTCTAGCACCCCTAATCAACAGCCATCTTCAAAATCTGTTGAAACTCAAAAACTACTCTATGCAGATTCCATTATTGACGGCGTGTTTTCCCATGTGAAGGAACAGGAAAATGAAGACACTGTGTTCGTCTTGAGACTAAAGAGCGAAACTGATGCTTCCATTACGCTTTACAAGGGAGCTTATAATAAAGTGCTTGCCAATGCTTCATATTTGGAGGGATGCGACAAGCAACTCATTGGTAATGATTCCGTTGAAATTGTCCGTGAGGGAAAAGCCGAAAAAGGGTTTAACGGAAAATGGAAAGTTGTATCTCCCTTAAAGGTTGAAATAAGATAAGGCTATGGTAGATAGATTAGCAGTTTTACTTTTGTTTTTATTCTTGTTTTTGCCATTTGTGATAAAAGCACAAGGAAATAGAGTGGCTATTTATCATACGGTACAACAAGATGAATGGAATAGTAAAATTGCTCATCAATACCAAACCAAAGTGGATTCATTGGAAAAATGGAATCCCAATGTCAACTCAAATAGCCTTAAAGTAGGTCAGAGAATAATAGTTGGTTGGCAAGAGGCGGAAATTTATCATATAGTACAGAGTGGTGACACGTATAGTAAAATTGCTCGTCAATACCAAACTAATGTGGATTCACTATTAAAATGGAATCCCGATGTCAATCCAACTCGTCTTATGGTGGGCAGGAAAATTATTGTTGGTTGGCAAGGAACGCAATCCGTTGTCGATAAGCCTCAACCCAATGAGCGACCATCCGATGAAGAAGTAGTAAACCTAGTGCCCCCAAAAGAAGATTTAGACATGGATTCCCCTAAGGGATGGCTTTGGCTTTCAATCGGTACTTTGATTGGACTTGTTTTGGGAGTATTATTTTATAAGCTAATGATAGAAAAAAAGAAAAAGAATCAAAATAAGTAAGATAAATGCCATGATGAACAGATTAGCATTTTTATTTGTATTATTGTTTTTGCCATTTGTAATAGAAGCACAAGAGAATAAAGTACCTATTACTTACACTATAAAAAGTGGTGACACGTATGGTACAATTGCTCCTCAATGCAATACGAAAGTGGATTCATTATTAAAATGGAATCCCAATGTCAGCCAAACCCGTCTTCAGGTGGGGCAGGAAATTATTGTTGGTTGGGAGGAAGAAGTGGTTAACGAGCAAAAGCTAGGCTCGGAAAATTTAAATCAAGGTTCAGTAAATGGCGGCATAGAAAGTGGCGGTTCAGTAAATGGCGGTTCAGTAAATGGCGGCATAGAAAGTGGCGGTTCGGGAAATGGTGGTTCGGGAAATGGTGGTTCAGGAAGTGGTGATACAGGAAGTGGTGATACAGGAAGTGGTGATACAGGAAGTGGTGATACAGGAAGTGGTGATACAGGAAGTGGTGATACAGGAAGTGGCGGTTCAGGAAGTGGTGGATCGCAAACATATACGTGGGTATGGCTTTTGCTAGGCTTGTTAATTGGGATGGTTTTAGGAGCTTTTCTTCTTTATGTGTTATTTGCGAAGAAGCTAAAAGCTGAACTTGAACACAAAGAAAACGAATTGTCACGGGTGAATTATAGCTTGACTAATGAAAAATCAAATAATAGTTCTGAATTGTCTAGATTACGATTAAAAAACCAGAATCTTGAACAAAAGAATAATGATCTGGATAATGAGAACAATTCTTTAAGAGAAGAAATAGCCCGGTTAAAAACAGCGCAACAACGTGTGAATGAATACAGAACAGAAAGAACTATTCCTGTTTCTACAAATATGGTTTCAAGTGAAACATCTGGGTCATCAACAGCATTATATGCGGATGCCATCATTGACAATTGCTTCGTGAAAGTTCGAGAAACACCGAATGAAGATTCAATATTCATATTGCATTTGAATGGAGAAAACTCGGCAGATTTCAGTATACACAAATCTGCTTATCAAAGAGTTGTGGCAAATCCTTCTTTCCTCGAAGGATGTGAGAAACAGGTTTTGGGTGATACCATGCAATTGGAAATTGTGTCGGAAGGGAAAGCACAACGAGAACTGTCAAACGGTAAATGGAAAGTAATCAATAAGTTAAATGTAATAATTAGGTAAGGGTATGCATTATTTTATTATAATAGTAATAATTGCCATTATCGTTTCCTTTCAAATCAAGCGATACAAGGATACGATAGAAAAAATCGATATTTTTAGGAATATCTTTGCCTCAAAGAAGGAAAACTACACCTATGGCACACAACAGCAAGTTGAGAAAGCCGTCAGTCATGCTAACGATGAAGAACTGAAGATGATGCTGAAGACGGCAGGGTATAATGTTGACCGTTTCTATTTGACGAAAAAAGATGAAATAAAAGGCATCGACTTTGTTGTTTTCAACAGTGCTGCTGCCCAAAAAGCGTTGATAGAGCGTGCTTCTCTGTCAAAGGGAATTTCTTCAAGTCATGACAATCCGGTTTTTAATGAAATCAAGGATGCCATCAACAATTATCTTTCCAACAACAAAGGTTCGGTTAGCGATTTCCATTTGATGAAAGACATCGTTGATCGTAATTGCGATGCTAAGGAAGAAGAAATCAATACGCAAATTCCAGTTCCACTTTACCTTGGTTTGATGGGAACGATGGCCGGTATTTTGATAGGAGTAGGCTATCTTGCTTTTTTTGGCGATTTGGCAGCCCTATTAAATTCGGAAAAAGGGGATTCGGGTGCTAATGGTGTGATAGCACTGCTTGGTGGTGTTGCTCTGGCAATGATTTCGAGTATTTTGGGTATTTTTCTCACCACCCGAGGGTCGATGAAAGCCAAAGACGCTAAGACAGAGGAAGAGAAGAATAAACACGTTTTCCTAAGTTGGATGCAAGCTAACATGCTTCCCAATCTTACGAATGATACTGCTCAAACGTTGGAAAGGATGTCTACGAACCTTGTGAATTTCAACAGGACTTTCTCTAGCAATACAGCAGAATTGGGGAGGACTTTGTCTCAAGTGAATGAGGCTACAAGACTACAAAAACAATTGATGGAAGCTGTTGAGAAACTGGCGGACAAAAACATTTCCAAACAGAATCTTGAAGTATATAATGCATTGAAGAATAGTTCGGTTGAAATAGGGACTTTGGCACAATACCTGAAAGATTCGAATGAATATCTTGCCGCTGTCCGCGATTTGAATGAAAAACTGGATAAGGATGAAAAACGTTCGAAAGCTGTAGAAAGGATGGCTGCTTTTTTTGAGAACGAAGCGACGCAAATCGAGCAACGGAAAGCCGCTATCAGCAAAACGGTCGGTGAGATTGACAGTCAATTGGAGGAGCAATTGCGTAAACTTGGTGAACATGCAACTGAAAATGTTGAAAAATTCTATATGGCTTTGGGCAAGCAACAGGATGCCTTGCAGAAGAAATTGGACGAAACACAAGTTATTGTGAACGAACTGAAGAATTTAAGTTCAATAAAGGATAGTATTTCCAAGTTTGAGAAAGCCACTGCTGAGCAGAATCGGAAGATTGATCGGTTGACTGAGAATATTAAATTGCTTGCTGAATCTAAGTCGGGTAGTGGAAGGATAAATATCAAAATACCAAACTGGCTTAAGGCAATGGCAATGAGTTTAGTCGTTGTAATTATTATTACATGTATTTTATATATTAGTTCTATCGTTTTGCAAATTTGTAAATAATTTTAATTATGAAAACATTTGAAGTATCATTTTACATATTTGGAGGTTTTATTATCATTAGTGCTATAATTGGATTGATAATAATGATTAGAAGAATCAAAAATGGATGTGAAAATGACAAAAAAGATTGCTTTTTCTTCATCCCAATTGTTTCTTTAGTAATAACATTGTACGGTATCATATTTGCAATTGCTGATAATTATTTCTCTCAATTTGATTATCAACCACGTTCAATTCTCGAATACGAAGAATTGAACGAAAAAGGCATTTCATACGATAGTTGTTTGGATAATAAAACACAAACCTCACCAAAATATATTTTTGTGTTAGATGTTTCTAAATCTACAAAAAAAATATCTGTTGAAATGACAAGTACTATTCAAGAACAAATTGATGCAATTAATCAATCAGGACGATTGGGCACCAACAAAGAAACATTTGGTGTTGATTACAATAGAAACACGATTCCTTTTTCTGATTTGCTAAAAGTTAGATTGTTGTATTCATTAATTCAATTAAATAACAAGAATTATGACACAATAGATTACACAATTATTTATTTTGCAGAAGTGTGTGAGAAGGAAAATCATTCATTGGGCAAGACATTGTCAGATTGCATTGATATATCTTTTAAAAACATTAAGTATAAAGAAATTGATGGGCAAAATTCTGATTTTGTAAGTCTATTTGGGTTTATCAATAAACTAATACAGTCTTACCCTCTGCGAACACCTTTAGAAAAAAAAGATGTTAATATCGTGTTTTTGACAGATTATTTGCACGATGTACCGAATGCTAATCGATATGAAACAAAAATTAACTTAGAAGAGAGTATTAAGCAATTAGAGAATCCAAACACATTTCTTACTTTATTCATGGTCGAAGACGATCCAATTTTCATCAATAATGGCGATAACAATAAAGACATTAAATTGACCAGAATATATAATTTATTACAAAAGAACTTGCAGGAATCCACTTTTCAAAATATAGATTTACGGAACTATGACTTTACGTTTGATTGTCCTTTAATTCAATCAAAGCCATTACCTTTCTTTTATTCTAAGAGTATTTTTGCAGAATCATTAAAAACAACCATGGTGTTTTCTCATGAACATGACCTCGGTATCCGTGTGGGTAATTATTCTAATAGTGATAGGCGAGAATATAGATTGTATCAAAGTAGTAGAGAGAAGCCGTGTCGTCTGTCAAATAACAAGACTCCTATAACGGTTGGAAAACATGAAAAAGTTGTATTTGAAATTTTTGGCTATATTCCTGCACCATACACCGCGCCAGATATCATCATTGAAGACCGTTCTAAAGGTGTACAATATGTTCTTCCCATTGTATTTTTCAAAAAATGTCCTGAATCAGTAGTTATTCTTTCATGGGTGATAATCATTGTTTTAATTGTTGGGCTAATTAATATTGCGATTTGTGTTGTTTGTTGTCGGAAAAATAAGACTAATAATCTTGATAATAATATTGAAAAAAAAGAAACTATATCGCAAGTTTCTGAATACAATATCAGTATTAAGTAAAGGCTATGAAAGTCTGTCCCAATTGCGAGCATGAAAATCCAAGTTCTGCAAATCATTGTATGGTATGCGGCACACTTCTTATTGATGAAGAACAATTGCCCGAGGAAGTGCAACTTAAAAAAGAACTAGGAGAAGCCAAGAAAACGATTGAGTTGTTGAAAAATACATTAGCTGTACTACAAGAGAAATCTGAAAACACAGCTAATGATTTGGAAGTCCAGCAATTGAAAGACCAAATAGAAAGCTGCAACGAAACCATTGAATCATTGCATGGGCAGATTGATGCACAAAAAAGTGAGATTTCCAATATTACCAATCTACTTGAAAATGAAAAAAAGAAAAAGAAAGGTGGAAAATGGGGATGGCTTTTTGTGTTATTGTTTTTTGCTTCTGCAATTGTAGCCTACATAGTTTGGGATGAGAAACAAACTCAAGATCAGAATTATACCAATCAGATTAATAGTCTTAGTAGCGAACTGTCATCCTTACGACAAGAAAACGAAAATGGGTCTGTTGAATTGAATAGTTTACAAGCAAAGTATGATGCGTTAGAAACCAAGTATGATGAATTAAAGAAACAATATCCTTTAATTATTGATGATATACAAATTGCGAATACATACTATGGAGGCGAAATAGAGACTGATTACGGTGGTTCTATTTATAGCAGTCGAACTATGTATTTGAGACCCAAATTGTCATATAAAGGATATGTCGACTTCCCCCTGACGTTTAATGTAAAATGGATAAAACCAGATGGCTCTTTGAGTACAGGATCATCGTCTTCACCAGGCTTTTCGCAAACTGCGGAATGTTCCATATATGAAGGAAAACAAACATTGATATTATCTGGTTGGGGCGGTGCAGATATGGGGCATTGGGGATCTGGTACATATCGAATCGAAATATGGCATGGAAATGTTATGCTGAAATCCAAATCATTTACCGTTTATTAATAAAAAGTCAGAGATGAAAAACCTGTTTCTTGTGATATTGTATGTTGGGTTATGTACTATGGCCGTATTTTGTAGCTGTACCCGTAGGCGTGGGCATACAATGAATAGAGAACAGGTTCAAAAACAAATAGTTCCTGATAATCATAGAGAACCCGAGGTGAAGCATGACACGATTTATATGATAGTCCCAATCCCCGTTGAAAATAAAAACGAGTTTGGTGCTAAAAATGCGGAAATTGTTTTCCCAACAACTAAGAAACTCAAGCCATTGGTTCATGACAAGGATTTGCCTTCACCTCCAAAAATAGAGTTTTCACGGCCTCAAAACATTTATTCTCGTGAAGAATATATCAACTATCATGAAATCACAGGAGAGATGAAAGACTTAATCATCGCTTGTGATTATGATAATTCTACAGTTAGAAACAATGCGGTGGCATTGGTCTCTATTTCGCCAGGGACTTTCAACTTGGGACAAATTTGCGACATTTTCGATTTTTGTTATGAAAATTGGAGTTATGTGAACGATCCTATCGCAAGGGATTACTATGCCAAAGCATCCGAAACACTGAAAAACGGCTTGAATGGAGATTGCGATGATTTTGCAATACTGGTTTGTTCTATGATTTTGGCCATTGGTGGAGAATCGCGGATTGGTTTTGCCTACAAAGATGACGATGGACATGCTTTCGCGGAAGTGAATATAGGGAGAACTTCTCGTGAAGAAGTCGAGAAATACTTGCTCGCCCGATACGGTAATGCGGAACTTAATCACAAGGAAGAAGGTGAAGATTGGTGGCTGAATCTTGATTGGTGGGGGCAGTATCCAGGCGCAAAGTATTGGGATTATCAAAAAGGAACTTGTTTTAATATTATCAGAAACATTTATAAAGAGTTAGAGTAATGGTTGGGATCCTAATAAAAGTATTGATAGGTCTTTTCATTTATATCGCCTTGCCGTCACTGATTTGCAAGAAGCGCAAATACAAGAAGAACACTTGGCAGCATTTTGTCAATCTTGCCTGCAAGATTATTGGTGTTGCCGTGATAGTTTATGCTACTTTTGATTTGATTAAACTGTTATTAAACACCAAAATATCATGAGTAAAAGCAAAAAAGAGTCCTTTTTCTGGACGAGTTACTCCGATCTAATGACAAGTTTGTTCTTTATCATGCTTGTGCTTTTTGTCTTGTCAATGGTTATTGTCAAGCAAAACGCGCGTAAAGCTAATGAAAAGATTTCCCATGTATTGGATTCGGTTCAGAACTCTTTGGATTCTGTAACAGTCTCAAATGAACAGTTGACAAGAATACTCAGAATTGATGAGCAATTCAAGCCTTTACAAAAATCTGGATTGTTCAAATATTATCCTGACACAAGGAAGTTTGTTGCTAAAGATTTAATTGGGCAGGAAATTTTCAATCCGAATGAAGTGATTATTAAACCTGAGTATAGGCAGAAAACTTTGGAAGTGGGTAGGGTGCTTGATGACTTGTTGCGAGAACTGGTCAAAAACAAGGAATTCAAATATCAAGTGGTCATTGAAGGGAACATGGCTAATACTTGGGATTATAGATACAACAAGGATAATGATGAAAGTTATATCGCAAGTTACAAAAGAGCATTGGCGGTTTATAAATTATGGAATGATAATGGAATTCATTTGAGGAAGTACGGAGTTGAAGTATTGATTAGCGGAAGCGGACTGAATGGATTGGATAGGGATAAGATAGAGGAGAACAACAAAAGATTTTCTATACAGATAATCCCCAAGGTTTCCAGACCTCAATCAAATTGATGTAGAATTTATCATAAATAAAAAGTAATTAAAAAGTAATTAATATGAAATATTTGATAAGAGTTTTGCTGCTTTCAATTGTCATTATTAGCAATGTGGCTTGTACAAGACGACCACATCATCAATCTGGAACTGGTAGACATGGACATCGAGCTCCTATTGTGACACAGTCAAACCCTCATAATGGCAATAACACTACCCCTGTGAATCCTGTTACGCCAAAAACAATCGATAAAGCCAAACCAAATGTTGAACAAATAAAGCGGGATTTGGTTGGTCATTCTTTGTCTGAAGGGGTGAAAGATGGTTACTATCCATCATACTGGAGATGGACTATTAAGGAAGGAGAAATCTCAAATTTCTCAATTAACCAAGTGATAATAGATTCCTCAACCGAATATGAGATTTTGACAAGCTTTCGTCTTACATCTCATTCAGGGAAATCTTTTGATACTAAAGCTAGAATATGTTACATATTTAATAATTCAGAAGGTTGGCATTTACAATTCCTTCAATCTCAAGGGATGTATATAGTGAAAACAGGGAAATACACTAATTGCGTTGAAATAGTAAAAGATGGTTGGTGGTATTACCTTAAAAACTATTGTGAATTAGCATTAGAGATATGTGGAAAAGAATTGCATTACAATGGTTGGGAAAAGTATTCACATGTGGTTGAACCTCATGGTAGTTATTGCATGTATAATCCAGACGAAATAACCATTGATTATGTTGAACGGCCATAATGAATATCGCATTAACATTTGTTGTATCTGCTGTTTCTGTTTTTCCCTTGTATTATTAGGCTGTCGTCCATCACATAATCATAAACCTTTTCATCCCATATTACTTGAGATTCCAATGAAACATGATGGCGATGAATTGATTTCTCATTCCGCCTACACCCTTTCCTACAATCCCCAAACCCTCATTGCCAATTGGGTAGCTTACGAACTCACCGCCGAGGAAACCGATGGCCCTTGGACAAGAAAAGGCTTGCGATTCATGCCAGACCCTGATTGCAAAAGCATGCAAGCCGATAACAGCGACTATCGCAACTCGGGCTATTCGCGGGGGCATCTTGCTCCGGCTGGTGACATGAAATGGGACAGTGTGGCAATGTTGGAGAGTTTCTATTTCACAAATTGCATCCCACAAGATGAAGCGCTTAACAATGGCAGGTGGAACCAGATGGAGATGAAAACCCGGGCTTTGGCAAGGAAATACGGAAAGGTTTATGTGGTTTGCGGACCAGTCTTTCTTGACAAGGACACGTTATGGATTGGGCATAATGGAGTGGCTGTTCCAGATGCGTGTTTCAAAGCGTTGCTTATTTCTAAAGATAAAGAGTATTCTGCAATTGCCTTTTTGGTATTAAATGGAAAAGAAGATAGAACATTAAAGGAGTGCGCGTGTACTTTGGATGAAATAGAAGCATTGATTGATATGGATCTGTTTTACAATTTGCCTGATAATGTTGAAGCCGTTGTCGAAAGCAAAGTCGTATGGGAAGATTGGAGCCTGAGATAAATATGCGGCCTTCGAAAGTGCACAAGTCGAAGAAGGACTACGACAGGAAACGGAATAAATTGGCTGAAAAAGATGTAGATAATGACTGAAATGGCTCAGCACATCATGATCATCCCCGACCTTCACGGAAGGGAGTTCTGGCGGAAAGCGGTAGGTGAGTTGCCTGCGGATGCAAGGGTGGTGTTCCTCGGCGACTACCTGGATCCATACGAAAACGAATGGATTTATTGGACGGATGCTTTCAAGAGCCTTCAAGACATCATTGCTTTGAAGAAGACCTATGCTGAACAAGTTACATTGCTATGGGGGAATCATGATTTGCACTATCTGTTTCCCTCCTTGCAGGGGAGTCGGTATAATGAATACAAAGCGGATGTGATTAGGACGACGTTCGAAGCGAATTTAGATTGCTTTCAAATGGCTGTCGAATATGCCGTTGGTGGGAAAAGGTACCTTTTCTCCCATGCGGGTGTCCATCCTGAATGGCTGAAAAAACATTCTAGTCTGTTTGGCCCAGCCGATGAGATAACTGCGGAAACCTTTAACCGACTGATGTTTACGGATGAGTTTGTCGAAGCTTTAAGTGATGTCTCTGCCTTGCGAGGTGGATGGAGTCGTGTAGGGAGTATGATTTGGGCGGATATGGACGAGTTTGCAGGTACACAGTTGAATGAATTGGAAATGTATCAGATTTTTGGCCATACTAAGTGCCCGAATGGCCAACCGAAAGTCTTTGGAAACGTGATTTGCTTGGATTGTCAAAAGGCGTTTTTGCTGTCTGAAAAGGGAATTGTAGGTTTTTGAGGATTGAAATGTTTTTTTCCGTAGCTTTGCAGTCAGATTTTCGTAAAACAAATATACTTCCAATATGACTATCAACGAATTAGAAAGAATCGCCTCTCAGGTGCGCCGCGATATCATCCGCATGGTGCATGGGTGCCAGTCGGGACATCCAGGAGGTTCGCTGGGCGCAACTGACATTGTCACAGCCCTTTATTTCGACCAAATGCAAATCGACCCCGCCCACTTCCGCATGGATGGCAACGGCGAGGACATGTTCTTCCTCTCCAACGGCCACATCAGCCCGATGTTTTACAGCATCTTGGCAAGACGCGGCTATTTCCCTGTCAAAGAGTTAGCAACCTTCCGTCGACTTGGCACCCGTCTGCAAGGACATCCCACCACGGCAGAGGGGCTGCCAGGTGTCCGTATCGCATCGGGTTCACTTGGACAAGGCCTATCTGTTGCAGTAGGTGCAGCACAGGCCAAGAAGCTGAATGGCGACCAACATATCGTCTATGTCCTCATGGGCGACGGCGAACAGGAGGAAGGTCAAATCTGGGAGGCCGCCATGTATGCGCCTGCCAAGGGTGTCGACAACCTCATCGCCATCATCGACTATAACAAGAAACAGATTGATGGCCCCACGGATGACGTGCTTAGTCTTGGAGACTTGCGTGCCAAATATGAGGCTTTCGGCTGGTATGTCCTTGAGGTGAGCGGAAACGACATGCATGCCCTCGTGAATATTTTGAAACTCGCACATGAAAACACCCATCAGGGCAGGCCACAACTCATCTTGGCTCACACTGAGATGGGCATGGGCGTTGATTTCATGATGGGAACGCACAAATGGCACGGCACGGCTCCCAACGACGAGCAGGCTGCCAATGCATTGTCACAGCTGGAGGAGACTTTGGGAGATTATTAGATTCCCTTTCGGGAATGGAGTTCAGAGATTGTTTTTGTTTGCGGCGGCCAGTGGTGCTATGGTTAGCCAAATTCTCTTGCCGCCGCGATTAATGTAACGAATAAACTCCATTCCCGCAGGGAAACTCAATCTAAAATTTTGAATTTTGAATATTGAATTTTAAATCACTGAAAAACATGGACTTTACAATTCAAAACCAAAAAGATACAAGATCGGGGTTCGGTGAAGGCTTGCTCGAAGCAGGTCGCCGCAATCCCAAGGTGGTGGCCTTCTGTGCCGACCTCACCGGCTCGCTGAAGATGGGCGACTTCGCCAAGGAGTTCCCCGAGCGTTTTTTCCAGACAGGCATCGCCGAGGCCAATATGATTGACATGGCGGCAGGTATGGCCTTGAGCGGTTTCGTGCCGTTCACAGGAACTTTCGCTGCTTTTGCAACGGGTCGCGTCTATGACCAGATTCGCCAAAGTGTGGCCTATTCCAACAAGAACGTGAAGATTGCCGCTTCCCATGCAGGTGTAACCCTTGGTGAAGATGGTGCCACACACCAAATCCTCGAGGACATCGGGCTGATGAAGATGCTGCCCAACATGACGGTCATCGTGCCGTGCGACTTCAATCAGACCAAAAATGCCACCATTGCCGTTGCGGAATACGATGGCCCTGTTTATTTGCGTTTCGGTCGTCCGAAAGTGCCGAATTTCACCCCTGTGGACGAGAAATTCGTCATCGGCAAGGCCCAAATGCTACAAGAAGGTACCGATGTTACCATCTTCGCCTGCGGTCACCTCGTTTGGAAGGCTGTGCAAGCGCTTCCGATACTGAAGGAGATGGGTATTAATGCGGAGTTAATCAACATCCATACCATCAAGCCGTTGGACGTGGAGGCAGTGCTGAAGTCGGTAGGGAAGACCCGTTGTGTGGTCACCGCAGAGGAGCATCAACGCAATGGAGGCCTTGGTGATAGCATCGCTCAGATTTTGGCCTTGAACATGCCATGCCCGATGGAAATGGTGGCTGTCAATGACGTGTTTGGCCAAAGTGGTACGCCTGACGAACTCTTGAAAGCCTATCATCTTGATACGCCCGACATCGTGGAGGCGGTGAAAAAAGTTGTGGCACGCAAACAATAAACGACAGAAATAGACGATATAAAAGGGATTCCCTTGCGGGAATGGCGTGGTGAGGTTCTCATTTAATGCGGCGGCTTGTGGAGTTCACAAGTCATAAGATTCTTGAAGCCGCCGCCTTTTAACTACAGACAAGCTCTCCATTCCCGCAGGGAACCTCAACAATTAAACGATTCAACAATCAACGATTCAACAATAATGAAAAAACTAACTACTCTATCCCTAATCGCCCTCGTCATAATGGGTATGTTGTCCTCGTGTGGCAGCAAGAAAGAAGAAGAAACGCCTGAACCGCCTAAAGCTATGAATGTCATTTACATGATTGGCGACGGTATGGCCTTGCCTCAGGTCTATGCGGCCATGTTGGCATCGGGCGAAAAAATGACCTTCTCACAGTTCCCTTACATTGGCGTAGTCGACACCCACTCGGCCAGCAACGATATCACCGACTCGGCTGCAGCAGGCACAGCCCTTGCCAGCGACCACAAGACCAAAAATGCCATGATTGGCGTGAATCCTGACTCGATTCCAGTGAAGACAGTCCTTGAGGTGATGAAGGAGCAAGGCAAGGAGACAGGCATCGTGGTGTCGAGCTATGTCACCCATGCCACGCCTGCCTCTTTCTATGCCAAGGTGCCGCATCGCAAACAATATGAGGATATTGCTGTGCAGATGGCCGAAAACCCTTATTTGAACCTGATTATTGGTGGTGGCATGAAGCATTTCAACCAACGCAAGGACAGCATCAACCTTGTGGAACGCATGGAGAACGAACTTGGTTGGAAGGTCTATGACACCCTCGCCGACATCGACGTGACCTGCAAGAAATACGCTGTCATGGCCAATGCCGACCACATGCCGCATGCCGCTGATCGTGGCGACTTCCTGCCGCGTGCCGTGAAGACGGCTTTGAAGACCTTGGATAATGCTGAAAACGGTTTCTTCCTCATGGTGGAAGGCTCGCAAATCGACTTTGCTTGTCATGGCAACGACTCCACCTGGATGATGGACGAGATGCTCGACTTCGACTATGCCATCAAGGTCGCTCTCGACTATGCCAAGGAGAAAGGCAACACGCTGGTCGTGGTCACCGCCGACCATGAGACAGGCGGCCTGACCTTGCCCGACCCGCAAGGCAAATACACCAATGTCGTGTTTGATTACTCGACGAGAAGTCATACCTGCTTGCCGGTGATGGTATATGCCTACGGCCCTGGTGCTGAGCAGTTTACAGGTTGGATGCAGAATACTGCCATCAAGGGAAAGATACTGAATGCCTGCGGTTTGGAGAATATTAGTGACACCCTTAAGGAATATGATGGTCTGAAAATCAAGGCGGTGAAGGTCAATTTGGATAGTAAGCCTGAAAAGTAGAGAAAATGAAACTCTCTGTCGTCATCGTCAACTACAACGTCGAGTATTTCCTCGAACAATGCCTCTATTCGGTGCGTCGTGCCATGCAGGGCATCGAAGGGGAGGTGTTTGTCGTCGACAACAACTCGGTCGACGGCTCGTTGAAGATGCTGGCGCAGAAGTTCCCCGAGGTGAAGGTCATCGCCAACAAGGAGAATGTCGGTTTTGCGAAAGCCAACAACCAAGCCATTCGCATCTCGAAGGGCGAATACGTTTTGCTTCTCAATCCCGACACAGTGGTGGAGGACGACACTTTCTCGAAATGCATCGCATTCATGGACAGTCATCCCGATGCAGGTGGTCTCGGCGTGAAGATGGTGGACGGCAAGGGTCAGTTTTTGCCTGAGTCGAAGCGTGGTTTGCCCACGGCCAAGACGGCGTTCTACAAGATGTTTGGCTTGGCCAAGCTCTTCCCACATAGTAAACGTTTTGCACGCTATTACATGGGGCATCTTTCTAATGACGAGACCAATGAGGTGGAGATTCTGGCTGGTGCTTTCATGCTGATGCGGCGTGAAACGCTCGATAAAGTCGGCCTGCTCGACGAGACCTTTTTCATGTATGGCGAAGACATTGACCTGTCGTACCGTATCACGCAAGGCGGTTACAAAAACTATTATTTCCCTGAAACGCGCATCATCCACTACAAAGGTGAGAGCACGAAGAAGACCAGCGTCAACTATGTGTTTGTCTTCTACCGCGCCATGGAGATTTTCGCCAAGAAGCACTTCGGCAATTCTTGGGCCAAGTCGTTCTCTTTCCTTATCAATGTGGCCATCTACATTAAGGCATTCTTCGCGTTGGTGTCTCAATTTTTCCACAAGGCTGCAATCCCGTTCCTCGACGCGGTGTTGGGTTATGGTGGTTTGGCGGCCATCAGTTATTTCTGGGGGCATGGCACCATCTATGGCGGAGTCGGCACCTATCCAACGGTGCTGTTTGCGGTCGTTTTGCCCATCTATATCTTGATTTGGCTGCTGTCAACGTATTTTACTGGAGGCTATGATAAGCCTTACAACATTGGCAAGGCCGTGTTGGGTGTGGCTTTTGGTAGTGCCGTGATTTTGGTGTTGTATGCCTTGCTGCCCGAGAGTCTTCGTTTTTCGCGTGCCTTGATTCTCTTCGGCATGATATGGCTCGCTTTGGAAATGAGCCTCACACGTTTCATTGGAGTTTTGTTGGGCAACGAGAACTTCCAATCGAAACGGACGATGAAGAAACGCTTTTTGGTTATCGGTAGTCCCGAGGAGACGCAGCGTGTGAATTCCATCCTTGAAAGCACTTCGATTAAACCGGATTTCATCGGTTTGGTGAGCTCGGAAACGCAAGGTGAGGCTCCCGAAGGCTTCATTGGCAACCTTTCTCAGGTACCAGACATTATTGAGATATACAGGATTACTGAGGTCATTTTCTGTTCAAAGGACGTGCCGCATCAGGTCATCATCGACAAGATGGTGGATTGGCACGCCACCAATGTGGATTATAAGATTGCTCCAGAGGACAGCCTGTCCATCATCGGCAGCAACAGCATCAACACGCGTGGCGATCTTTACACCGTTGATATCAAGGCGATTGACACGGTGGCCAACCGCCGTAACAAACGCCTGTTTGATGTGGTGATGAGCCTGTTCAGCATTGTTTTCTGGTTGCCCTTGACCATGGTCGTGAAGCAGCCTGTGCAATTCCTCAAAAACGCTGTCCTTGTGCTGTTTGGTCGCAGAACTTGGGTGGGGTATTGCTCACCAGCTGATGAGGCCCAGAAGTTGCCCAAGATTCGCAAGGGTATATACAATCCCGCTTCATTTATGGAAAAGGATATCGAAGCCGATGTCCTCAACCAGATGAACCTGCTTTACGCCCGCGACTATACAGTGTGGAAGGATGCCGAGATATTCTTTAAATCCATCATGACAAAATAAAGTCACTTATGCGTAGAACCCTGCTCGTTGTCTTGTCGCTATTCATGGTGGTGCAACAGCTTTCGGCGCAGCGTGAAAAGACTTCGTTTCAGACCCTTTCCGAATGGAAACCTACCCTTGATGTACGTTCCGATGTGGTCATGGTGTATGGCGCAGGCGATTATATGTCGCTTTCGTTCCACGACCGTGTGAATTCATGGCGCGACCATGGCTATACCACGCATTTCATGTCGGGCATTGCTTGGGGTGGCTTTGACGCTTATTTCAAGGGCGAATGGGATGGAAAGCCCCATGACGATGAGGTGCAAAGGAGACTTTCTGGCGAAGGGATCATGCATGGTCCCAATTCGCCTTACGTTGTGCCAACCCATGGCTTTCTGGATTATTTCAAAGAGAATCACATCAAACGCGCCATTGACGAGGGTTTGAATACCTTGTACTTCGAAGAGCCGGAGTTCTGGGTATGGAGTGGCTACAGCGAGGCTTTCAAGCGTGAGTGGCAGGACTTTTATGGCTTCCCTTGGCGGCCACAGCATGAGTCAGCGGAGAATACCTATTTATCCAACAAACTCAAGTATCATCTTTATTGTCGTGCCCTCGATGAGGTTTTCGCCTACGCCAAACAATATGGACGTGAGCAGGGGAGGGAGGTCCGATGTTTTGTGCCGACACACTCTTTGCTCAATTATGCCCAGTGGGGCATCGTTTCGCCTGAATGTTCGTTGAATTCCATGGAGAATTGCGATGGCTATATCGCCCAGGTCTGGACAGGCACATCGCGTATGGCCAACCATTACAACGGTGTGCTGAAGGAACGCGTATTTGAGATGGCCTTTTTGGAATATGGCTGTCTCGAATCGATGGCGAGGCCCACGGGACGCAAGATGTATTTTTTGACCGACCCCATCGAGGACAGCGAAGTGAATTGGGAGGATTATCGGCGCAACTATCAAGCCACTTTTACCGCACAACTGCTATATCCCGACATCAACGATTATGAAGTGATGCCTTGGCCTAACCGCATTTATGTGAGGCCCCATCGTCTGAGTCCTAACAGCGATGAAAAGGCCGTCATTCCCCGTCATTATGCAACGCAGATGCAGGTGATGATTAATGCGCTCAACATTATGCCGAAGTCTGAAAACCATGTCAGCGGTGCGCAAGGGATTAGCGTACTTTTGTCGAACTCCATTATGTTCCATCAGCCCTTTGAGGGTTTTGAGGACCCGTATCTTGTCAATTTCTTTGGCCTTGCCATGCCGCTTGTCAAGCAGGGCATTCCATTAGGCATCACTCACATGGAAAACCTTGGATACGAAGAGGCTTTGCGTGATATGCAAGTGTTGCTGATGACTTATGCCAATATGAAACCACTCGACCCTGAAGCGCATCAACGCATCGCCGAGTGGGTAGAGAAGGGAGGAAGTTTGATTTATTGCGGCCGCGATGATGACCCTTTTCAGACTGTGTCCGAATGGTGGAACACGAACGGCAATCATTTTAGTGCTCCCTCACAACATCTTTTTGCGTTGATGGGTATGGAAGAGCAAGCAGTTGAAGGACACTATCGCTTTGGCGAGGGCCATGTCTATGTGATTCGCCGCAATCCACAAGAATTTGTCCTTACTGCGGGTGCCGATAGCCTGCTGTTGCAAACCTTAGACTTGGCTTACGGTCCTTACGAACAAAAGAACTCCTTTGTTTTGCATAGGGACCCTTATCTGATAGCCTCTGTTGTAGACGAGAGTCCCGTTTCGAGTGAGCCATTGGTTTTAAAAGGCCTTTTCATTGACTTGTTTGACCATTCGTTGCCCGTGCTTTCCGAGAAGGAGGTGCAACCATGCGAACAGGCCTTCCTTTATGATTTGGATAAAGTGGAAGATAAAACCCGTCCGCAGGTGCTGGCTTCAGCCTCACGGCAGTATGACGAGACTTTCACTGACCATAGCTTCAGTTTTGTTTCCAAGTCGCCTGACAATACCGACAATGCGATGCGTATCCTGTTGCCACAGGCACCCAAGCAGGTACAAGTAAGCGTCGCCAGCCAATCGAGTTGGGATGAGGAAAGCCAAACACTCCTCCTAGGATTTGAGAACGACCCAGAAGGAGTGCAGGTAAGAATAGAATGGTAATTTGTTTTATTTTGCGTGACGATACCCTTGAACTTTATTCCAGTCTCCACGAGTGAAATCAGGCATCTGCACGGGCATACCTCCATTGGCGATGGAGGCTGCGGTCAATTCGCCGAGACATGACCACTCGGCGGCATCGTAAACGTCTTGGTCAAGCGGCAATCCGTTATGCAAGCAGTAAATGAGGCGGTAGTCCATGATGAAGTCCATGCCACCGTGGCCACCCACTTCCTTGGCTTTTTCCTCGATTTCGACCGCGATGGGGTGGAGGTATTCCTTCAAGATTTTGTCGCGCACTTCGGCAGGAACAAAAGCATGTGGGTTAAGGTGTTGACCTTCGGCAAGGAAACCTGCGGGAAGCTTTTCGTCAAGCAAAGTGAAGCCTTCCATAGGATATTTGTTGGCAAAGCCTTCCGTGCCCGTGAGTTGATACAGACGATTGTAAGGACGGTAGGTGTAAACGTCATGCTCGATGAGCAGGGTCTTGCCCTTCTCGGTCTGGATCATCGTGGTGGTCATGTCGCCATTGGCGAAGTCATCCACATTCATCATCTCCTTGGCAATCTTTTTGCCGTTGTAGGAAGGCGTGCCCATCGAGACCAAGGTCTTCATGCGGTCGCCACGGTGGATGTTAAAGGCTTGGCAAAGAGGTCCAAGGCCATGGGTGGGGTAGACATCTCCCGAGTGGTTTTGGTTAAATTCCAAGCGCCAGTTTTCGTAATACTCGTGCCAGAAAGGCTCAAGGTTGTGGATGTAAGCACCCTCGCCGTGGATGAGTTCGCCGAACATGCCCTGTTGGGCCATGTTGAGTGCAGTCAGCTCGAAGAAGTCGTAACAGCAGTTCTCGAGCATCATGCAGTGACGTTGGGTTTGTTCGGCCACATCGACCAGTTGCCAGCATTCTTCGATGGAGGTGGCAGCAGGCACTTCAACAGCCACATGCTTACCTTGTTGCATGGCATAGACGGCCATCGGGACATGGGTCTGCCAGTTGGTGCAGATGTAGACGAGGTCGATGTCGTTGCGCTCGCAGAGCTCCTTCCATGCTTCACGACCCGTGTATGCTGCAGCGCGTGGCAATCCTCTGCTTTCAAGGATGTTGGTCTGAACGCTCTCGACGCGGTCGGGCTCGATGTCGCACAAGGCCACGACGGTCACGCCGTCAATGTAAGTGATGCGATCCACGGCATCATAGCCACGCATACCGAGGCCGATAAAGCCGATGCGGACATTCTCGATAGGATCGACGGTGAATTGCAGGACGCTTTTCTGTCCTTCGATACGTTGAGGTTCATCGAAAACGATGGTGTTGTCGATGATGCGGTAGTTGCCCTTGCGGACTTCAGTTTCAGCGGTTTTCTTTTCGCCACAAGCGGTGGCCATGGTCAACAGAACAAGGCCGAGGATGAGGTGTAAAATCTTGTTTTTCATAAGTTGAAGATTAAATTTGAGGGCAAAAATAGCAATAATCCATTCAAAATCTCTATCTTCGCAAAAAATTTATCCTTATGAACGAACTTTACACTATCGCGGGCCATTTCGTTGACTCGAAAACCATCGAAAGCATTCTGCCATTGGGCAATGGACTCATCAATGACACCTATAAGATTATGGTTGCAGGACAGCCGAAATACGTCCTGCAACGCATCAATAACGCTGTTTTCACCGATGTGGACATGCTGCAAAACAACATTGAAGCGGTCACCAACCATATCCGGGAAAAGTATGAAAGTCAAGGCATTGTTGACATCAATAGAAGGGTTTTACACTTTTTGAAAGCCGATACAGGAAAGACCTACATCGTTGAAAATGAGAAATATTGGCGAGTGATGGACTTCATCGGCGATAGCTACACCTATGAGTCGGTGACTCCTGAATATTCCTATTATGCTGGCCGTTCCTTTGGCGATTTCGAGTCACTGCTGACGGATTTGGAGGCACCGATAGGGGAGATTATCCCTGATTTCCACAACATCGAGTTCCGATTGAAGCAATTGGAAGATGCCGTTGCCGAGGACCGTGTGGGTCAGATGCGTGAGGTGGAGGTGCAGAAGTTCGTGGCCAAAATCAAAGAGGCAGCTGATAGGATGTGCTTGGGCGAGCGACTCTATCGCGAAGGCAAGTTGCCGAAGCGCATCTGTCATTGCGACACCAAGGTAAACAACATGCTTTTTGACAAGGATGGCAATGTGCTCTGTGTCATCGATTTGGATACTGTCATGCCGAGTTTCGTTTTCTCTGATTTCGGTGACTTCTTACGTTCTGCTGCCAACACAGGTGCCGAGGATGACCCCGATTTGGACAACATCCATTTCAACATGGAGATATTCAAGGCTTTTGCAAAAGGTTATCTTGAAGGCACGAAATCCTTCCTGTTGCCGATAGAAAAGGAGAATTTACCTTATGCTGCTACATTGTTCCCATATATGCAGGCCGTTCGTTTCCTGACGGATTACATCAATGGCAATACCTATTATAAGATTAAATATCCAATTCATAATTTGGTGCGTACGCGGGCGCAATGGAAATTGTTTGAGGAGGCGGAGGCACACCTGGATGAAATGAAACAGATATTGGCGGTGTAGAGATGCATGGCCATGCGTCTCTACAATACCAATGGTATCTGTTTCGCCCGTATTTTCTTGGCAATGATGCGTTTCTCGTTATCAAGAACGTAAATCAGAGGCGTTGTTTCGATGTCGTATAATTCAATTAGTTCCGACGGATTTGTAATCCGGCGGAATAGAATAGGGGATTTCAAATCCCCGTCTCCTTTCGGGCGGATTGCAAATCCGCCCGAACTATCACTCGGACTGTCGGTATTCATGTCGATTTCAAGTACAGTAACTTCAGGATGTGCCAAAACAACAGAATCCAGTTCATGCATTTCCTTGTGGCAAACATCGCAGTCATGGTCGAAGAAAAATATTACCGTGTAATCGCTTTCAACGGAATGTAAATCAACGGAATCGTTTATCGCGAAATTGGGAGCAAGGTTGAATAAGGCTAGTCTTCGAAATGTCTCAGCTTTATCGCGGATTAATGCCAAATTAGTTTTGTTCAAATCCTTGATTTCCAATTGGGAAAAATAGTTGTCATACAAGTAGACGAACACTTGGTCCTGGCTCATGTATTCGGGGTGGCGGTATTTCTCAAGCAGGTGCCAAAGGATGAAATCTCGGAGGTCTGGGTTGAAACTGGTCCTTTCTACCAATCGGTCGATTTCAGGCGTGATAGAGTCGGGTAGGGGAGCCACCATTTTGTCGAAATATAAATCGATTTGAGCGGCTAAAACTGGATTCTCGTCCGTGGGACCGTCGAAGGCTTCGATGCCGTCCCAGAAATGGGTGTTTTGGGCAACGGATTGGCCAATGGAAACAAAAACAAATAAGATGATTAATAATTTCGATTTCATTTATTTGCGAATCAATTCCATAAAATCTGTCAAGTTGATGATGTCAACCATTGGGAATGTG
>JAEEGI010004910.1_pt1 | contig 31010 bp, 27 predicted proteins | sample 8958751 | NCBI WGS metagenome assembly JAEEGI01 (sample SAMN16246545, study PRJNA631951) | gut metagenome | biome: gut microbiome; feature: rumen; material: KS-attached | host: Bos | place: Iran: Karaj | collected 2018-10 | reverse complement strand
AGCGTGACCTTTTTCTTTATCGTAAAGATCATCCACGCTGCAAGCATCCTAAACGTAACGAGCAATGCGATCGGGTACAGATAATCGAAATACTCGTATTTCTCAACAAAAGTCTCGTAGGAAGTGAACATCCAAAATCCCGGATAGTTCATCTCCATTCGGTAGTATTCCGCTTTTTGTATGAAGTAAACTTCCACTCCTTCCAGTATCCCGCGGCCGGCGATGATGCCCGGAAGCGTGCTTATAAAGAAAACAGCCGGAACTATCAAAAAGTAAAGGACCGAAAATCTCCTTTTATAAAAGTAGTAAAACAAAAAGAACGGTAATACAAAAATCGTTTGAAGCTTAAATGAAAATGCGAGGCCCAAAAACACCATCGCGGTCACATCTTTTTCTTTGTACAGATAGTACAAAGAAAGGATCACGAAAAACGTATATATCGAATCGCACTGTGTCCACATAGCAGAGTTCATGGCAATTACGGGCGATACCCATACGAACGCAAATGCCGCTGCCGCGCCGTTTAAACCATACTCAGTATTTTTGTAGACGATCCTTGCGACTAAAACGGCGAGCAGCATGTCAAAAAGTATGCTGAACGCTTTGATCGCATAGAGCGGTATCATCGGAAGATAAGTAAGCGCAGCCAGCATAAACTGGTAAAGTATCGTGTAATCGCAATCTCCGACCTGCTGACCCAAAGCCTTAAATCCGCCCAGACTTTTGAAATCGTCGTACCATGGCAGATAATACTCAAGCGTATCTCCGCTTAAGAAATATCGCATGGAAAAACGAAGATACGCTCCGAGTAAAAATGCGAAAGCAATGATAAATACGCTTAAATGTTTCTCTATATAAGCTATTACTTTCTTTTCTACTAAAGTCATTTTATAAACCTTATTTGATCTTGATAAGATGTCCCGAAACCTTCATGGATTCGATGATGGCGTCAACGTGCTTCTCACACTCTTCGTTGCTGCCCGCTTCGGACATAACTCTGAGTACCGGTTCCGTTCCGGACTTTCTTAATAAAACTCGACCGTTATCGCCAAGTTCTGCGGTTGCTGCTTCAACGGCAAGTTTAACGGCGGGATCTTCAAGTGTAGCGTCTTTGTCATCAACGACAACATTTTTAAGAACCTGAGGATACATCGTAACTTCGCTTGCAAGTACGGAAAGCGGAAGCTGAGTCTCCACCAGAACACTCAGTAACATGATAGCGGTAAGTATGCCGTCACCGGTACGGGCATATTTTCTGAAGATAACGTGCCCGGACTGCTCGCCGCCGATCATGTGGTTAAACTCTTTCATGTTCTCGTAAACATATCTGTCGCCGACTGCTGTTTTTTCGTAACTGATGCCGATCCTGTCGAGAGCTTTGTAAAGACCGAAGTTACTCATTACCGTCGTAACAACTTTGTTGCTGGGAAGCTGTCCGATGCTCTTTAAATATTTACCGCAGATGTACATTATCTTATCGCCGTTTACGATCTCACCGTTCTCGTCGACCGCAAGACATCTGTCTGCATCACCGTCAAAAGCGAACCCGCAGTCAAGCTGGTTTGCCTTAACATATTCGCAAAGTCCCTCGATATGTGTGGAACCGCAACCAAAGTTGATGTTCGATCCGTCGGGAGAATTGTTGATAACATAAGTCTTCGATCCGAGCGCATTGAAAACTGCCGGAGCGATCATCCAGGAAGAGCCGTTTGCGCAGTCAAGAGCAACCTTTCTGTCCTCGAAAGACTTGGTGGCAACATTTGTAAGATATCCGATGTATCTGTTTCTTCCCGAATAGAAGTCAACGGTACATCCTACCTGATCTCCGGTAGCAAAAGGGATCTCGTCGATAAGACCGTCGATATATCTTTCGATCTCATCCTGAAGAGCATCATCCATCTTTTCACCGTCGCAGTTCATAAGCTTGATACCGTTGTCGGTGAAAGGATTGTGACTTGCGGAGATCATAACACCGCAGTCAAACATCTCTGTTCTGGTGATGTATGAAACACAGGGCGTTGTAGTAACGTGCAAAAGATATGCGTCCGATCCGGAAGATGTGATACCTGCGGCAAGTGCGTTCTCATACATATAAGAAGAACGTCTTGTGTCCTTTCCGATGACTATCTTTGCATGATGGTCTTTTCCGTAATACCATCCGAGATATCTTCCGATCTTGAATGCATGCTCGGCTGTAAGTACTACGCCTGCTTCACCTCTGAAACCGTCGGTTCCGAAATATTTTCCCATAATAAACTCGCTTTCTAGCCGTTGTAAGCCGCTTCGTCGCAGACTAAAACAACGTCCTTATGAAGATTTAAAAATGATGCGGGACACTGTGTGGTGCAAGTACCTTTGAGCATCTGCTTAACGGCATTGTGCTTTCCTGCGCCCGTAGCAATAATTATTATTTTCTTTGCGGAAAGAATGGTTCCCATTCCCATGGTGAGCGCCTTGGTGGGAACGTCGGCGGGACTTGCGAAAAATCTTGCGTTTGCATCGATCGTGTCTTCCGTAAGACTTGTTACGTGAGTCACGGGAACAAGCTCATCATCGGGCTCGTTGAATGCGATGTGTCCGTTTCTTCCTATACCAAGTACCTGAATGTCAGCGCCGCCGAGTGACTGAACATAAGCTTCGTAACGCTCAGCCTCCTTTTCTCCGTCGGGAGCTGCACCGTTGGGAACATTGGTACGCGCTTTGTCTATATTTACATGATCAAAAAGGTTTTTGTTCATGAAATATCTGTAGCTTTGATCGTTCTCGGGACTGATGGGATAATACTCATCAAGATTGACAGTCGTAACGTCCTTAAAATCGATCTCTCCCGCCTTGTTCATCTTAACAAGCTCGGCATACATCCCTTCGGGAGTTGAACCCGTTGCAAGACCAAGTATTGCGTTGGGTTTTTTCTTCAGGACATCGGCAACGATCTTAGCCGATTCTACAGATGCTTCTTCATAGTTTTTACATACTATAACCTTCATTAATGTCTCCTTTACATATACCCATTTGTCTTTGTAAACAATAAATATTTACTGCTAAATTTTACTACGTGGGGCAATATGTGTGCAATAAAAAGATTTCACTTCGCGCATCAGGCGAAGTGAAATCCGAAAATATGTATTCAACTTTTTCTTACAACGTTGTTAAAGTATCTTCTTTCTGTTCTTAAGTGAAATCGGTGAATGATATTGAATCACTCACCGATTTCCTCTCATACTATCAGTAGTAATTAGCAGCAACAACATGAGCTTGACGATGATGAACATCCTGAAGAACAACTGCAGCATGCGCCGGGAACTACATCAACGGCCTGGCTCTGACTACTCATAGAATTGTCTGAATAAGAAACGCTCATGAAACCTCCTCCTTTCTTCGTAATATATTATTAATTAATAATATTTTTCATTTCTTTACCCACTTGAATGACTTTATGGATAAAACTATAAACAATAAAGAACAGATTATTGTTGATCCGCAATATAAGCCCATTTTCCCATTACGTTCGAGCCATATGTTTTGTAGCAACCTCACCATGTGTGTAAACGGAATATATGCGGTTACTTCCTGAAATCCTTTCGGAAGAATTTCCAAAGGAACGGAACATCCGCTTAAAAATAGCAATGCAAAGTATATCAACAGGCTTACCGATAACGCGGATTGAAACCCTTTTACTACATTTGCGATTATTAAACCGAAACTGCAAATTCCTACGGATATAAACACAAATGTAATTACAAAAAGCAAAATACTACTGATCCTTGTAGGAACAGAAACGTCATACTTGATTAGCGCAATACTGAACAGAACCAAAAGAGATAATAATGAGGCGATAATATTGCCAAGTATTATTCCCAGCAGAAATTCATGCTTTTTTATCGGAGTATAAGCATATCTTCTTATTACTCCCGTTTCAATATTCTTAGCCATAGTCTGTGGTAACGATGACAGACCGGTAACCAAAATGATCAAAAATGAATACGCCGGTAACATGTAATCTATGGTTCCTATTCCGTTAAATAGCGAAGACGGATCATTTCCATACATTAGACCGTTCATTATTATCCAAAAACCGGGGAAAACCACAGCAAATACGATAACCATCGGCTGTCTGAAGTATTTAATCAATTCTATTCTTGCTATAGCAGATATCCTTCCGATTACATTTGATTTCATAACTAAATGTGCTCTTCCTCCCGTTCTTCTTTTCCTATATTGTTAAGAATCGCTTCTTTAACACTCGAATAATCATTTCCGAGTTCTTTAAGATGATTTATTGTATGTTCCCCGTTTTCTTTCAAGATCAATACTTTATCTGCCAGTTTATAAATCTCTTCAAAATAGTGACTGACTATTATTATTGTTTTTCCTCTTTCTTTTTGCTTCTCAAGGAAATCCAATATATTATTTCTGGATATTGCATCCAAACCGGTAGTGACTTCATCAAAAAACATAATATCCGGATTGTGCATACCTGCCAGCAAAATGTTCAATTTTTGCCTTTCACCTCCGGATAGCTTAGAAATTGCATTTCCTCCTACCTTCCCGAGTTCATGCTTTATCAAAAGTTCTTTGACATCCTTCTTTTTTATCGAGTATAGATTCATATACAGTTTTACTATTTCGTTAACCTTTAGCATCGGATCGAAATATCCATCCTGCATTTGAATACCTATCTTATAAGGAAGATCTTTTTCATCAAATGAATAGGTCACCGTTCCTTCTGAGGCTTTTAACATTTTGGTCATAATGTTTATTAAAGTCGTTTTTCCGGTACCATTCCTTCCGACTATCCCCAGACATTCTCCATTATTCAGAGAAAAATCCACCTCGGAAAAAAGTATTCTTTTTCCAAATGCTTTTTTTAATCGATCAACTCGTATTAATTCATCTGACATCATTTATCGCTCCCTGTTTTTGTTTAAAAACAAATATGCATAACTGCCATGCATTATCATTGACGGTATAACCGAATCAGTAGCTATGATCAACATTATTGAAACAGTAGATATCGAAATACCTGCAATCGCTTTAACAAATCTGGCTCTGTTTGATTCAACATAAAACATCTGCAGCACAATAAACAAAAGACTTGTTATAGATAAAGCTACAATAAATAAGTTTGTATCCTTATTTTCTATATACAGCAATTTCGGAATCAAATATCTTAGGAAAAATTCTTCCGACAAAGCTGCCATTATTCCAAAAATCAATCCTATTTTCCTGACCTGCTTCATCCACCTGACTTCATTCATGGCGGAATACTCATATCCGAACAGATAATGAAACAGATCAAGTACTATCGTTGTAAGGGTTATCGATGCAAAAAAACCCATTATTCCCAATAGGAGAAGATGAAAAATGTTCACTCTGACGCTGAACAATTCCTTTAACTGATATTTGTTCAAAAACAACAAAATCACCAACGGAAAAAAATCATACCATGACGAAACCAGACGAGCCCACTTTTTTTCTTCGTAATCATTAAAATGCTTTCTTAAAAACAGTTTGATCTTTGATTTAATCTTTTCGCACTTATTTAAAATGCTGTATATACTTATCCATATCAGCAGTAAAACTATAGCTATTGTTATATTCATCCCATCACCTTTTTTCCGTTATCTTTTCCGAATAGCCCGGAATTACATGATTAATGAAGAAGTTATACAGATAATGTAAAAGAATAGAGAAAAGCAGCCCTCCTTTTAAAGCAATCAAACTCAAAAGCAATCCCAGCAATAGCCTTGATGCAAACCAATAGAGTTTTATTTTTGTTTTGAATATAATGCTTAGATGATTAAGTGCATACAAAACCGCCGAAACACAACAAGCTATCGGAATGTTCTCAAATATTCGTACTCCTGCATCCAGTATAAACAGACGATACGAGATTTCTTCACATATCACTATTATCATTATGAATAACTTATTCTCCTGATAACTGTTGATTCTATTTATATTTTTCTTTCTGGACAGATAAAACAAAAGTGATGTGTCAAATAATATCTGTATAAAAACACATAAAACGAACCATATTAAAGATTCTTTAATATCTGCCAATCTAAATAAGTTAATATTTTCAAACAGAGTTAAGAATAAATTATTGCCATAAAGGAAATAATAGCTATGAACCGAGTAAAATAATATCATTATAAAGAAACCTAAATATGTTACTTCAAATGATTTGTTCTTATTGCTGACATCTTTCTCTTTATTAGCCGCAAAACCCGCTATTCCGCTAGTATATGAATGGATAATCATATTAAGGAAGTGGATGGGGATAGTACTCAATTTTTACTCCTTCTTTCTTATATGAACTGTTTTGTACATAAGGAAAACCGGGGAAAGACATTTGCATTAATTCCGGAATAAAACAGCGGATCACTCTCATAGTAGGATCGTCTATTTCCGGAGTCAGATCCAAATAACACCCATATTTGCTTATTTTATTGATTTCCTTTATCAGGTCTTTTAATATTTCCTTTTCAGAATACTGATTATTATTTTTAATAAAAGCATCAAATTCAGACAAGTATTCTTCATAGGACAATTCTTTGCAAATATGCTGAGTTATATGATTTCGACTCTCTTCTTCATTCTTTCCAATCGAATAATAAGCAACATTTGAATCTAAATCAAAAAACTCATTATTATCATCTCTGGCCTTTTTTATGATCTGAGGATTATTTATCGGAGTATATGTTGACATTTCCAAAACAGCCAAAGCTTCCTGCGTTCCCCTGTACAATGTTGTGTCCATATCTGTTCCGGCCTGAACCCCAAATGCAATCCTCGGATAAACATCCTCGTCTTTGGCCATTACAAAAACACCAACGATTGGTATTTTAACTTTTGCAACATCGCTATAGTCTACATACAAGAGTTCATATTTCTCTGCATTATCACCCAAACTGACATATATTGCGTCCTTAAGGTGCCCGGGAAATGATTCAAAAGAAATTTTCCGTTTTTTGTAATTTGAATACCAATGAATCATAAAGGCATCAATCTGAACATACTCTATGATTGCATTAATAAACGCTTTATATATGTTTTCATGACATGCTGTTCCTGTGGTAAATGCCGGCATTTCTATCTGTTCCTGCATAAAACCAACAAAGAATAAAGACGCCGGTACATATATATCTTTATTGGGATCATTCATAGAAAAGGCTTTGACCCATGATATTTCTTCATCTTCTTTTATCCAGTCTGTTCTGTACATCGGATTGTTATCATGCATTTTCTTCAATTGCTTCAAACTGAGATTATGCATTAACTCTAAAGGCATAACAGTTTTTCCCTTTGCCGTTAATTCATTGTAACTGGCTTTTTCAATACGATATTTTGAATATTCGTGTCCAACAATACCGGCATATCGTTCGACACTTTCTCCCAAAAATCTTATATACGCCTCTTCATAAAAATTTCCATATCCGGATATGTGATAACTCATGTCATGATCTTCGGCGATGGTTAGTTTTGTGTAGTTAGGCATTCCACCCGTAATGATGTTTAATCCGCCCAAACCACTTATTCCTTTGTTATATACGCAAAAATCCCTTATAATACCTGAATACATACCCGAAATAGCATGAAACTTCTTATCCAGATAATTTGCCCTATCACAAAACAGCATTGTTAACCCTCATTCTTCATTAATTCATTTATGGCATTTCTGGTTGTTATATTGTAATCTGTTGATTCTCTTACAGATATATGTCCGCATGTAGTACATAAAGGAGTCCTTAACAAACGTTCAACATGAACTTCAAAAGTCGGAAGATAAATTGAAAATACTTTTCCTTCCAAAGCCGACGAAACATTGAAGTAATTGATCTTATTTATCAGATTTGCAAACGAACAAATATAATCAAATGACTCTTTTGAAGCATTCAAATATTTATAATTCTTTTCATTCTTTAAATACGTAAGATAATTCGATAACCCCTGTATTCTTGCAGAACTGCTTTTCTCCAAACATTCAAAACAACCTGTATAATTACTGTTAAAAGCAGTTACAACTATGAAATTTCCATCTAACAGACCTAAAACATATGGTATTTCCTTTTCCACACAGAATCTGTTTAGTTTTTTGATTACTGAAATTTTCGGACAGGTACATATGATAACCAACCGATCATACTGTAATTTATTTGATATCTTTTCCAAATTATCTTCATATTTCAGGTAATCGACCTTGGTAAGAAGAACGTCGTCCATCATAATCTCTATTTCGGAGACGGTTATGATATCACCTGCAAAGAATTTGGTTGCATTACTTTTAAATACATCATCAACGATGTATCCTACTTTTTCTTTTTTGCCGTTTAACTCAATTTCATTGATCTTTCCCAACACTCGAAATCCGATCAACTGATCCTTGATTCCTTTGATATATTCATCTTTACAGAAGGCCTGCTCTTCTATACCCTCCTCTTGAAAAGTTCCTTCCAAAGTATCAATAAAATAATCGTAATCTGAGTTATTCTTTTCGAATTCTTTTCTGGTAAACAATAATTCTATATGATTCCATACTCCAATTCTAATAATGAATTCATCTGCATATTTAGCTATGGATACATTTTCACTGGTTAATTTGATCTTTGACACTTCCATATCTCCATTCAATATTTATATTTCTATTCCTGCTACAAAAGAACCTATAACATGCGTATCTAAACCATCTATTTTGATTTCTTTCTCAATGTTTCTTTTTTCTATACCTCCAAGATCGCAAAACCCTATACCTAAATGATATCCGACCAGTTCCATCGTCTGTGCAGCCATTCCTGCTTCAAAAATACCCATGGTAATTCCCAAATCACCGTATTTCATTGCATTCCTGCGTCTTTCATACACCCAAAAACCTATAAAATGAACATTATCTTCATCTATTCCTTTGAGGTTTACCAGTTCATTTTTTTCCTTGGTTCTTTTTCCTACATACTTAATGCTATTGCTGTATGGTTGATACTTATAATATCCGGAGTCTATTCCCTCCATATTTTCTATATAAAAATATAGATAAATGGGATAAAAACCACCTCCTGAAGGATAAGATCTCGGAAATATCCTTTCAGGTTCTCCTTCTCCTTTTACCCCCAAAGCATAGTAAAGAAGACTTGATAAATCTTGAAAGTTCATTCCTCCGGAGCTGTATCTCCGAACTGATTTTCTCCCCAACAAGGCTGTTTCCAATAAACCTTTCAGTTTTTTTGGTTTTACTAATTTGATGGCGTCATCATCGTCCTCTTTATTGGATACGCGCATAGAACAAATAGCATTTTCGCTTGAATACATGCTTATGCTATTAGCAAAATCCGGCATATTATTGTTACATTTATAATTTAAGAGATATGTTTCAGATATTAGATCCGAATAGAATCGGCCCTGATAATTCAACATATTACTTCCGATTATTGTAGAATTTGAAGCAGACGAAATAATTAAAGAATTATCCTTAAATCTTCTTGCATTTCGTATTTCGGTTATTTTTTTTTCTATTTCCTCTTTACTCATTTTTATCCCTTCAATCAAGATCTTTGGTATACGATAAAGCAGAACAACACGGCAATGCATATGCATTGCCGTTGCTCCATCATTTTCTCGCATGTTTCGGTTTTGCTTAAAACCAAAACCACCACCACAGGAAAGTACAAAGCATCATCCGATTTGTCCCTCCAAATAAAAAAACTACAGATTCATGTCTGTAGTTTATGTTTATACTTTATCGTTTTCAATAGCGCTAACCGTGAACGGTCGTTTTTAGCCGTGAACGGTCATTTTTAATAATACTTCTGTTTTAAACAATCCATTTTCAACTTCAATATCCATTATTCCATCGTATTTCTTTATAATGCTTTTTACATTTTTCAATCCTATACCGTGGTTTTCTTTATCTTTCTTTGATGTGATCGGATTTCCATCATGATCATACTTAATTTCACCGGTAAAAGTATTTTCCAAAACACTACGTATATAATCCTTCCCCTGTTCAATTTCAATTCGAATCTTTCCATGCTCAATTTTACATACAGCCTCAACAACATTACTTATGAGATTAGCAAAAAGAACACACAAATCTCTGGTTTCGATATTTAAATCTTCTGAAATGAACCCGCTGACATCGATTTCATACTTCTCTTTTATTGGCATAAGATAATAGTTTAGAATTACATTAATTGTATCATTTCCGACATCATAATCATTTCTGCAGATTTTATCTATTATGCCAAGTTCATTATTTATATATGACTTTAACTGCTCATATTGTTCTTTATCGCAATAACCCAACATTCTTAAATATGTTCTCTTTATGTCATGCCTATATTTTTTCGTCTCTTCTTCTTTTGACAATAATTGCTCATAGTAATCCTTTTGCCGAATCATCATCATAGAAGAAATGCTCTCGCTAATCCTTATATCGCATATTTTTTCATAATAATATAACATGGAAAAAATCAGGATTATAAGGGTTATCCCACCAAACGTCGCAAGGCGTATTCCGATTATCCTATACTTATCAGTCAATATATCAATAATGACCTGTGTAAAAAATGACATCATGAACATAAGGATTAGCATAATGATATCTACTAATACCCACACTTTTATTGTTAATCGGAATGAAGAATTATGATTTTTTCGTTTTAACAATACATATGTAAGCCACATAATTGCCATAATGACTATGGAAATCGGAAGAGACACCTTCTCGGCTACTGAAGAATTTTCGATAAAGTTTACGGTTATAACCATTTCAACCATAGAAATGATCAACCAGGAAGCTATTCCATAAATGATTAATTCAAGAAAACTGATGTCAAATAAAAATAATGAAAATAAAAAGCACCATACTAAAGGTATTGTGATCGGTCCGACATGTATGGTATTAAAATCCGGAATAACTATATAACCCAGAATCAATGGGATCAGAGAAACTACTGCTCCAATGCATATGTAGAATTTGCTTTCTCTTAGATTAAATCTAAAGAAAGTATAGAAAAATGTTATAAAAGAGAATAGAGCGACTATATCCTTTAAAAATCCATACATTTTTCATCTCCTCAATATATCATAATTTGCATACGCGCGAATTATAGTATCTCGCTCTCTCCTTGCTAAAAGTGCCTTATGATTATTAACCATAACAATATGATTGCCCTTTATTTCCTTTATTTTCCGTATATTTACTATATATGACCTGTGGCATCTGAAAAACAGTTTATTGTTTATTTCTTTCATCAGTTCAGTCAATGATTTATCTGTTGTAAACGAAACATCACCAACCATAACAGCAACCTTTGATGAAGTTGCTTCAAAATAGACAATTTCTTTTTGCTCTACCAAATATTCTCTTCCTTCTTTATATATGCTTATTGTTTCCGTCCCTTCCATCAAATCTCGTACAGCATCTATCGCACTAAACAATTCATTTTTGTGAATAGGTTTAGAAACAAAACGAAAAGCATTTATTTTGAAAGCCTCTTTGTATCGGTCTACCATTCCGGAAAGCATAACTATTTTATAACTTACCCCTTTTTCTTTTAACAGATAACCCAATTCGATCCCATCTTTACCGGGCATTTCTATATCCAGAAAAAGCATGTCCAAATGATCCTTTTCCTTTAACAATTCATCTGCTGAATAATACGAAATGACAGATAGTTGAATATTCTTGCTTCGGGCATATTCTTTAAGATAATCGGCAACTGTTTCATGAATCGGTTCATCGTCATCACAAATCCCGCAAACGAATAAAGAATCGATAGCCTTTTCAACATCTGTCATTGTACTTTTCCTCCCTTCTAAAAAAGATTTACTGCTTCAAAATTGCTACTTTATTCAGATATTAAAATAATGCCTTTTTATTAATATAACTCATTTCAGGTTTTTAGAAAACATTTTCCGAGCACATTTTCAAAAGGATCTATTTTAATGGTTTTTAATCACTTCTGCCCTCGATTGGACTGCTTTAGACTGTGAGCGCATTTCCTGACTTGAAATCCGAAATTCCAGTGAAATGTTAAATTCCACTCATTCATGTTTAACTCCTCATTATAAAAACCCGGGACGAACGTTTATTATCTATGATGAACGTATCAGAAATTTGACCGCTGTTATAAAAACCAAAGATAATTGTCGCCCTAAATTTACGCTTATCGCTTTACTTTTTTAGAAAGCATTAATTGTTTTTTCGCTTTTTAACTTGATATTGTTTGCTGTTAAATATACTATAAAGATAGAATTTTGATATGCAGTTTTCTTTATCTTTATTTCCTAATGTATTAATCATTTGGTTAATGTGGGTATAAAATGGAAAAAATTATTGTATCTATATGTGATGATGATTTCATTATTCATGAAGTCATTCAACATTTATTGGAAAGACATTACGGAAAGCAAATAGAGATTATTCATTATTACAATGCCAATGAATTGATTGATAATGCCTCCATGCAGCAGGTTGTGTTAATGGACATTGATATGCCTGAAATGGATGGTATATCTGCTTCTCATTTACTAAAAAAATCCAATAACGAAGTTAATATAATAATGCTCACGTCTAAAATTGATAGATTTAAAGACGCTTTTAAAATAGGTGCTACTCGATTTGTAACAAAACCTATTGATAAATCAGAATTATTTGAAGCTATTGATCATGCGATCAAAATAATAATGTCCAATGAAACAATAACTGTTTTGTCAGATGGGAAATCATTAAATATAAAACAAAACAAAATATATATGTTTGAAGCCAGCAGAAATAGGGTCGTTATGTACTTAAAAGACCATAGTTTAATCCTTCAAACCCCATTGAAATCTATAAGCGACCAACTGAATAAAAAAAACTTTCTTCGTGTTCACAAAAGTTACATTATTAATATGAATTATGTTTCAAGTGTCAATAATCGAGAAATAATACTGGATAATTCTATAAGAGCATCGATATCGTTCAGAAAAGAAAAAGAAGTAACTACTATGTTGATGAATCACGATTTAAATGAGGGATAATTTGAATTCTGTTATATTATTTACGATAACTTTTTTGTTAATAGTACTTTCCTATTTTTCGTTTTTTTACGTTTTAGAAGGAATAAGAGAATTTAGAAAGTTGAAAAAAAAGAGTCTTTGTTCCTTTTTTATTTGGCTTTTCATCAGTATCATTTCAATTAAAATCTCAATAAATGATAACAACGCTATTCTTTTTCTTGAGATAGCAGCTATCTTTCTTGGTGTTGTATTAAACTATATTATTCTTCAGATAGAGTTAAAGAATCTATTTTCTCTTTCGTTATACAGTTTTTCTATTATAAATTTAATTGCAAATATTTTTTCAAATATTTCGTTCATTATTAACAAATTTCAGGAATACCAATATGCTCCCCTTTTATACACCTGCATAATCATTCTTATCTGGGTCTTTTATATTCTCGTAGGTAAAAAAATAAGAAACGACAGTTTTATTTTGCCTTCACACATAATGCTTATAGTTGGGTTATCATATATCATTGTAAATCTTTTACTATCATTCATCACATTCATTTCAAAAAGGGGAATACTTGGTGATTTTTCAAAAACAATTTCTATAATGAATGCGATAGTTACCATTATCGTTTTAGCTATATCTCTTTTTCTGATCTATTATTATAATGGAAAAAAGGGTGCCGAATTCGAAACGAAGTATGCGGAATTATTTAATAAACAACAAAAAGAATACTATGAGCTACTTATCAAAAAGGAAAATGACACGAGGCAATATAGACACGATATTATTGCTCAACTGGTCCGAGTAGACTATGCTCTTTCTGATAAACAGTATGAACACGCCAATAATGTTATAAAAGACATGTTAAAAGAAATATCAGACATAAACCAATCAGATTATGATGTCGGAAATGATACAGTAAATACAATGATTAACTTCTATTTTGCTCCATTAAAAAACACTGATATTTCAATAAATGTAACCGGTTTTATGCCTCAAACAATCATGGTGTCGGACAGAGATTTATGTATTATAATTTCAAATCTACTAAATAATTCCAAAGAAGCCGTGGAAAAAATGAAAACTAATAATCGGTTCATTAATATAATTATTACGTCGGGAAAAAAATTTTGGAGTTTCAAAATTTCCAACTCGACAAATAATACACAATTTGATGTCACAAGTAAATCCGATTTAAAAAATCATGGATACGGAATTGCTAATATAGTCAATTATGTAAAGAAATATAGTGGCGTTTACAGTTTCAATATAGAAGAAGGTACTTTCAATGCCGAAATAAAAATGCCAATTTAAAAACGTTTGATTATTTTGTGTTCTTTATTACTTCTTATACTGAACACCTATATTTGCTGTTCCGTTAAATCCACTTCGTTTTAATGTTTTTTTGTCTGAAATGCAATAAACGTAATATCCGTTCTGCGCCAGTATATAATAATTCGTATCAAAATATACATCTTTATACTCTGAAAAAACATCGTTTACGTTTGTGGCATCCAATCCATAACAGATATCAATAAATGATTTACCTTTTTTTGCCAAAACTCTGTTTGCCGATATATCAGAATTCAAGGCAACATCAAACGTTTCTATCTGGTAACCCTTTTTTTCAAGGTTAGAAATCAAAACATCTTCAGCCGGTACCACATCCTCCGGAAGCGTAATTCTACCAATTAAAAATTCTTCATCAAAACCTTCGTATAAAACAGAAACATCTTTGCCTTGCACTCTTCGCCATACAAGTATTAGAACAATAATGAATGACAATACTAAAATAGTTGAAATACCGATAATTAATATATTCTTTCTATTCTTCATAATGGTTAGTTCTCCTTTCATCCCAAAACAAAATAAAAATTCTTACCTCTCAAATACTCTGATAATTTTATACCAGCGTATCGTATATTCATATTTTCTTCAATATTCTCAAGGACAAACGTCAATAATAGCTGACGAACGTTTCTTCACTGCTTAGCAAGAGACGAATTTGCTTATATAACTCTTCCGATTAATGTGTTATACTCTCTTTGATTTTGTCAAAAGAGGATAGACCTATGTTAGAGAGTTTCACGATAGTCGGCACTCAGGTTGCCGTATTGTTTATATTGATCGCTTTGGGATTTTTCGGAGGAAAGATAAAGCTTATCACCAGGGACGGGGTTAAATGCATAAATGACATTATGCTCTATTTTGTAACTCCTTGTGTCATCATTCATGCATTTCAAAGAGATTACGATCCTTCGATGCTTAAAAATCTGCTGCTGTCCATACTCGGAAGCATCATTTCTCATGCGCTTTGCTATCTGGTGGGATTTATACTGATACACGACAAAGATAAAGCAGTAAGAAGTGTTCACAGATTTGCTGTTTGCTTTTCGAACTGCGGATTTATGGCGCTTCCGCTCTTGGAAGCATTGCTTGGAAGCGAAGGTGTTTTCTACGGTGCGGGTTACCTTGCCGTATTCAATATCACCGTATGGTCGCTCGGTCAATATTCGATGGCAGGCGGTGATGCTTCTTTTGACGGTAAAAAGATAATACTCAATCCGGGAGTTTTGTCCTCGATCATCGGACTTATCTTTTTCTTTACATCATTAAGACTCCCTACTCTCATCGCTTCACCGATATCATTTATGGCTGCGCTCAATACGCCCGTTCCCATGCTGATAATCGGTTATACGATCGCGGGGCTTAAACTTAAAGATATCATCAACATTAAAAGCGAAGCACTCACTATCGCTACACGTCTTGTAATAGTACCTATGCTGTTACTGGGAATACTTTATCTCATGGGATATCGCGGAACACTCCTCACCGCAACGATTGTTTCCGCATCTGCTCCGGTTGCCGCGATAACGACCATGTTTTCCATTAAATACAAAAAAGACGAAAGCATTGCTTCCAAACTGGTCGCTGTTTCGTCTCTTTTCTCAATCGTTACTATGACCGTGATAGTTTCTTTGGCCAGAACTATCTCTTAAAGATAATTGATCGTAAAATGAATCTCTCCCAGCCTGTCGATATCTGCAAGGATAAAGCTGGGTTTTCTGTTTGCCTGTCTGGGAAAGGTCAAGCTTCCGGGGTTGATCAGCCAGATGCCGCTATGATCGTCAAATTTGACGATAGGTTCGTGAGTGTGACCGAACACGACAACGTTTGCTTCGTACTGCATTGCCTTATAAAGAAGTCTGTCGGTTCCGTAATATACGCCTTCACGATGACCGTGTGTCAATAAAAAACGGTATCCTTCCACATCAAAAACCTGTTCCTGTTTAAGGGACAAAGAAAAATCGTTGTTTCCCGAAACCATTTGAATATCGCACTTCACTAAACGGGGAAGTTCCTTTTCCAATCCCTGCAGATCGCCTGCATGGATAAGAAGATCGGGTTCACCTGTTTTTTTGAGCACTTCGTAAAAATCTTCATTGTAACCGTGGGTATCGCTGACTATGAGTATCCTCATTTTATTGGATTCCGATCTTTTCTATTATTTTGTCAAACAAAGGCTCAAAATTCTTGGGAGCTTCAAATTCGGAAGATTCAAGTTCACTCAGATCCGCAAGAGTATCTCTTTTATAGATCATCTTTTCAAAATATGGAATGATCTTCTTAATATCTTCTTCTATGACCGCGTGACCTTCTTTGTGCATGTTACAAACGATATGATCGCCAAGCCCGAATTTTTCGTACATTCTTTTGGCGATCTTATAGCAAAGCCACATCGAAGGAGCGTTTACCCAGTCTTCACCCATGTAAGAAGCGACTATGAAATAATATCTGTCTTCATCCATTGCGAGTAAAGGGAGATCGTACTGATCTACAGGAAGAGAATCCTCCTCCAAAAATTCCAGGAATGCATCGTTAAACCATCCGCGTTCGTCGGTAGACTGAAGACAGCTTAACGGCTCGTTTGCCGTATACTTATAATCGGACGGTCCTCCGACTTTCGAAAAATCATAAGTGAATCCTTCCGATTTATATCTGAAAAGGGCAAGTCCGCCGGCTCCCGAACAAACGGGAACGGTCATCTTAAATCGTTTGTCAAAAGCACCCGCAACCGCTGCGGCTTTTCCCCATCTTGATACGCCCGTAATGATAGAATTGTCGGGATTGATACCAAATTCATTTGCCGCTCCGAGATACAGGGCATCCAATATCTTTGAAGCATTCCAGCCCCATGCCATAAGTTCGCCGGTCTGTTCGCTTTCTTCTTTAATATTGTATGGATAAAGCTCGTAGAAAAGGCCCTTTCGCAGGGAATTGTCTTCGGCTATGTGAGTTGGGTTCATGATAATAAGCGCATATCCCATTGAAAGCACATAGTCTTTTACAGCTATGGGATGCATGCTTATTATAACGGGAAAACCGCCCGGGTGATTTGAAATTTCAGGAAGATAAACTGGAACCGAAAAATTGATCTCTTTACCGTTACGCTCAACATAAACCGTCAGTTTTTTCGCGCCGACAGCTTTTTCTATACCAAAAAACGATTCGGTTATTGCGCCGCCTTCTTCTGTCTTGTAGCGAACATTCTCACCGTATCTGTAATATCCGTATATTTTACTTTGATAATCGCCTGAAAGTTTGCTCGTTACCTTTTCAAGCGATTCTTTTGAATAGTCTGTGACTCTTTCAAAAGGATTGGGGTAGTTTGAAGTATTCATTCTTTTATCCGATCGTCAGTCTAAATGTTCGCAAAGTTTAACTACATTGAGAGGTGTATATGAAACCCAGTTATAGTTAAGGTCATCTATGGAAGAAACCTCATATTTGGGAGTGTGTGCTTCCTCGGGCGTAAGATAGCTTTCCGTTCCGTCAGCATTTTTAAGAACATATAATACTTCTTCCGAATCGGGAATTTCATGATAGCCGTCATATACTACGCTTTCGGATAAAGATATCTCGTTTTTGTCCAATTTGTAATATCTCATCTGAAATTCATCATGAGAATCAAAGATAAGGCCCGTTTCGGGATTGAGAAATCTGACACCTCCGAGTAAATCGGCGTCGATCCAATTATCTTTGTTAACGATTATTTCAGCGTTTTCATATGCTTTTACCAATCCTTCGGGATAATGGTCTTTTCCGATATCCGTAACGGCCACTTCCATAGTCGGAAAATAAGGTGTCGGCATTATAAAATCAGCTCCCTTTGTGGTAGCTCCCGGCAAAGTCATAAACTGAAACAAAGCACTTTCGAGTGTCGATTCAATATATAAGTAATCCTGTCCGGTCAGCTGATATATGGCATCGTTAATGTTGATCTCTTCGTAACCTCTTTCCACATATCCCTTCCTTAATGAAAGATAGTTATCATAGATCTTGTCCATATCGTATAAGTCAACCAGAAAATCGGCTGCACTTAAAAATGTTTCTTTATCATACGCTTCTTGTATAGTCTTTTTAACGACAACTTCACTTCCGTCATCCTTTACTTCGGTGATCACAAAAGCAGGAAAGCGCTCTATGGAATCATTTTCGAAATCGATAATGTCGCTGTACATTTTATCGAAGTTGATATTGTACAGTTTGTATTTTCCTTTGATAGAAGCATATTCGAGTCCTTCAAGCAATAAAAGATCCGGATCGGAAACCTCGTTTGTTTCCTTGACAGATTCAGTACTTTCAACCGATTCGCTGACCCGGCTTACGCTTTCAACAACCGAAGAGTCTGTGGACGCAACGGAATTTACAGGCTCCTTATTTGTGCAGGCACAAAGAGCCAAAGACGAAAGTATAATGATCGAAATGACTTTGATCCTTTTATTTATCATGGAAACTCTCCTTTTTATTTCACAAAACATGATACTATATTTTTATGTACGCTTCAATTTATTATAAATGAAGAAAGGTGCTTACATTCTTAAGATATGTTAAAATTATAGAATAATCCAATAAAGGAATTTCGATATGAAAAAAATACGTGAAAGAATTTTTAATATCATACAGATAGGAAAACGTACAGATTTTTTGAGCACTTCATTTGATATCTTTATAGTGATCATGATCTTTTTAAATCTGTTCGCGACACTCTTTTCGACATTTGATGAATCCGCCTCCTACGAAGGGATTATCGGTGTGATCGAATGGGTAACGATCATCATATTTACGATCGAATATGTTTTACGACTTTGGACCGCAGATTTTCTTTATCCCGCCGATAAAAGAGTAACATCCGCATTTAAGTTTGCTTTTTCTTTTTACGGCATTATAGATCTTTTGACGATCCTGCCATTTTACCTCCCCTTCTTTTTCCCTTCGGGAATCGTTGCATTCAGGATGTTACGTGTGATAAGGATCTTCAGACTCTTTAAGATCAACTCCACTTACGACGCGTTCAACGTAATAACCGACGTACTAAAAGACAAGAAAAATCAGCTTCTCTCTTCCATGTCCTTAATACTGATAATGATGGTCGCTTCATCGTTATTTATGTACAGCTTGGAACACGAAGCCCAGCCCGATCAGTTTTCCAATGCGTTTTCCGGAATATGGTGGGCAACGTCGACACTGCTTACCGTAGGATACGGTGATATCTATCCGGTAACGATCGGTGGCAGGATAATGGCCATAGTGATATCGTTTTTGGGCGTCGGAATGGTGGCCATACCTACAGGTATTATTTCCGCCGGCTTCGTGGAACAATATACAAAGCTTAAGCGCCTTGAAAGTCTGGGAGAAGAAAACGAACTTCTCTATGTTACAAGCACTGTTAAGCACGGTCATACCTGGGTCGGAAAAAAGATCGGCGATATTGTTCTTCCTCCCGATCTTCTGCTTGCGGCGATCATTCGCGGAAATGAAGTCATTGTTCCCGAGAAAGATGTGGAATATCACGAAAAAGATGTCCTCATTCTTGGTTCAAAGCATTATAAAAACAGCAAAGATATTGAGATCAAGGAGCTTCTTATCAAAGGCGAACACCCCTGGATAGGCAAGAAAATATCCAATCTTGATATTTCAAGACTGGATATAATAGTAATGATCTACAGAAACGGTAAATCTGTCATTCCTACCGGTTCGACAGTGATTAACGCGGATGATACAGTCATCGTTTATTCAAAAAGACCGGGATAAATAAGATCACGTACAATCACAAGAATAATCAAACAGTTTAACCGCGATATTAGAAACATCTGATATCGCGGTTATTATATTCTTATACAACAAAAACTTGTTGATGTGTAATAGACCATAGATCATAAAAATATACTTTATTAAAAACTGCTTGTGAGTTATAATATAACATGCTTTGAGTCTTATATTATATGGGGGTATAAATGATAAATATAGCGATATGTGATGATTTACCTTATTGGGTATCTGATACCAGAAAGAAATGTGAAGAAGTTTTACGAGATTTGGGGCAAACCTACAATATTATTGATTTTTCTTCCGGTGAAGAAGTCATAGCTTATACAGGCGAAAAGATTCACCTTCTTTTTTTGGATATAGAAATGAACGGTATGAGCGGACTCGATGTCATGGAACAGATTCAGAATAACCCCTTATTTTGGCGTATAGTGTTTGTAACCGGTCACGATAATTATTATGGCTATACTATAGACATTAAAACTTTGGCCTTTTTGAGCAAGCCGGTTGTTAAGGATGATATTAAAAGATGTTTCAGGGCTGTTTTACGAGAAGCGGAGCGAAATAGAAAGATAACTATTGAAACAACTGATGGAGATATATCTTTTTCCGTTGAAGAAATTGTTTATATACATGCTAAAGAACATTATGTGACAATCTATTCAAATGGTAAAGAAACAGAAGGATATTTAAGCCTTAAGAAATTGGAAGATATACTAAAAGATACCTCAATCATTCGATCTCACAAATCTTTTTTGGTAAATCTCCTATATGTAAAAGACGTTATATGGGGTAAAGTAATCCTCTTGTCCGGAGAAACAGTTCCGCTTGGAAGATCATATTATCAAAAATCAAGGGATGCCTTTTTCCAATTCATTAAGAAAATGTCAATCGAAAGGTTGATTTAGATATATCTGTTTCTGTCCTAAATTATAAATTTTAACATTTCTCAAACCATATGATGCTCTTTATAAGAACACCATACGGTTCTTTATTTGGAAGATTTACTGTCGTTCATGAAAAAAATACTGTCGTTCATGAAAAAGTGTTTGAAATCGACCGTTCATGTAATTTACGGTGAAAGAGTAATACATTCATACTTATTATTTCCAGGAAAGGAGAATTATCTCATGAAAAAGAGAATAGTATCATTGCTATTGCTTATTTCAATACTTTTTTCATTTAGTCCTGCCATTTCTTCCTATGCATCTCTATCAACAACACACACGCACTATGTATGCACAAGAGTTGGCAATTATGAACAGGAATATCTTTACACGCATTCTCATTATTGTACTAAGAATGGGAGAACTGATTGGTGGCCTTGTCTTGTATATGATCAATACAAACGGATAGAAAGATATTGTGTTGATTGTGGAGTAGTTATAGAAAGTTTATGTTATCGAGAATATGTTGGACAAATTCATCAATTGGCCTATTAACTGGTGTTTGTTGATTGGTTTATATACGATTATAATAATAGGAGCGTACCTAATAAATGAAGAAAAATAGAATTGCTTTGGTTTTATGTGTGATATTGCTACTCTCAATAAGTTTAATTAGTTATGCAAGCCTGGCAGATAACTGTCGTCATTATAATTCATCAGTCAATGATGTCTATTTTTCTGTTCAAAACCATTCTTCATCCTTATATACTATTAAAGATGGGAGGATGGGATGGTGGCCGGTAATATACTATGATGACTATGTCAGAAAAGAGTATTCTTGTAGTCAATGTGGAAAACGAATCCCTGAATTGGATGTGAATAGACTTATAGGAACTCATTGGGAGTTTGCTTATTAATAACCGAAATAGGGGTTGATATATGACATCGAAAAAATATATTAGAATATTAGTTTTTGTTTCTTTTTTTCTGCTTTTAGCGGGTTGTTCAAAGAAAGATAAATCGGTAAATGATTCAAAGGAGTATACTTCGAATAAATACGGATGTGTCTTATTTAATCGAATAAGCACACATTTCGATGAATCCCAAATTTTAAGATGTCTTTCTCCACGAGGAGTTTCTGAGTCTTTTATTACATTTGATCCAATAAATATAGATGAAATAATTACGTGCGATGTAATAACCTGTGACGGAGATTATAACAAATTTAATATTTCCTATAATCAAAATGAGTATGTGGATACTGTGGGGTTAAGTGTTTCCAATGAAATGGTTTTTATTAGAAACAATGAAGATACTCATTCTTTTGTAGAAATAATCGACGATGGCAAGAAAACGATAAATAAGATACCAATTCCTAATAAGTACATTATTTCGGAAAAATCTGAAGCATTTGTTGATGCTTATGGTCTTATTCACATTGCAAATGCGCTTCGTCAAGATAATGAAGCATACAAAAAAAGTTACATCATTTTAAAAGATGAAGAAATGGTATTTTGCCGAGATTTATTGAACGAAAATGCCTCCTGTAGATTAATTGTTTTTCCGGATATGACTGTTGGATTGGATATAACCGACAGTATTACAAACGGAAGAATCAATCACGAAATAATCCATTATAACGATAAGGATTCTGCTTGCGTTACTGTTTGTAAATACAGTACGAATGAAATAATTGATAAAGATGATATAGTCTCTTTGAATGTTTTTGACGATTCTCATCTGGTTTACATTACATGCAAAGGTATATATCTTTCAGACTATAATATGGATAATCCTGAAATGATATTTAACTGGCACCAAAATGGTATCTCATTCAATTCATCAGTATCTTCCTTTGAAGAATGCAGAGTCTGTGCAAATGATCAAGGAGATATTTTCGTTCTTAAAGAAGGGTTCAAGTGTGATGAATATCTTAAATTGAGTAAACTCCCTGAAAAAATTACTACTGTAGAGATTGCTGGTTTAGACGCTTTACGCTCATACAATAAAGCTGTTTTTAACTTTAATATCAGCCATCCGGAATATCATATAACTATCAGAGATGATTATGATAAGACTATTCTTCTGACAAAGCTGATATCCGGTGAAGGTCCTGAAGTAATAGAATCGGGTGTCGTGGATGAGCAATCGCAAAAAAATATGTGGGAACCTCTCGGAAACCTTGTTTCGGAAGATACCATTGCAAACTTAAATAAGGGAGCCATCATTTGTGGCAGCATTGACGGAGAGTTGTTAGGTGCTGCTCCATGTTTTGCGATAGATACTCTTGTAACAGGAGACTGTTTTGAAAAATGGGATTATGATACTTTTATTCAAAGCATTAAAACCAATCCCAATCTGGAAACAATAACGGGAAACAGTCTTTTGGAAGGAAAACTTCAAATTCTCAGATACCTTTTTTGTGACGGGATCGATGATACATATTTTATAGATCATAATGACCAAACCTATACTATCAATCGTGACAGACTGGAAGAAACAGCATTTTTGATCGAGAAGTATCAAAATGATGAAAACCTGGACAAAACAACATTTGACATGGTAGCAGATAAGTCAATGCTATGCATGAGATTTTTGGTTTTTCGTCCAATCGATTTATACTACATTCTCTATGCTTTCAATGATAAGGGCTATGTAACTGGATATCCTGGAAAAAACGGGGCAAAGCATTATTTATTTGATTCGGGAACATTGTTTGTAAGAAAAAATATATCTGACGAAAAGAAAAAGGTAATATCGGAATTCTTCGAATACTTGCTTTCTTATGAAGGACAGAACAGTATACTTATCGACGATAGATACGATGGATTCAGCGCAAGAGATGATGTATTAAGCGAACAGATAAATGCCATGAAAGAACGTGAGGGCGAAATGGCCGGACTTGGTAATGTAATGTTTTTACTCAAAGATATAGATACTGAATATGCAAAGGAAGAAATATACAAAATAATTGAGAAAAGTATTCCTGAACAAGATTGGGATGATCCATTTTACACAATTATATGGGAAGAATTTGATGATTATTTTTCCGGAAACATAGATATGGATACACTTGAAGATCATTTAAGTAAAAGGATTGAAATATATATTAATGAAAGGCAATGATCTTCCAAATAGAAAGTGTGAATGAAGCATTAATTCAAAAAGGGAGCGATGATCGCTCCCTTTTGCTATTCCTTAACAACGCCTTTTTGAAGCATTATATTTGCATACAGTGCCGATTCGCCGGTCGTGATGATCGCATATGCTTTCTTTGCTTCTTCATAGAATGCAAATCTTTCGATCTCGCCTACACATTCGTTTTTGTAACCGTGATCGTTAAGGATCTTTTTGTATGTATCCCAGATGGGTGTTTCAACCGGATCTCCCGGCATTACCTGCATCAGATTTACCGGATGATCAACGTAACTGTCGAGCGGGAAAAGCTTAAGTATCGCGTCCAGCACTTCCGGCACTCCGTGTCCGTCAAGCCTTACTACGATCGCGTTTTTCCCGACCGATTCTGCGGGGAAATTACCGTCCGCTATAACAAGTCTGTCTGCATGTCCCATTTCGCACAGAACTTTCAAAAGCTCGGGCGATAAGATCTTAGGTATTCCGATTAACATTTTCTTCCTCCAAATAGATTATTTAAATGACCACTCGAGCACTTCGTATCCTTCTCCGGAAAACGTAAAGAAAACGTTCTGTAATCCGGTTATCGTGGTGTCGAGGTTAGCTTCGATGGTAACGCATCCGTCGCCTTTAACAGGAATGTATCCCACAACTTCTTTATTGATATATCCGGTCGTGACTCTTATGGCGCCTTCTTTACCGTTTGTATTTATCTTTGCGGTTATGTTCGTTGCGCCTTTATCACCAAAATCTACTCCGGCCAGTTCCACAAAATCGCCCGTGTTTATTGAGGTAAGAAGCATAGTGCCGCTGCCGCAAGCTTTGCTTACATCATCTGCGGGTGCGGTATCGACTCCGCCCATTGATGAAAATGTTGCTGCGTTTATAGTCTCATACGGATTTAACGCTCCTACCTGCGCTCTGGCATTGTCTTTCATCAATATGTTTCCGATAGTTCCGTCTTCGCCCATCTCAAACTCTTCGATGGAAGTCGAGCGGTATCCGTGAAGAACTCCGATCGCCTTTTCGAGCATTCTTGTATGATATGTGATGTACCACTTGTCTTTAAACTTGAATATTGCGTGATGATTGTTTCCGCCAAGTCCGTAGTAGAAACCGGGGTTTTTGAGGATTGTTTCTTTGTACGTGAATGGACCGAGGGGATTCTTGCTTGTCATAACACATATCTCGCCGTTTTCGAATCCGTATTCTTTGGTACCTGCTTCATCAACATTAAAGTTCGAGCAATATGTATAAAAATATGTGTCACCGTATTTATGTATGCCCGAATCCTCGAAAAGATAAGGAGCATCGATCGTTTCGGGAACATCTTTAAGGCTCATCATATCTTCGCCAAGTTCCGCGCATCTTGCTGTCATGGGGTGAGCCGCTTTACCCTGAGGAACACCGCCGCCGAAATATATGTAAGCTCTTCCGTCATCATCTACCAAAACCGCCGGGTCGAAAAGCCACTCAACGTTTCCGCAATTTTCCATGTCTCTTCTTATAAGTCCGTGTCCGAGTTCGTCTCTGAAAGGACCTACGGGAGAATCTGCGCAGACAACACCGATTCCGCCGCCGTTATCCGCAAAGTATAAGAAGAACTTCGGTTTTCCGTCCACGATCTTCCAGGCAGCTGCCGGAGCCCAAGAGTTGTGTGCCCACTTTGCTGCACCGTCGGGACCTGCGATCATGATCTCACCGTGATCGGTAAAGTTGATCATGTCTTTGGTTGAAACTACATATATGCTCTTTATCTTGGAATAGGAGTTTTCCTTGATCTCACCCTTCTCGTCATATTCATAAGCATCCGCCGTCATATAGATATAGACCGTGTCGTCATAAACCATGGCAAACGGATCCGCGCCGTAATGCTGCTCAATAATGGGATTGCAGTTCATAACTCCCTTGTAGCTTTTTGTAACTTCAATATTCTTAAACAAACTCGCGTAATCCATTTCTTTTTCCTCCGATACATTATTATCGATCGTTCTTTCTTCAATACCAAGATCCATTGTTTGTTCTACCGTCGTTTTATTAGTGCAACCGTACAAAAGCGACAATAATGAACAAAGAACAAACATCTTTATTCTTTTCATACTCAAATCCACCCGAAAACTATCGATTTGATAACTTTACCATATAGTAATTAACCTTATTAAACAAACGACATATTGCGAAATACTGTTCAAATAATGTGATTGTTGACATTTGCCTTATTTTCGATATGATAGTCTTTATGAAAAAAATAACTGAAACAATAAAAAAAGAACCGATGCTCCTCGTTTCATTGATAGCGGCTTTGGTCTCTTTGATAATAACTCCCCCCGACAAGGGATTACTTAAAAACATAGACTGGCATACTCTCGGCACTCTGTTCATGATGCTGACTGTTTTGGAAGGTTTTAAACAGGAAAGCCTTTTTAACCCTCTCATCAAACTAAGTTCCAATTTTAAAACGATGGCAACACTTTCTTTGTTCTTTATCTTCGGAGTGTTCTTCACTTCGATGTTTGTAACAAACGACGTGTCTCTTATCATCTTTGTTCCTCTCACTATCCTTGTCTTCAGAGAGCTTAAAAGAGAAGAATGCATACTTCCCGTTATCTCAATGGAAAACATTGCCGCCATCAGAGGATCGCTTTTAATGCCGTTCGGAAGTCCTCAAAATCTGTTTTTGTATCAGCAATCGGGGGTGAACGCGTTAAGATTCATGCTTCACATGTCACCTCTTTGCGTCGGTTCCGGAATTCTTCTTATCGTTTTTGTACTTATTATGTATAGGAAGGAACTCAAAAAGAAAACTGCCTCTTTCTCGGGCAATCTCATTAAGGAATGGAGAGACGAAGATAAGGCAAAAAGAACAATGTACGCGATCTTGTTTGTTTTGATCCTTACCACGATCGTAACAAGGACAAAGTTCTGGCCGATCGCAGTCTTACTGGTGATCGCAGGCGTTTTTGCCGTAAACAGGAAACTGTTTAAATCGGTCGATTACGTTTTGCTGGTAACCTTTTTGTGTTTCTTCATATTCTCGTCATCGGTTTCTTCGAACCCTGTAGTAAGTACGCTTCTTAAAAAAGCGGTTGCAGGAAACGAGTATTGGTGGGCTATCGGTCTAAGCCAGATCATCTCCAACGTCCCCGCGTCCATCGTTTTGTATCCCTTCACCGAAAACTTTGCGGGACTTATCTACGGTGCCGATACCGCCGGACTTTGTTCTTTGATAGGTTCACTCGCATCTGTCATAAATTACCGTATCTACGTAAGAGAATATCCCGGTAAAGGAAAGGATTTTATAAAGGTATTTACGCTCATCAGCTGGGCTTTCTTTGTGATAGTAGTCATTCCCGGATTCCTGCTTTCCAAGTGGCCTTTCATGTAGATTTTTCAAAAAATGCGTTTTTGATAAAAGCAATCGCAAATAGTAAGAAGTTTTTCCCTCCTTTTTTTGTTACTGTCTAGAAAAAGGAGGGTTATTTTATGGCAGTAATGGAAAAGCCTTTGGTAAAGGCACTTTCAAACGGCGGAAAATGCTGGCAGCAAGCATATGACAGATTCCGTGTAAAAGTATATGTTCCCGCAACAAATATCGACGGCCGGGTCCACAACTACGGATTCCGTGCTCCTCTTCTTCTCATCTTTGAAGAAAAAGAGATGACAATGGACGAAGCGGTTGCATTTGCCGAAGAAAAAGGATTCGCAAAGATCGCCTCAGCGGTTGACTCAAGTGTTCTGTTTGTTTATCCCACATGCGAAGGCGGCTGGAACAATGCAGACGTTGATCTGTACAAAGATCTCATCTCCGAGATCAAAATGAATACCGATTACGAAGACGGTATCGCAAAGATCACAGATTTCTTTAAACAAGAGTTCAAAGGTTATTTCATAAGAGGAGCGATATTCAGAGCCGATATATACAGCTACGGTAAATCTGCAGACTACTGCGCTAAAAATCTTTTAAACAAGATCGACGGCGAATATCTCTGGGGTCCGGGCGAGATCACTCCCGCCATGATCTCAATGGAAAACTTAAGTGTTGTCCCTGATGTACAAAGAAAAGACATTGCAGTTTTAAGCGTTGCCAACAAAGATGAGATAAACAAAGCTTTTGACGGATGCGAAAATCTTCTTATCAAAGATAAGGCAGAATACGAAAAAGACTTTAAGACTTTCGTACGCAAGTTTAAGATGTGGTGCGGCAAAATTGAGATAGAACCCGATTTTGAAGCACTTGATATGACCGAAGAGCCCGGAATGTGTGTTGTTAACACTTCCGAAAAGAATTTCCGATACAAAGATCCCACACACAAAGTCGGATACTTTGCTTACTACAACAATGATACGTTCAAGAACGGTCCTGCTCCTTTGGTAGTAGGTTTCCACGGCGGCGGAGATTCATCTATGTATCTTACTTTCGTTGCCGGATGGTGGGAGGTTTGCCATAAATACGGTTTCCTCTTCGTTTCGATCGAAAATCATCAGGATGTTCCCGCTTCGGAAGCCATTCAGGTGATCGAAGATATCAAAAAGAAATATAACGTCGACGAAAAAAGGATCTATGCGACCGGATTTTCAATGGGAAGCGGTAAAACATGGGATATGTTCCATGAATACCCCGAAGTATTTGCAGGCCTTATGCCCGCAAGTGCATTATTCCCCGTAAAGAACAATCCTTTCGGTCTTTCTTACGACGATCCGAGAATGAACAAGACCGTAAGTGTTCCCATGTTCTACTCAGGCGGCGAAGAATCGCATCTTGTTGAATTGCCCAAGCAGGGAGAAAGCGGACTTGAGAGAATTCAGTATCTCGCTTCCGTAAACAAGATCGTTAAGAAATTCGACGTTAAATTCGAAGACAAAGATTCCTGGGAAAATCCGATCTACGGTATTTACGGAGATGAAGTCGAGAAAGTACCCGATGAATCAAGAGGAAGCACTCTTACGATCAACTACTTTAAGAGTGAAGACGGTGTCGTAAGAACCGCTCTTGCAAGCATAAGCGGACAGGTTCACGAGTGCAGACAGCACACCTGTGAAAACGCTTGGAAGTTCATTTCCAAGTTCTCACTCGATAACAAATAAATATTTAAGCATAAAGAAAGGAAGAACTTAATGTTCTTCCTTTCTTTATGTATATGAGGGGGAGGATTAAGATGCTTGATTATTCTTAGTTTTCTGCTGCTTCCTCTTCCTCTTCTTCTTTCTTTGAGTAGTAAGCGTAAAGGAGACTTGCTACTACTGTGGTTCCGATAAGAAGAAGGATCCAGAGGTAATTCTTTATGTTGAAGTTCTTCTCAGCCTTTCCCGATGCTAAAGCCGTAAGTCCGTCAGCAATCGTAAGATCTGAAGCGGGAGCTGAAATGGTAGCTGTAGGATCATCGTTGATGAACGCTATCGTTGCGGGTGCTCCATTATCAACGGTGTTGTCTTCTGCTGCCGGTGCAACAGCGGGTGTTGTATTGTTATCATTTGCGGAAGTCGTGTCTTCTGTTGCGGGCTCTGCTGCAGGAACCTCTTCAGCTGCTTCGTTCGAAGCTTCGATAACGGATGCTGCGGGTGCTGCCAAAGCTACGGGAGCTTCTTCAATGATGATCACGTCATCTGCTGCGGGTGTCGCAACTGCGGGAGTTGCTGCTTCTTCAGCATTTTCGCTTATAACTTCAACTACAATGAATCTGGAAAGATCGATGGATTCAACCACTTCCTTTGCTTCTTTGTAAGCTGCTTCAAGTTCGTCCTTTGTTGCGGTAGCTGTTGCAAGAGCTTCTTTTGCAAGAGCGATCTCTTTGTTTAATGCTTCGATACGAGCTTTCTGCTCACTCTTTGAAGACTCGAGTGTTTCAATCTTTGAGTTAAGAAGTTCGATCTTTGCAAGTGCTTTAGCCGCATCTTCTTTTGCTTTTGTGTAATCCTTTATTGCATCGATGGCTGATACAAGTTTGTTGTAGTCATCGTAGTTGTTCTCGTCTGTAACTCGGTTTACAGTCCACTTGTTGTTTTCATCAAGTTCGATAGATGCAAGGTAGAACATTCCGTTTTCAACATCTGTGTTTTCTTCAAAATCAGATGATTTTAATACGTAGTTATAATATCTTACCTGCTCATTTCCGTCTTTATCTATATAACTTGCAGATACACGGTTTGTTCTTCCGTTATCATGACTGTTGCTATTGTTCCATAACTGTGTATATGTTTCGTTGGCATATACGGTTTGATTGTTGACGTCTGTTCCCTTTTCGCCTTTTCCGGCAAGAGCCTGATCAAGATTCTTTTTATTTTTGAAAAGAACGGCTTCCTGCGCTTCCTTTTCGTCTTTTCCTTCATAACCGAATTTGAACTGAGGATCTTCTTCATTGGCATCGCCGTTGATTATCATATACTCAACAAGCTTTCCGGTAAGATCTCTTCCGAGTAAGAAGAATTTTTCATCGCCCTTAGCGGCAAACTTGTCGATCTGCTCATCGGTAAGCAATTCTCTGTTTGCTTCAATGTCCAGGACTCCTTTTTCATCGTAGATGGCCTTATCTCTTCCGTTAAGTGCACGATAGTAATAAACCATCATTGCGTAGTACTGATCCTGTATAGCCTCAAGTCTTTCCTTGTTATCTTCTTCTTTTGCGATCCTTGCCAGAGCGTCTTCGAGATCTTTCTTGGCCTGAGTGTCGTCTTCGCCTGCCTTTTCAAGAGCGTTTGCTGCTTCGGTATATGCTTCTTCCGCCTCGGTGATCTTTCCTTCAACCTCATTAATTGCCTTGCCTGCTTCTTCGTAAGCAGTTACCGCATCGTCTAACTTGGTTTTTGCATCGGAAAGATCATCTTCAGCTTTTTCTTTTGCCTCAAAAGCCTCATCTTTGTCTTCTGATGTATTTGCCGTATCTGCA
>JAEEGI010004907.1_pt1 | contig 31018 bp, 25 predicted proteins | sample 8958751 | NCBI WGS metagenome assembly JAEEGI01 (sample SAMN16246545, study PRJNA631951) | gut metagenome | biome: gut microbiome; feature: rumen; material: KS-attached | host: Bos | place: Iran: Karaj | collected 2018-10 | reverse complement strand
CTCTTATACCGCCTCTTGCGTTATTTGCGTCTTTTACTCCTCCTGTTGATGTAATTAATCCTCCATATATATTTAATGGATAATTTGTTGCACTTTCATCTGACCAATTCATAATTCCAAAATAATCACTTGTACATGTTATATTAAGTCTTCCATTGCCTTTATCTTGTCCATAAATATTTAACACTGCACCTAATACAAGTCCAATGCCACTTGTATTTCCCGATACAATATCTAATTTAGTATCATCAGCAAGAATTAGATTGACTGTACCATTAACTGTTATATCAGCATTAATCGTAGTCTCTCCTTCAGTAATATACCAGGTTTCTTTCTCTTTCTCACCTATCTCTCTTGTTTTGTCAGTTATCTTATTAATCACAATATCATTGGATAAACTAGCTTTTTTTAGTGATTTAGATTCAGAATCCCAATCCATATAAGTAACCACTTCTGTTGCCTTAGTTTGAATAGTTGGCACAATTAGTAAACTTACTAACATAACTGCCATAATGCTGCATATGATTTTCTTACAATTATGATTAAACTTCATATAGCCCTCCTATTTTTTCACGTATTATTATAAGAACAATATAATACCAAAAGAAAATATAGTAAAGCATCAGTTTAAATTTCACTGTAATCTCCTAAAGTATGTAATTTTTAAGCATAAAAGGCTTGATGAAAGTTTCTACTAGAGCGGCCATTATTATATAGCCTCCAATCTGACCATATCTTTATCTAGCAACTCCATTCTATAATTTGAGAACTTTTGTAATTTTTCATCCCTTGAATGAGTTGAAAAGATTATAATACCATTATTCTTTTCATTATATTCCTCTAGAAATTTCAAAAGATTAATAACAGATTTTTCATCCAAATTAACAAAAGGTTCGTCAAAAAGAATCAACTTCGGCTTTGTCAATAAACTTGTTATAATCTGTATTTTTTGTTTTGTACCTAATGATAAATTCTTGATATACATATCTTTGTATTCTACTACTCCTAAGATATCTATCAGTTCATCTAACAATTCATCAGCTAATACTTCACTGTCAGATAGATTCTTTATTAAACTTATATGTTCCATTAAGCTAAGATGAGAATATAAAAAATCACTGTTATTAATTAAAACAACCTTTTTTATAAACTCGTTATAATCATTTTCAAGGCTGATACCATTATATGTAATTCTACCTTCGTATTTTATTTGTCCACTTATAATTTTTAGTAGTGTCGTCTTCCCTTGTCCATTTTTTCCAAAAAGCGAAACTATGGCTTTTTGAGGTATACTAAATGATATTGTATTAAACACTTCTCTATCAGCATATTTTTTGTATAAATTATTGACACTCAACATTTTCTATCTTCCATTCTTTTTTTTACTTGTAGTTATTTGCGTAGCAAATCACTACTTGTGTGCGAGCCGCGGCTAAGCCGCATCTAATGCAAGCACTTCCTTATTACTATGTAAGCTAGTAAAAAACAGCTATAACCACTTATGTAAAATAAAAAAGATGCAATATCACCTTTTAGCTTATAACTAACAAGCCAATAACTAATAATAATTACAGGTAATCCCATAATAATATAATCTTCAAAAAAATCTTTAAGGATATTTGTATCCAAGTCATCTTTAATCTCGTCTAAATCTGCAATCATAGGATTGTACATTCTAGACGTGCAAATCATTAACGAACATGTATATATAATAAACGTGATAGCGCTAACCAACAGACTAATCCATTCAAATCTACCTGCTATTATTACGCTAACAGCCAAGATTATTACATCAATACAAGACTCACTTAGCAAGAATAAAAATGTTGACTTAATATACTTATTTCTTACTCTAAACTTATTTATAAAATAAAAATTCGTAATTCTCATATCTTGGCTTGTAATAATATCTTTGTAATAATATGACACATATACGTTAGTAATTGTTGCAACTAGCGATGCAGATATTATGTAAACATAGTTTCTATCAACACCTATAAAACTAATTCCAACAATTATTAATCCTATAATTACCGTTATTATTTTTTTGTTTACTCTAAAGAAACTACTATTATATTCATAATACGTTTTTCTTTTTAGCAACTTATAAAATTCACTTTTTTTCTCAACTGTTATACTAATGGTAGTATCTTTTTCTTGCACCAAATCTCTGTTATCGTTTTTTAGCACTAAAGCGATCATGTCTATTTTTTTATAAAGCTTAAGTAAAACAAAAGAGATTATGAGATTTATTGATAACGATATTAGTGTTATTGCTATTCTTACCAATATATGACATCTTAAAACAAAGAATATTGCTATCCCACTTATAACTATGTATAGCCATATGTTTTTTGTTAAAAAACGACATACTATATTTTTTCTTTTTCTTTTACTTATATTCACCTTTGTGAGAAAGAATCTCAACTCTAGAAAAAATTCTGTTACTTCGTTATTATCAAAGTTATATACAATAAATAAATTTGTAACAGCACATATAATACAAATTTCAAGGATTTCATAGTTTATAAAATGTGTGATTATTAAACACAATATTGCTAAAAAACCATATTGTAGGACTTCTGTTAAAATATATAAATAGTAAAAAAAAGACACAATATACCTTTTATCTTCATCGACAAAAATATTAATTAGCGGTTTAATTGTAAATGCTATTTTCTCCTCTAGACTTCTTTTTTTAATTAGTCTATGCAATCTAAGATATTCCTTCATATTAACTTAAAGCCCACGCAATCGCTACAATACCTAAAATGACAGTTGCAATACTAATAATCAAATTCAGTATTAGTGTCTGCTTCATTTTTTTATTATTATTTTCCATAATTTTCTCCTATATTCTATTAATCAACCAAAAACCTATACTAATCAAATATTCAATCATTACGGTACACGAAACAGTGATTACATACTTTGATTTAAATCTATTCCTATAGATAGCAAAATACATCAATATTCCTTTTATAACAATTGATAATGGAATTACATTAATAAGCTTAATTGTGCTTATCCTATAATCCCCTATTATTGTCAAAACCAGAAAATTGATTACAACTATCAGAAAATCAACCACAAGTATTTTGAATGCATTTTCCTTCATTGATATTTTATTATCTACAATTATATTGTTTATCACTACAAGAAGAAATAAATCTATAATAACCATAATAAGCAAAAGAATTGTCTGTATTATACAAACTGTGATTATGATAAAGAGATTATTATTGTTTATTATATCTTTATAGTCACTATTGCTATTTAGAACATTTCCAAAATTAAATGCAGATATCAATGCATTGATAATCAATATAATTAATATACTCATAATTTTTCGACTTTTGTTCATATATACTCCTTAAAGATAATAGGTACCAGGACTGGTGCCTCTTATGTGATTATTGATATTGAAACTTCAATTAGTCTTTAGCTTTTTTTATTTCGAAATATGATATTATTATATGTGAAATTTAAAAATATTCAATAGTTCGAGTGTCTTATTTTTTTCATACATATTCTAATTAGTTTACTAAAAACATAGTACTTTTTATATATAAAACATATAACTCACCAAAATAGTTTCCTTTTCTATATAAATACTTAATCTACATTTAAACAAGTAAACAAATAATCAAACTTTGCATAAAAAATCCCCCTTAGCATGCTTTTTGTAAATACAAAATTGCAAACTAAGAGGGCAATATTAAGTTTCATTTAATGTACCAGTAGCTTTAAAGAGAATCTAAACTGATATTTCTCTACCCATACTTACTGAATATATAATTCTTTCTTTAACTTTAATTCCTGTAATCTGTTCTACTGCTTTGCCGTAGTAGTCAAGCTGAATCTTATAACGTTTCTTTAATTCATCAATGCCTGCTTTACCAAAGCGAACACGGTCTGTCTTATAGTCTACGATTATTATACCATCATCTTCTATAATAAACATATCTATAATACCCTGAACTAGCTGTCCATCTACATCAAAGACGAAGGGCTGCTCTCTTCTTAATTTACCAAGACTGCTTGCCCTAGTTGCTAACTTACCCACTTCTGATTTTGTAAATTTATAGATGTCCTCTGGCTTTATGCAATCATATTGTTGCTTAGTTATCTTCTCATCCATAAGCATCTTATGAATATTATCCTTTATGTCATCTAGAGTCTCAACCTTACTATAATCAAGGCATTCAAATATTCTATGATAAGCACTACCTCGCTCATTACCCACAAGTTCATCCACTGTATTCTTAATAAACTTAGGGATATGCTTATTCTCGTATTCCTTAGTTAGTTCTGTTTCTTGACTTTCTAGATTATCCTTAGATTCTAGGCTTTTCTGTATCTCCATACTAGAAGCTTCCATAGAATCCTCCTTATCTTCTTCCTGATCCTTGTAGTCTTCCTTTATTATAGACATGGCTTCACTATCAAAGTCAGCATCTGCCTGCATCTTCTTAAGAGCTGATACTGTAACTTTAACTGGACGCTCTGCCTTAGGGTCAATTACATAATCTGGAAGTGGTGGTAGGCTTCCTTTTTTAAAATCTTCCTTAGTCATGGTTGTTTCAACCACTTCAACTGACTGTGCTTCCTTTACCACATCTGCTGCCGGTAATATATCAATTTGGAAGTCTCCTGTTTGTCGTTCCTTAGGAAGTAGCGCAACTGGAAGTACCATAGCTAAGAAGCTATTATGTTTATTAAGCTGCATATAACTAAAACCATTGGCGTTATTAACTAATGTTGCATCACTTGTTGCTGTTTCAATTAGCTTATTAGCATCATCAACAGCTGAAACCATTATTAATTTCTCTCTTGCACGAGTCATTGCAACATAAAGTACTCTTTGTTCCTCAGCTCTTGCTTCCCTATCAATTCTATTCTTAATGGCTCCCTTTACTATTGTGCTTGTCTTAGTTCTTGTATCTAAGTCTATATAATCCATTCCCATACCAAGATTGGAATCAAGAATTAGAGTTCCTTTAGAGTCTTGTAAGTTGTATTGCTTATTAACTCCAGCCATAATAACGATTGGAAATTCTAGGCCTTTACTCTTATGAATTGTCATAATTCGAACTAAATCTTCATTCTCAGAAAGAGTTGATGCCTCTTCAAAATCAATGTCGAATTTTTTCAAGCGCTCTATATAGCGTAAGAAATTAAACAAGCCTGTGTAACTTGTCTTACTATAAGCTGCAGCCTTATCAAGGAATATTTCCAAATTCAACTGACGCCTCTTACCTGCTGGCATTGTACCAACATAGTCATAATAACCAGAATTATAAATAATATCCCACAATAGGTCATATACATTTAAAAGATTAGACTTCTTACGATAATCATTTAATTCAGTTAAAAAGACACTTATCTTATTAGCTAGTTGTCTTATTTCTTCTAGGCTAATAGCCTCAAAGTCCTCATCTAATACTCCATCAACTTCCTCGACAATTGCAAGCATCTCATGATAAAGATTAGGATGCTCAAGACAATTTTCTTTCTTTAAATAGCGGCCAAGAACTCTTATATTTACCAAATCTTCTGAATTAAAGCCACCAAAGTATGATAAAAGCGAAGCCGATAAAGGTATTTCTTGCACCGGATTATCTACTATTGTAAGGAAACTAAGCAACACGCTAATTTCCCTAACATTAAAATAGCCCTCACTATAATCACTATAAGCGGGTATATTGTTATTCATAAGAATATTAACAAGTCTATCTGACCAACCCTTATTAGATCTTACAAGTACAACAATATCCCTATAACTTGCTCTTCTATAATCTCCAAGATCTGTATCAAACACATAGTTTTCCTCATTAACTATCTTTCTTACTAAGGAAACTATATGAAGTGCCTCTAATTCCTTATTGTTATAACTTCCTTCTTCATAGCTAGCTGACATATCTGCATCTAGGCTGTCATCATCATCAGATTCAATAAAATCCACACCCTTTCCATCAATTAGATGTATTTCGCATGGACTATTATCAAAGCTTGCATGACTACTAGTTTCTGGATAAGGAAATCCAGGGTTTAGGCTAACTTCACTTGTATAGGAAATGCCACAAAAGGCCTTATTAAACACGTTTAAGAATACATCATTAGTTGCAAAAAGTACTTCCTTTCTTGAACGGAAATTCATCTTTAACTCGATTTTCTTAAATTCATCTGAGTCGTATTTATAACTATCGTATTTTTCAATAAAAAGATCTGGACAAGCAAGCCTAAAGCGATAAATACTTTGCTTTACATCACCTACCATATACACATTATTAGGTTCGTTTAATCTAAGCTTTGATACTGCATTAAGAATAACTTCCTGTAACATATTAGAATCCTGATATTCATCAATCATGATATAATCAAAATTCTTAGCTAATTCATTGGCTGTATCCGTATAAACTATGTCCCCATCTTCCTTTTTTATAAGAATTGATAGGGCCATATGCTCCATATCATTAAAGTCAATAATTCCACGATCTTTCTTAACTGCGGCTAATCTTTCATTGTATTCCTTAGCTAGCTTTATTATAGTCCTTACATATGCGTAGCAATGCTTAACATCTGCTATTAGACCATCATAATCCCTAGAAAAAGTCTTCTTTAATTTCTCAATATATTTCTTATAATCATCCCTAGCATTCTTAACCTGGTTTTTTAAATCATCGTCTATATCAGGATTTGATCTAATTGAAGGCATTCTATCAAAGGAGATTCGTCCTAATTTTTCAATAAATTCCTTAAGATTACTACTTTCAAGTAGACTGTTCATTCCTGCTGCCTCAGCTTGCATAGTAGACTTGTATTTTTCTGGTCCCATTGGTCTATCGCAAATCTCAATCATGCCCTCATATAAATCGGCGTATCCCTCTAGGGATAATACAATGCTAGATAAACAGTCCTTTATTGCTGCATTGTCATCATCTGAATCAATGCTTTCATATACCTTTAGAACCTTGTCATACCACTCATCAATCCATGGATTAGATCTAGCAAGGTCATAGACCTTTTCAATTAGGTCATTAATCTTACTGTCATCCCTACCTGTAGCGTAAGCTTCCACTAGATTAAGGAAATCCTTATCCTGCTTTTCATAATATTCCTCTATTAAATCATCTAACACATCCGCTCCAAGAAGCTTAATTTCTCCCTGGTCTGCAGTTCTAAAACCTGGATCTAAGTCAATTTCTGAAAAATGATTTTTAATAATCCAAAGGCAAAAACTATCTATAGTTGTAATCTGAGCATTATTAAGTAAGGTCTGCTGTCTAAGTAAATTAGTATCAAGTGGATTCTCATCTAACTTAGCTTCAAGTGCCTTTCTAATTCTGTCCTTCATCTCACTTGCTGCTGCCTTAGTAAAAGTAACAACTACGAATTTATCAATATCAGTAACCGGCTCTGTTGTAATCATCTCTACAATACGTTCAACAAGTACGGCTGTCTTACCAGAACCAGCTGCAGCTGAAACAAGAATATTCTTATTACGTTCTTTAATTGCTAATAACTGATCTTTAGTCCAATTCTTACCCACGCTATTCCTCACCTTCCTCTTCGCTAATTTCCCCAAGTGTGGTCTTTATGTTATGCCATATAATCTTATCCTCTAGATTAGCAAGTCTTCTAAATCCTTTCTTTGATAAATCAGCACTAAATCCACAAATACTCTTATAAGAGCAGTAATCACAACCTGTTTTTTTACCCTTTATATATGGGTTTATCTCAATATTACCCTCTATAATTTCATTAGCCTTCCTTATATTCTCCTTAACAGTATAATTAGAAAGCATCTCCAACTGCCTTGTAGACATTACCTTACTAGCCTTAGCAAGAGTGCCGTCAGTTTTAAGCTTTATAGGAATAGATTTAGCTTCCTTCTTATCTGTCATATCCTCCATAAGATTATAAACATGTTCATTATCATTAACTAAGCCCTTCATCTTAAGTTCCTGCAACATAGCCTCATCTATTTCATCACTATCATCTGGATTAGCTTCAACAATAGGATTGTCCACATTCAAATAAAGAATACCTGCAGGCACATAATTCTTCTTGTGATATCTTCTTTTTTCAAGTTCAATAGCCTCTCTAAGATAAGTTATAAGCTGTATCTTAAGTCCATAATACATAGATAATAAGTCAAGATCTTGCTTACCTGACTTATAATCCACTACCCTAACATAGAGATTATCCTCATCTTCACAAATATCAACTCTATCAATCTTACCATTCATCTTAAAGCTAACATCCTTTGGCATAGATTCCACATCTGTTAAGAATTTAGCTTCTAACATATCAGGCTTAAATAATCCTGATTCAAGATGCTTTCCAATTGTCCAAACTGATCTGTCAATAATATCTGTCATTCGCTTAATTAGATATTCACTTCTCTTAGTATCTGTAAGTAAAGATTTAGCATTTTCATCAATTGCAACCTCCATCCCCTTCTTAACTAACTGCGCTCTCTCTTCATCACTTATATTAGAAAAAGACATCTTATTCTTAATAATTTCTGATGAAATGTGTTCTAGGGCTGAGTGAATAATTGTACCAAAGTCCTTAATTTCAAAAGAATATTCTTCTCTTTCCTGTAATCCTAGGCCATAACGAAGAAAATATGCATAGTGACATCTTTCATAATCTTCAAAGGATGTTACACTTCCCCTAAGTTCCTTGCCATATAAGCTTAAGGCCTTAGCTGCGGCTATTGTATCAATAATACCTTCATCATCAAAACTCAATTCAGATTTAGGAAATGTAAGATAAAAATCACCTATACTTTCATCTCCACCATAAATAACATCTAACTTAGGGTACAGCTTCTTAAGTGTTCGTATCATATATGATGGTAAAATTGACTTTCCTTCTGTATCCTTATTGGCATAGCTTATATAAAGCTTCTTAGCTGCCTTTGTTAGGAACAAATATAAATAATAACGCTGAACAAAAGCCTTCTCCTGATTAGTTGGAGATAGCTTTACATCCATACTTTCTAAGCTTCTTCTATCCGTTTCAGATAAAATACTTCTTGAATCTGATCTTGCAGGAACAAGTCCATCATTAACTCCAAGGAAAAATAAGACCTTAACATCATCAAGTCTTGTTCTATTAATATCACCAATTACAACACAGTCATTACTTGGTGGAATGAGACCAATTTTTATTTCTTCAAAGCCAGAATCAAGAATCTTAACATATTCTCCTAGGCTTACTTTCTCAGTTCCAAGTAGTTCCACTAGTTTATCAAAAAGATCCATTACCAAAGCATAAACCTTCTCAAATTCATCAGCTAAATCACTATCTGCGCCTAGGTTAATAATCTTCTCTTCACTGTTAAGCATACATAGGAAATCATAAAGGGCAAGGGTTAATTTATGTACATTTCCTTCAGCTTCCCTAAAATCTTCCTTTAATTTAGCAAGTGGTGTAACTATCCTTTTTCTTAGACTATTAAGCTTTTCAAGGTCTGTTTCGTTAATATGTCCTCTAAATTTCCTTGTCCAAGGATTCATCCATTTCTTATTACCTTTAATTCCAACAGCTCTAATGTAATTATCAATTAAATCAATATCATCAACTGAAAGATCAGTCATAGAAGTTCTCAAATAGCGCATAACCGCATCATAACTAAAGTTCTTAGTTACAATTTCCAGGGCAGCACGAATAAACTCAACTAAAGGATTAGATGTAACATGTCTCTTATAGTCAAGGAAATATGGTATGCTATTTTGTTCAAGGATATTAGCTGTAAGTTTTCCATATCTTTCCATATCAGAAGTAACTATAGCTATATCTGAATATCTAAATCCAGATAATCTAGTGAGCTTTAAAATCTCATTAGTTGCATAATGAATCTCATCCTTAGGATAATTGCCAGAATAAATAACTAAGTCATTAACATCTTCCTTATAACGTGTCCATTTTTTTCTAAAGAGGTTGGCCTCTAAAAAGGCTAATTCCTTATTCTCTTTAAATCTATAATTATCCTCTAGTTTAATATCCTCTAACATTTCAATATGCTCTTCATCACAAATCTTTCGTAGTTCAAAGGCACATTCCTTAGTCATAAAGAAAATATTCTCCATGCCAGTATCTACATTAGTCTTCTCTCTTACGTCTGCTGTAAGTGTTAAATAAATCATATCCGTAACTTCAAGAAGTATTCTAATTAGTCTATACTGCACTGGTGTAAAACCTGTAAAGCCATCTAAAACAATAGTAGAATTCTTTAACATCTTAGAATCTATGGCTACCCTTGCTAATACATCAAGAATCTCCTCACTTGTAATATAACTCTTATCAATAAATTCCTTAAATCCGTTGTAGATAAGCTCAATGTCCTCTAGCTTATAGCTAAGGACAGTATCTCCCTTAACATCTTCTCTAATCTTAGATAACTTATCCTTATCAATGTCATATTGTAAAAGCTCCGAAATCACAGACTTCATCTGTTCTGTAAAACCTGTGTTACTTGTATTACTAGCAAAATAGCACATCTTAGACTTATTCTGCTCTAAAACCCTTCTTATAATTAAATTCTTACCTGTATCATCAAGAATAGGGAAATTAACTCCTCCAACCTCTTCAAAAACCTTAAAAGCAAGTCTTTGGAAAGATACAACATCAATATTCAAAATACCCTTTTTAGGATGTAATTCTACCACTCTCTTCTGTATTGCCATTGTGTACTGTTCTGGCACAACAATAATATAATTCTTATCTGGATTCTTAATTGATTCATCTATTATCTTCTTATAAATAAATGTTGACTTACCGGCACCTGAACCGCCAAAAATAAGCTGTAAAGCCATAAACCCTCCCGTAAATCTTAAGTTAATATCGCTAAGAAAAATTATATCATAGCTAAGCGAAAATAGAAAGTATGTTCGAAATATTTTTTAACTTGTCTATTATTTACAAAAGTACGCTCTTAATTATTAGTTACATTTTTCCGATATAATCTCTAGAGAATTGGGTTCGTGATTAATTAGATAATTTATTAGATACTTATAGAAGAAATTTATAATGGGGGATAATTATGAAAACTATTACTTCAAGCAAAATTCATATAATTCGAGAGAACATCTTCTATGCTATTGAGCCAACAGTTACGGATAATACCTCAAAGCTTAATCTTTATGACTGGATTATGCTGATTTCAATAATTCTTGGTATTGTACCACTAGCTTTTAAATACTCGACTCCAAGGCTTAGTGTACTTGATAAAACTGTTGCTGGCATTTTTATATTTGATTATGTCTTAAGATTTTCTACCGCTGATTTTAAATTTAATGAATTTAAGATAAGATCATTTTTAAGATATCCTTTTACAATTAATGCAATTATTGACCTTGTTACCATACTTCCTGCCTTCACTTTTCTTAGTAACAATTTAAAGCTATTACGTATTTTTAGATTCGCAAGGCTTCTAAGAATATTTAGAATTTTCCGCTATTCAAGGACTATTCGTCTTGTAAAAAATGTACTTAAAAATCAAAAAGGTGCCCTTGCTTCTGTATTTACCTTAGCCGTTGCCTATATATTAATTTCTGCGACTCTAATATTTAACTTAGAGCCTGATAGTTTCGAGGACTATTTTGATGCTGTTTACTGGTCTTGTCTTACTCTTACAACTGTAGGTTATGGAGACATCTATCCTATAACCGATCTTGGTAGACTTATTGCCATGATTAGTTCCTTCTTTGGCATTGCCATGGTTGCCATGCCAAGTGGTATTATTACAGCAGGAATTATGAATGAATTAAATAAGGAAAAAGACCACGAAGAAGAGGATGAATTTGAAAAACTTAAGGAGTCCCTTCTTAATGGCACTTATAATGCCGAAGAATATGAGAAAGTACATGAAAAATATGAAATTAAAAAAAGCGGTTGGGGATACATTTTCCATAAGCTCTTTAGTAGGTATTGAAAAAATAAGACATACTGTTTTGAATAAGCACATATTGTATTGAAGAAATAAGACATGCCATAATATGACATGTCTTTTCTTACGCTGATATGCTTCTTATTATTGACTTTGTATTAAAGCTCTTTATAAACACTAAAAGTACTATCAAAAAATTAACAGCCATCCAAATAACATCATGTATAGTATAGCTACATGTATTCATCACCTTAAGCAATATCCCCGTAAATAAATACTTAGAGAAAAAATCTATGTTGGGTTTAATTAGTTCTATATTAGGTAAGAAAAATAAAACCAATACTGTTGGTACTGCAATTGGTGCCACATTAGTTTGATTCTTTGCCATTCTACCAATTATCGCTCCTATTTGCATTGATATAATACTTACAACATATATAAAAATACATATAATAAAATCATCAAAATTCTTTGTAGCTCCTGCCATATCAAATATAAGAATTCCAGCTATAATAAAGCCTAACAAAACGAATGTTACACCTATAAAGTACTCAATTGAAGTCACACCTGACATAACTAGTAATTTCAATGTACCTTTTTCTTTTTCCTCTGCTACAAGAGTAGCCATAACCAACAATGGAACTAGTATTACATATATCAGAATAAATGGGGCGCCGTCAGAACTAAAAATGTCACTTGATATCAAATTAGCTATAATATAAATAGCTGGAAAAATAAAGAAAATAAGCATTGTTCTCTTATTTCTTAAAAAATCCATTAATTGTTTAAATGCCAATGCTTTAAATGTTAGCCTTATTCTATTAATTATCATCACAACTTAACCTCTTTAATTTTATAAATATATCTTCTAACGAAACAGTTTCTGAATTAATATAAAAAGAATTATTAGACTTAATCGCATCAATTAATTCCTTCTTATCTTTATTTATATCGTATTCCATTTTAACGCCATTATCATCCACAAAACTAACTCTTTTATTTAATTCATATTTCTGTTTAATAGCATTGATATTACCATATTCAACTAACTCACCATTAAATAAAAATCCAACCTTATCACATATTTTCTCCACTTCTTGCATATTATGAGAGGTTAGAAAAATAGTTGTTCCTTCGTCTTTTATTTTCAAAAAAATTTCTTGAATATCTTTAGCAGTAGCAGGATCTAATCCTCTAGTTGGCTCATCTAAAAATAAAATCCTTGGTGAATGCAAAATGCCACGTGCTATCATCAATCGTTGTCTCATTCCACTAGATAATTTATAAACAGCCTTATTAGCATCATCTTTTAGTCCTACCATTTCTAATTTTTCCATTATATTCAAAACATTCACATTATGAATCATTGACATTATCTTAAGATTTTCATAGCAAGTTAATCTCTCATATAAACCAATGGAATCCATTACAAATCCTATTTGTTCATAAAATGCTTTTCCCTTAGGCACTTCATTAAATACCTTAACCTTGTCTTTTGAAAATAATTGACCTGTTAATAGTTTTATTATAGTTGTTTTTCCAGCTCCAGAAGGCCCTATAAGACCAAATATTTCTCCTTCATCTATCTTTAAATCTATATTCTTAAGAATGTTATTCTTATTATCATAGGAAAAATTAAGATTATTTATCTCTATAACCGCCATTACGACTCCTTTAAAAAACTATCTATCATAATCTATCTCTAAAAAGAAACAACATCATATTAACACTCAGAAACTACATATCCAATTAAAATTTGATTAAATTCAAAAAATTATTTATTAAATATATTTTTATTCTATTTTATCATCAACTTCTTTCTTAGCATAATTGCAACATAAATAGCTACAATAAATTCAGCCACTGGAATTGCAATCCATACTCCATTAATTCCAAAAATAAATGGAAGTAACATAACTAATAGTCCATTTACAAAAAAGCCTCTAGCTAGGGAAACTACTAGGGATACCCTTAATCTATTCACGGCCTGGAAATAGTAAGTTGAAGCGATGTTAAACATAAGAAAAATTAAATCTAGGCAGTAAAGTCTAATTGCTCCTGCACCAATTGCGTAAACTTCGGCAGTTGGCTTCATATATAATCTAAGTAATGCATTAGGGAAAAGCATTGCAATTATACAAAAGAAAATTCCACCAACTAAGGCAGTTGTTAGCATTACACGTCTTGCCCCAATAACTCTTTTAGCATTTCCAGCACCATAATTAGTTGAGATAATAGCCTGTCCTGACTCGCCTACTGCATAACTTGCTGACTGAACTGCTGTTACATATGAGCTAATTACGCCATAAACTGCTAGGGCTGTCTCTCCTGAATAACGCATAATCTGGTTATTTACAAGGATTGTTACAACGCCAATAGCAATATCTACAATAAAGGTTGCGCTACCTGTAGAAACTACCTGTCTTATTCTCTTTCCTAATTTTAAGTCTTTAAAGTTTAGTCTTAGCTTACATTTTTTTGAAAAAATGTGACACAATAATATTATTATGCAAATTAGCTGACCTATTGCTGTTGCAAGGCTAGCGCCAAGAATTCCCATATCAAGGCCAAAAACAAAATAAATATCTCCAAATACATTAAATACACCACCTGCAATTACTGCAACGGTTGTAATAAAAGGCTTTCCATCAACTCTTACAAGGGGAATTAACATTTGCCCTATCACAAAAAGTGGAGATGCAAAGGCTATGTAAAAACAGTACTTAGTCGATAAATCAAGAACTGCGCCTCGACCTCCCGATAAATAAAGCAATTCTCTTGCCCAAAGGTTATATACTATAAAAATAATTGCTGAGGCAATCACTGATAATATCACTGACGTAGTAAAATATTTATTAGATTCTTCAAATTTCCCGGCACCTCTTCGCTGCGCTAAAAGTACCGAACCACCTATACCAAAGCATATTCCAAGAGCATACATAATTGACCACATGGGCATAAAATTTGCTACCGCCGCAGTACCGTTTGGTCCTTCGTATCGCCCAATTACGATTGTATCAACTAAAGCATAAATTGAAACTATAAGAGCGCTGCCAAAAGCAGCTGCTAAGTACTTAAAATAAATCTTATTAATTTTTCCTGTTAATAAATCCATACGTTACCTCTTTTTGTTTAATTTATTCTCTTATCTAATGTTACAAAAAAGCACCGGAAAAGATAAACAGAATAACTCTGTCATCTTATCCGGCGCGTAATCTTCCTTTACACATCCTCCGATGAACAATAACTATTATACATAATTATTTTTTTATAGCAAGAATTATTTAATTCTAGTTGTCCTCGCCAAAGAAACTGATATCTTCGCCATTGCTTACATTTACAAAGCCCTTATATCCTCTTTCTTCAAGCTTTCCAAGGAACTTACCCATCTTCTTAGGCTTAAGATATAATGAGCAGCTCTTGCCTTCAGCTCTATACTTTTCAGCAATCTTATAAGCCTTAACAACTTCGCCCTCATCATACATAATTGCAATTCTTTCTGGACGAGACTTAGCGTCTACACCATTTTCCATAAGGATTGAGAAAATTCTTTCAAAACCGATAGAGAAACCAACTGCGCTAACCTGCTGACCTAAGAACTTACCAATAAGGTTATCGTAACGGCCACCACCTGCAATAGCACCCTTAAAATCGATGCTTTCAACTTCAAATACTGTACCTGTGTAGTAACCCTGACCTCTAACTAAAGATAAATCAAATACTACATCAAAGGCATTATCATCTCCTGCAGTCATTTCTTTAACTGTGTTAATGATGTACTTTAAGCTATCTGCTGGTGTCTTATCCTCTAAGATTGCCTCAACTGATTCAAGGCTAATTTCTGAAGGTGATGAAACTCCTGTTAAGAAGTCAGTAAACTTAGTAATTGCAGCCTCATCAAAAGCCTTCTCTACTAATTCAGCCTTAACGCCCTCAAGACCGATCTTGTCCATCTTATCAAATGTAATACAAACACTATCTAAATCTTCATCCTTAAAACCACAATTTGAAAGGAAAGCTCTAAGTAATCTTCTATCGTTAATCTTAACCTTGAAGTTCTTCATACCGATTCTCTTTAAAGCCTTAGTTGTTGTAAGAATAAGCTCAACCTCTGAATCTCTTGAATCAGAACCAATAATATCAATATCACACTGAACAAATTCTCTTAAACGACCTTTCTGTGGTCTTTCAGCTCTATAAACTCTATCCATCTGGATACACTTCATTGGAAGTGATAACTTCTCCTTATTGTTAGCAAAATATCTACTTAAAGGAAGAGTTAAGTCATATCTAAGACCCATATCTGCAAGTACGTTCTCGTTCTTAGATGTAACACCTGAAGCAATAGCCTTATCAAGCTTATCGCCTCTCTTCATAATCTTAAAAATAAGATTTAAGTTATCTCCACCCTCTGACTTATCAAGATTCTCAATATCTTCAATAGCTGGTGTTGTAATATGTTCAAATCCGTTAGCAACGTAAGTTTGTAAAATTTCATTCTGTAAATAATCTCTAATTTCCACTTCATTAGGTAGGTAATCGTTAGTACCCTTAACTGATGTAATCTTCATATTTCGGATCCTTTCTTATTTCATCTATACTTTGCACTATCGCCTAGTCCTATATATTCTACAACAAAGCTCTTAAGATTTCTAGACTTAATTTATCGTGTTAGCAAGCTAAATTATTTTTATTTAGCATATACAAACATAAGTCAATATTTATACTGCTCTAGCAATTAAAATATAATCCAAGATTTCTGAAAGCATTAGCAACACATTCATAAGAAGATATACTAATAACCTCATAAGATAAAAATGTAAAGTACCTACTAAGACAAAAAATCCTAATATCAAAAAGAATACTAAAGAAGTCCATATTATAAACTTTACATGATAATAAAAACAAAGTTTATAATAATTCTTTAAACTAAATGGAGATAACAATATTAACTGACTAATCATGGTAATTTTATATAATCTTAGTTGCTTGGCCTGAAAATTATTGTTATGAAATAAAACTCTTTTGTCGTTATTAAAAAATGTTTTCCCCAAATAAAAAAATATAAATACAATGACTATAACGCTATTTAATTCTTCTTGTGTGCCAACATAAAGAAGCATAAAAAAAATAAAAGAGCTAATAAATACATAGGCTAATAATTTTTGTAAGACTCTATAACTATAATCTTTATTCACTTCTTGTATTAAATCATCAATTTCACACATTTCCTTATTTTTAAAAATATTCATAACTTTTCTCCTCTACATTTTCTTTAAATTCACCAAAAACTCCATCTTTAATTACTGCGAAGAAATCAGTATTTCTCTTTATTTCTTCATAATCATGACTAGTTAGTAAAACTGTTAAGCCATCAACTAAGCCTTCTCTAATTAAGTCATACATTTCCTTTTTGAAAACTGCATCAAGACCTGCACTTGCTTCATCCATAATTAAGAGTTCTACTTTATGGGCAAATGCAAAAGCTAACTGGGCTTTTATCTTTTCACCTCTAGAATAATCCATATAATTAGTGTTTAAATTAATTCCTAATTTTTTTGTCATTTCTTCCCATATTTCCTTATCAAAATCACTATAGGCCATAGAAAAAAGTCTAGCATTTTCAGCCATACTTCTATCATCTATAAAATAAAAATCTTCAGAGATATAGCCTATCTTATTAATTACAGATCTTCTGTTTTTCTTTATATCAAATCCGGAAAATAAAACATCTCCCTTATATGGCCAATTTTCAAAATATAATGATTTTAGAAGAGTAGATTTACCTGCACCATTTTTACCAACCAAGCCGTAAACATAGCCTTTTTCAAGGGCAAAATTTATATTTTCTAATTTGAATTTCTTATTCTTAACAGTTACATTTTTAAGTTCAAGTATCTTATTCATAATATCCTATCCTTCTATACTGATTTGTTCATGTCCTTTTTATTCATATAGTGCCTTTATCATCTCAATAAAATCTTCCAAACTTAGTCCTGCAGCCTTAGCTTCAGCTATGACCTCTTGTGACATTTTCTCAATAATCATTAACTGCTTCTCTTTTAAATAATCTGTATTGTATTCGCAAACATAAAAGCCTTTTCCTGCCACTGACCTTACAAGCCCTTCCTTTTCAAGTTCTTCATAAGCTCTTTTTGTTGTAATAACGCTTACGCCTAAATCTGCGGCAAGACGTCTAATTGAAGGTAGCGCTTCATTTGCCTTTAAATCTCCAGAAACTATGGCATTCTTTAACTGCATCACTATCTGCTCATAAATTGCAAGAGTGCCCTGGGGAGATATCTTTATTGTCAAATCCATATAATCACCTCTACTTAGCCTTTTTTATTTCTTTATAAGTCATAGCATAATCAAATTCTTCTATTATCTTTTTCTTACAGCTATAAGCTACTGGTATAATGAAAATACACATTATAAGCCACATAAACACATGCACTGATATTCTTGTTTCATAAAACATATCCACCTCAATTAGTTGAGTTATAAAACATGCTACAACTACCATTACAAATCTTACGGAAACATATTCATTAAAGCCCTTTGGTATAATCATAAAACTTAAGATTATTACATTTAATAGCATAAAAGCTGCTGTAAAAATATTAACTCTAGCCATTATTAAAACAAGGCATAAAGGAATAATTCCTATAATTAAATGTATCTTTACAGCAAATAAATAATTAGATACTATAGTTTTTCTTCTCTCTTCTAATGTCATTGGCAAAAGATAAAATACCTTGTCATAGTCTATTTTGTGAAAAAACATAGAAGCTACAATTAAAAACATGGGTAATAGCACCCCAAATAAACCTAAAAACACTGAGTTTGAAAAAAAATCATCACCGTGATCATTTATTCTATCTATAACTAAGATTAGCCATATAAAACAAATTCCAAGGCCACGATCATTTATTATTTTTCTTAATTTAAAACCTGATAAATACACTCTAAATTTCTCTTTCATTATTCTGCCTCCTTAGTGTAAAAATACATAAAGTCTTCTATTGTTGCCGGACTAAATTCTAAGTGATTCATGTATCTTTCATCTAAATCCTTATTAATTAAATCCATATCAAACATAGCTTTTGTCGAATATTTACTAACTTCCTTTGATAAAAGGGCTTTCTTAGTTAATCTATCTATATAGAATTCTTCTCCTACTGCTAACTTATACTTATCTCTAAAGCTTTCTAAATCTCCCATATAGACTTTCTTTCCTTCATGAATAAATAACAGGTAATCGCCTAATCTATCTATTTCAGAAGTTATATGAGTTGCAAATATTACTGTATGCTTTCCATCTGACATTAATTTATTTATTTCTTCATGAAATGCCTTCTGAAATTCTGGATCAAAGTTAGCCGTTGGCTCATCGAGAATTAAATATTTAGGTCTTGTACTAATTGCAAATGCAAACTGTACTTTTAACTTCTCACCTCTTGATAACTTATCAATAGCAATATTAGGATTAACTCTATACTTATTCAGTAAACACAAGAAACTAGTCATGTTAAATCCTGTATAATATCTCCCATAAATAAGGCCATTTTCCTTAGCTGTACAATAGCCATCTAATAAACCATCTTCAGATACTAAGGCGATTCTACTATAAATTTCCTTGTTATCTTTATCATATTCTAATCCATCTATTACTACTTTACCCTCATCCGGACTCATTAAACCTGTTATTAAATTAAGCAAGCTTGTCTTACCAGAACCATTCCTACCAATAAGTCCACATATATATCCTTCAGGGATTTCAAAGGACATGTCTAGTTGCATATTTCCAAGCTTCTTCTTTAAATCCTTAATTTCTATCATATAAACTCCTTCTTGCTTGTGTAGTAGATATTGCAGCAAATGCTGCAATATCTAACAGCTGTATCTGCTGTGTACACTTCTGTGTGCACTTCTGTGTACATCTACTGTATATATTAATATATACGCTCTATAAACAGATATGTCAAGGGGTGTGGGGTAATATAGGTGGAGTTTGTGTAGTGGGGAGTGTGTTTTATGGGGTCATTCTTTCCATATGTCGTCATCAACTGTTCTATGTCTCTTTAATTCTTATAATATCTTAAGCATTACATGCAAAGCGCTCTTTTTCTTTAGTTGACCGTATGTGATAAAGTTTAAGATTTTTAAGTCCTACAGGTAATTCACCAAGAATTCTTATTTGACCGTATTGGCCTGTATAGCCTTTCGACTCTCTCTACAATCAATCTATAAAAATCCATAAATTGCCTGTATTCTTTAAAGAATGATTAGCAAGTTGGATTAGTTCCACTACAATCAAATTACCATTTTTCCAGAATTACCCGTAGCTTATTAAATTCTTTTTATTACCCCACTACAGTTAAACTCTAGTTTTTCTTACTTTACCTGTAATTATTAAAAAATTAAAGCAAGTTTAATACCCCCAATTCTATAAAATAATCTCATTGACTGTATAGCCAGCAAAAACTTGCTTTCCATATACAGATAAAAACGGAAACTGCCTAAATTGCCTGCAAGAATTTCCAGCCTCCCCTCCAGCCTGCCTCTACTCCTCAACCCAATAAAAAAAGAGTGGCTGCCTTGCAGCCACTCTTGCCTAAAGCCCAAACGTCTTCTATATACACACGTCTAAAGCCTTTATTACATATTCTCTACAGCCTTAGCTATATCAGTTCTCATGTACTTGTTCTCAAACTCAACCCACTGTGTTGCCTCATAAGCCTTACGTCTTGCTTCCTTAAGACTTGAACCTAGAGCTGTTACGCCAAGAACTCTACCACCGTTTGTTACGATCTTGCCTTCTTCATTAAACTTAGTTCCAGCGTGGAATAGGATGTAGTCATCCTTTCCTTCAAACTTCTCCATACCCTTGATTTCAAAGCCCTTCTCGTATGATACTGGATAACCATCAGATGCTAATACAACACAAACACAAGCATCATCAACAAATTCTAAGTCAATCTTATCAAGTGTTCCATCAATACATGCCTCAAATACATCAACAATGTCATTCTTCATTCTTGGAAGTACAACCTGAGCTTCTGGATCACCAAATCTAGCATTATACTCTAATACTCTTGGTCCCTTTGGAGTAAGCATAAGACCAAAGAAGATAACTCCCTTGAATTCTCTGCCTTCCTTAGCCATAGCATCTACAGTTGCCTGATATACATACTTCTTGCAGAAGTCATCAACTTCATCTGTATAGAAAGGTGATGGACAGAAGTTACCCATACCACCTGTATTTAAGCCTTCATCATTATCCTTAGCTCTCTTATGGTCTTGAGCAGAAGCCATAATCTTAATAGTCTTACCATCTACGAAAGAAAGAACTGAAACTTCACGACCTGTCATGAATTCTTCAATTACGATTCTATCACCTGCTGAACCAAACTTCTTATCAAGCATAAGTTCATCAACACCAGCTAGAGCCTCTTCCTTAGTTTCACAGATTAAAACACCCTTACCTAAAGCCAAGCCATCAGCTTTAAGTACGATTGGGAATTCTGCCTCTTCTTCTAAGTATTTCTTAGCTGCGTCTGCTGAATTAAATGTTTCATAAGCAGCTGTTGGAATATTGTATTTCTTCATTAAGTCCTTAGAAAATGCCTTGCTACCCTCAAGGATTGCTGCATTCTTTCTAGGTCCGAAAACTCTAAGTCCTTCCTTCTCAAATTCATCAACAATACCGCCAACTAAAGGATCATCCATACCAATAACTGTAAGGTCTATTTCCTTCTCCTTAGCAAAAGCTACTAGCTTATCAAATTCCATAGCCTTAATATCAACGCATTCTGCAACACTTGCAATACCTGCATTACCTGGTGCACAGTAAATCTTATCAACCTTAGCACTCTTAGATAATTTCCAACAAATTGCATGCTCTCTTCCGCCGCTACCTACAACTAAAACCTTCATAATTTTTCCTTCCCAATTCCTGTTTTATTTTTTAGACCTATCCAAACTTTAAAATAGGGGTCAAAGGCCAAAAGCCTTTGGCCCCGTAAATTAACCTAAGCACAGGTTAACTATTCAAAGCTATCTTATTAATTGCTGCTGGAAGTAACTTCCATTCAGCCTCTTCCATTATTCTTCTTTGTAAAGTCTCTGGAGTATCATCTTCCTTAACCTCAACAGCCTTTTGGAAAATAATTTCTCCTGTGTCCATGCCTTCATCTACGTAATGAACTGTTGCACCTGAAACCTTAACTCCCTTAGCAAGGGCTGCTTCATGAACCTTAAGTCCGTAGTAACCTACTCCACAAAATGATGGAATAAGTGATGGATGGATATTAATGATTCTATGAGAAAATTCATGAACCATCTTTTCTGGAATTCTAACTAAGAAACCTGCAAGTACTACTAAATCAGTTTCAAGCTCCTTAACCTTAGCTAAAAGTGCATCGTTAAAGATTTCTCTTGATTCATAGTCCTTAGGAGAAATGCAAAAGCTAGGAATATTAGCTTTTTTTGCTCTCTCAAGGGCATAAGCTCCTGCATTATTAGAAATAACACCTACAAGCTTAGTATTCTTAATTGTTCCATTATTAACTGAATCTATAATTGCCTGAAGATTAGTTCCGCCACCTGAAACTAAGACAGTTACTCTTAGCATACAGTAACTCCCTTCTCTCCTTCTTCAATCTGACCGATTACATAAGCTTCTTCGCCTGCTGCCTTTAAAGCCTCTAATGTCTTATCAGCATCAGCTGGATCTACTGCAAGAACCATACCAATACCCATGTTGAATGTGTTATACATCATCTTTTCTTCGATGTCACCGTCATTCTGAAGCATCTTAAAGATTGCTGGTACTTCATAAGAATCCTTCTTAACTACAGCTCTTACACCATCGTGAAGCATTCTTGGGATATTTTCATAGAAACCGCCACCAGTAATATGAGAACAGCCCTTAATCTTAACGCCAGCATTCTTAACGCTCTTTAAAGCCTTAACATAGATCTTAGTTGGAGCAATTAATGCTTCTCCTAATGTCTTACCAAGTGAGTCATAGTATGTGTTAAGAGATTCCTCTGTAATTGTAAATACTGAACGTACAAGTGAGAAACCGTTTGAGTGAACACCGCTTGATGTAATACCAATAAGTGTATCACCAGCCTTAATGTCCTTACCTGTAATTAAATCCTTCTCATCAACGATACCAACTGCAAAACCAGCTAAATCGTATTCATCAACTGGATAGAAACCTGGCATTTCAGCTGTTTCACCACCAATAAGTGCACATTCTGACTGAAGACATCCTTCTGCAACACCCTTAACGATAGTAGCAATCTTTTCAGGTTCGTTCTTACCACAAGCTACATAGTCAAGGAAGAATAAAGGTTCTCCACCTGCACAAGCAATATCGTTAACACACATAGCAACACAGTCAATACCTACTGTATCATGCTTATCAAGTGTGAAAGCAATCTTAAGCTTTGTACCAACACCATCTGTACCTGAAACTAATGTAGGCTTTTCCATTCCCTTGAACTTCTCTAAAGAAAATGCTCCTGAGAAACCACCAAGACCACCAAGTACCTCAGGTCTCATTGTCTTAGCAACGTGCTCCTTCATAAGCTCTACTGCCTTGTAACCTGCCTCAATATCAACACCAGACTTTTTGTAATCCATTTTCATACCTCATTCTTTATAAATAATTTTTTATTTGCCTAAGCTTTAAGCAAATGTGTCTATCATTCACACAAATCTCTTTGTGTAAATTACCTTTTAAATTGCCAACTGTAATCTACCCTAAATTACTTATTATAAATCACTTATCGTAAATTACTTTGTGTAATTCTTATATCCTACTTCCTGTAGTTTAGCGTCTTTAGCCTGAACGCCTTCCTTCATCTCTTTAGTATAATCTTTTAACTTTGATAATAATTGTGAATCAGATGTAGCTAAGATCTTAGCAGCGAGAATACCTGCATTAGCACCACCATTAATTGCAACAGTTGCAACTGGAATGCCTGAAGGCATCTGTACGATTGAATATAGCGAATCTCTTCCGCCGAGGGAAGTTGTATGCATTGGGATACCAATAACTGGCATAGGGAAAATAGCCGCGCACATACCCGGTAAATGAGCTGCCATACCTGCTCCTGCAATAATTACTTTAAATCCTTTCTCCTCTGCAGTCTTTGCGTAATCAAAAAATACGTCAGGTTCTCTGTGGGCTGAGATAATTGTCATCTCATATGAAATGCCGAACTTCTCAAGGATGTCTGCTGCCTTAGCCATAACAGGCATATCAGAATCACTACCCATGACAATTCCAACTAATGCCATAGTCTTCGTTCCTCCTAATTTTTATAAAATTTATCGTCTAAATGACAAAATATGGTGTTTTGTGATTTTGTTAATAATTCTTGCGGATTATCAAAACCTCAAAACACCATAATATTTTACTTGCTTTTACAATGACCGTCAAGGTAAAACCCGGGGCATTATCTGATTATTTGCAATCAATTTCAATCAAAGTCAAGACAACTAAGGAAAGCTTATCATAAACCTAGTTCCAAACTCTTCTCTTGAAAGGACATCAATCCTGCCCTCATGGGCATCCACTATCCACTTTGCTATAGAAAGACCAAGTCCTGTGCCGCCAGTTTCCGAATTTCTAACCCCATCGGTTCTATAAAATCTCTCAAAGATATGTCCCACTTCACTAGCCTTCATGCCAATTCCCTCATCCTGGATTAAGAAACCCTTAAAGGCCGTTTCTGCATTTTCATAATAAGAAAGCCTAATAGTTGAGCCCTCCCCTGAGTACTTGGCCGCATTAGATAAGAAGATTCTAGCCGCCTGCTTTAGCATCCCATAATCACCATTATATTTATGAAAATGTGTCTCATAAAGCCTATCTCTTGCTTCATCACTAAGGCCATCAGCCCTTGCTAGCACTTCCTCTATAGCCTCACAGTTATCTAATTTGTACTGATGTTTTTCATCTATCATAAGAGACTCTTCCCAAAGATCGTGTAACATTTCCTCAAAGAAGAGATCTCGCCTGTTTAGGCTATTTCTGCCACTATCACCTCTTGCAAGGAAGAGAAGCTGCTCAATAAGTTCCTTCATGTGTTCTGACTCATTTTTTAGAGCCTCCACCGCTTCATTTAGTATCTCTGGATCGTCTTTGCCCCATCTATCAAGCATATTTACATAGCCCTGAATTACTGCGATTGGAGTTCTAAGCTCATGAGAGGCATCCGATACAAATCGCACCTGACTTTTCTTTGCTTCCTGAATCTTTGTAATCAAACTATTTAAAGCTATCTCTAAGCTCTCAAGATCTTTGTCGCCTGTTTTTATAGATGTAACCGACTCATCTGCCTGCATTAGCACCTTTTCCAGATGTTCAAGACTATCGGAATTTGTTCCATTTGCCAAAGCCTCCGCCTTAATAGCCAGCTCGTTAAAGGGCCTAAGGGACTTTCTAATTCTTCTTGTATTAAGAGTCATCTGGGAAATGTAAATAAGCTCCGCTACTAGGCAAACACATGCCATCAAACGAAATGGATTGTAAAAATCCCTAATGTAATATCTGTATTCTTTAGTTCCTCTGTCATCGTTAAAAGTTACATTTACATATAAATAAGCACTGTTATAGAAGTTTCCGCTATCATCCCTATTAATCCTAATGGCATTAACTTCCTGCTCGTAGTTTGTCACCTTGTTAACCACATCGTAGACATTTAGTTCTGAAGCCTCTAGGCAGGTGTAGATAAATACAAAAAAACTGGCTACAAGGATAGCGATATCCATGATAATTAGTTGTTTAACCGAGTTTAGCCATATTTTCCAATTTATCTTTCTTGCAATAGATGTGGTCTTTTTATTCTTCTCGTTTTCCATATTCTATTCCTTTATTGCGTAACCCACGCCGCGAATGGTCTGAATTAGCTTTATCTGGTATTTGTCATCAATTTTAGTTCTTAGGTAACGAACATAGACGTCAATTATGTTAGTTTCCCCCATATAGTCGTATCCGCAGACTTTATTTAGAAGCTGTTCACGGTTTAGAACGATATTTTTATTCTCCATAAGAGTCTTTAATAACTCAAACTCCCTATTGGTAAGCTCCACAACATCCCCTTTTACCAAAACCTCGTGTCTTGGCACGCTTAAATCTACTCCTTTTATTGAAAATGTAACATCTAGGTCTTCTTTTGCATGTCCCGTATTTGTCACATTTTCAGAAAGATTATTGTGCTTAAGGCTTACACGAATTCTTGCTAGCAGCTCTTCAATAGCAAAGGGCTTTGTTATGTAGTCATCGGCTCCTGCATCAAGACCTGAAACCTTGTCCATTACTGCATCTCTAGCAGTTAACATAATCACAGGAGTTTTAATATTGTTAGCTCTTATGCGGCGCAAAACCTCAAGACCATTAAGGCCTGGCAACATAATGTCTAGCAAAATTAAATCGAAATTGCCTGTAAGTGCCTTCTCAAGCCCTTCTCTACCATCCGTTGAGGAATCCACCTCATAGCCTTCATGTTTTAATTCTAGCTCCACAAATCGAGCGATCTTTACTTCATCTTCTATAATTAGCAACTTACTCATAATCAAAACCCTTTTCTAATCTGTTTACTACTTATTTATCAATTATCAATTACCTATCAATTACCTATTAATTACTTGTTGATATTCTTCTTAAAATCATCCACACCATCAGCCATTTTGTCACATACATCATTTATGTCTACTTTTTCTGAATTTAACCCAACAAAACTGTATCTACACTCAAAAAATAAGCCAATAATTAGAACTGGAACAAAAAACCAGAAGCCTAAAATCATTAATACTACGAAGAAAAATAGTGGAATCCTTGCAAGCTCTGTCCCATGTCTTTTAACTAAAAGGCAAATCTTAAAGCTCTTATCTACAATTTTCTTAGTCCAGTTAAAGAAACTTGATAATATGTCACTAAATTTTTCTTCCTTAACTGACTTCTCGTAATCTGCTTGTGCCTTAGCAAATTTCTCATCTGTTTCATTACTAGCTGAAAAACTTGTATAACTTGCTGTGTAACTATTCTTTATCTTGCCTTCCTTTTCAAGTAGACAGATGGCATCTAAGATGTCGTCGTTGCACTGATCAAGGGCATTTTTAGCATCCTCGTAACTAACTCCTGTCTTTTCAATTATCTTTTCAACTTTCTCTAACTTATCCATAATGATATCTCCTTTATTCTATAATTAATTTTAATATTCCCTAGAAGTTATGTCTATAATTTTCTAAAATAAGTTCAAGAGTGTGCACGTCTCTTTAACTAAGAAATTCATATCCTTAACTTGATTATAGAATACAAGAGTTAAATTAAAGTCAAATGTAACTAAGATTAAAATAAGATTAAGAAATGCATTACACCACATCAAGTCTTACTTTAGAAGTCGGAGCTGGAAATTCATCACAGATTCTTTTGTAGTCCTCGTCTGATAGATAAATATCTCTTACCCTAGCATTTGCTATAACGTGACTTATCTTTCCTGCCTTAGGGATTGCAGATACATTTTCCATACGCATAACAAAGGCAAGTAAAAGCTGCATTACTGTTATATCATAAGCACTAGCAACTTCCTTTAACACTGGATTATCAACTAGTTTATCCTTTAGACTTCCTGCTTGAGCCAAGGGGCAATATGCCATTACAGGAATTCCTTCCTTCTTTAAAAATGGTAATAGCTCGTATTCGATACCTCTTGAGCCTAAATGATACAAAAGCTGATTTACCATACAGTTTTTCCCGGCAGGAATTGCTAATAACTCTTTCATATCATCAATATCAAAATTAGATACACCCCAACGTAAAATCTTACCTTTTTTCACCATTTCTTCCAGTTTGTCAACTGTTTCCTCTAATGGATAATCTCCTCTCCAATGATATAAATATAAATCCAAATAGTCTGTATTTAATCTTTTTAGGCTGGCATCTAAACTAGTTTCTAGTCTATTGCCTCCAGCATTTTCAGGTAAAACCTTTGATACAAGATATAGTTCATTTCTATTTATTCCCTTTATAGCTTCTGCTATTAAGCTTTCACTAGCACCATTGCCATACATTTCAGCTGTATCAATAAGATTTATTCCTTCACTTATTCCGCGTCTTATTGCCTCTATTTCCTCTTCTCTTTTTGACAAATTCATGGCTAGATTCCAGCTACCTAGACCTAATTTAGCTAATTTTGAACCATCTTTCAAAATTAAATCTTTATAAATCATTTTCAAGCTCCTTATGATAAAATATATATATTTGTATTATACAATATATTTTATAAATCGTCTTTATATTAAATCTAAAAAATATAAAAAAAGCCTGAAAGTTTTGAGTAAATCCCAAATCTTTCAGGCATAATTAATTTATTATTGAAGCCCCTTTAAATTAATTTTATAAAGACTTCTTCTTATTATTAAGAATTACTGTTGCAACTAAAAGAATAGATACCAACATTAATACACATAATAGTCTTATTGTTATAGCATTTATATCAGCTGTATTTACCTCTGCTGAATCTGCAGCAACTTCTTGTTCTATAACTAAAGGCTTAATTACTTCTTCGTCTGCTGCTACTTCTTCTGGCTTTACTTCATCCTCATCTGCTGCAATCTCTTCTGGTTTTACTTCATCTTCGTCTGCTGCAATTTCCTCTGGGACAATTAACTTATAGAGAATTTTTACAGTATTTTCTTCCTTAGTAAGACCAAGTTTTTCAGGAGCTAATAATTTTTGAGCTAAATCTTCATAGCCATCTCCTGGATGCTCTTTATTAACTAATACATTAATAATATTTTCATCATCAAGTTGTGTATCATCTTCACTATAAGCAAATTCATTACCATACTTTGATACTCCATCATATGATGAAATCTTTTCCTGCTTAATTTCCTTTGTTACAGGATCAAGAACTTCCTTGTAATACTCTACTACATAAGGAACATCCTTAAGTTTAAATACTACATCAATTACATTTTTGTCTGGATCTGTTGTAATAACACCCTTTTCGTTGTATTTTGTAACTTCACCAGTTTCTTCATAACCCTTTAAGATATCTTCATATTCCTCGCCTAAATCTGTTGTCTTATCTACATAAGGAATTTCTGATTCATATTCTGCCTCACCTTCTTCAGTCTTAAATGGTTCATCTTCTCCTTCTACATAATAATTAACTGTATATGGTAAGATTTTCTTAGTATATAAAACGTTAATTACATTATCTTTTTCAGTGATTGTAAGTCCTGTATTAGTATCTGATTCTTCAATGATAACACCTTCATTATAACCTTCTGGCTGTGAAAGATTTTTATTAACCTCACTAAATGGAACTACAGATAAATATTCTTTTTCTAACACTCTGCTGTCATCATCATAGGCCACAACCTTTAGTTTATTGCTATCACTTATACTATCCTTGTAATATACAATCTTATATGGGTATACACCTTTTGTATATACAATTTTTACTTTATTATACAAACCATTTTTAAATGACTGAATTCTTCCTGTATAATGTTCAGCATCATATGTAATACTATAACGACCTGTATAACCAACTGGTCTAAACTTTTCAATTAATGTTGCGGCATCTTCTAAATTGAACGGTATTTCTGAGTCATATTCAGCTTCACCTATTACAGAAATATCTTTTAATAAGTTTTCATCGCTTTCACTATCCTTATAATATAAAACAGAATATGGATAACTTTCTTTTTCTTTGTAAACTAGATTAATTACATTTTCATCACTATTTGCTGAAACTATAAATTCATCATTTTCATCAAATTCTGTTGCAAATTCTGCATTCTCCTTATATCCATCTGGAATAAATGTATTCTTATTAGGGACATCTTCCTTTTTTATAGCACTACCAACTTCTTGATTTATAAAATGTTCAGTATCAGATCCTAAATAATATAAATAATTACCATTTTCATCTACTGAATCATCTACCTGATCCTTATAATAATTAATAACAACATTTCTTTTATTTACAGGTCCAATTGCTGGTATTGGTATTGACTTAGACCCATAATCTGTTTCAATTTCTAAAGAAGAAGTCTTTGTAATATAAAGGCTTTCATTTTCTGATAAGGAAGCTTCATCAGCAACAGCTTTAAATTTAACTGTTATTTCACTATCAAAATTGTTTAAACATAATTCATAACCTCTTGTATCTGGAAACAAATACCAACTTAAATAGGAAGAATCATCACAATCTACTAAAATGCTTTCTCTCACGTATTTAAAATTACTATCCATATTAACAACGAGATGACAATGTCCAAAAATCACATAATTATCAGGCTTACATTTAATCGTAACAATATAGCTATTATCCTCTCCATCTACTGGCTCATAATCAGTAGTAATACTATATGTTTCGTCTGAAGTATTATTGTTGTCATTATCATTCTCTGCTCCCAAAACTCCTACTGCGCTTGCTTGTCCTACTGATGTCACTAAAGTTGTAAGAACAAAAATAAGTGTAAAGATTAAACATAATAATCTTTTAGACTTAATAAGTCTCCCCTCAATGTTAAACATTTCATATCCTCCTTTATTTAGTTTAATTCGAAATAGTTTCTCTCCAACTTACAATTTGACCGCCCCAATTTCAAATTATAATATTTAATTATCTCGAACCATTAACATGAACAATATTACCCCCTCTATACCCCCTCTCGCACCCCTCTTTTAGGGGGAGATTTTATTTAAAATTTTACAACATTGTTTAATATTGTATACAATATATTGTTAAACTTTACAAATACTATGTTTGTTTGGGACTTACACCCGTTAAAACGCCGCTAGGCACACAACAAAAAAGGCCCTGCCAACTTATTGTTGGCAGAGCCCCTTTTCTTTTAATATATTTCTACATCTAATCTTTATCTTAAAAAGGTGAACTATTAGTCTTCCTTTTTAAAATACTTGTTTCCTGTTACAACTAAGCATCCAGCTGATAACATGATTGCCATAAAGTAGATAAACATATTGTTTGTATCGCCTGTTTGAGCTTCTTCAGCTGCAACTTCTTCAACAATGTCTTCATCAGCTGCTACTTCTGCAACTGGTGCTACTACTGTATC
>JAEEGI010004904.1_pt1 | contig 31041 bp, 27 predicted proteins | sample 8958751 | NCBI WGS metagenome assembly JAEEGI01 (sample SAMN16246545, study PRJNA631951) | gut metagenome | biome: gut microbiome; feature: rumen; material: KS-attached | host: Bos | place: Iran: Karaj | collected 2018-10 | reverse complement strand
TCGTAGAAATACACTATCAGCAGAAGCCCGAAGAAAAAGAAGACGGGAAATGCAGTTTGGAGGCCGATATGGCAGTAGAAGTGAAAGAAAAATTCAAGGTCGGTATTCTCGGTGCTACCGGTATGGTAGGACAGAGATTCATCTCTCTTCTTGAGAATCATCCGTGGTTTGAAGTAACCGTTGTTGCGGCGAGCCCGAGAAGCGCCGGTAAGACCTATGCGGAAGCGGTAGGCGACCGTTGGAAGATGACGAGCCCGATGCCCGCAGCAGTTGCAGGACTGATCGTAAGAAACGTAAATGAAGTGGAAGCCGTGGCAGCAGAGGTGGACTTCGTTTTCTCCGCAGTTGACATGACGAAGGACGAGATCCGCGCCATCGAGGAAGCCTACGCGAAGACGGAGACGCCGGTTGTATCCAACAACAGCGCGCACCGCTGGACGCCCGACGTTCCGATGGTTGTTCCGGAACTGAACCCGGATCATTATGAGATTATTCCGTTCCAGAGAAAGCGTCTCGGAACGACGCGCGGTTTCGTAGCCGTTAAGCCGAACTGCTCGATCCAGAGCTATACGCCCATGCTTCACGCCCTTAAGGAGTTTGAGCCTTACGAGGTTGTTGCGACAACGTACCAGGCAATCTCCGGCGCCGGCAAGACCTTCAAGGACTGGCCCGAGATGATTGACAACGTTATCCCGTACATCGGCGGTGAGGAAGAGAAGAGCGAGCAGGAGCCGCTTCGTATCTGGGGTCACATCGAGAACGGTCAGATCGTAAAGGCAGAGGGACCGGTCATCACGACGCAGTGCATCCGCGTTCCGGTTTCGGACGGTCATACGGCTGCCGTATTCGTTAAGTTTAAGAAGAAGCCCACGAAGGAGCAGATCCTTGAGTGCTGGAAGAACTTCAAGGGACTTCCGCAGGAGCTTGAGCTCCCGAGCGCCCCGAAACAGTTCATTACCTACTTCGAAGAGGACAACCGTCCGCAGTGCGCGCTTGACCGCGACATCGAAGGCGGCATGGGAGTTTCCGCAGGACGTCTCCGCGAGGACAAGGTTTACGACTGGAAGTTCGTCGGCCTGTCGCACAACACGAAGCGCGGCGCAGCAGGCGGTGCGGTACTTTCCGCAGAGACGCTGGTAGCGCTCGGCTATATCACGAAGAAATAGTTAACAACTGGGAAGGGGCTGTCGCGCCAAATGCGACGGCCCCTCTTTTTTATGACACACCCGCGGGCGCTTCTCTTTTGAATTATGGGCGTCGCATTTGGCGCGACAGCCTTCATTTCTTCGGCTATCGCCGGAACCTTATCCCGGGCAAATACGGGCACAAAAAAACTGCCGCTCTGCGATTTGTATCCGCAAAGCGACAGCTTCATTTAGTTTTATGTTACTGCGGCAGACCGTAGATGGCGCGGAGCACCTTGAAGGCGTTGCCGTCCTTGACATGCTTTCCGGTTGCGACAAGGGTCAGAAGGTAATCAATCGGATAGCCGGTAAGATTGGTCGACTTGATGAATTCCTGCTCGGCTACGTGGATGCCGATGAAGATGTCACGCTCACTGTCTCCTGCGGGAGCGTTCCTGTCCGGAACGTAATGATAATAGTACCGGTCCTCCTCGGGGATCGCGGCAAGAATGTCGGCGGGAAGGGTTTCGGACAGGTCGCAGAGCATACCGCTCTTAGCGTAGGAGGTAAGGGCAGCCTCCACGGCGACCATGACATCAAGATCGCCCGCGTAGATATAGGTGGATATCGCTCCCATGTCCTGCGTCGTGAGGACGGAAGAGGTCAGGCGGGTATCCACGGAAATGGGATGCTTGCCGCCATCAATCTCGCGGGACAGGTCCTCAAAATAGATGTTCAGGCGGTCCGCTTCGAGCACGTTGTCAATTACGGCGAGATACACAAGCGGATCCTTCTTCGGACGCACCGCGGCGTAAACCATATAGCCGATCAGCACGCATACGACAAGCAAGAGGGCAATCTTCCAGAGGTAGTAAGTGACGAAGTAGTCCCATTTGCCCTTGCGGCTCAACTCTTTCCAGTGCTGTCTGGCGGACTTGCCGTCGGAGCGGTCGGTGCCGACCTTATAGATTTCGGCATCGTCGTCGAGGGTAGTCTTTTTTCCTTCAAGATTCTGCATAATACATCCTTTCTCGGTTAATTCCGAATAACATACATCCCGTCAGTTCCGGAATACGGTTTCCGCGACATCCCATACTTCCGCCTCCTTCATGAGCGGCTTCATCTCGGGACGGTATAAAAACCGGACCAGAAGCCAGTCCATGTCGGTGGGCCACTGCGGCTCGTTGAAGCCCTGGTAGTAAAGGCTGTCGGGGTATAAATAGCTGTCATTCTGCAAACCGAGCGCCTGCACGATTTCCTCGAGAATGACATGGTTTTTGTTCGTGTCGGTGAGGTCCGTACGGATGCCGATTTCCGCTTTATAAAGCACGCCGTCTTCAAACCAGATAGTTGAATACCCGTCAGTGATGTCCGTCCCGACGGCTTTGAACGAGGCCGGGAAATAGTCATCCGGATCGAGAAATGAAACCTCCATGTTGGCATCCCCGGCGTCATCGCAGAAATCGATTCCCGGAAAGCCGTAAACGCCGTTGAGCGCGTCGAACAGGCGCGTAATCAGCGCGAAATCCTGCTCGCGCGGATAGCCGCCGACGTAGACCCGGATCGGGTCGGTCCATTTGCGGACGTAGTTAATCGGATTCCCGTTCGCATACTCGCTGGACATCCCAATCTCCAGATAGTATTCCACCACATCGAAAGCGTCAAATCCGTATCCGGATATATCAATGTATTCCTCACCGGGCAGCGGCACATCAGTCGGTCCCGGCGCCTCGGTCGGCGACGGCATCTCGCTCGGGAAAGGCGCCTCAGTCGGCGACGGCATTTCAGTAGGTCCCGGAACATCAGTAGGCAAAGGCACCTCGCTCGGTGTTGCCGTCACGGTCGCCGTTTTCTTGGCCGGCTCACGGCTTGTCCCCTTCTTCGGCGCGGCAGGTTCCTTCCCGCACGCGGCACAGAAAAGGCAAAGAAGAATACAGATGAAAGCGATTGTTAACAGTCTTTTTCTCATAATAATTCATCTCCCAATGGATTATCCTATCACATTTTCCGCGCTCCTTCAATGAAAAGACTTGAAAAAAGGGGAAAATGTGATATGATACGCTTGTAAATCGAATCAAAGAGGCATCGCAAGATGCAAGGAGGGAACATGAAGAAATTATTTCTCATGGCTCTTCTCATCACCGTTACGGCGGCTGCACTTACCGGATGTAAAGGCGGCACAAAGGATGACGGTAAGAATTCGGTGACAGTTGGAATTACACAGGATTTGGATAGTCTTGACCCACACAAAGCAGTAGCGGCAGGAACGAAAGAAGTACTCTATAACCTGTTTGAAGGTCTGGTTAAACCGGATCAGGCCGGCAATCTTGTCCCTGCGGTAGCAGAGAGCTATCAGATTTCCGATGACGGACAGACATACACCTTCGTACTTCGAAAGAATGTCAAGTTCCACAACGGAAACACGGTAACCGCTGAGGACGTTGTATATTCGCTGAAACGCTGTGCGGGCATGCTTGAGACTTCCGATCCGGAAGTGCAGGTTGTGGCCGCGCTTTCTGTTATTTCCGACATCACCGCTTCGAATGAGAACGGAGCCGACATTATCACAATCACGTTGAATACGCCCAATACGGAGCTGATCGGGTATCTGACCTGCAGCATCATTCCGAAGGGCTATAACGACCAGAAGACGAACCCGGTGGGAACCGGTCCTTTCCGTTTCGTATCCTACACTCCCATGAACAGCTTCGTGATGGAGCGCTTTAAGGATTACTACGGAGACCAGGCAAATCTTGACGAAGTAAAGTTCGTCATTTCCGAAAGCACCGACGCGGCTTTCTTAAAGCTGCAGGCCGGTGACATTGATATCTTCCCCTACCTGACGGTGGACCAGTCCAACCAGCTCAAGGACAAGTATTCCATCGAGATCGGCGAGATGAGCCTCGTTCAGGGCCTGTTCCTGAACAACAAGGTGGAGCCCTTCAACAAGAAGGAAGTCCGTCAGGCAATTAACTACGCAATCGACAAAGACGAAATTCTTACGATGCTGAACGGCGGCGGAGGAAAGAAGATCGGCAGCGGCGTATATGCCGGATTTACCGCATATTTTAATGAGTCCTGCGTCGATGCCTATCCGTACAACCCCGAGAAGGCAAAGGAGCTGCTCAGAGAAGCCGGATATCCGGACGGTTTCACTTTTACCTGTATTGTTCCTTCGAACTATACGTATCATGTGCAGACCGCGGAAATCATTTCTTCGCAGCTTAAAAAGATCGGCGTTTCGATGAAAATCCAGACCGTGGAATGGGCAAGCTGGCTCTCGGATGTCTATCATGACCATAATCATGAAGCGACGATTATCGGATTAGATTCCCAGCTCGCGCCGAGTGACATCCTGAAGTATTACATCAGCGGTTCCGTAAAGAACTTCATCAATTACGAAAGCGAGGCATTCGATGCGGCTTATCGTGAGGCAGTTGCCACGACCGATACCGCGAAGAAGAAAGAGTTATACAACAAGGCGCAGCAGTGTCTTGCGGACGATGCCGCTTCGGTATTCCTGCAGAGCCCGTCTCTGATGGTTGCCGTACGGAACGGCTACGCCGGATACAAATTCTATCCGGTATACGTTCAGGACATGCAGAGCGTTTATAAAGTGAAGAGCAAATAATACCCGAAAGGAGAGCACCTATGAAGGCAGGAAAGAAAATCATATCGATGATAGCTGCCGTTTGGGTGCTCTCTTTTGTTACCTTTTTGGCATTTTCCGTCCTTCCCGGCGACGCCGCGGAGGCACGCCTCGGGACAAATGCGACACCCGAGCAGATTGAGGCGCTTCGGGAGGAAATGGGGTTAAATGACAACCTTTTCGTCCGCTACGGGCGCTGGATTGGCGGCGTCTTCACCGGCGACCTGGGCTATTCGATCCGCTACGCGAGGCCGGTTTCCGAACTGTTCGCGCAGACGCTTCCGAATACGCTTCTTCTTGCAGGACTTTCGTTTGTTCTGATCCTTGCGCTGTCTTTCCCGCTCGGGCTTTTGTACGGAAGGTACCCGGGAAGCGTCGGGGACCGCGCAGGCGTCTTTTTGAACCAGACATTCATGGCGATTCCGGCATTCTTCCTCGGAATCTTAGTTTCGGTCATTCTCGGAATCGGGCTCGGGCTTTTCGTACCGGGCGCTTTCGTGTCTTATAACGAGGGACTCGGCGCGTGCCTTGCGTACCTGTTCTTCCCCGCGCTCGCGATTGCGCTCCCGAAGGTCGCGATGACCGTCCGGTTCCTTCGAAGCGCGCTTCTTTCGGAAAAGCGCAAGGAGTATGTCCGCACCGCCCGCAGCAAAGGGCTCGGCGAGTGGGAGATTCTGTGGAAGCATCTGCTTCCGAACGCGCTCGCGGCGACCGTCACATTTCTCGGCGTTATCGTGTCGGAGATCGTTGCGGGAAGCATCGTCATTGAGCAGGTATTCGGCATCAACGGAATCGGCCGTCTGCTGGTCGGTTCGGTTGCGAACCGCGACTATGACGTCGTGCAGGCGCTTGTATTGTACATCGGCATCGTCGTCATCGTGCTGAACGGCGTGATTGAGGCTCTGGTGCAGAAGGAGGCGGAATCATGAAACGGTATCGCTCCTTCAATTTCCTGTGCGGCGGCATTTTCCTCGGGCTGACGGTTCTCCTCGTCATCTGGGGGCTGTTCCGTACGCCTTATGACCCGACCGCGGTCAATGCGGCCCTTAAGAATGCGGCGCCGTCCCTTAGGCATCCGTTCGGAACGGACCAGTTAGGGCGTGACGTTTTGAGCCGCGTTATGGTCGGCGCGCGGACGTCTTTCCTTATCGGCGCTGCGACGATTCTCATCGGCGGTCTGTTCGGTACCGTGATCGGCGCCCTTGCGGGCTACTTCGGAGGTACCTTCGATACGATCCTGATGCGCGTGAACGACTGCCTGCTTGCCTTCCCGAGCATTCTTCTTGCGCTTGTTCTTGTATGCCTGTTCGGTACCGGCGAGAAGAACGTAATCCTTGCTCTCGGAATCCTGTTCATCCCGAGTATCGCGCGGGTTGTTCGAAGCGAGATCAAGAAGGAACGCCCCAAGGATTATGTGGCCAACGCGCGTCTTCTCGGCGCGGGCAAGCTTCGCATTCTTTTCGTACATATGCTTCCGAACATCCGCGCCACGCTTCTCGTGACGATGGCTGTCGGTTTCAATAACGCCGTGCTGGCGGAGGCCGGTCTTTCTTATCTGGGCCTCGGTGTACAGCCGCCGAACGCAAGTCTCGGCCGCATGCTCTCCGAAGGGCAGAGCTATCTGCGCCTTGCTCCGTGGACCGTTCTGTTCCCGGGCCTCGTGCTTGTGCTTTGCGTGCTCGGCGTTACCCTGATCAGTGATGTGTATTCCGGCAACTCCGCCGATACGGAGGACCCGGTGAAAGCAAGAAGAAAGATCCGCGCAAGACTCCGGGCGAAGTATCCGGAGGAAGCTGCGGCAAATGTTACGGCTGACGGGACTGTTCCGGAGACCGACGGGCCCGCATCGAAGCCTGCCGACGCTACCACCGGAGCGGTCCTTGAGGTCTCGAACCTTCGTATCGCTTTCTCCACCGAAACGAATGAGCCGAAGGAGGTCGTGCACGGCGTATCGTTCTCCATGATGCCCGGCGAGAAGCTCGGCATCGTCGGCGAATCCGGCAGCGGCAAGAGCGTCACCGCGCTTTCGGTGATGCACCTTCTGCCCGAGAACGGGGCGGCCATCGGTGACATCCGTGTCCGCTACGAGGACGAAAGCGGAAGCCACGATGTCGACATGTCGCACTACAACGCGAAGGAAATGCAACGCTACCGCGGCGCCGAGATCGCAATGGTCTTCCAGGAGCCGATGTCGTCGCTGAATCCTTCGATGAAAATCCGTAAGCAGATGGCGGAGATGCTTACGCACAGCGAAGAAAGACCGGAACCCGAGGCGCTTACGAAGCGGCTTACGGACGCCCTTTTGGAAGTTGATCTTATCGATACCGACCGGATTCTTTCGAGCTATCCGGCGAAGCTTTCGGGCGGCCAGCGCCAGCGGATTATGATTGCAATGGCGATGCTCAACCACCCGAAGGTACTGATTTGCGACGAGCCCACGACGGCGCTCGATGCGGAGACACAGGAGCAGATCCTTAACCTTCTTACAAGGCTCCAGAAGAAGTACGGTACGGCAATCCTGTTCATCTCACATGATCTTTCGATCGTGAAGCGGCTCTGCGACCGCGTGCTCGTGTTCCATGACGGCCTGATCGCCGAAGAAGGCAAGAGCGAGGAAATCTTCGAAACGCCCGCAGAGGACTACACGAAGAAGCTGATCGCGGCGTCGAAGGGCGCGGACTTCGCGTCCGCAATGACGGTTCCCGAAGATTCGGAAGAAATCGTAAGGGTGTCGCATCTTCATATGTATTTCGGAAAGAAGCGGGGCAGAAACCCGTTAAACTACCGCACGAAGGTGCTTGAAAACTATAATCTGACCGTTCACCGCGGCGAGGTATACGGAATCGTCGGGCGAAGCGGCTCCGGCAAATCCACCCTCGCGAAGTGCCTCTGCGGCCTTCTTAAACCCATTGTCGGAACGATCGAACTCGGAGGAAGCGTCGGAATGGTTTTCCAGGATCCCTACGGAAGCCTGAATCCGTCCAGAAGCGTGCAGTGGCTTTTAGAGGAGCCTCTCCGCATAAGAAAGGTTCCGAAGGAGGAGCGGGCTACCAGGGCGAAGGAAATGCTTTCCGCTATCGGGCTTACCGAAGAGTACGCTGAGCGGAAGATTACCGACCTTTCGGGCGGACAGAGACAGCGCGTGGCCATCGGAATGGCGCTGATGTCGCAGCCTGACATCCTTGTTCTTGATGAGCCGGTTTCGGCCCTTGACGTGACCGTTCAGGAGCAGATTCTTGCGCTTCTTGCGGACCTGCATGACCGCTACAAGCTGACCTATCTTTTCATCACGCATGACCGCGACGTCATGAACCGTTTCGCGACGCGCGTCGAAGTATGGTAGGACATATCGGCAAATGCCACACTGCGGCGGGAGTGAAACGCTAATCCTTGCATTTCACGCAGATATCATATATTATTAGAGTAACCCGTTAAGGGGAGTTCGGTAAGGGAGGAAGCACCATGAACTTTTTCAACAAGAAGAACCAGGTGATCATCGTTCGGGTTCTTGCAATCGTTCTTGTACTGGCAATGTTCGTATGCCTTTTCGCAGCATTAAGGTAATCCTATGATAGAAGTTGAACACATTTCGAAACGATACGGAAAGAAGCAGGTTCTTTCGGACATCAGCTTCACCGCAAAGCAGGGCGAGTGCATCGCGATTGCCGGGGCGAACGGCTGCGGCAAATCCACGCTTCTGTCCATTCTTGCGGGAACGCTGCGCCCTGATGCCGGCGAATTCCGCGCGTTCGGACATAACATGTTCCGTGAACCCAAGGAGCGCGAGCGGATTGTCGGATACGTTCCGCAGGAGAATCCGCTGATTCCCGAGCTGACCGCCCGCGACAACCTGCGCCTCTGGTACTGCGACAGCCCGTACGACATGGATGAGGAGCTTGAGAACGGCGTTCTTGCGATGCTCGGCATCAAGGAATTCATCAACGTGAAGGTTTCCAACATGTCCGGCGGCATGAAGAAGCGTCTGAGCATCGGCTGTTCGGTAGCCACCGACCCGCCCGTTCTTATTATGGACGAGCCGAGCGCGGCACTGGACCTTCTCTGTAAGGCTTCGATCCGCAACTACATGGCGGAGTACAAGAAACGGAACGGCATTATTCTGATCACGACGCACGACGAGCAGGAGCTCGATCTGTGCGACCGGATCCTTATTATGAAGCAGGGTGTATTCCACGAGGAGGATCCGTCCCTTCGCGGAGATGCGCTCTTGAAGGCAATCGTGTAAGAGAGGACGACCATGAACGAGCACAGCGTGCGGCCGCCTTTCGATGAGAACGGGTACGCCGTTTATGAAGGACAATCGAAACGAAAAAAAGCAACCCCGCTTTGGTGGATCATTCCGGCGGGGCTTCTTTTGATTGTTGCGGTGATTGCCCTTGTTATCCGTTTCCGTCCGAAGGAACCCGGGGCGTTCTGCCGCGCGGCGATCAAGGATGCCGTAACGGACAGCTTCGGCGGCGGGGATCCGCTTATTAAGTCGCTCGGTCTGGATGCGGTCCGAAAGACGCTTGAAAGTAAGGATTTCACAATCGACACGGTACTCGCAATCGACTCGATTGAAGCGGATGAGGATACCGACCTTTATAACCTCGTCGGGCTTGTCGGAATGGAGCCCGGGGATATTCCTTCGGGGGTAGGTGTGGGATTTACCGTTGAATCGAAGAAGGACGAGGGCTTCCACGCGAAGGTCGCCGTCACGTTAAGCAGCATCCGGCTCGTGCTGCTTCGGCTCTGGGGCAATGAGAGCGAGATGACGCTTGCGTCCCCGAGACTTGCGAAGGAAGGGCTTACGTTCTCCTATCGGGAACTGTTCGATACCTGGTACGATAACGCAGGCTGGAGTCTCCTTCCGGAGGAAAGCCGCGACGGCACCCGTGACAGCGTCGAAGGGGTGCTTACGAAGTATAAGATTCTTTCAATCCTGTCCCGGTTCATTGACGGCAATTCGCCGCTTCAGTACTTCGGCGAAGGCTACGACAAGGCAATGGACAACCTGCTCGCGAAGATCCGCTTCACCGAGGCGAAGAACGCTTCGGGACGCCGCGTGCAGGAGAAATTCCATGTCGGCGGCGAGTATATATTAAGCTACGGCTACCATGCCGAAATCGACACCGAAGAGATCTGCAAGCGCGTCCGTTCGGTGACCGGCTTTTCCGCGGAGGACTTTAAGCCTGCGGAAGGTTCGGAGGTCGTTGAGGCAATGCTTTATATCACGAGGCGCGGGGAACTGATTTCTGTCTCCTTCGCGACCGAGATTGATTTCCGCGGGACGATCGTTCCTCTCACATTTTCCTATGAAGCAAGCGGCGATACCGACCCGCAGGACCGTTTTACGATCACGGCGGAGATCGGACTTCCGGAAAATCCGATCTCGCTTACCGTCAGCAAGAATACCGTGAAGAACGCGTACGGCATCCGTTCCCGCTGGGACGGTTCACTTGCGCTTGACGGCTCGGAATACGCGATTCAGATTCAGAGCGATTACGACCCGAAGGGTAAGAAGCTTGACGTGGCGGCGAAGACATTCTGGAACGGCACTTCGGTCGGTGGAATGGAAGCCGAAGGCGAAGTGAAGCCCGAGGAAGAATACGCGATGAATTTCAAGAAGATGAAATTCTGGGATACCTTCTCCGGCTCGACGCTGAACCTCACATGGAGATTCACGGTTTCGCCGAAGGAGGATGACTTCACCACCTCCCCGCCGAAGCAGCTTCTCGACGTGAACCGCATGAGCGAAGAGGAGTGGGAAGCCTTCTACGAAGAAGTGAAGGATAATCTCGACAGCTATTTAGAGTATATCGGGGATATGTTTTAAGGGCCCCGAACGGAATAAACCGGGGACCCGCTTTGGGGACCTTAAGTGATTAAACCGGGGCATTGCGCCCCTAAGGAGCAGACGCCATGAAACTGACCGGGACACTGGTCCGAATGGAAGAAAAGCGAACGTTAAGAATTCTGCCGCAATACTTTCTGGGAGTCTTTCTGCTGACGGCCCTGATCGGTGTTGTGGTGGTGTTCTGCGCCCTCGTGACGGACAAAAAGGTCGCCGAGCAGGATATGACGGTTGCCCTTGTTCTGCATGATAACGAGTTCCTCCGGACCTTTGGACTGGATGTTTTGGAGTCCGCCTCCAGCGTGGAAGCGCTCTGCTCGTTCCTTGAGACCGACGAAGAGGACGCGGTGGCGGGCATGAAGGACGGCCGCTACGCCGGCGCCATTCTGTTCCCGGACCACTTCATCGGCACCGCGATTACCGGGCACGAGGATCTGCACGCGCAGCTTTACATCCCCCGCGTGGACGGCTTCAGCAACCGCCTGATTGCGGGACTTGCGGACATTGCGGGAGGCCTTCTAGGGAAGACGCAGGCCGGAATCTATACGTCGACACTGATCGCGGGAATGCCCGAGGATTCGACCGAGCAGGACATTGACCGCGTGGAATACGATACGCAGAACATGTTCTTCGATTTCGCGGTCTCCCGTGAGAACTTCTATGCGAAGGACTCCGCGTCGGGAACCGGCAACCAGACGGTCGTGCAGTATTATGTCTGCGCGGCGCTGGTGCTTCTTCTGCTCCTCGGCGGAATCAGCTGCGGCCCGCTTTTAAAGGGCGACCCGATTGCCTTTGAAAACCAGCTCGCGCTCCACCGGATCGGAACGGCGAAATTGCTCGCGATACGGTATCTTGCCGTGCTGACGCTGTTCACCGTATTGTACTGTGTCGTATTTGCCGCGTTCTTCGGCTGGTTCTTCGCGCATCCCGAAAGTTTCACCGCGGTGATGGACCTTTCGACCGCCGGGGAGGTCGGATACTGGTTTTTGTGCGGGCTTCCGGTGCTGCTTCTGGCTGCGGCGATCGTCGTGTTTGTATACACATTTGCCGCCAATCAGATCGGCGGAATTCTGCTGCTTTTCCTGATCGTAATGATCATGGGCTACGCCTCGGGGCTTCTTGCTCCTGCGGCTTATCTGCCTGCGAAGATACGCGTGCTCGGAGCCTATCTGCCGACGGCACGGATGTTAAATGTGATGAAGAACGGAATGACGCACGCCGTTGATATGAGGCTCCTCGCAATCGTCATCTGCGAGGCGGCCGGTGTGCTCATCGCTTCGATGGCCATCTCGGTCGGAAAGAGGAGGTGGAACCAGTGAAACGAATGGGTATGTGGCTGCTTCTCATGACGAAGCGCCTTATGAAAAAGCCGTCCTTCGTGATCATTCTCGTGCTGCTGCCGGTAATCCTTGTCGGCTACCGGTTCATCATTTCGAAGGATGACGGCACGCTCCGCGCCTGCATTTACGTGCCGAAGGGGAGCGACGATTACGCGAAGCGCGTGGCGGAGCAGCTTGTAAACTTCGACTGCGCCGCGCGGTTTTATATGACGGATTCGGAAGACGATCTGTACAGCGACGTCATTGCGGGACGCGCCGAGGTCGGTTACATCTTCCCGAAGGACATGCAGGAGCGTTTCTTAAGCCGCAAATGGGACGGCGCCGTTACGATGGTCGTCTCCGACACAAGTCAGTACGCGCCGTTCGTCAACGAATTCGTGACGGTTGCGGTGTACTCGGGAATCATGGAGGATTACATCGCCGATTATCTCGTGAACCGGAGCGGCCTTGAGCTTTCGGACGAGGAAATCCGGCCAATCATAAGAGAAAACCTTGCAAAGCAGGATGAGGCGGGCTCGCTGTTTACGGTTTCCTATCAGGATTACTACACGAACACCGAAGTCTCCTACGAAGAGGTGATGGAGGAGAATTACCTCACGAAGCCGATCCGCGGAACGGTTGCCCTGTTCGTGCTCCTTGCGGGGCTTGCGGGCCTTGTGTTCTGGTTCCAGGACAACGCCGAGGGCCGTTTCAAGGTCATGAGCTACGAAAAGCGTCCGGTCATCAACTACGGCTCGCTGTTCCTGCCGACGCTGCTTGCTTCGGTTGTCGGTCTTGTCTGTATTCTGATCGCGGGGCTTGCCGGGAACATCTTCAAAGAAATCTTCGTGATGCTTCTTTACGTGATCTTCGTCACGGGCGTCTGCGAGATTCTCCGCGTCATTGTTCCTTCGGTAAATGCCATATGCGCCGCGATTCCGATCCTTGCCGTCGCAAGCTACCTGTGCTGCCCGATCATTCTTGATCTGAAGAAGATTCTTCCGGTGGTGACATACCTTCGTAAGATCCTGCCGCCGGATTATTATCTCGAAACCTTCAACGCCACGCCCCTCTTTGTGATGGCAGCAGCCGCCGCGGTTGTAAGCGCGGTGACGGTGCTTCTCGAGCTTCGCGAGAGACGGTAGCGTTGCGAAAAGAAACGATTAAATAGAGTATGGAAGAACGAAAAAATGCCCCGGTCACGCTTGTGACCGGGGCGTTTGGTTATCGTGAATGCTTACAGAAATCAATACTTCTTGAATTTCGAAATGAGTTCGTCGATGCCCGAAAGCGAATTGCTGGAGACAGCAATGATGCAGATACCGTTTCCGTGCACTTTACGGCCGTAGAAATCAATGTACTGGGTAATGCCGCCCGTTCCGAACGAAATCTGAACGTATTTGTAGGATTTGCCGGCAATCATCTTGCTGGAAGTATCCTTGACGTCCATTTTGACACCGAGCTTCTGAGTGGTGGAGGACACGCCCATAAGCGTTGCCTTCAGTTCCTCAAGACCGCGGTCCACATCGGTATCTTGGTCTGTCGTCATAATCATGACGATATTGGAACCTTTGGTGAAGTAATAAAGCGTTTCGCCGTCCTGCACCTGCGTCCCGGACGTATATCCTTCGGGAGCCGTGAACTGAACCGCCGCCCACTTGTTTTTGTAGGAATTGTTTTCAAACGTACCGGGATCGTACTTTCTGGCACGGATGAAGAAGAACACGCCTACGCCGATTCCCACAAGCGCGAGAACGAATATAACTCCGACAATGGCGGAACCTCTGTTTTTCTTTCTTTCCATGGATGAAATCCCCCTTTGGTTAATATGGTTTCATTATCGGAAAAAACACCCCGATTGTCAAGGACTTATCACATTTTTCGCAACTGCGCTGTATAATATACACGCAAATTATGTTGCAAATACTGCCCGAATATGATATGATACAATTGCAAGAGATTAATACGAAGGTAGGAGAGAGACTATGCCGACGATTTTGCCTGTTTCGGAATTGCGAAACTATTCGAATGTGATTAAAAAAGTGCGATACGGAAGTCGTGTTTATCTTACGAAGAACGGATATGATCAGATTACTCTGATTAATTCCAAAGAGCTGGATGAGCTTGAGAAACAGCTGGCTTTATACCGCTTCCAGCTTGAGATGGCAAAAGGCGAGAAGTCGATTGCCGAAGAGGGTGCGATATCCGCAGAAGACTTAAAAAAGGAATTGGGCGTCTGAGACATGAATAAACTGGAGTATTCCCCGCTTGTGCGAAGAAAGTTAGTATCGTTAAGGAAATGGCTGACAGAGCATTTTGATGAAAAAACCGCACAGGATGTTCTCGGTGGAATCCTCTCGGATGCCGATATTCTTGCTGAATACGAAAAGAGCGGGACGAGTATTGCCGAAATGTATAATATCGGCACGGATTACTGGTATATATTTACGCATCAGCATTATCTTGTCTATCGCTTCACCCCCGGGAAGGTTACGATCATACAGATGTTCCATGAAAGGGAGGATTTCATGATGAAACTCTTCGGCGTATCAGGGCGAACCATGGAGTCAATCGAATACTGGGGTGAATGAGTCTGACTGAATCATTCGGGCAGGGCGTGTTCCGTTGGGAGCGCGCCCTTCTTTTTTCCCTTGCGGGAAGGGAAACCGACACTTGATACTTATGCCCGAAATGTGATATAATGAATCGATAATGGGGAAATATCGGAGACGGAGGATTTATGGCAGTCGGAAGCATCGGTGCGGCGGAATTCGAACGGCTTGTTGCAAGGACCGGAAATGAGAAGTTTCTGGCACGTCCGTACGCAGGGCGGAAGGACGGAATGCCGGTTTCGGAGTGTGTCCGTATGGCAGCAGCGAATGACCGCGCGATTGCGGCGGCCAATGCGACGCTTAGTGGCAGGAATCCTCTGATCACAAGACTTTCGGTGATTCGGGCGTGGAACATTCTGGCGGCCCGGGGAAGACAGGCGGAAAGCATGACGCTTTCGCTGACGGTACCCGAGGATATGCCGGAGAGCGAGCTAAGGGCGTACATGCGTGAAGCGTACGCGGTGACGGAGCTTTCGGACGTCTCGATCGTAAGAACCGATGCGAGCACGGTAACGGCGACCGCGACGGTGTTCGGAGGGCTTGCGGTCGACGGAAACGCTGAGGAAGCCTCGGAAGCAGCCGGTGCTGCAAGGGAAGCTTCGGAAGCGGCTGATGCCACAGAATCTTCGGATTCCGAGCAGGAGTATCACATCATCCTCACCGGCCTTGCCGGCGGCGAGGAAACGCTCCTTCTGTACGAGGCGAATAAAGAGAGGCTTTCGGCGAAGTACCCGAAACACTTTCTTAATGAGATTCCGCAGTTAGCAGAGGGACTTGACCAAAGAAAAGCCTGCGAGACCGGGTATCGGAACGGTGTTTCGTATATGTACGCTTTAGGGGACGGCGGTGTTTACGCGGGGCTTTACGCGATGAGCGGAAGAATCCGGACCGGTTTATGCGTTAACCTTCCGGACATCACGATTTCCCAGAAGACGATCGAGGTTTGCGAGGAACTTGACATTGACCCGTATCAGATCGGTTCGGGCGGATGCATCCTGATGGTAACCGATGACCCGGAGAAACTTCTGAACGCGTTGTGGAAGGAAGATATCGAAGCGGCGGACATCGGACGCCTTACCGATACGAACGCGAAGGAACTTCATAACGGCGAAGAGGTGCGGTATCTGGAACCGTACCGCGGAGGCTGAGGATTCCGGAGAAGAGAATCACATTTCCGACGGAACGGAAAGAAAATTATAAAAGTCACATTTTCCGAAAGAACGAAAAGAAAGCGGAGGATTTAGTTATGGAATTGGCAATGCGGATTTTGGAGAGTCTGGATCAGAACGCGAGACTTACGGCGAAGGAACTTGCCGTGATGCTCGGCGAAGACGAGGCGAAGGTGGCGGCGGAGATACGGCGCCTTGAAGAGGAGCTCGTCATCTGCGGATATCCGACGCTGATTGACTGGGACAAGACCGATAAGCACCAGGTTACGGCAATGATTGAGGTGAAGGTAACCCCGCAGCGCGGCAAAGGCTTTGATGAAATTGCCGAGAGGATTTACCAGTTTGACGAAGTGGAGGCGGTTTATCTGATGAGCGGCGGCTTTGACCTGACGGTGATGCTTCGCGGCTCCAGCCTTAAGAGCGTCGCGGAATTCGTTTCCGGGAAGCTTGCCCCGATGGAATCCGTGCTTTCCACCGCAACGCATTTCGTGCTGAAGAAGTATAAGGAGCACGGCATTCCGCTTGTAACAAGACAGGAAGACGAAAGGATGTTGATTACCCCGTGAGAAACCCGTTAAACCCTGCCGTAGTGGGCATCAAGCCCTCCGGCATCCGTAAATTTTTCGATATTGTTCATGAGATGAAGGATGCCATCTCCCTCGGTGTCGGCGAGCCGGATTTTGCGACACCGTATCACATCCGTGAGGAAGGCATCTATTCCCTCGAGAAAGCGAAAACGCACTATACCGGCAATGCGGGACTTCCCGAGCTCCGCACCGAGATTTCGAATTTTCTGAACCGCCGTTACGGGCTCTCCTACGAGCCGAAGAGCGAGATTCTGGTCACGGTCGGGGGAAGTGAAGCGATTGACCTTGCAATCCGCGCCATGGTATGCCCCGGCGAGGAGGTTATCATTCCGCAGCCGTGCTATGTTTCCTATGAACCGTGTGTCATTCTGACGCAGGGCGTTCCGGTGGTTATCGAGCTTCAGGAGAAAGATGAATTCCGCCTGACTGCGGAGGAACTCCGCGCGGCGGTTACCGATAAGACGAAGCTTCTCGTGCTTCCGTTCCCGAACAATCCGACCGGTGCCATCATGACCGAGGAGGACCTTCGGGAGATTGCCGAAATCTGCGTGGAGAAGGACATTGTCGTTCTTTCCGACGAGATCTACAGCGAGCTGACCTATGAGCAGAAGCACGTTTCGATTGCTTCTTTCCCCGGTATGCGTGAGCGGACCATCGTGATCAACGGCTTCTCAAAGGGCCACGCGATGACCGGCTGGAGACTCGGCTACGCCTGCGGCCCTGCGGAGATTATTAAGCAGATGACGAAGATCCATCAGTTCGCGATCATGTGCGCGCCGACGATGAGCCAGTATGCCGCAATCGAAGCGATGAAGAACGGCGATGAGGACGTCGCGATGATGCGGGATTCCTACGACAAACGCCGCCGTTTCGTGGTACATGAACTGCGCGAGATGGGTCTTCCCTGCTTCGAGCCTTACGGCGCATTTTACGTATTTCCGTGCATCCGCGAATTCGGCATGACGAGCGAGGAATTCGCGACAAGACTGCTTTCGGAGCAGAAGGTGGCGATTGTTCCCGGAAACGCGTTCGGCGACTGTGGCGAAGGCTTCCTCCGGATTTCCTATGCGTATTCGCTTGAGAACCTGAAGCGCGCACTTGACCGCCTCAGAGCGTTCGTTACGAAGCTTCGCGAAGAGAAGAACGCCTGAAGCCTTGTGCGGAGAGTGTGAGCTCTGAAGTATGCGCGGCAAATGCGAACGCCTGATTGGAGTTTATTGTGAATATTGTTTTACTTGAGCCGGAGATTCCCGCCAACACCGGGAACATCGGCCGCACCTGTGTTGCAACAGGAACCAGGCTTCATCTCATTAAGCCGCTTGGGTTTTCGCTTGACGAAAAGCACCTGCGGCGCGCGGGGATGGACTACTGGAAAGAACTTGACGTTACGGTCTACGAGAATTACGAGGACTTTCTTTCTAGGAACCCGGGAGCGAAGGTGTTCTATGCCACGACGAAGGCAAGACGCGCCTATACAGCCGTTACATTTGACGCGGACTGCTTTCTGATGTTCGGCAAGGAAAGCGCCGGCATTCCGGAGGAGATTCTCAAGGACCATGAAGAGACTTGTATCCGCATCCCGATGATCGGAGAGACGCGCTCTCTGAATCTGAGCAACGCGGCTGCCATCGTTTTGTACGAGGCGTTAAGGCAGCAGGATTTCGCCGGGATGAAGTGTACGGGGGAATTGCACCGCCTCACATGGTAAGGCGGTTTATGGGGATTTGTTATGAATGAAAAAGCATTAAGAACGCTTGAGTTCGACAAGATCCGCGAGATGCTTGTGCATCATGCGGGGTCGGACCTCGGGCGCAAACGCTGCGGGGAGCTGGTTCCCGCAGATACCAAAGAGGACGCGGAACGGCTGCAGACCGAGACGGCCGACGCGCTGAACCGGCTGAACCTGAAGGGGACTCTTTCCTTCAGCGGCATTCCGGATGTCGGCGAGAGCCTGCTTCGCTTGGATCGCGGCGGCTGTCTGCAGATTCCGGAGCTACTTCGCATCGGGTCGCTCCTTTCGGCGGTTGCCCGCGCCAAATCCTACGGCTGTCCCGGGGACCGCGGCGACGACTTTCCTGCGGACTCGCTTTCGGAGAAATTCGAACTCCTTGAGGAGCGGAAGGCAGAGGCACTCGAAATCAGCCGATGCATTATCTCGGAAGAGGAGATTGCGGATGACGCAAGCCCCGGACTGAAGAGCGTCCGCAGAAAGATGAAGGCGACAAGCGACAAGATCCGTGAGCGCCTCGGTTCGATTCTTTCGGCGGCTTCCCAGGCGGGAATGATTCAGGACGCGCTCATTACGATGCGCGACGGCCGGTACTGCCTGCCGTATAAAAGCGAATACAAAAACCAGGTTTCCGGCATGGTTCACGACCAGTCCAGCTCGGGCTCGACCTCTTTCATCGAACCGATCGAGATTGTAAATCTGAACAACGAGCTCCGGGAACTGGAGGTAAAGGAAACGGAAGAGATTCAGAAGGTGCTTGCCGCGCTTTCCGAGATGCTCGCTCCGTGGACGGAATCGCTCCGCTATGACCGCGAGGCGATGACCGAACTTGATTTTATCTTCGCGAGAGCGCAGCTTGCAAGAGAGATGAAGGCCGTAAGGCCGGATTTCTCGGATGACCGCACCGTGAAGATCATAAAGGGCAGACATCCGCTTATCGATCCGAAGAAGGTTGTCCCGATTGATATCTCCTTCGGGCAGACCTATTCGATGGTCGTGATCACCGGACCGAATACCGGCGGTAAGACGGTTTCCTTAAAGACCGTCGGACTGTTCGCATTAATGGGACAGGCCGGACTTCATATTCCGGCGCAGTCGGGAACGATTCTCGGAATCTTTCCGGAGGTGTATGCGGATATCGGCGACGAGCAGAGCATTGAGCAGTCGCTGTCCACATTTTCCTCCCATATGACGAATACCGTAAAGATACTCGAGGCGGCGCAGGAGGATTCTCTTGTGCTGTTCGACGAGCTCGGCGCGGGTACCGACCCGACCGAGGGAGCGGCGCTTGCGATGGCAATCCTTACGTTCCTGCACCGGTTTGACATCCGTACGATGGCAACGACGCACTATGCGGAGCTTAAAGTGTTCGCGATGACGACAGAGGGCGTGATCAACGCCTGCTGCGAGTTCGATGTGGAATCGCTTAGACCGACCTACCGGCTGCTTCTCGGAATTCCCGGGAAGAGCAACGCGTTCGCGATTTCGAAACGGCTCGGGCTTTCGGATTCGATCATCAAAGACGCGGATTCCTTCATCGGCATCCGTGACAAGAGCTTTGAAGATATGATTGCGGGGCTTGAGAACACCCGTAAGAAGCTGGAGGAAGAACTCGCCGCCGCCAAAGCTGACCGCAGGGAAGCGGCCGTAGACAGGGCGGAATGGGAGAAGAAGAACAAATCGATCGAAGAGCGGCGCGACCGAATCCTTACGGAAGCGAAGAGCGAGGCCGGACAGATCGTGCAGGAGGCGAAGGACTTCGCGGACGAAACGATCCGCCGGATCAACAAGCTCGGCGGCACCGGCAACATGGCCGCCCTCGAGGACGAACGCCGAAAGGCAAGAGAGAAGCTCAGTGAAATTGCTCCGAAGGAAACCCTTAAGAAGGCGGAGAAGAAGGCCGACCATAAGGCAGCGGATTTCCATATCGGCGATAACGTGCTTGTCCTCAGCATGAATGTAAACGGCACGGTGCATACGCTTCCGAACGCGAAGGGCGACTGCTTCGTGACGATGGGAATCATGACGACCAAAGTCAACATCAGCGACCTGGCGCTTCTTGAAACCCCGAAGGAGGACAATTCGAAGAAGGTCCATGTGGCTTCGGGAATCGCTTCCAAGGCGCTGACCATAAGTCCCGAGCTGAACCTTGTCGGAAAGCGCGTGGACGAAGCGGTAGCGGAACTTGACAAATACCTGGATGACGCGTTCCTTGCGCACCTCGCGAAGGTGACGATCATCCACGGACGCGGTACGGGAGCCGTGCGGCAGGCCGTACAGAACCATTGCCGCAAGACCAAATACGTAAAATCCTACACCCTGTCGCCGGACTACGGCTCGACGGAAGTGGTGTTCAAAGAGTAAAGGAGGAGAGACATGGCGGAGAAACAGAAAATCCTGATTGTGGATGACGACAACAACATTGCGGAGCTGATTGCCCTTTATCTGACAAAGGAATGCTTCGAGACCCGGATTGTCGGGGACGGCGAGGAAGCCGTAAAGCAGTTTGCCGAGTTTGAGCCGAACCTGGTTCTCCTCGATCTGATGCTTCCGGGAATCGACGGTTACGAAGTGTGCCGGCAGATCCGCAAGACATCCGATACTCCGATTATCATGCTTTCCGCGAAGGGCGAAATCTTCGATAAGGTGCTCGGCCTCGAGCTCGGCGCCGACGACTACATGATGAAGCCTTTCGACTCGAAGGAGCTGGTGGCACGCGTTAAGGCCGTGCTTCGAAGAATCCGTCAGGAGAATCCGCCCACCGAGCCGCTCCACGAGCAGCCGCCGCATCCGCAGGTTACGGAGCAGCAGGGCGAGTACGTTGCATATACCGACCTGATTATCAATCAGACCAACTATGCGGTTACCTACATGGGCAAGAAGCTGGAGATGCCGCCGAAGGAATTCGAACTGCTTTTCTATCTGGCGTCCCATCCGAACCAGGTATTCACCCGTGAGCAGCTTCTGGACCGCATCTGGGGCTATGAATACGTCGGCGATACCCGTACGGTGGACGTACACATCAAACGTCTCCGTGAGAAGCTTAAGGACCACGAAGAGTGGCGCCTCGGGACCGTATGGGGAATCGGTTACAAATTTGAACTTCGGAATCAGCTGTAGAATCGGTTATCGGAATTTCAGAACCAGTTGCAGAAATCACACCGGGAGTAATCCATGAAGAACAAGGTTTGGCACAAATACGCCTATGTCTATCTGGCCGTATCCGTGTTTGTCTTTTTGGCAATCAACGTCGTGGCGCGTCCCATACACCGCCGCGATACGCTGCAGAGCCATAAGGAGAAGCTGTACAAGGAATGCGTTGTCATCGCGGACGAATACATAAACGAATATGCGCTGTCGGATTTTACGCTTGACACGTTTATGCTGCAGATGAAAGCTGTCCGCATCATGCTGGACGCCGACATCTGGGTAGTCGGCGCGGACGGGGCGATGATTGCGGCAACCGGCAACGATCTTGAGAAGGTTCCGATAAATGTGAACGACCACGCGCCGGGGCTTTTGGACGCGCTTTATACGGAGAACGTGGATATTCCCGGTCTTTCTTCCGGCAAGGTTTTATGTGCCGTGGAACCGGTGCGAAGCGGCGTGAAGATTAAAGGCTATATCGTGATGGCCGAGTCGATGACGAAGATTCTCGACGAAGCCGACCGGTTTGTGATCCGCATGAACCTGATCGGCGGCGTCGGCCTGCTTTTAATCCTTCTGATCTTCTTCCTGTTCGCCGCATATCACACGAAGAACCTTTACAACATCCATAAAACGATCATCGCCTACACGGACGGTGATTTCACCGCCGATGCCGGAATCCGCACCAAGGACGAGTACCGCGACATTGCGCTTTCGGCGCACATGCTTGCCGAGCAGCACGCGAACCTGGTGGATTACCAGAAGAATTTCGTTGCCAACATCAGTCATGACTTCCGTTCTCCGTTAACCTCCATCAAGGGCTATGCGGAAGCTATGAAGGACGGCACGATTCCCTACGAGATTCAGGGCAAATACCTGAACATCATTCTGTTTGAGACCGAGCGGCTGTCGAACCTGACGAACGATCTCTTAGACCTCAGTAACTTCGAGAATAAGGGTGTACGCCTTATCTGGGAGAAATTCGACATCGTAAAGATGTTGAAGCAGTCCTCCGCGACCTTCGAAGGAAAATGCTCACAGAAGAACATGAAAATCCGTCTCGTATTTCCCGAGAACGAATTATATGCCTACGCGGACAAGGGCAAGATTCAGCAGGTTGTGCATAACCTGATCGATAACGCCATCAAGTTCAGTAAGCAGGACAGCGTCGTGACGGTTGTCGTCGCGGAGAAACGCGACAAGGTTCTGGTTTCCGTCAAGGATACCGGAATCGGAATTCCGAAGGACGCCATCGGAAAGATCTGGGAGCGGTTCTACAAAACCGACCTCTCCCGCGGTAAGGACAAGCGGGGTACGGGCCTCGGCCTTTCCATTACCAAACAGATCATTGCAGCGCATAACGAAAACATCAAGGTAATCAGCACCGAGGGCGAGGGTACCGAGTTCGTCTTCAGTTTGCAGAGAGCGGATAGTTAGGAGCGTATATGAGCCAGGCAAAAGAGAAAAACCAAGAACCCGAGAAGCTGAACAAGAAAGCGGAGACCGAGGAAAATTACGGCTTTATCAAGGAGGAGCGCGTGCCCCTCAACAAATGGACAAAGCGTAAGAAAATCCTCCGTTCCTTCCTGCTGGTAATCGCCGTTGCCGTTCTGTTCGGCGTCATCGCAAGATGCTCCTACGGCATCTCGGACTATGTCATCCAGCATTTCTTCACGAACAACGACAGGGAGCAGGTCAATCTTCCGCCCACGCCCACGGTGGCCATCGAGCCGGGCGGAAAGGAAGCGCCGGTCATTGACAACAGGGCGTTTGAGAATTTCGAGAACGTTATGAAGGGCGTACAGATTGCATCGGTTGCGTTACAGCCGAGTCTCGTTACCGTTTCGTACGTGAAGGAAATCGTGGATCCGGTTTTCTCGGATATCACGGAAAGCATGACCAACGTAAGCGGTGTCGTCATTGCGAAGAACGGATCGGAATTTTTGATTTACACCTCGTACTCCAAGATGGACGAGGCCAGTTTTGACAAGATTAAAGTCACATTTTACGGAGGAATAAGCGAGACCGGTTTCGTGTATTCCTACGAGAAGGAAGCCGACGCGCTGATTCTTTCGGTTCCCTACAAGAACTTCCGGAAGAACGAGGTGGAAAGCATCGTTGAGGTGAAGTTCGGCAATTCTACGGATCTGACTTTAGGTTCGGCGGTCATCGCCCTCGGGTTCCCGGACGGGCAGGGACCTTCCGTGGATATGGGATTTATCACAAGCCGCGCGCAGAAGGTTTACATCTCCGATATGTCCTTAGAGATTCTTCGGACCAACATTCTCGGCGGCCGTGGGGAAAGCGGCATTCTCGTGAATACGAAGGGCGAGCTGGTCGGGCTGATCACCAGTCAGTTCCGCGACGGCGGTTACAGCGTTGAGGCCATCAGCCTTGAGAAGATTATGCCGCTGATGCGTTTTCTGACGAATCAGTCGGAATACCCGAAGTTCGGCGCGAAATTCCTCGATATCGAGGACGACGTGCTTTCGCAGCTGAATCTGCAGAACGGCATCATCATCGAAGAGGTGAACGAAGGCTCGGCAGCCGCCTCGCAGCAGTTCCGTCAGGGCGACATCATCACAAAGGTGGGCGACGTTCCGGTGACCTCGGTGGAGGAATTCTTCACATTTTACACGAGTTACGAGAAGAATTCGACCGTGGAGATCACGTACTACCGGAACGGCAAGGAAATGAAGAAGAGTTTCAAGATTACTTTCTAGAAAGAGGCTTTTATGCGATATATCAATGAGCTGCGCGAAGGCGAGCAGGTGATGGATGTGTATCTCTGCAAGCAGAGTCAGATTCTCCGCGCAAAGACCGGCAAGAATTATCTTTCGCTCCTGTTGCAGGACAAGACCGGGACCATCGACGCGAAGATGTGGGAGATCGGACCCGGCGCCGCCAACATCGAGGCGATGGATTATGTCAAGGTTGAGGGAGCGGTTACCACGTATCAGGGAAACAACCAGCTGAATGTGCGCCGCATCCGCAAGGCCGACGAGGGCGAGTACGACGTTTCGGATTACATGCCGATGACGACGTCCGACCCGAAGGTGATGTTTGCGGAGCTTAAGAAGCTGATGGATTCCGTGAAGGAGCCGCACCTGCATACGCTTCTTACGAACGTGTTCTCTGACGCAGAGCTAACGAAGAAGTTTATGAATCATTCGGCGGCCAAGGGAATTCACCATGCATTTGTCGGAGGGCTTCTGGAGCATACTCTGGGTGTTGCGAAGATGTGTGCATGCTTTGCGGACAATTACCCGATTCTGAACCGCGACCTTCTTCTTACAGCGGGAATCTTTCATGATATCGGAAAGCTCTTCGAGATTTCGTCCTTCCCGGAGAATGACTACACCGACGACGGAAACCTTCTCGGACATATCTTCCTCGGCGCGGAATTCATCGGAAAGAAGATTGCGGAAATCCCCGGTTTTCCGGAGAAGACGGCGTCCGAACTTCGGCACTGCATTCTGGCGCATCACGGCGAGCTGACCTTCGGTTCCCCGAAGAAGCCGGCGCTTGCCGAGGCCCTTGCGCTCAGTATGGCCGATAACCTCGACGCCAAGATGGAAGCGCTCAAGGAACTGTTCTCGAGCGCGGAAGCCCAGTCGGGCGGCTGGCTCGGGTTCCAAAGGATATTTGAAAGTAATATCCGTCCAACCTCGAAGTAATAACATAAAAAAGTGCCGCCGAGCAGGCGGCATTTTTCAAAAGAGCAGACGGAGTTTAACGGAATGTTTCAGAAGAATCAACTGATTACACTGACAATTGAGGATATTACCGACACCGGAGAGGGGATTGGGCATGCGGACGGAATAACTGTCTTCGTAAGCCGGGCGATTCCCGGAGATGTTGTGCGTGCACGGATTTTGAAGGCCAAGAAGACGTATGCCATCGGTAAGGTTGAGGAATTGCTTGAGGCCGCGCCATCAAGGGTGGAGCCGGAGTGTCCGAAGGCTGCAAGGTGCGGCGGATGCCAGCTTTCGTATATGAGCTATGAGGAGCAGCTTCGGTTGAAGCAGAAGAAGGTGCAGGACTGCATCCGGCGGATTGGCGGGTTTACGGATTTTGAGGTTTCCCCGATTATCGGCATGGAGGAGCCCCGGGCGTATCGCAACAAGGGACAGTTTCCGGTGGGAGCGGACAATTTCGGAAGGCCGGTGCTCGGCTTCTACGCAGGGCGCAGTCACCGGATCGTGCCGACCGACGGCTGCGATATGCTGTGGCGCGGACATGAAGCGATTCTTGCCGCCGTCCGTGAGTGGATGGAAGAAAACCGCGTTGCGCCTTACGACGAGGAGACCGGAAAAGGCCTTGTCCGTCACGTGTTGATGCGCAAAGGCTTTGCAACCGGTGAGGTAGCGGTATGCCTTGTAATTAACGGCGAGAAGATTCCCGCAGGCGAACGGCTTTGGGAGAAACTATCGAAGATTCCCGGCATGGTCGGGCTTTCTTTAAACGTGAACTGCGCGCAGACCAATGTAATCCTCGGCGACCGGCTGATTCCGCTCTTCGGGAACCCGTGCATCACGGACCGGATCGGCGACGTATCCTTTAAGATTTCGCCGATGTCGTTTTATCAGGTGAACCCCGTGCAGACGAAGGTTTTGTACGATACGGCGCTCACATTTGCCGGACTTACGGGCCGGGAGACGGTCTGGGATCTCTATTGCGGAATCGGGACCATCTCCCTGTTCCTCGCGAAGGCGGCGAAGCAGGTGTTCGGCATCGAGATTGTGCCCGAAGCCATCGAAAACGCGAAGAAGAATGCTGCGGCAAATGCCATCGCAAACGCCGAGTTCTACGTCGGCGCCGCGGAAGAGGTATTTCCGAAGCTTGTATCGGAGAGTGAGCGCTACCGCGCGGATGTAATCGTCGTCGACCCGCCGAGGAAGGGCTGCGAGAGGTCGCTTCTTGAGACGATGCTTGCGATGGCTCCGTCCCGCATCGTTTATGTTTCCTGTGACCCGGCCACGCTCGCAAGAGACCTCCGCATTCTCGCGGACGGCGGCTACCGCCTCGAGCGCGTCCAGCCGGTGGACCAGTTCCCCGGAAGCGTGCACGTCGAGAATGTGGCATTGCTTTCAAAAAAAGACGCATGAGTGCGACTGGAGCGCCGGAAGTAAGGGGTATCAGCGGAACGATAGTCAGTATGGTGGCGACATTCGCGGCGATACAGGAAGGGCACCTGATCAGGACAGGAGTAGGAAATAATGATCCGGCAAATCATTGACTTGTTAAGTCAGAACCGTTTTGCCGGATTTTTCTTTATTTTACGTCCAACAGGTTGATTTTTCGTCCAAAATCGTATATAATTGGACGAAAACGAAATTGTTGGAAGAAAGGAGCTCTAATGAGATCGTTTGATTACAGCAGACTCTATGATAAAGCATGGGATACGGATATACTGAATCTCGTTGCGAAGATACACGAGTATAAAGGACGACAGGATTTGTTCATCAGACAAAGGCCTGTTGAATTGGATCGGCTTATTGAGGTTGCCAAAATACAAAGTACGGAGGCATCCAATAAAATAGAGGGTATTGTTACAACAAGCACCCGTATGAAACAACTGTTTGAGGAGAAGACCACTCCGAGAAACCGGGATGAAGACGAAATCATGGGGTATCGGGATGTCCTGAATACGATTCATGAAAGTAATGAGTTCATTCCGATTCGTCCGTCGTATATTCTTCAACTTCATCGGGATCTTTTGAAAAGAACCGGCCTCTCATACGGTGGACATTTTAAGAGTGTTCAGAATTATATCAATGAAACATCACCTGACGGAACCGTTAAGACCAGATTCACTCCCGTTGCTCCGTATGACACGCCGAGTGCAGTAGAGAATCTATGCAATGCCTATGAACAGGCAATCGCAAATGAGAAGATTAATCCCTTGATTCTTATTCCGATCTTTATCTGTGACTTCCTTTGCATCCATCCGTTCAATGATGGCAACGGCAGAATGAGCAGGCTGCTTACACTTCTCCTTTTGTACAAGAACGGGTATCATGTCGGGAAATACATCAGCATTGAAAAGCAGATAGAGAAAACAAAAGACCGGTATTACGATACGCTTGAAAAATCGAACGCGGGATGGCATGAGGAAGAAAATGATCCGACTCCGTTTATCAGATATATGCTTCAGGTGATTTTGGCATGTTATACAGAATTTGAGGATCGCGTCGGGGTTATGACGGAAAGCGGAAGCGGAAGTACTTCCTATGACGTTGTCAAAAAGTTTACCGAGGATAGAATCGGTAAGTTTACGGGAGCGGATGTTTTGGCTCACTGTCCGAGCGTAGGAAGATCTTCCGCATTGGCAGCATTAAAGAAACTTACCGAGGAAGGATTTATCATCAGAGAAGGTTCGGGCAGAAGTACATTTTACGTACGCGGGGACAGCAGATAAACTCTGTCTGAAGCAGGACGGATTGGGCTGAGAATAACGGTTAAAAGGATAAGAATATGAAAAGTAGTGAAATACAGGGTGCGGACCGGGACGAAACTTTTACGAAGATATTTGAACGCTTTCCCGGCGTGAGCTGTGCCTACAGGGACGCTGCCGGAAGAGAAACTTTGAAATATTACGGATTGGTCGATGCGGAGCATACCATACCTGTGGACGGGGATACCGCCTTCCCGGCCTGTTCGATTTCGAAGTTTATCACTGCGATAACCGTGATGAAGCTTGAAGAGCAGGGCCTTCTCCGAATCGACGAACCGGTCAACCGCTATCTTTCGGAGTGGAGACTTCTTACGGCGGACGGAACGGAAAGCGACGCGACGATACGGTCGCTCCTCAGTCATACCGCGGGGATCGTCGACGCGGAGGATTCCTTTTACGGACTTCGTAGGAGCGATCCCGAGGTCAGCTTGTTCGATGTTCTCGAAGGCAGAACCGCATATAATAACCGGCGGACAGCGGCGGAAATGCAGCCCGGAACCGAATTTGAATACAGTGACGCAGGCTACTGCGTGCTGCAGTTGATGATTCAGGAAATCACGCACCGCAGTTTCGAAGAAGTTGTCGAGGACAATGTGTTTGAGCCGTTAGGCCTTAAGAATACCTTCTTTGCTTCGCTTCGGACCCTTGAACTTCGGGAACAGAGTCAGAAAATGGCTTCGGGGTACGATAGTGACGGCGCATTAATTCCCGGAAGGTTCCCCCAGATTCCGGACCTTGCGGCTTCGGGCTTGTGGAGCACACCCGCGGAACTGATGACGATTGCCGTGGCATTTGTCGAGGCGGCAAATGGCAGAGGCGCTCTCCTACAAAGAGAGTCGGCCAAAGAGATGATCAAGGCGGCAGAGGATTTCTCGTGGGTGGGGCTCGGTATATTCCGGCGCGGCGATGACACGCTTGTGTCGCAGGGCTGGGGAGAGAACGGGCAGTGCATGTTGAAGATGAATGTCGTGACAGGAGAGGTCGCCGTCGTGATGACGAACAAGGATCCCGGGGTGGACCAGGCAGAGTCCGGCGTGGAAGCGCTTACAGCTTTATGCGATTGAGCAAAACACATGGAAATAAGCGTTTCTGAGCCCGGACAAAAGAGAACATAAATTGACAGGATTTCTATTGCAACTCCGCGTAATATAGAATCATCAAAGAGAAGGAGTGTGACAGATGGAGTGGCTTACCTGAATTCGGAAAGCGATTGATTACATGGAAGAGCATCTGGAGGACAACATCAGTGCGCAGGATGTTGCCGATCAGGTCGCCATGTCATCGTTCTTTTTCCAGAAGGGATTTTCCGTGATGACCGGCTACGGGCTTTCGGAGTATATCAGAAACCGCAGACTGTACCGGGCGGCGCTGGACCTTCAGAAAACAGATGAAAAGATCATCGATATTGCATTCCGGTACTGCTATGAAACGCCCGAAAGCTTTACCAAAGCATTTTCCCGCTTTCATGGCGTGAGCCCTTCACAAGTGCGGGAAGGCGCGCCGATCAAACCATTCCTCCCTTTGAAAATCGAAATTTCTATTCACGGAGGTAACAAGATGGATTACAAGATTAAAACCATGGCCGGCTTTACGGTGATCGGGTTTGCAAGGGAATTTGACGGAGAGACTTCTTACATCGAGATTCCGAAGTTCTGGGATGAGATCCGCGAACAGTACGCAAACAACGTCTGGAAGGGGAATGCTCCGGCAAATGCCATAGAAAAGGCGATAGTAGATAACAACATCGGCGAGTACGGCGTTTGCGTTGATGATGTCGGCTGCGGCAAATTCCGCTATTTCGTTGCGGGCATTTACAAGGGCGGCGAAGTTCCGGAAGGCATGACCGTGTATGAGCTTCCGGATTCCGACTGGGCGATCTTTGATTGCTACGGTCCGAACCCCAAAGCGCTCCAGGATGTAAACACGAAAATCTTCAGAGAATGGATGCCCGGAAATCCGGATTTTGAATTCCCGGGCCGGGTGAACATTGAGTGGTACGGCGAGGAAGATCCGAATTCGCCGGATTATCACAGTGCGATCTGGATTCCCGTAAAGAGAAAGTGACCCACAGGGACGGGGGTGGCAGTTCATGGAACCGGCAGCCCCGTCCTCAAGAAACAAACGGAAGGAGTAGGATGGAACAGACAATTCTTAATTGGCTTTTGGAGGAACAAACCCCGGAAGTGCGGCTTCGGACGTTGAAAGAATACATGAAACTTCCGGAAGACGACGAAGAAGTCGTCAATTGCAAGGGACTGTTGCTGCAGAGTAAAGTATATGAGCGCGGCCTTAAGAAACTGAAGAAAGACAAGCCCTGGGACAAATACGATGCGATTATGGCATTTGCCGAATGGGGAATGACAAGAGACGACATCGGGGGCGACATTGACGATGAGGTGTTCGCTCTGATTGAGAGCACGGGATTTAAGATGCTGTGCGGCGAGCCGCTTTTGCTCCGAAACCTCGTTAAGCTTGGATATTATACGGAAGACATCGTTAAGAATGAGATCGATTCCGTTCTTAAGCTGATCAAGGACGACGGCGGCTTCGGGTGCATCAGCACCAACAAAAAGATCAATGACCCGAGGAAGCCCCATAAGAGTTGTGCAAGGCTGACGGTGGAATATCTGCTGCTTGTGGCAGAGCTGCATTTGCAGGGATACAAGCCGGCGTGCGAAGACGCTCTGGTGCATTATTTTACGAAGCGAAACATTTTCTACCGGACAGACGATATGCAGACGCCCATGGTGGACGTGATGTTAGGTACTTTCTATCCCCCTGATCCTATCAAGATCGGGGCGCATCAGATTGTTTACGCCCTGCGTGCATTGGGTTCCGATCCTAAATCGGAGGCCATGCAGGCGGGTTACAAAGTGCTTAATCAGCACAGGCTGGAGAATGGTAGATACCTGCTTACGGCGTCCAAAAGCGTACCGGCATTCAAGGCAGGAAATGTCGGGGAAGAGAACAAGTGGGTGACGCTGTACGCCTGTATGGCGCAGGAGTAAGGAGAATCGAATGGATTATCAAACAGAAAAACTGATCCTTCATTTCGTCACAGAGGACGATCTGGCAGAGGTTGCCGGGAAATGGCCCGCCGATCATCATCCGCTCTCGGATGCGGAGGCGCGGGAAGCCATCGCCTATATGCGCGGAAATTACGAAAGGAATACGAACGGCTGCATCTATCACCTTTGCCTTGCAGTGTGCGGGAAGGAGCATCCCGAAACGATTATGGGCTGGTGCGGGCTGGACGGTACGAGGAACCACTCGGAGCCGGAAATCTTCATCCTCCTGGAGGAAGAATACCGGAACAAGGGATACGGAACGGAGTGCGTAAAGGAACTGCTGCGGATTGCGGCGGAGGACTTTGCGCTTTCCGGCGTTCACGGCGGCT
>JAEEGI010004903.1_pt1 | contig 31044 bp, 18 predicted proteins | sample 8958751 | NCBI WGS metagenome assembly JAEEGI01 (sample SAMN16246545, study PRJNA631951) | gut metagenome | biome: gut microbiome; feature: rumen; material: KS-attached | host: Bos | place: Iran: Karaj | collected 2018-10 | reverse complement strand
TTGCAGGCACTGGGCATAGCGCTACGTCCCACGCCATCATCGACGTGCTGCGCGAGGATATTAAGACCTGTAAGCCCATCCGCTTCGATGGCAACGGCTACAGCGACGAATGGGTCATCGAGGCAGAGAAGCGCGGCTTAGACGTTGAGAAGTCTTGTCCGAAGATCTTCGAGCGCTATCTCGACCCCGAGAGCATCAAGATGTTTGAGAGTCTCGGCGTGATGACGAAGAAGGAGCTCGAGGCCCGCAACGAGGTGAAGTGGGAGACTTACACGAAGAAGATTCAGATTGAGGCACGTGTACTGGGTGACCTGTCGATGAACCATATCATCCCGGTGGCAACCAGCTATCAGAGTCAGTTGCTGAAGAACGTGGAGAATATGGCAGCTATCTTCCCCGTCGACAAGGCCGAGAAACTTTCTGCACGCAATATCAAGATTATCGAGGAAATTGCCGAGCGCACCTCTGCTATCGAGAAAGGTGTGGAAGAGCTGGTTAACTCACGTAAACTGGCCAATAAGATCGAGGACGAGCATGAGAAGGCCATCGCCTACCACGATAAGGTAGAGCCGAAGCTCGACACCATCCGTTATGAGATCGACAAGCTCGAGCTCATCGTCGATGATGCACTCTGGCCACTGCCCAAGTATCGTGAATTACTGTTCATCCGATAATTAAGACATCAAACAATTCTTTTTTTGGTTGTTTGAAGTTTGCGAGGGGCTCGACGCTGTGATAGCTTCGAGTCCCCATTATTTTGAAAAGTTGTTGAATTCTTTAAATGCAGGAAGAACTTGTCCGTTATGGTTGTTGAAAAGACCACGGTTAAGCCATCCTTTGACGACATTGTTCCCAAAGGCATTCTCCTCGGGGAACCACCAGAAGAGCCCAGTGACATTGTGGTGCCGACGGAGCTCTGTGATAAGTTCACGAGTGAACTGTGTCTGTCCCTCAATAGTGATAGGATAAAACTCGGCATATTGGTCTGGCTTTGCCCAGCGGTCGTTCTCATGAGAATAGTAGGCAGCGGTCTCAACAATCATCACAGGCTTTTCAGGAAAGAGCCATGCAAGGTTATCGAGGGTCTTGCCGAGGTTGGGGATTGACTTATGCCACATAGGGTAGTAGCTAAGGCCGATAATGTCGTAGTCGACATCATGACGGCGTAGTTGTGTGTAGTAGTTGCGGGTGATGTCCCAGTCGCCGGCTTTTTCAGTGTGGATGATGATTTGTGACTTGGGGCAGATTTCGCGACAAGCTCTGCTACCAGCCTTCAGCAGATTGCAGAGAATGACCCAGCGTTCTTGAGTGGTCGTGCTATCGCCTTTTGCATAAAGTTGTGCTGTTGGCCATAGCATACCATTAGTGATCTCGTTGCCCACTTGAATCATTTCTGGCGCGACGCCAGCCTTCTTCATCGCCATGAGCGAGGCCCGCGTATATGTATAAACGCTGTCGGTCATTGCTTGGGCGTCGCAGCCTTCCCAACGTTTTGGTGTAAACTGCTTGCCTGGGTCGGCCCATGTGTCGCTGTAGTGAAAGTCGAGCATGACCTGCATCCCGGCCTTCTTGATCTGACGGCAGAGACCGATGACGTAGTTCAGGTCTTGACAGACACCTTCGTCCTTATGGCCTTCTGGTGCATTCTGTGGGTCGACGAACAACCGCACGCGGATCATGTTCCATCCTTGTCTCTTGAGAAAGGGTAGCAGGCTAACCTGACGGCCGCTGGAATCCTTATATACAGTGCCTTGCGCTTCGTACGATGGTAATAGTGATGTGTCACCACCCAAGTAACGTTTGGGTTGAGCCCAGACACACATCGATACGCTGATGGCTAAAAACAATATTGCTAGTCTTCTCATTTGTGCTAATGTTAAAAATCAAGCGAGCCGTTGCTATAAGCGGCTCGCCTGAATGATTTTATACCTATTGCCTTATTCGGCAATGATCAGCATAGAATTAGTGATGTCGTTCAGATAAACAGCATAGGTGCCTTTAGGAACCCAGATGTTACCACCACCATTTGTTCCAATCTTGTTGAAACTGTCGGCTACGTTCCAGTCCTTGTCGCTGCCATAGCCCCAGTTGACAGACCAGTCGTGATTAGCACGGTACTTCAGCTGACCGTCGCTCTCCTGGGTGAACACACCATACCAGTTGTGCGGTGTGACCTGTGTCAGGTCGAAGTCACCACCCCAGCCGTTGAACTCACCGATGAGCGAGATGCTCTCATACTCCTTTGGAGCCTGATTCTCGAGCTTTGTCCAGGTATAGGTCTGCGTGTTCATGTCGATGGTGAAGGTATAGAACTCTGCCGAGGGTGCTGAGATAGCCTGTGCACCACTGTTCTGAAGAGCTCCGCTGGGAGAATTGTCGCCGTCGACAGCGCATCCCCAGGCTACATCCCAGTTACCGAAGCCGTCGGCATCCCAGATCTTCAGATCCCATGCTCCTGTCCACTTGGTCGTGTAAGAGAGGACGTTCTTCTTCTCCTCTGGTGTAAACAGGCAGGTCTTGTTCTTGTCACTCCAACCCTGAACGCCACCGACAACATAATATTGAGCAGAAACGATAATAGGTTTGATCGTGTAGGTCTGGTTCATCATGTTGATGGTAATCTTATAGAAGTCAGCAGGATGGTCGCCTTCTTTGAGACACCATGCATTGGCACCACTACCTGGCTGGTCGTTACCGTTCTTGTCGACGATAAACATACCCTCAAGGTCTGAAGTACCGTTGTTGTACACACCGACAACAGAGGGGCTGTCCCAAATGCTGCCCAGCGAGAATGCAGACTCAGGCATGATCTTGAACCAGTGGTCACCACCCTGTGCGGGAACGACAACGCTGAAGACAGGATCCTCATAGACATCGCCACCGCCATTGACCATCTTATAGGTCTGGCCACCCCAGCCGTTTGCTGCACCTACATAGTAGTAGGCATTCTCAATCAGAGGTACTGCAGAAGCTTCCCAGGTCTGATCGAGCATATTGAAGACTACACGGTAGTATGAGGAGCCGTCAGCAGGAATCACGAAGTTGTCACCGACATTGTGGTAGTTGAACTTGCCGGGCTCCTTGGCTGCTGCAATACATTCGCTCCAATCGCCGCCAACGCCAGACTTCGGAGTCAGTTTGAACTGTAAGTCGCTGCCGTCTTTCGTGGCAGGAATGACGACGACGTAAACAGGATTATCGTACGGATCCTTGCCACCATTGCTCACTTCGAAGCTGGTGTCGTCATTCTTCCAGTCGTTAATGTTACCTGTTACGTAATAGATGTCCTCAATGACCGGAGCTATCGGAGTGACGATGAAGGTGATCTCGCCAGCATCAATAAAGGCACTCTGACCGTCATTGAAAGCATCCACATAGACGTGTGCATTAAAGGTACGTGGTGTTGGACGAACGCCATAGTAACTGACAACAGCTGTCTGCAGGTCTGCCTTTGAGAAGGTTCCATCTGCAGAGACTGCTTCTAAAACAGTCTTCTCAGCACCGTCAAGGTCTGCTGGCTGTATCTCCATACGTAGACTGTTGAGGATGTAGCCCTCGGGCAGTGCACCACCATTGAGGCTGATCAGCTGTACGGTCTCGCCTTCGATGGCATTGAGGTCTACACCTGTTGCATTGGAAGGAGAAGCCGTGTAGCCGGGAATGGTGATGGCATCCTCCTGAGGATATGTCTTCTGAGAAGCCCAGTCTTTGAAGTCCTCGCTACAGGCTGCCATGAGCAGACCTGTAATTGCGAGTGACACATATGATAATATCTTCTTCATAACGATTCTTTTTTAGTTGTTATTACTCAATGTAGCCGGTTTCATTGCCAAAGTTCAAGTGAATCTTCTGTCCAGCATAGCCTTCGACACGATCCTGATCACCGGCAGGACCACGATAAATGATCTTCTTGTCGAATACCATGAACTCAGACTTCCACCAGTCGAAGCCGGGAACCTTCACGTAGCAGCGTACACCACCATCGCCACTGGAGTTGTTGACGAAGGCAGGAGAAACGAACTCACCATCAGATGTGGTGGGAACCTCAAACTTCATGCCATCTTCCAGTTCGCTCCAGTCTGCATTGGCTGTGATGGTACCCATCAGCCATACATTTGGTTCGTTGAACTGTGCGTCATAGACGATGTCGCGACCAGATACGGAAGCAGTAATGATCATCAGATACCAGCCAGGTTTAGAAGAACCGATATTACCACCGGCATCTACGATTTCGCCAGCCAGGTCTCCACTGATGGACTTGAGCTGGTTATAGCCAACCTCACCACCGTCCCATGCCTTGGCAGCATTGAACTTGATACCAGAATCGTCAATCCATACCATGTGCCAGAAGACGTTCAGACCGTCGTAACACTGAACCATCGAGAGGCTGGTATTCCAATCCCAACCATTGAAGTTGCCTGTGATGTACAGGTTGTCGGGAGTTGTTACAGGAGGCAGAGAGTAGACCAGACGGACGTGATCCAACGAGACGATGTTGGAAGTGATGGTCGTCCCTTCAATGGCATTGCCTGCATAATGCATGGCATTGGCACGTGCCTGGAAATAAAGGGGGATGTCAAGGGGGAAGTCACTTTCTGTCTTTCCAGCAGCGACAGCCATGTCGGTGAGCGTTGCAGCAAGCGTAGCAGCATCGACTTCAAACTTGGCATACGGGGTCGTGGCCACGTCGATGGCATTGCTCATGTCGGGATTCATGGAAGCTGCCAGCGTGTAGTTGGTGTATGCAGGGAAGCCGTAATCGGGCAGGCTGCTAAGCGTGAGGTTGACAGTCGAAGAGTTTGCCAGGTCGAAGATGGCGTTCTGCAAGCTGGGCTTGTTGAGCACCAACGAACCCTCTGCGGGCTGCTTCAGTGTCGGATTAGAGTCGCGGTCATCCTCACAGGCCGTTAGGATGCATACGCTGCAGAGCAGCAGTAATGCGGACTTTATCATCTTTTTCATGTCTATAATCATTTATGTAATTACTTATTTGTAACCCTGATTTTGTTTCAGGTTGCTGTTGGTTGCAATCTCGTTAGAGGGGATGGCGTAGATGTTCAGGTCGGAACTGAATGATGTGCCGTTATAGGCTCCACCCTTCCACTGCCACTTGTAGTTGTTGTTACCTCCGAAGAGTCCGAAACGGATGAGGTCAACGCGACGGCGACCCTCGTAGTAGAACTCACGAGCCCACTCATCGATGATGTTGTCAAGGGTGTAGCTGTCAGCTTTGCTCGCATGTGCACGACCGCGGAGTTGGTTGATGTAATCTGTACCCTCTGCTGTCGTGGTACCACCGTTCTGACGTGCTGTAGCCTCTGCATAGGTGAGATAAGCTTCTGCCAGACGGAACAGGAAGAAGTCGGTATCGGGGAACTGTGCATTCTTGGTGGCACCATTGTCACTGCGGAAGTTGGTCCACTTGGCAACAGCATAGCCGTTGGTAAACTCTGTGGCCTTCTCGACATTGAATGTGCGGCCTTCGCTGCAGAACAGGGCACGGTCATCGCCGGCAGCCGCTGCCATGGCATACGACTGTACATCCTCAGGGGCATTGGCCAGCGGGAAGAACTTCTTCACGAGTTCTGGACGGGCGCGGTTACCACCCCATGCCTGTGTGGTGTTGTTGGTAGCCACACCGTCGTCGGGATTAGCGTGCATGTTTCCGTCGAAGGTAGATGCGATGCAGAAGAGTGTACCACCCCAACTGGTTGTCGTAGAACCATCCTGGAGAATCGGGAACACTGCCTCGTAAGCAGCACTGCTCTCACCATTGTCGGCCATGAACAGCATCTGGTAGGCGCTCCACTGATTGGCACCAGTGGTGTTCAGACGATAACCGGCGTCGATGACCTTCTTGGCATATTCGGCGGCTTTGGCCCACTGGGCTGTGCCAGTATAGACCTCTGCATTCAGATAGAGACGGGCCAGCAGCATCCAGGCAGCACCTTTCGTGGCACGGCCATAGCCGTCGTCAGTAGACTTCATGGCTTTGGCATCCATCAACTGGGGCTCAAGCTCAAGAAGTTCTTTCTCAATCCAGTTAAAAGCATCCACACGAGAGATTTGCTCAGGTTTGCTAAGAGCTGTAGTAAATGGAATGTTACCGAATGCATCCATGAGCATGTAATACTGTAGGGCGCGAACGAAACGGACTTCTGCCATCTTCTGGGCATCACCACCTTCGCCAACTTCATTGATATAGCTGTTGCAGTAGTTGATACCTGTGGTGAGACGATAGTAGTACATGTGCATCATCGGGTGAGCTGCGTCATACTGGTTGAAGTTAAAGCCGGAAATACCGGGGTCGCCCCAACAGCAGATGGACTCGTCGGTGGGCAGTTCATTAGAATTCCACAACTGACGGATAAAACCAGCAGTACCACCATCGTAACCATCAATATCAGAGTCACCGTTGGCACCACCGTTGCCGGGCAGTGCAAGGTTGGCATAGCACTTCAGGTACAGACCATCCAAGCTAACCTCTGTAGAGAGGTTGGGGTCTATCGGATCCACATCCAGATCACCCGTACACGAGGTCATGCCGAGTGTCAATGCAAATGCGGCTGCAGGAATGATATTCTTAATGATATATTTCATAACTTGATTCTCCTATTTATATTATAAATTCAGGTTGAGACCTACAATGAATGAGATAGGACGCGGATACATGTTCTGGTCAACACCGTTGCCAATCTCAGGATCGATGCCCTTGTACTTCGTAATAGTGAAGACGTTGTTGCATGTAGCGAACACGCGGCCAGAGAGTCCGTGGAAGCTGTTTGCCTTGAACAGGTCACTAAAGGAATAACCCAACGTGATGTTGTCGCACTTCAGGAATGAAGCATTTGTCACATAGTAGTCTGACTGGTTGGCGGCCAATTCCCAGGTCTGCCAGTTGCGGTCCATGGCATCCTTCAAGTGGTTGGCCATATAGGCGTTCTGTACCCATGCACCTGTTTCGCCGACATTGCTTGAACCGCGCAGCACATCATTGAACACGTAGTTACCCAGACTGGCACGGAGCGAGAAGCCTAAGTCAAAATTCTTGTACTCCACGCGTGAAGAGAGACCCATTGTCACAGGAGGTGTCGGATTCTTGTAGAGGTAACGGTCATCGGGTGTGATTACACCGTCGCCATTACGATCGACGACACAGTTCTCGATAGGCATGCCATTGGCATCATACACCTGCTGGTAGACATAGAACGAGTTGGCGGCATAGCCCACCTGATGAGCCTGGACGTAGTTTCCGGTACCACCACCGGCACCAGGACCGGTCTCTACGGGCATACCGTTGTCGGAAACGCCTTCAAGGTCAGTGATTTCATTCTTGTTCCATGTGAAGTTGTAGTCCAACTGCCAGAACCACTCCTTGGTCTGAACGGCTTTCCAGCTGAGTGAGAACTCAAGACCGGTGTTCTTCAGTGAACCGATATTCTGCCACATCATGTTCTTATATCCAGACATGGCGGGAGCTTTAGCGTAGTTCAGCAGGTCTGTAGTCTTACGGTAGTAGTAGTCGATGCTACCCGTCAGACGCTGGTTGGCGAAACCGAAGTCGATACCTACATTATAGGTAGTAGTGGTTTCCCACTTCAGATCATCCGTATAGTTGTCAGGACGATAAAGGATACCATCGCCGTAGATGGGATAGAGGCCGTTGGTACCGATGCTCTTGGAGTAGGTGTGGATCCATCCGTAATCGGATACACCATCCTGCTGACCGGTCTTACCCCAGCCGAGGCGGAGTTTCAGATCGCTCAGTGCCTCTACATCCTTGAGGAAGTTTTCATTCTTGACCTTCCATGCTAAAGCAACGGATGGGAACACTGCCCAATGCTTCTTGAAACGTGAAGAACCGTCGTCACGGACGGTGGCGGTCAGCATATAGCGATCCATCAGCGTGTAGTTCATACGACCGAAGAAAGACACCAGATAGTGTTCAGTCTTGAAGACCTTGTTATCATCGGCAGCTTCATAGTCTGCCTTTGTTCCACGCAGCGCAGGATCGTTGTTGGTCTCTGGATAGTAACGGGCCTTGTCGGTAATCTCGCTGCTCCAGAAACGTTGCCACTCATAACCGCCCATGATGTCGAAATGGTGGTTCTTGTTAAAGTCCTTGTAATACTGGGCATAGGCACTCAGCGTCGTGTTGCGCTTGGTCTTCTGCCAGTAACCGTTTTTACCGTAGTACATACTACCTTTTGAGGCAGGAGAACTTGGAAGCTGAGTGGTGTGCTGACGACCCTTGGAGATATCGATACCCAAGGTAGCGTGCAGACGCAGATCCTCGAAGCCATGAACCTTATAATCGAAGTCTGCACTACCGATGAATGAACGGCTATGGGCCACCTCGCTCTGCTCGGTGAGCAGTGACAGCGGGTTGCTGGTAGCATCGTCAAACTTGGTGAGTGGCCATGCGCTGTCGTTGAGAGAAGCGCCAGAGCCCAACCACTGATAGTATCCGCCGAAGTTCTTCAGGACCTGGGCTTCATTGCTGCCCACCATCTCCTTGCTGCGCTGTGAGGTAAAGGAGTATGGATCCTGTGTCGGGTCCATGCTGATGGCTGCACCTACAGCACCGGTATTGGCATATTCTGCACGAGAATACATACCTTTGGCGTTGAGGTTCAGTACCAGGTGGTCGTCTAACAGTGAAGGATTGAGGTTCAGAGAAGCGGTGTAACGCTGGAAATCGGATGACTTCAACGTACCTTCCTGATTGGTGTAACCCAGGGAAACGCGATAGGGCAGAGCCTTCATGGCACCAGAAACCGTCACGTTGTGGTCGTGGGAAACAGCAGTCCTGTAGATTTCTTTCTGCCAGTCGGTATTGGCTGTACCCAAAGCACGATAGGCATCGTGGTCTGTGCCATACAGATTGGTGATATAAGAACGGAACTGGTCGCCGTCCATCACTTCCAAAGTCTTGTTGTTCTTGCTGACGGTCAGACTTCCTGCATAAGAAATCTGAGGTGCTATGCCAACACGGCCTTTCTTCGTGGTGATGATAATAACACCGTTAGAACCACGGCTACCATAGATTGCGGTAGCGGAGGCATCTTTCAGCACGTTAAATGACTCGATATCCTGTGGGTTGATGGTCGACAAGATATTCGGAGCACCAGCAACACCGCTGTTGTCAATGGGGATACCGTCAATCACAATCAGAGGGTCGTTAGAGGCAGAAAGTGATGAACCACCACGGATACGGATCTTTGAACCTGCACCGGGCTCACCACCGTTGCTGGTGATGTTTAGACCTGCAACCTTACCTGCCAGCATGTCTTGAGCGTTCACCACGAGACCTTTGTTCTTTGAATCAGGCCTGAGCGCTGTGACAGAACCTGTCAGGTCGCTTTTCTTGGCAACACCATAACCGATGACGACAACGTCCTGCAGAACAGTCTGGTCATCTTGTAGAGTAACTGTAAGATTTGGTGCAGCACTCACTGTAGCGGTCTGAAAACCGATGTAGGAAATGGTAATCTCTGCACCTTGATTAGCTTTCAGGACGAAGTTACCGTCGAAGTCGGTGACGGTGGCCACCTGTGTGCCCGTCACGCGTACTGTAGCACCGATAATGGGTTCGCCTGTAGCATCTTTCACATGGCCTTTGACCTCAATCTGAGCAAAGGCACCTACCGATAGGAACAAGCCTAACAAAAGGCCGAACATCCTAAGCGGGATTTGAAATTTTACCTGCTTCATCATTACATTTAATTAGAGTTAATTGTTATACTAAATTTTAATTCATACATGTTGGCTGCATAGTCATTCACTTATACCACAGCGTTTGACGGTGCAAAGTTAGAAATCTTTTGCCTACATTATACTTTTTTTTGTTTAAATCCGTTATTAAGATAATGCAAACGTTTGCATTGATATATATCAACTTAATAGGCGAATCGTGAAGAGTGAAAAGTGAAAAGTTGTATCTTTGCATCGTGAAAGCTAAAAACTGATGGAAAAAAGCGCACCATTGACAATGAAGGATATCGCACGGGAGTTGGGAATTTCCGTGGCTACCGTGTCGCGTGCCTTGAAAGATTCACCGCGAATCAGCGAGGAGAGGCGCAAGGCCATTCAGGCCTATGCCCGTGAGCACAACTTCTATCCGAACGCTGTCGGTGAGGCCCTGCGGCACAGCAGGGTGATGCCTATGCGGGTGATCGGTGTTATCGTACCGGAATTCACGCATTACTATTTCTCAAGCATCCTGACGGGAATCGAGGAAGCTGCCTCCGCGCGCGGGTATAATATTATGGTGGCGCTGAGCAACGAGAAATATGAACGCGAAGTGCGTATCTGTGATAATTTCCATCGTAGCAAGGTCTGTGGCGTGATCGTCTCACAGGCCAAGGACACGCGCAATTACGACCATTACCAGAAACTGATTGATGCTGGCATTCCCCTGGTCTTCTACGACCGTATCTGTACCGGTGTCAATGCCAGTCGTGTGGTGGTCGATGACTATATGGGCGCCTACAATGCCGTGACGCATCTGATCGAAACAGGTTGTCAGCGGATCGCCTTCTATGGCAGTCCGATGCAGCTGGAGATCTCGAAGAACCGTTATAACGGCTATAAGGATGCCTTGCTGAAACACGGGTTGGCCGTCGATGAACGTATTGTCAGGGTGTGTGACAACCGTACTGATGCAGAGAGTATTACGCCTGAGATCCTGTCGCTTGACCATCGTCCTGATGGCTTCTTCGCCGTCAACGACGACACGGCCATCGGTATCCTCTATACGGCCAAGCGTTTAGGATTCAAGGTGCCGGCGGATATCTCTGTCTGTGGCTTCACCAACGGTCAGCGTGCCATTGCCTGCGACCCGATGCTGACCACCGTCGAGCAACGGGGCAAACGCGTAGGAGAGGAGGCCGCGGAAATCCTCATCGACAAGGTCGAGGGCCTCTCCCCGTTGTCAAAGATCGAGAAACGCATCGTCCGCACCCGCCTCATCATCCGCGGAACAACGAGATAAGCATCGGATTAACACGGATTGACACGGATGGAAATAGATTGCCACGGATGGACACGGATTAATACGGATTGAAATTGATAACACGGATTGACACGGATAAAAGAAAAGATATGTTGATATATGAAGATTTATCGAATAGGATTTTGAAAGCCTATTATAATGTGCAGAATACATTGGGAAAGGGTTTAGCAGAGAAGGTATACGAGAATGCTCTTTGTATAGAACTTGAGGACATGGGGATTCCCTATGTCCGTCAGAAACCATTACCCGTTGAGTATAAAGGACAAAATGTGGGTAATTATGTTGCAGATATCTTCGTAGATGAAAAGATAATCCTTGAATTAAAGGCTGTTACAGCTATAACGCAAGAACATATAGCGCAAACTTTGAATTATATCAATCTGACTCATAGCAAAGTGGGCTATATCCTCAATTTTAGTCAGCTGGAAGGGGTTGGATACAAGCGTCTTCTGGGGCTTTCAGCCCGAAGCGGCAAATAAATATCCGTGTTCATCCGTGTCCATCCGATGCAAATAAAAATATTGAAATATGAAACAGAAGCCTGATTTAAGTTTTTGGAATTTGTGGAATCTGAGTTTCGGATTCTTCGGTGTGCAGATCGCGTACGCCCTGCAGAGTGCAAACATCTCACGTATTTTTGCTACGCTCGGTGCCGATCCGCATAACCTCAGTTATTTCTGGATCCTCCCCCCGTTGATGGGAATCCTTGTGCAACCGATTGTCGGCACCCTGAGCGATAAGACCTGGACCCGTTTCGGTCGTCGTATCCCATATCTGTTTGTGGGTGCTACCGTAGCGGTACTGGTGATGTGTCTGTTGCCGAACTCCGGTTCTCTGGGCCTGACCATCAGTGCGGCCATGATGTTCGGTCTCATTGCGTTGATGTTCCTTGACACGAGCATCAATATGGCCATGCAACCGTTTAAGATGCTGGTGGGCGATATGGTCAACGAGAAACAGAAGGCCAAGGCTTACTCTATCCAGTCGTTCTTGTGCAATGCAGGTAGTGTGATGGGGTATGTGTTTCCGTTTGTCTTTACATTTATCGGTATCAGCAACGTGGCGGAGAAGGGTGTCGTACCCGATTCTGTCATCTGGTCGTTCTATATCGGTGCCGCCATCCTGATCCTGTGTGTAATCTATACCACATCGAAGGTGAAGGAGTGGAATCCGCAGGAGTATGCGGAGTATAATGGGGTGAGTAGTCAGGAGTCAGGAGACAGGAGCCAGGAGGATAGCGGTAATTGGATCACCCTCCTCAAGAATGCCCCCTCCACCTTCTGGAAGGTGGGTCTGGTACAGTTCTTCAGCTGGGCTGCGATGCTCTATATGTGGAACTACACGACGGGCGCCATTGCCGAAGTTGTCTGGAACACGACCGATCCTGCCAGCGAGGCTTTCCAGGAAGCCGGTAACTGGGTGGGAATCCTCTTTGCCGTACAGGCTGTAGGCTCTGTGATCTGGGCTGCCCTGTTGCCACAGTTTAAGAACACCAAACTGGCTTATTCCCTGAGTCTTGTGATCGGTGCCGTCGGTTTCTGTATGGTGCCTTATATCCACGACCAATACCTGCAGTTCATTCCGTTCCTGATGGTCGGTTGCGCCTGGGCAGCTATGCTCGCTATGCCGTTTACCTTTGTGACCAACGCCCTGCAGGGTTATGGACACATGGGTGCATACCTGGGCTTGTTCAATGGCACCATCTGCATCCCGCAGATTGTCGCTGCCATCTGTGGTGGAGTAATTCTCTCATTGGTCGGACACCACCAGTCTACAATGATGGTTGTGGCAGGTGTCCTCTTCCTGATTGGCTCTGTCTGTGTCGTCATTATCAAGGAGAAAAAGTAACGGATTTGCACACGTGGGGTGCAAACGTTTGCATTGATAAATGTCAATTATCCCATCGGTTATGCAACCACCGATGGGATATATTTTGTACTTTTGTGCTCAAAGAACAATAAAAATGACAGTCTATGAAGTTGCAATTTAATCTTGAATACCAGACCACCTTCGGTGAGGAACTGGTGCTGAACATGCTCAGCGGGGAAGGTAAAACCTCTCAAACCAAGGTCGAGCAGCATAAGATGACGACACTCGACGGTCTTCATTGGTTTTGTGAAATGAGCAGGTCTGCAAAGACTAGTGCTTATGTTGATTACTATTATAGCGTGTATCGTGGTGACCAGGAGACGCGCCATGAGTGGCTGGTGGAACCCCATCGTCTGGAGTTCGCCGCCATCAGAGGTGTGCGCTACATCATCTACGACCACTGGCTCGATATTCCTGAAGACAGCTATATGTACTCTTCGGCTTTCACCGATTGCGTCTTTGCCCGTGAGTGTAAGATGACTGTGTCGTCGGAATATGCCAAGACGGTACGTCTGAAAGTTCGTGCCCCACAATTGCGCAGTCAGGAACGCCTGGGTATCGTCGGTGGAGGTGAGGCGCTCGGCAACTGGGAGGCTAAGCAGGTTATCCCCATGACTGAGCATGAGAATAATGAATGGGTGGTCAGCCTCGATGCAAACCGCTTGCCTCAGACCTTTGAGTTTAAGTTTGTGGCACTCTCCAATGGAGCACCGATCTGGGAGAACGGCATCAACCGTACCATCTGTCTGCCGGAGATAGAACTGGGTGAGGTGGTCGTCTATGAACTGACCCAGGCTTATTTCCCGGTATATCCCTGGAAGGGCGCAGGTACGGTGATTCCTATCTTCTCCCTTCGTAGCGAGGGTAGCTTTGGCGTTGGCGACTTCGGCGACCTGAAGCTGATGGTTGACTGGTGCGACAAGACCAAGCAACGTGTATTGCAGGTATTGCCGATCAACGATACCAACATCACCCACACCTGGCAGGACAGTTATCCCTATAACTCCATCAGCATCTACGCCCTGCATCCGCAGTATACCGACTTCCGACAGTTGCCGGTCATCAAGGACGAGGCTAAGCGTCAGGCTTTCGAGACCCTGCGTCAGGAACTGAATGCCCTGCCTCAGATTGACTACGAACGGATGTTTACGGCCAAGATGGACTATCTGCGTGAGATTTTTGCACAGGAGTGGTCTGCTGTGCAACGCCGTGAGAGTTATAAGAAGTTCTTCGAGCAGAACAAGGAGTGGCTCGTTCCTTATGCCGCCTTCTGTTATTTCCGTGACCTCTATGGTACGGCCGTCTTCTCGGAGTGGCCCAAGACCGCGACGGTAGAGAGTACCCAGAAACCGACGTTCAAAGGTAAGAAGGAGCTGCAGTTCTGGTATTTCGTCCAGTACAACCTCGACCAGCAGATGCACAACGCCCATGCGTACGCCCGTGCCCATCGCGTGATCCTGAAAGGTGATATCCCCATCGGCATCTCCCGCGACGGTGTGGAGGCTTGGGTAGAGCCGAAGTACTTCAACCTTAACGGTCAGGCCGGTGCACCGCCCGATCCGTTCTCTGCCGATGGTCAGAACTGGGGCTTCCCCACCTACAACTGGGACGAGATGCTTGCCGACGGTTGTCAGTGGTGGGTACGTCGCTTCCGTAAGATGGCGGAGTATTTCGATGCCTACCGTATCGACCACGTGCTGGGCTTCTTCCGTATCTGGGAGATTCCCGTACCTGAGAAGTCTGGCCTGATGGGACAGTTCGCACCTGCCCTCGGCATGAGTAAGGAGGAGATCGAGGCCTACGGTGTACCGTTCAGCGAAGGTCTGTTCCTCGTCGACCATAAGCGTTCCGACCGTTGGCATCCGCGTATCGCCGTACAGTATCAGGACGCCTACAACCAGTTGAACGATGGTGATAAGTACAACTTCAACCGTCTCTACAACGATTACTTCTATCGCCGCAACAACCAGTTCTGGTATACTGAGGCGATGAAGAAACTGCCTCGTCTGACGCAGGCCACCCGTATGCTGGTTTGTGCCGAGGACCTGGGCATGGTGCCCGAGTGCGTACCCTGGGTGATGAACGAGTTGCGTATCCTGAGTCTTGAGATCCAGTCGATGCCGAAGGACGACACCATCCGTTTCGGAAAGCTCTCGCACAACCCCTACCGTTCGGTGGATACCATCTCCACCCATGATATGTCTACCCTCCGTCAGTGGTGGGATGAGGATGAGGCCCGTACACAGGAGTACTTCAATACCTCACTGCGCCGTAGTGGACCCGCACCCCATCCGCTGCCCGGTTGGTTGGCAAAGGACATCATCAGCCGTCACCTGACGTCGCCCTCGATGCTCTGTTTGATCTCCTTCCAGGACTGGATGAGCATCGACGAGAAACTCCGGTTGCCTGACCAGAATGCCGAGCGCATCAACATCCCGGCCAATCCCCGTCACTATTGGCGTTACCGCATGCATATCACCCTCGAGCAGCTCCTCGCTGCCGATGAACTCAATAACGAAATCAACACATTAATTATCCAAAGCGGAAGAAAATAAGAATGTTGTCCAAGTTGTCTTAGTTGTCGTTAATAAAAACTACTACTTGTATTTTGATTTTAACGACAACTTGGACAACTAAGACAACTTTTTAAAATGTAGAAGTTATGAAAAAGTGTATCAGTTTATTAAGTTGTTTGTTTGTTTCTCTAATAGCAAGTGCTGGTGCTGTGAAGTCACCGAATGGCAATATCGAGCTGAAGTTCTCGGTGGATGGGAAGGGCCGTCCTGTCTATGAGATGACCTACAAGGGTCGCGAGGTTGTGAAGCCCTCGCACCTGGGACTTGTCCTGGCCAAAGACAAGCACGCCTCGAAAGGTCTGAAGGAAACCGACCTGATGGAAGGCTTCACGCTCGCCAAGGAAGAGACCTCTACCTTCGATGAGACCTGGCAGCCCGTATGGGGAGAGACCAAGGACATCCGCAACCAGTACAACGAGTATGCGGCGACCTTGTCTCAGCCTGCGAACAACCGCGAGATCCTTATCCGTTTCCGCGTCTATGACGACGGTATCGGTTTCCGTTATGAGTTCCCCCAGCAGAAGGAGCTCAACTATTTCCTCATCCAGGAAGAGATGTCGGAGTTTGCGATGGCAGGCGACCATATGGCTTGGTGGCTCCCTGGCGACTACGATACCCAGGAACAGGTGACCCAACAGACCCGTATCTCCGAGATTCGCAGCAAGATGAAGGAAGCCGTCAACTGGGGTAACTCCTCCGTAGCGGTGTTCTCACCCACAGGCGTACAGACCTCGCTGCAGATGAAGAGTGCCGACGGCCTGTATATCAATATCCATGAGGCCGCCTGTCTGGACTATGCCACCATGCACCTCGAACTGGTCGATGCTGAGACCAGGGCCCTGACCACCCAACTTGGTGGCGGCAGCAATGCCTATACCCCGAACCCCAAGCCGACAGGCTATCCCCTGCCGCACCCCTTGACCTTTGTCAGTCATCTCACACCCGACGCTACGGGTCTGAAGGGCGCCATGCAGACGCCTTGTGAGACGCCTTGGCGTACGGTGATGGTCAGCGATGATGCCCGAGACATGCTGTCATCGAATCTGATCCTGAACCTCAACGAGCCCTGTAAGCTGGAGGATACCAGTTGGATTCATCCCACGAAGTACTGTGGTGTCTGGTGGGAGATGATCGTGGGACGTGGTTCCTGGCACTATACCAATGACTTCCCCTCTATCCATCTGGATCAGATAGACTGGTCGAAGGTAACACCCAATAGCACTCATAAAGCGAATAATGCGAACGTGAAGCGCTACATCGACTTCGCCGCCAAGAATGGCCTCGACCAGGTCTTGGTAGAAGGTTGGAACGTCGGTTGGGAAGATTGGGCGAATATGTGGAAGCGTGATGTCTTCGACTTTGTCACCCCTTATCCCGACTTCGATATCAAGATGCTCAATGAGTATGCTCATTCCAAGGGTGTGAAGATCCTCATGCACCACGAGACCTCCAGTTCTACGCAGAACTACGAGCGTCATCTTGAGGATGCCTTCAACCTGATGAACAAATACGGCTACGACGCCGTGAAGACCGGTTATGTGGGCGATATCATCCCCCGTGGCGACCATCACTACTCACAGTCGATGAACAATCACTATCTCTACGTCGTGAAGGAGGCTGCCAAGCACCATATCATGGTGAACGCCCATGAGGCCACACGCCCGACGGGTATCTGTCGTACCTATCCTAACCTCGTGGGCAACGAGAGTGCCCGTGGTACGGAGTACGAGGCCTTCGGCGGTTCTAACCCCGACCATACCTGTATCCTGCCGTTTACGCGTCTGCAGGGCGGTCCGATGGACTACACCCCGGGCATCTTCGTCACCAAACTCTCTGAGTGGAGCAACAACACCTCCTGGGCGCGTATCACCATCGCGGGCTCGCTGGCGCTCTATCTGACGATGTATTCACCCCTTCAGATGGCTGCCGACCTCCCCGAGAACTACGAGAAGTTCGACGATGCCTTCCAGTTCATCCGCGATGTGGCCTGCGACTGGGATGACTCCAAGTATCTGGAGGCCGAGCCCGGCGACTACATCACCGTAGCCCGTAAGGCCAAGGGTACCGACAACTGGTTCATTGGTGGAAAGTGCGACGAGAACGGTCATAGCGCTGTCATCAAGCTCGACTTCCTTGACAAGGACAAGAAGTACGACTGCACTATCTATGCCGATGCCAAGGATGCCCATTACGAGACCAATCCGCAGGCTTATACCATCACCAAGAAGGTGGTGAAGGCAGGTCAGACGCTCAAACTCCAGGAGGCTCCCGGTGGTGGTCTCGCTATTTCATTGATTGCTAAATAATAGTTGTTTGGGAAACTATGGTTTATGTGAGATATCTTTTATTAGTAGTTGTGTTTGGGTTTGCTCCTGTGGTTGAAGCTCAGGACGAATCAATAGACCTCGAGGCACTCTATCAGCAGATTGACGACGCGATTAGCCAGTCGCCACAGTACGTGGCAGAGCTGGAGGGCCGGATTACTGGCTCTCGCGACCGTCTGCTGAGGGAGGAGAGTCTGGAGAAGCGCATCCAGATTGCCGAGGAACTTTTTCAGCTCTACAGTTCATACAGGAATGACTCAGCCCTCCATTATGCCGAGCTTTGTATCAGCCTTGCCGATTCTCTTCGTCGTCCAGACCTTGTCGGGCGTTTCCGTTCATTGTTGGCCTATCAGTGTTCTAATTCCGATATGGATAATGAGTCGCTCGAACAGCTGCGACTTGTCAAGAGGTCTGCTCTCGATAGCCTGGGACTTGTCGACTATTATCATGCCTGGATGCACGTCTACGGTGAATTAGGATCCTATACCCAGCGCGAACATTTGCGTCTGGATTATTTTGCCCAGCAGGATGCTTACCGCGATTCCGTGCTGATGGTAGCCGATGAGGGTAGTGAAGAATGGCTCCATCTGAAGGTGGACGTCCTCTGTGCCCGACAGTTGTATCAGGATGCTTTGGCACTCAGCAAGGAATGGCTGAAGATGGTGACTGACGGCACGCACGAGAGTGCTTATGCTGCCTTCTACTGCTCGATGGTCTATGACAGACTGAAGAATCACGATATGACCTGCTATTGGCTGGGAAGGTCGGCTCTTGATGATATCAAGTGTGCTGTGATGAACCAGGCCTCGCTTCTTTTCTTAGCAGAGCATCTCGCTAATGACGGTGATATCGACCGTGCCCTCCGCTATGTAGAGTTTGCCAAGGCATGTAACTTGGCCTTCTCACCTCAGATGCGTGCCTATCAGGTTAACTCTGTGGTTAATGTCATTGAGAAAAGCAGTCAGGTGTCTCGGGATCAGACAAGAATCATTCTTGTCTTTGCGTCTGTCATCATTTTCCTGTTACTCATGGCTCTCATCTACACCATCGTGTTTTATAGGCGACGCAGATAATCATCCGTGTTAATCCGTGTCCATCCGTGGCTCAGAATTGCCACCGATTAGGCATCTGCCGCTCTGGCCATAGGTGTTTGGCGTAGGTATAGCCGTAATGCTCGAAGAGCGCGGTCAACCGCGTCAGACGTTCCTTGAAGGCCTCATAATCCTTACGTTCAGGCTTTGTCCATTGCACCTCGGCCAGTGCCGACATGCGGGGCAAAGCCTGATATTCTACCATACTCTCCGTCGTCATATACTCCGACCAGAGGTTGGCCTGAGTGCCCAGGATATGCTGACGTGCTGCCACAGAGAGCGTGTCGGGTGCAGGATCCAGGGCATATACTCTCTCGATAGGGATAAAACCACCACAGCGGCTGGGCTCAAACTCCGTGTCTTCCACCTGCTGGTAGTCGAAATAGCAATGTGTGGTAGGGGTCATCACCACGTCGTGACCAGCTTCGGCAGCCTTCGCCCCTGGGGCACTGCCTCGCCACGACATGATCATCGCGTCCTGAGGACAACCGTCCAGAATCTCGTCCCACCCCAAGGCACGACGCCCTTTTGAGGCGAGGAAGTTGAAGACGCGTTGGGTGAAGAGTCTCTGATATGTTGCACTAATGTCGAACTCCGGCATTTCCTGTGCACTCGTCATATCCGCACCGAGTCGACCTTCAAGGGCATCTTTAAGGTAGGCGTCCTTACACTTCTCACACTGCTGCCAACGGTCTGAAGGAGCCTCGTCGCCACCGATGTGAATGACCTCGCTGGGGAACAGTTCCATCACCTCCGTCAACACATCCTCCACGAACTGATAGACCTTGGGATTGCCGATGCAGAGCACATCCTTATACACGCCCCAGTAGTGTCCCACCTGATAGGGACCGCCCGTACAACCGAGCTCCGGATACGAGGCGAGCGCCGCCAACATGTGTCCGGGCATGTCTATCTCCGGTACGATGGTGATATGCCGTGCTGCGGCGTACGCCACAATGTCGCGTATCTCCTCCTGTGTATAGTAGCCGCCATAAGGTGTCTCGTCGTCAAGGTCGGAATTCGTGCCGATGATCGTACCGCTACGCTGGGAACCTACGGTGATCAGCTTCGGCCATTTCTTGATTTCGATGCGCCAGCCCTGGTCGTCGGTCAGATGCCAGTGCAGCACGTTCATATTGTGCATCGCCAATAGGTCGATGAACTTCTTCACGAACGTGACCGGCCAGAAATGCCTCGAGCAGTCCAGGTGCATCCCTCGCCACAAAAACCGCGGAGCATCTTTAAGAATTATTGGATTAAGAATTAATGATGAATAATTATGATTACCCTGCTCGCTAATTGTTTTCCTCACCGTCTGTACCCCATAAAACACGCCCGCTGCCGAACCGCCTACAATCGTGACGCCCTTCTTACTGACCGTGAGCTCATAGCCCTCACGTTCGGCCACCTTGGGTGAGACGGCGAGTTCGATATATCTTACCTTCTTCTCCCGTTTCCCGCTGATGCCCAGCGTCAGTCCCGTCAGATCCTGCAGATAGGCCTGCAGGAAGTCCGCCTCGTTCTGCAGACCGTCCTGTACCAGAATCTGTACACTGCCGTCAAGGACAAACGGCTCTCCCTTCTGCATTTGGATACTTTGAGGCAGCGGTACTACCTCGTAACAGGCCTGTGCCGATGCCGTTGTCACGGTTGTCAGCAGACACACCAGTGCTAAAATAGTCTTTTTCATATCGGTTCGTGGTTTTTATTTCTACTACAATCTTTCCCCGCAATGTGAACAATAGTGGTCTTCGTCGCGCACGATGGCATCACAACGCGGACAATGCCCGTCCTTCGGTTTTTCTTTCACCTCGTCAATAATGTTTGCCGTGACGATTCCTGTAGGTACGGCAATGATGGTATAACCCAGCAGCATGACGAATGCCGAGAGCAAACGTCCGATCGCCGTAACAGGCGTGATGTCTCCATAGCCGACGGTGGTCATCGTGACAATGGCCCAATAGACTGATGTGGCCAAGTCGGTGAATTGCGTATCGGGCTGACCGTTCTCAACCATAAACATCAGCGTACCCAGACAGATGTCCAGTATCAGCACAAACATAAAATAGACGGAGATCTTGGTGAGACTCTTCTGGAGCGAGCGCATCAGGATGTAGCCCTCGTTGATGAAACTGAACAACTTGAAAATGCGGAAGATACGGATGAAGCGGAACGAACGCAACAGAATCATGTATCGTGCGTGGGGCAGGAAGTAGGAGAGGTAAGGCGGCAGGATAGACAGCAAGTCGATGACGCCAAAGAAACTCAGCACGTAGTCGCGAGGCCGGGGCGAGCAGTAGACACGGGCAATGTACTCGACGGTAAAGAAGAAGGTGAGCAGGTATTCCAGTATCTCCAGCACCAGCTTGAAGGTACGGGCCAGCGAAGGAACTGTCTCGACGAACGAGATGATGATGCTCAGCGAGATGGCTATAATCAGCGTGATGTCAAAGATACGTCCGAGCGGACTGTCCGACTCGAACATGATGCTATAGAGCTTTTTTTTCTCAAGCCAATAAGGTTTCTTCATACGTTTTTATTCCTTTCGGATGCAAATGTAAGCAAACTAATTGAAATAACAAAACTTTTAGATAGTTTTCTTCAATCTTGTCGGACTGATATTTGGTCAGTCCGATTTTTTTTATATCTTTGCACCGAAATAGTCTATAACTCAACTCATTGGCAAGTGAAGACATTAAAATACATCATGATGGTCCTTAGCCTTGGCTTCTGCAGTCAGGCGGTGGCACAAGAGGGCTTGGCATCTCTCGCCAAGAAGGTGAAGACTATGCGCGACTCCATAGTGGTCAAGGGTGTTGACCGCCGCTATATCGATGTGCCGGAACAACCGTGGCAGATTACCGTAAGAAGCAATGTCAAGCAGACCATTGTGAGTATGAACAACGAGGGAAGTATGGCCGGGCAGGATTATAGCGTCAAGCCCTATCTGAAGACCACGCCTTCGCACTCCATAGGTCTGTGGGCCGGTTACAGGGGCCTCGGTCTGGGCTACTCGATGAACACGGGCGGCGACAAGGGCAGCAATATCACTGTCGGTGCCACGGGTGGTGCCTACGGCATCAACGTGCGTATCCACTCGTTTGAAAACCATAACCCGAACTTCAACCTGAACAGCGACCTGATTGCCGAAAAAGACAAGGAAACCTGGCAAGAGGTGCAGCTGATAGACCCCATCCGCGTGAAAACCATTATCGCCGACGGATACTATATGTTCAATAGCAAGAAGTTCTCCTACGCCGCCGCCTACAAACAGAGGGTCATCCAGAAGCGGTCGGCCGGTTCGCTGATGGCCGGACTGATGTACAACTACACGCGCATCGACTATTCCTCAGACCACAACGGTGACCTCATCTATCTGATGGAAGGGCTGGGTAAGGTGAAGCTGTGGCAGGGCAGCGTGGGCGTGGGCTATGCCTACAACTGGGTTCCGGCCCGCGGACTGCTCATCAACGTCCTGGCCATGCCTATGCTGACCTTCGTCAACAAGCTCAAGGCTTATGCCTATGCTACCAACATCGAGAAGCTGATGGAAGACCCCTACTTCTGGGACCCCACGACGACCAACGAGGAGTGGGACGAGTGGCTCTACGATAACTTGCATATCACTCCCATGGGCGACAAGACCTTCAACAGCGGCGTCAGTATAGGCTTCGATGGCCGTGTGTCGCTGACCTACAACTTTGGCCGGTATTTCTTCAATACCTTCGGACAGTTCAACAACATCCGCTATCATCATAACAGCACCACAGGCTACCTGAACGACTGGTTCATCAACACGTCTATCGGCATCAGATTATAATAACGCAGAAGTCTGGGAAGCTTCACAGCCTCCCAGACCTTCACATGAAATCCTAAATCAATCTTTTTACAATCTAACCATTACTTATTATATGTGGATCAATTAAATAATCATTTCAGCTCAAAGGTACATTTGCCTGATAACTGATCAGATGCCGTTCCGACAAGTGCCTCGAACAGTCCGGGTTCGGCAGTCCACTGCCCCTTCGTCTCGTCGTAGAAGCTCAGGGCGTCGCGACCGATAGTCATCGTCACCGCGCGACTTTCACCAGGATTAAGGAACACTTTCCGGAAGGCTTTCAATTCCTTCACAGGACGGTCTACACTCGCTTTCTTGTCGCTGATGTAGAGTTGTACGGTCTCTGAACCGGGACGACTGCCCGTATTGGTGACGTTCACCGTGAAGGAGATCTCCTCGTCGGCTGTCATTTGCTTTTTGTCGGCCACGGGCTTGTCCAACTTGAAGGTGGTATAGCTCAGACCATGTCCGAAGGCGAACAGCGGACGTTCCTTTTTCAGACGGTCGGTCCAGCGATAGCCGACATAGATCCCTTCTTTGTATTCCTCATCGATGATCTGTCTGTCAGCTCGCCACGTGCCGGGATAGCTGCCTGTGGCATGGGCACCGCACTGGTCGAGTGAGGCATACCAGGTGAAAGGCAACTTACCCGAGGGATTGACATCGCCGAAGAGTACGCTGGCGATGGCCTCACCGGCCTCAGAACCGATAAACCAGGCCTGTACGACGGCGGGAACCTTTGCGAGCCAGGGCATGGCAGCACCGTTACCGGAGATATTCACATAGACCAGTCGCGGATTAACCTTCAGGATGGCCTCGATGACCTCATTCTGTGCGTAGGGCAGGTCGTAGCTCTGGCGGTCATGACCTTCACTGTCCTGATAGGCGGCCTTGTTGAGTCCGCCGAAGAAAATCACCACATCGGCCTCACAGGCTTTCTCCACCGCCTCGGCAGTGAGTTTGGCTTGCGGGCGTGTCTCATAAAGCGACCTGCCTACCGACACGCCGTCGAAGCTTTGAATCGTATCACCGACATAGCCGCGGGCGTAATCACATTGAACATTGAACATTCTTGCGTCCCGTTGGTAGCAAGCGTCCTTCGGCCGAGCGGAACATTGAGCATTGAGGGCATCGAGGGGGAGGATCTCCTTCTGGACCTTAAGGGAGGACGAGCCACCACCGACGGTCATCATCTTAATGGCATTCTCACCCACCACGAGTATGCGCTTTGTCTTTGCCAGATCAATCGGCAACAACGGGATAGCTCCTTCATTCTTCAGCAACACGATGCCTTCCTGTGCTATCTTCAGTGCAGCCTCATAATGACTCTCGCTGCAGAGGAATCCGAAGGGTTTCTCCCGCTGCATCGTCGTGCGGTAGAACAGGCGCAGCACACGGCGCACCTTTTCGTCGAGCTCCTTCGTGGTGTACTTTCCCTGAAGAATAGCCTTTTTGTAGGCTTCGGCCATGTGATAGCTGTCGTAGGCATTGGTCTTGCCCATCGTCAGACCGTCGGTCCAGGTGCCGAACTCGAGGTCGAGTCCGTTTTTCACGGCTTCGTCGGTATCGTGACAGCCGCCCCAGTCGCTGACGACCACACCGTCGAAGGCCCAGTCGCGCTTCAGAATCTGGTTCAGGAGGATGTTATTATGACAATTGTGTTGGTTCTGATATAGGTTATATGCTCCCATGATGGCCCAGGCCTTACCTTCTGTTACGGCAGCCTTGAAGGCGGGCAGGTAGATCTCATGCAGGGCACGGTCGCTGACCTTGACATTCACCTGATGACGATACTCCTCGTCGTTGTTCAGACAGTAATGCTTGACACACGAAGCCACACCTTTCGACTGCAATCCCTGCACGTAGGGTACCACCATGCGTGAGGCGAGGTAGGGGTCTTCACCCATATACTCGAAGTTACGTCCACCAAGCGGAGTGCGGTAGATGTTCACACCAGGACCGAGGATGACGCTCTTCTTGCGGTAGAGGGCTTCCTCACCGAGACTCTCGCCATAGAGGCGTGCCATATCAGGGTTCCAGGTGGCGGCCAGACAAGTGAGGGCAGGGAAGGCCACGCACGAGTCGTTGGTCTGTCCGGCCTGCACCCACTCGTCCCAGAGTACGTCAGGACGTACACCGTGAGGGCCGTCATCCGTCCACAGGTCGGGGAAGCCGAGGCGCTTCACGCCAGGACTCGAGAACTTCGACTGGGCGTGGATCACGGCAATCTTCTCATCGAGCGTCATACGGCTGAGGGCATCGTCGATGCGCTGCTCCACAGGTTTGCTCTCGTCGAGGTAAACGGGTATGATTTGCGCATGTAGTGGACTCAGGCTCACTAAGCCCACTACAGTTGTTAATATCAGATGTTTCATGTCTTACTTTTTTTGGAATACGCGGATATAATCTACTTCCATCGTACAGGGGAGGGCACTCTCGTCGACACCCTGGGCACCGCCCCAGTCACCACCCCAGGCGAGGTTGAAGATGACGTAGAAGGGATCCTCGTAGGGCCAGTCGTCGCGACCTTTACCCTTATTGTCATAGGAGAGCTGAACCTTACCGTCGACATAGGTGGTGATATTGTTGGCCGTCCAGAGGATGGCATAGGTATGGAACTCGTCCTCAGCACCCTGACAGAGCATCTCGTGGGTCACCTGCGTACCGTTAGAGTGGACGTGGGCGTTGGCGTGGAGACTGGAACTGACGTAGTTGGGATGGTAGCCTACCTCTTCCATGATGTCGATCTCACCGTCTGCCGGCCAGGAACGGAAGTTCACGGGCATCATCCAGAAGGCGGGCCAGGTGCCCTTGCCCTTCGGCAACTTGATGCTGGCTTCGATATAACCATACTTCCAACCCTCTTTCACCTTGGCATAGACACGGCCGGAGTAGACCTTACCGTTCTCCTTCAGGGCGGTGATGCGGAGTTTGCCGCCCTTCACCTCGGTGACGAGGTTGCCCTCGGGGGTCTTGTGGTTCACGTAGTTCTGCAACTCGTGGTTCACCCAACCGCTATTCTTCACTTCGTGCGTCCAGTCGTCGCCATTCAGCTCGGTGCCTTTGTCGAACTCATCCTGCCAGACGAGGCTGTAACCCTCGGGCGCATTGTAGGCTGACTTGGCGGCAGCCTCCTGTGAGACGCTGACGGTCTTACGGGCTGTACCTGACATGACGGTGACAGTACCTGTACGGACACTGGTCGTGGGATTAGCGGGAATAGTGACGGTCAGCGTACCCGACTGTGATACGGCATTCTTCGTATCGACGGTGATGAAGTCCTGGTCGCTGTAGGCGCCCCACTCCTTACCCGTCGTGGTAACGTTGATGGTGTAGGTACCGCCATCGGCAGGTGCTGTGATGCTCTCCTGCGAAACGGTGATGCTGACTGCTGCGGGCTGCGGGTCGTCGCTGCTTCCACCGCAGCCCGTAAAGGCTACGGCGAGAGAGAGCAAAAATGTATTAAGCATGAATCGTTTCATTTATTGTGCTTCTTTAAAGACAATCTTACTGATCTTAACCTTTGTACCTGCAGGAGAGCCGCCGAAGTCGAAGAACAGACGGATGGCAGATGCATCGGTGCCTTCTTTCAGTGTGGCATTCTTCAGGGTGTATACGAACGGCTCATCGGCAGTGATGTCGTGACGGCCCTCGCAGAAGAAGTTGGTATCGCCTGCGTCGGTGAGTTTGATGGTCACGCCCGGACAGTCGTTGTCGGCCTCGATGACCAGCTGGAAGTTGTAGGCCTTTGAGCCGCTTGCCGTCAGCTTGGTGTCGATATGGAACTGACCCTGCCATTGCGAGCCGCCCATACCCTCGGGAAGAGTAATCTCGTAGGTGTCGCCGCTGTGGACGCACTCCGAGTTGGCAATCTGCGTCCAGCCGTTGTCAGCGAACCAATAGCCGAAGGCATCGAACATTGTACCGTCGTCAACGGCCTTCCACAGGTTGTCGGCATCGTCGTAGTTCAAACTGACAGCTTCCTCGAAGTAAATCTTGCTGATTTTGATATTAGTGCCGGCAGGTGAGCCGCCGAAGTCGAAGAACAGACGGATAGCCTCGGCATCCTTGCCTTCTTTCAGGGTTGCTCCCGTCAGTTTGAAGATGAACGGCTCATCAGCCTTCACATCGTGGCGTCCTTCGCAGAAGAAGTTGGTGTCGCCAGAGTCAGTCAGCTTGATGGTCACCTGCGGACAATCTTGGTCAGCCTCCATCACGAAGTAGAAGTTGTAAGCCTTCGAGGCAAGTGCTGTGAGCTTGGTGTCAATGTGGAACTGACCCTGCCACTGTGAGCCGCCCATACCCTCGGGAAGGGTGATCTCGTAGGTGTCGCCGTTGTGGACGCACTCTGAGTTAGGTATCTGTGTCCAGCTGTTATCAGCGAACCAGTAGCCGAAGGCATCGAACAGCGTTCCATCGTCCACCGCCTTCCACAGGTTAGCACCGCTTTCGTAGTCCCAATCCATCTTAGGCTGGTCGGGATTATCGGGTGTATCGTTGTTAGGCAACACAGTGCCGTCATCGTTGGCATGATCTTTCAGCACGATATTGCTGATGTTGACCACGGTGCCGGCCTGACATCCTCCGAAGTCGAAGAACAGGTTGACGCGCTCCATGTCGATGCCCGGCATGTCGCTCTTCCAGAAGATGTAGTCCTCGCCGGCCTTCAGGTCGATGCGGTCTGTGAAGTAGAACACGTTGTCGTCGCCGTCCATTACCAGTTTCACGGTGACGCCGTTCAGGTCGTTGCTGCTGTTGATGATGCAGGAGAAATCGTAGTTGTTGGCAGCCGACGTCGAGATGTTCGTGGTTTTGAAGGCCATCTGAGCCTGCCACTGGTCGGTGGTGGCTTCGGTCAGCGTCACGGTATAGTCATTGCCGTTGGCCACGAACTCCGGGTTGGCAATCTGATTCCAGCCGGGGGCATAGTAGAAGAACATATTGTACTCCACATTCTTCCACATATTGAAGTCGCTGTTGGCATCGAAGCCTGCAAACTCCTTCTCGCCCTCCTCGCTGGTGAAGATAAAGTGCCAGGCAATGGAGCCGTCGGGAGCATTGTAGACGAGTTCCAACTTTTTGTTGGTCAGCGTCTCCACCTTGAAGCGGGGGTGCTGATACTGGTCGTCGGTCGAGATGTAGGGCCATGCCGTATTGTCGGCCAGCACGATGTAGTTGGTGCCGTCGTCATCTTTCTCGAAGTACCAGGCTGCCGTCTGCTCGCCAAGGGCATAGTCGAAGTCGGGGTCCTGACCGGTGAGCCACAGCGTGGTACCCTTGTTAATATAGGTCATGCCGTCGGGGCCGGGGTTGTAGGTGTAGGTGCCGCCCTTCTGATTGTCGGCGGTGAAGGTGATGCGGTCGTCGTAGAGGCCAGTGCCCTTCTTGTCGTCGGGTGCAGCACTCCACCACTCTGTGCCTGTAGTGCCGCCCGGTCCACAGCCCAGATGTGCGGCTTCCTTGTTGGCTATGCGCCACTCCTTGCCAGTGATGCGACGGAACTCGGGGCTCCAGTCCACCTTGGTCTCGTTGAAGGTGTATTCCTTCTTCACACCGGCCTGACTGATGCCGTTGCGGTTGCCGATGCGCAGCTCGACGGTGTGGGTGCCCTTCTCGGTGTTCTTATAGCCAACCTCGTTGAGGCTTGAATAGGATGTGCCGTCGAGAATCCAGACAGGATAGGTGCCAGCGGCTGGGGTATAGGTGGCCAACATCTGGTTGGTTTCCTGGTCGACGCTCATCTGGAAGTCAATGCCGCTGACGGTAGGCAGTCCGTTGGCGTCAGCACCGCTGAATTCGTCTGCAGAGCAGGAGGCGAGAGTTGCGGCAAAACCGCAACCTACCAGAACAGCGGATAATTGCTTATATATCTTGGTATTCATAATTATCAATTTTCAATTATCAATTTTCATTTTAATAGTTATTCTGCTTCAGTGTGGGATCAGCGTCGAGCTCAGACTGAGCCAGAGGGATGTGCTTCTTGCTGGGTGTCCAGCTGTTGGTACGATAGCCGTAGCTGTCGGGCACGAGTACGGTCGAGGCCTTCTGTGTGGCACCGGCAATACCTTCAGCACGTACAAGGTCGAAATAGCGCTTACCCTCGCCACAGAACTCCAGGTGACGCTCGGTGAAGATGTCATCGATGGTGACGTTGCCCAGGGCTGCTAGTCCGGCACGGGCACGGACCTCGTTCACATAACCTGTTGCCTCAGCGGCACTGCCACCCGTCTGGAGTAGCAGCTCGGCAGCATTGAGCAGGGTCTCGGCATAGCGGTAGATACGCTTGTTGTTATTGTAGTTCAGGTTCTTCGAGGTGGGACAGTCCTTGTTGTTGTCTGACTGCGGACGATATTTACCGTGCCAGATATGGGTGTCCTGATAACGCTCGGTATAGCTGTAGCCACGTACATCCCAGCAGGTGACATCACGGCGCAGATCGTTCTCGGCATACATGTTATAGGCCTCTAAACGCATGGGCAGGAAACCCCAACCGTCGTTACCGCCGTCCCAGCCTTCGCCGCCACCCCAGCCGTTGGGGGAGCAAAGTGTGGGGAATACGGTGCCGCCGGCATTCAGGGCAGCAGTACCCCAGTCGCGCTGGGCCTGGTCGTCGTTGTAGTTGATCTCGAAGATGCTCTCTGCGCACCACTCACCGCTCTCCTGCCACAGGTCGCTGAAGCTGGGATTGAGTGAATAGTTGGAGTCGCTGATGATCTGCTTCATATAGGAGAGAGCCTGCGGATAACGGGCACTGTCGTTCTGGTACATCACCATCTCGGCATAGAGCATATAGGCGAAGGCTTGGCTCACACGGCCACTCTCAGCAGCGGCCCAGCGCATGGGCAGCACATTGGAGGCGATAATCTCCTCGAGCTCGGGCAACAGCTTGCTGTAGATCTCGTCGGCAGTGAGTTGCGGAGCGGTGTAGGGCAGTGAGAGGTTCTCCAGATAGAAGGGCACGTTGCCGTAGTAGTGCCACAGGATATTATAGTAGTACACGCGAAGCAGACGGGCCTGCATCTCCATAGACTTACGGAAGCTGGCGCTGGCCTTGCCTTCCCAGCCTGCATATTTGATGGCATCGTTGCATCGCTTGATGCCGCTGTAGAAGTCGCCCCAGAGGGTGCCGAGGGTGTTGTTGCCGTCGGCAGCAAAGTTAAACAGACGGTGCCAGTGCTGGTTGTCGGTGTTGTCAGAACCGCCTACCCAGAAGTCGTCACCCATAATCTCGCCATCGACGGTGAGGTCGTTATAAGCCTGATTGTCCCAGTCGGGCCAGTGCAGGGGAGCATAGGCAGAAGTGAGGGCCTCGTTGAGGGTTTCCTCGGTGGTGTAATATTCCTCGAGAGGCTCACCGTCAGGCTTGGTCACTTCTAAGAATTCGTCACTGCATGACGAAAGGAGACAGGCGGCAGGAGTCAGGAGAAAGTAGAAAAGACCTACTGCAATCTTATTGTATATCTTGGTAATCATAACTATAAACTTTAAACTCAAAACTATAAACTAACATTTATGCCGATGGTGAAGGTGCGGGCCTGAGGATAGACACCGTAGTCAACGCCCGTAAACTGAGTGTTGTGCTTCTGGGAGTCATTGTCCCATCCGGCACCGATCTCTGGGTCGAAGCCCCAGTACTTTGTCCATGTGATGAGGTTCTCTGCACGACCGTAGATGCGCAGGCGGCTGATACCGACCTTACTGGTCAGACTACGGGGCAGGGTGTAACCCAAGGTGAGGTTTTTCAGACGCAGGTAGCTGCCGTCGCGGACATACATGTCACTGCAGACCCAGTTCTTGGAGTCGCCGAGGGTAGGCACGGTATTCGAGGTGCCTTCACCGGTCCAACGCTGGAGCACCCAGGTAGGATAGTTACCCGAGGCGATATCCTGACGGTAGGTGGCGTCGAACACATCCACACCACTGACTCCCTGGAAGAATACGCCCAGATCAAAACCTTTCCAGTCGGCATCAAAGTTCAGACCGAAGCTCCAGTCGGGAATGCCGTTACCGATGTTGGTACGGTCGTCGGAAGTGATCTTACCGTCGCCATTGGTATCCACGAAGCGGAAGTCACCGGGCTTCGAACTGCCACCGTATTGGGCATTGTAAGCATCTGCCTCAGCCTGGTTCTGCAGGATACCGTCGGTCTTGTAACCGTAGAAGAAGGGGAAGGGCTGTCCGTTCTCGGCACGGGTACCGCCGTCAGCAAACTGACTGATGCCGTAGTTCAGGAAACCGGTGTCGTTACCGAGGTTCTTCAGCTTGTTCTTCAGATAGGAGGCATTGGCCTTCACGGCGAAGCGGGCATCGCTGATGTTCCACTTGTAACCTA